>OGQV01000032.1_pt1 | contig 163203 bp, 139 predicted proteins | sample 1553311 | NCBI WGS metagenome assembly OGQV01 (sample SAMEA2579976, study PRJEB22360) | human gut metagenome
AAAATGCTGATAGATACTGTGTTTTAGCGGATAATCAGATTTTTATTGTGTTTTTAACAAAAAAAAAGTTCTAATTGCCGTATAAAATATATAAACAGCAAAAGACTTGAAACAAAATTCGTGAGTATGGTATAATTTTAAAAAATGACGGAGGATTTTCTATGAACAGAAAAAATGCAGGTGCGGTTTTCGGCACTCTCTGCGGACTGACGGCATTGACCGCAATGTCAGCGGAAATATTCTATGATTTCTCGATAAACACAAAATCACCTATACATATGAGTAAGCTCAACAATCTCGTTCAAAAGGTCACGAACACATCCGGCAGCGAAGAAGACGCGAGCGAAAAATACAGCGGACTTACCGGTACTCCCGAAATGAAAAAATGGTACAATGAGCACGGTGAGGATGTTTACATCACGTCCGATTCTCTTCGTCTGCACGGTAAGATATTTAAAAACAATAGTTCAAAATATGTACTTGTCTGCCACGGATACACAAGCAAGGCCAAGCATATGGCCGGTTTTGTAAACAAATTTTACTCACTCGGGTATAATGTTCTGGCAGCAGACGCACGTGCACACGGCGACAGTGAGGGTACGAAAATAGGAATGGGCTGGCCGGAGCGATTTGACGTTATCAAATGGATAAAGCTTATTATTTCTTGGGAGCCAAATGCGCAAATAATACTACACGGCGTATCCATGGGAGCGGCGACGGTGCTTATGGCCTCCGGAGAAGAGCTGCCCGAAAATGTCAAGGTTATAATTGCGGATTGCGGCTACACCTCGGAATGGGATGAATTCAAATGCGAAGCAAACGCTCTGCATATTCCGTGGTTCCCCGTACTCAACGCCGCGTCTGTGATGTCAAGACTTCGTGACGGGTATGATTTCAAGCAAGCGAACGCTCTTGAGAAGGTCAAACAAAGCCGTATTCCGACTCTGTTTATTCACGGCTCCGATGACGAGCTTGTTCCATACAGTATGCTCGATAAGCTGTATTCGGCGGCGGCCTGCGAAAAGGAATGTCTGACCGTCAATGGTGCCGGACACGCGCTTTCATCCTCGGTTGAGCCGGAGCTTTATTGGAACACGGTTGAGAGCTTCATTGAAAAATATTCAGAAAAATAAAATTTGAGCCGTGCCGTTCGGCGGAAATAAACATATGTATTTTAAAGACTATTGCGAATAATGTGCAGAATGGATTGTAGCTTCGATGGTAAATGTAGAATATGGTAAGGTCAAATTGTCATTGACCTTGCACTTTAACGAGTATAATAAATTTCGGCTTCTGTTAGACGAGAAAGAACCTATGGACTTTGAAAATACGGGAAAAGCAATCAATTATGTATTTGAAACAGAAGTCGGAAATCATATTTTAACATTTGAAAGCATTCCTTTTGAGAAAAATCAATTAGGAAAATTGAAATTTTCGTTTTTATCCGAATCATTTCAAAAGAGAATATTGAATCATTTGTTTGCTTTCAGATATGATTTATCCTGTTTCAAAGTAACATACATACTGCATATTCATCGTAATGCAAAATTGGAAATTGCCATTAAAACAAGCTGCTATAATAATTTCCTTTACATAAGGGCTAAATGTTTGCATCCCGTAATTGTTCAAAGCTCAAATATAAAAGTTCAGAAAGAAGAATTTTCTGTATTATATAATAAGCTTTTGAAGAAGAAATTTTATTTTTCTCAGATGGTTATTTGGACAATTTATTTTATTTTGTTAATAACGGTTTTTGGCGGACTCGCTATCTATGATATTATACATTGGGAAGCAGATGCCTACATGGCAGGGTTTAATAAAATTTCAGCATTGTTTTTGGGCGTTTTTCCGCCGCTTATTATGATTTTATTTTCTTATTTTTTCTGTATTGTAAATCTCGTTAAACAATACAACAATAATTATTTATGCGAATAAACGATTATATGTTTTTGTAAAGTAGGAGGCTTTTTATGAAAAAGTTAATCTGTATTATAATGTCTGCAATTATTATAATTATGTTATTTATGCCCTCATTTACGATTTGCGCAGCAGATACAAATGAATCAAAAAAGATAACTGAATTTACAAACGGGATTGCATACTTGGCAAGGAAATACGATTCGGGGAAAGAGTTTGTTACCTCCGAAGAGGATGAAACGGCACAAATACAAGCTTTTTCCGCTGAAAATTCAGAAGAAGTCACAGACATCACTGAAACTGAATATACCTTGCAGGATTTTCAGACAGCCCGATTGATTGTTCGTGCTGATGGTAATTTTGACAAATGCGGCGCAAAAGAACATGTCAGCGGTTTTGAGGACTTTCATATTTTGCAATATGAAAGTCCGGAAACGACTATGGAAGCTTACATAAATCTAAAAGCGGAGAAAAATGTGAAAAGCGTTGCACCGGATGAAGTTGTGGCTCCATTGCAGGGCAAAAAAGTTAAAACCGTTTCTGCAAGTGAACTTGAAGAAAAAGATTACCTTTGCGACTGGAGCGTAAATAGAACCCAATCAAAACGGTTGCAAGAGTATTTATCGGCAGAAAACATACCGATGCAAGATGTCGTAATCGGCGTAATAGATAACGGTGTATATTATGACCACAAGTTTTTAGAAGGCAGAATATTACGGACCTATTATAACAATACCGAAAGCGGCACGCCTAATGATGAATACGGGGCACCTGAGGATCACGGAACGGCAGTATGCAGTGTCATTGTTGATAACACACCGCAGAATATAAAAATAAAAATGTTTAAGGTGCTGAACGATAACGGGTTAGCTCCGACATCAATGATTGCAAGCGGCATCTTGGAGGCTGTTGAAAGAAATGTTGATGTTATCAGCATCAGTTTAGGATATTTCGATAAATCCGGTTTGACGGCTGAAGCTGTCAGGAGAGCGTATGCCTGCAATATACCTATGTTTGCATGCGTTTCAAATGACAGTACGGTAGACGATACAGTTGTGCCTGCCAATGTAACGGAATGTATTGCCGTGACATCTTCCGACATAAACGGTTTGATTTCCGAATGGACAACATGGACTTATAAGACAGATGTTGCCGCACCGGGAGAAGATATTGCCGTTGCCACGATGCAAGATAAATATGACATTTGGTCGGGAACTTCGTTTGCAACCCCTTGCGCTGCTTCTTTAGGAGCAATTTTAAAGTCAGTTTATCCGAATATAACAGTTGATGAAATAGATGAACGAATAAAGGAAACTGCATTTCCAATTAAAGAATCTCGCGGATATACATCTGCGCAGGGACAGCATTTGGATGATTTCTATACAATTTTTCAAGGCGCAGGTATGGTTCAGTTTTGCAATGCATTAGGCATTGATAAACTTGCCGCTGTACAAACTGATTTGGAAGATAAAACATATATCGGTGCGCAGTTATGTTCTATGCAATGCACAGATAAAAATGCCATAATTCTATATACAACCGACGGTACTTATCCCACATTGGAAAACGCCATTGAATACACTGCGCCATTCGAAGTTACGAAGCGAACCCGTATTCGTTCCGTGGCATATTACCCGGATACAGAGTATTACAGTGATGAAATTGACATAACGCCACGCATCCATTACATTGATGATGAGTCGCGTTTTGAAATTAACCAAGACGGAGTAATTACAAAATACAAGGGAACAATACAATGCCTGTATGTTCCCGAAACAATAAACGGTATTCCCGTGACCGGCTTTGAATCGGGTGCTTTTAATAACAATCGAATTATTGAATTGACTTTGCCGAAAACAATAAAAGAAATTCCCGAAAATGCTTTTTCTAAAAATACCGCATTGGAATATATATCCGCCGAAGGTGTTACCGTTGTTTGCGACTCAGCATTTTTCTATTCAAATTTACGGTATGCCGAACTGCCAAATGCAAAAGAACTCGGTGAATTATCCTTTGCACGCATCAAAACTTTTCTCAAAGGTGATTTTTCTTCCGTAGAAAAAATAAACACCAGAGCTTTTCAATATTCATCAATTTTATATTTTGACGGACCGAAAGTAACTGAAATCAGCAGTGAAGCTTTTAGGATGTGCAGACAGCTTCTTTGGGCTAAATTCCCCGTATGTAAAACATTAACAAACAGCGGCGTATATCCAAATGGTATTTTTTACAACTGCCATATGTTGCTTCAACTTGAAATGCCGTTGATAGAATACATACCAAAACGAACATTTTACGAATGCCAATTAAAGGAAGCGAATTTCCCGTTCGTAACCAAAATGGATGAACGCGCATTATGTTGCGCAAATTTGGAGTATATCTATATGCCGTCTCTTTTATCTGTTCCTAACGAAGCTTTTGGAGGAACTGATTCGGATGACAGTTCTAATCCGCGCATATGTATTTTGGATAATGCGGTGGATATCGGAGAAAATGCTTTCGGCGAAAGCGCAACCTCAAGGGCGGAGTTCTCACATTTGGAGATTGCCAAAAGCTTGCCGCATACCGATTCAAAGATACCGTGCATAATCTCACTTCCCTCAACATTCAAAGAGTGTACCGAAGATACGAAGGGCAGAAATTACAAGGTTTACGGTACAAAAGGAACATATGCGGAGCAGTGGGCAAATGAAAATGGACACACATTTATTGAAGTCTCGCAGGACACTGCCGTGCTTACTCAACTGCCCGAAAAATATACCGATGCGGACGGAGTTTTAACCGCAGATGTAATCGGCTTTAACCGTACTTATCAGTGGTACGGTAGTTTTACAGCGGATAATACCGCAGGTACGCCCATTGACGGTGCAACGGATAAGGACTTTAACCCTATTGATTATCCTGCATACCCATACTATTATTGTGTTGTAACAAGTACAGATGTTGGCTACGACCCCATTGAAATCCATACAAATGTAACGGAGAACACCACATATCAGTCAGCCGATTATTCGGAATATGACAAAGTTGTGGTACAAGCAAAGGCACTTGACCGCAGTTTGTACACGGATTTGACCGAGCTTGACGAAGCACTTTCGGCTGACATAAGCGGATTGTCAAACGCACAGCAAAACATCGTTGATGAGCAGACGGCAAAAATCAAAGCCGCTTTGGATAACCTTGTTTTGAAGCCTGCCGATTATTCACGGGTTAATGAGCAAATCAATACCGTTCCCGAGCATTTGGAATATTACACAGATGAAACCGTTAATGCCTTGAACAAAATATTAAACGATATTGATTACGGCTTGGATATTACAAAGCAGGAGGTAGTAAACTCTTACGCTGAGCAGCTGCAAAACGCAATTTCCGCACTTGAATACAAGCCTGCGGATTACACCGAATACGACAAAGCGGTTTCTGAAGCCAAAGGACTTGACAAAGAGAAATATGTTGATTTCTCACGTGTTGAAAAGGAATTGGCTGTTGATGTCGGCGGCAGAAATATCACGCAGCAGGAGGAAATAGACCTCCAAACAAAGGCAATACTTGCGGCGATAGATGCACTTGAAGAAAAGCCGCAGGGACAGCCGATTATCAATCCCGAACAAGATAAAACAAACGGCAACACAACACCGGATAAACCAAGCAAAAACGAAAGCGTTATTTCGCCCATGACAGGCAGTGAAACCTACACAGGTGTTTTCACAGCCTTGGCGGCTCTTTCCTTTGCAACGGTATTGCTTGTTCGGAAGAAAAAAGATAATTAAATATATTTACGGCAGGAAATTGATAGAAATATAATTTTACCTTTCTATTATTGATGGATAAACAATATGTAAAGGGCAAACTTAAAGTGAGGGCATAAAGTTTTATTACTTTATGCCCTCTTTATTTTTTGAAATGTCTCTCAAATTTTTTGCTCATTTCAATTCGTGTTACGATTTCGATTTAAGCGATGTCTCTCAAAAGTCTCAGTCATAAATGCCCTAAATCGCACCAAAACGGATTTGAAATTTTGAAATTTGCTGTCTCTTAGAATCTCTCAAAGACTCTCACGATATTTTGAAGCAAAGAAAAAATGCCCTAATACCGCCGTAAAAAGCAGTATTCGGGCATAAAAAAGCCTCGGAACAAATTGTTCCGAGGTATTGGCAGAGGTATAACAACCTGTCAAGTCACGGTAGTATTTGCTTTGCAAATCTCCACCTTAAAGACTTGACAGAACGTTTTTACGGGTTTAATTGCATTATAAACCCGTAATAAGAACATCACCCATTTACAAAATCACAGATTTTGAATGGGTCCCGATAACCTTGTTACTCGCTTCGCTCGTAATAAGGATTCGAACCTAAAATGGCGGAGTCAGAGGCTCGCAATCTTTTTTCAAAACCGCATATTTAAGCCATTTTTCAGACTTTGCGTCTCTCAAAAATCTCTCAGAATTTTATTTTTTCTTCGCATAGCAAATTCGTATGAGAAATTGCAAACCCTACACTGAGGTGTCAAAAAAAAACTCTAAATCAGCACTATCATTTACAGCAGGATAGTGTATCATTTGATGACTAAGAATATAAAAGGTCATTATTCAATCGGATTTAATATTGTTTGTTCTGGCACTATGTTAAATTTTAACATGTCAGAAATATTTTTTGACATAATATCATAAGATATATTTTGAACTATTTTTGCAGCCATGCTATCCATTTTTAATAATTCATTCCTCCATTATATAAGTCTCAGGTTTCCTATATTTATTACCCCAGACTTCTCTTTCTTGATACTGCTTTAAGTCTTGCAAATTGATGTTAACTATCGCAAGATTATTATCAGTACCTAATTCACATATAAGCATATCTCTATAATATCCTTCTTCTGAATATGCCATACCATCAAAGGCCAGTGAATGACCTAGATTCTCGCCTGCATAGTTAGCCATTATCATTGGAATCATGTTTTCAAAAGCCCTTGTCCTTAGTTGGGACTTTCTATTTTCATCTATAGAACAACAATTCGGAATTAGTATTATGTCTGCCCCTTTTAATGCCAATGTCCTTGCACTTTCTGGGAATTCTCTATCAAAACAAATCATTGCACCAACTTTTAAGGTTGTTTTATCTATGTTTAATTCTGCAACTTTAAATTCTGATCCTGCATTAAGAAAGCTTTCCATAGAGAAAGAGCATGTATGAACTTTTGAATAATTCAAAATAATTTTACCATTACTATCAATAATTGAAACAGCATTTTCTGGTTTTCCTTTTGATTTTTTTAAATATGTTATCGCTATTGCTATTTTTAATTTTTTAGCTTGTTTTTTAAACTCACAAATATATTTTGAATCATCTTCAATTGCCAAACTATTCCATTTTTCAATTTCTTTATCATGACCTTTTTCGTTAGGATTATCCCATGCAGATTCAAATGGCGGTTGATATCCAATACTCCACATTTCTGGGAATAGAACCAAATCTGCTCCTAATGCTTTGGCTTCTTCGCATTTTTTTAATCCTACTTTTAAAGAAATGTCCAAATTGTTTATAATTTGTTTTTCTTGAACAATCGCAATTTTCACATTAGACATAATACTTTATCCTTACTATATACTTATTCTGCTTATAGGAACAACACTTGAAAGCAATTCTGCAGTATTGTTATATTCTTTAATGGACATTATCTGTGGTTTTATTCTACCACAAATAAGCTGGTTTGTGTAAAAATAATTATTGTCTCATTAATATGAGAAATCCAATAGGAAATCGAAACTGTTTTGTAAAACTTATAAATTTTAATTCCCCCGAATTCGGAGGAATTAACAGATAAAAGCTTCTTACATTCGAATCACTTGAAGTTTTCAAGTAGTTCAAATGTGACGATATCATTTTGTTTTTTAAGAAAATTTTTTCGATAACCGGAATTTTCAAATGTTTGAATTCATTATTTTTCGGATTATAGTGCTGTCCCTTTTGTGGGAATATAAAACCGGTTTATATCAACTCCTTCGTGTTGTAAAAGTTGCAGTTTCATTTGAATGCCACCAGAGAACCCGGTAAGATTGCCGTTTGCCCCAACAACTCTGTGACAGGGGATAATGATGGAAATCGGATTGCGCCCTACTGCTGTGCCAACAGCTTGAGCAGACATTCTTTCAATTCCTCGTTGCTTGGCGATTTTTTGAGCAAGCTCTCCGTATGTGATTACTTTCCCATAAGGAATTTCTGTCAGCATTTTCCACACAGTTTGGCGAAACTCTCCGCCAATAGGAGCTAATGAAAGCTCAGAAATTTGAGGCTTTTCCCCTTCAAAATATCTGTTCAACCAATCTTTCGTGATAGTAAATACATTCAAATTGTCATTTGGCAACATTTCATTTGGAACAGTATCACCAAAGTATCTTTGACCGTCTGTCCATAAACCAACTAAGCTTTCACCATCACTTCCAAGCGTGATTTTCCCAATTACCGATTCAATAGTTGTTTTATAGTATGGCTTCTCCTTAATGCCTATCATATATTTTTCACCACCAAATCCCGATTTGTTTGAATTGTACCATTTCCTATTCAAAAACACAATTTCAAAAATAGAATTATTTATCGAAACTTATTAAACTAAAGCAAATTTATATAATCTCTTCTGCCATAAATAAAACGCATAATATAAATTGTTTGTTTTACTTCATCGACACGATAAAACATTATATAATTTTTTATAACTGCTTTTCTGTATTCTTTACTTTTCAGTCTATTATTGTCGCAAAGGGCATACATCAAAGGATTCAACGAAATATTATCATAACATTTTAATATATCATCCAACAAATCATTTGCCGCCTTTGGAGCAGATAAATCTTTTGATATATATTGTAAAATATCTGCTAAATCTTTTTCCGCCGGTTGAGTTATTACAAGATTATAATTCATATTGTTTTCTTAAATCAGAAAGTGCTTTTCTTGCATCTCTGACTTCTCCCTTGCTTATTGCTTCCTCGGCTTGGGCTAACTTCTTTTCTACATCATGAATAAACATATTTTTCTCATATGTTTCCATACTCATAACAACCATATCGCCATAACCGTTTTTAGTAATAAAAACAGGTTCATTACTGCTATGGCACATAGCGGATATTTCACTCGTATTTTTTAAATCTCTGATAGGAATAATCTGTGGCATAAAATCAACTCCTTAATATTGTGGTTTAATTATACCATAATTATTCCGCATTATCAAGAATTTATTCAAATGAATAAACATCGATCTTTAAAATTTTATTACTTTAAGCCCTCTTTTTTTGAATGTCTCTCAAATTTTTTGCTCATTTCAATTCGTGTTACGATTTTGATTTGAGCGATGTCTCTCAAAAGTCTCAGCCATAAATGCCCTAAATCGCAATAAAATGACTTTGGAATTTTGAATTTTGCTGTCTCTTAGAATCTCTCAAAGACTCTCACGATATTTTAAGGCAAAAAAAGAGCCCAAATACCACCGTAAAAAGCAGTAATCAGGCATAAAAAAGCCTCGGAACACGAATGTTCCGAGGTGATGGCAGATTATATCAACCTGTCAAGTCACGGTAGTATTTGCTTTGCAAATCTCCACCTTAAAGACTTGACAGAACGATGTTACGGGTTTAATTGCATTATAAACCCGTAATAAGTATTCTTCGAATCCTTAATTTCTTTTTGTAAAAGAAAAACGAGATAGTCGCTTGAGTATCTCGTTCCTCTTTGGCAGCGAGTTCAAAATTGAATCCGAACTTTGTTTTATTTTTGAAAATGGCAACTTAAAAGCATTGTTTTTATAATTCATATAAAACACTAAATCGTCATCATAAAGAACAACAGCATTTACGAAATAATTTACAAGTGCCTTGCGATGTTCCTGCTTTGTAATATCTGCTGTTTTATATTTATCAAAAAATTCTTTGTATTGTTCTCTTGTGTATTTGGGCTTTGAAATTTTTTCTTTTGCAATATCCGCTTCAATTTTTTTCTTGATTTGCTCAAGCTCTTTTAATCATTGTTTTGTTGATTCTGTTAAAATTCCTTGCTCGATAACGTTAAGCAAGTTGGCAATCTTTTTATCAACTCGTGATAACTCTTTTTGAGATTCTTTAAGCTCGTAATCTTCACTTTCTTGCATATTCATTAAAGCACTTATTAAAGAATTGATATATTTTTCATTGCTTAATGTTGCGACGACAACCTTCAAAACAACATCTTCGATATCATCCTTTTTTACTGTCTTTTTCTTACATCCCTTGCCTCGTTTCGCATCAATACATTTATAATATCGATATTTTTTGCCTTGATGATTGATTCCGCTTTCACCAACCATAAGTGATTTACATTCACCACAATATAACTTAGTTGTAAGAATGTATTCCTCATCAGCTTTGTTTTTAGCTCCGGCGTGCTTATTATGCTCAATTTTCAACTGAACTCTGTCGAAAACATCTTTTTCAATTATAGCGGGGATGCCTCCGGGCGTTACAATATCTCTGTAAATATATTCGCCTATATATCTTCTGTTGCTGAGGATTTTAGAAACAATATTAACGCTGAATTTACCGCCTCGAATGTTCTTGATGCCATTGCTGTTTAATTCATCAACAATAGATTTCATTGTATTTCCTACAACATATTTTTTGAATATCATACGAACATAAGGTGCGGTTTCCTCGTTAATTTGAAAATGCCTTTCATCGTCAATGCGATAGCCGAATGTAATCGGACCACCGTTAAACTTGCATTTCATTGCATTTTCTGTTAAACCACGAATAACTTTCTCTGACAAGTCTGCTGAATAGTATTCAGCCATACCTTCAAGTACGGATTCAAGAATTATGCCTTCCAAGCCTTCACTAATATTTTCGTTAGCGGATATGACCTTAACTCCGTTTTTTCTAAGCAAGGCTTTGTACCTTGCCGAATCATAACGATTACGGGCAAAACGGTCAAGCTTCCAAACGATGATAACATCAAACATTTTCTTTACACTGTCTTGTATCATTTTTTGAAAAGCGGGTCGTTTATCTGTTGTTGCGGAAAAAGCTCTGTCAATATATGTATCAATTATCATTATATCATTTCTTTTGGCGTATTCCGTACACTCTCTTAACTGACCTTCAATACTTTCTTCACGCTGATTGTCACTTGAGTATCGTGCATATATAATTCCTGTCATTTTATCAACCTCCTTTGCTGTGTGTTATAACTCTTTGTAGCAAAGGTGTCAAGTCATAAAAAAAGCAGTCCTGAAATCAGGACCGGCTTTTTATAACATTAATTGCTTGCTCTCGGATAATGCTATTTCAACAATGCTTTGTTCTCCTAATGAATCATAGTGTTCTTTTAGTTTTTCCTTAAGATTGAACAATTTTGTCTTAGCTGTTTGTACCAATTGTCCGTAAGTAACAACATATGTTGACCCAAATTCACTATTATTGGTTTGATTAACATCTCCAATTTCAGCGCCAACAACATAGGCTGTTATTTCTGCTGATTTATGCAAAACAGATGACTTTTTTAATTGTCTAACATACCTCTGAGCTTGTGAAACTTCATCATCTTCAATTTTGTATCCGCCTCTCTTCAATTCAATTATCAAAACTTGGTCCGGTTTCATAATATCTCCGTCATTACGCTCTGTACATACAGCTTTAAATGAAAAACGTTTTAAGCATATAATATCTGGTCTTTTTCGAGGATTGTCGAGTTGACTTTCATCATACTCATCTTCTTTAAACAGTGTTTTTATTACTGTAGACAAAGCCTTATTTGAAGTGAACATAGGAGAATCATATTGTGGGCCGAATAACCAGCGTGCATTTAAGACGAGCGGATGTAAAGTATGCAATTCATCAGTGTTTTTTGATTCATACAAACGCTCAATTGCTTCAACAACAACAATTCTTTTATCAATTTCATCCATAACAGTCATGATATCATCAACATTCCAATTATCTAATAGATCTGTCAATTTATCAATCTCTTCTGGATTCATAAAATTGAGTTGTCTCAACAATTGCTCTCCTTTAGTTGATTGTTGAATACTAGCAATTGCACCAATTGCCAGTTTCATGAAATCAGAATTAACCAATGGATTAGCTTCTGTAACTGTTTCAATAAATGCAGATACTTCACGTTGAGCTGGAATTGGCAATTTATCCAAAGCAGCATATGACTCTTTTATGATGTCTTTTTGTAATTCTTCTCTTTTTTCAGACATAACATCTTTAATGAATCTTTGAACGAAGTTTTCAACGGCATCGTAAACATAGGTCATATTAGGCCCTTCAATAAACCCAGTCCAATCAGGTAAAATCTCATTAGCCAAGTCATCCGATTTCACAATCACTGTAAATCTTTTTGCAACCCTTGATCTACCATCAAGAAATTGACGATTGCCATATGTCCAAGAAGGCTTTCCGACTAATCTGCCAGAAACCCAAAAGGCAATTCCATGTTGTTGAGATTTCATTGCGGTTTTTGTAGAATCTATAACCGTTATATCTAGAGAATATTTGTTTTCAGTAACAATATTCTCTTTTAAATATATATCTTTGTGGTTGGCTAAATCTATGACATTACCATTTATTTTTAAAACAAAACTCGGATCATATAAAAACCTACCTGATAAAATTGAAGACATTTCGTCAACGTCTGGCAAATTTCTAACAACTCTTGCTGAAATTTTTGTTCCGTGCCCATCTTTTTTATAATGCTCATGTTTAATTATTGAAAATGGGCTAACGCCTTTATCAAGTGAAATTGTAAATCGGTTGCACTCGCCATTTTTCCATGTTTCAACATCATAAATATCAGAAAAACAAATCATTCCATGTCTTCCTATTCCATTTCTGCCAAAGGCAATTCTTTTGGTATGACCACTTGAAGGAAACTGAACATCTTTTCCTTGATGCTTTAAGCGATTATAGTTTAAAGTCATCCATCTTTTAATGAACTCATCATAAGTCATTCCGGTTCCATCATCTTCAACACTTAAATATTCGTCACATTCTGTTGGAATTGTAATTTCAACATTATGAGCTCCCGCATCCCAAGCATTTGCAACGCTTTCAGTAAGTGAAACATCCGGACGTGTAGTTATAGAATGATTATTTCGCTTAATATAATCTTCTTCAAATTGTATCTGATTATGCTCATCCATAAACAATTGCTCCTTTCCACACTATTGTAGCAGAATAGTAATTAATAGTAAATGATATTTTATGATAAGGGATGATATTTGTACCACATTAATTGTGCGTATCATAAAAATCTTGTATCTTTCTTTGTAGCTCAGGATTCATTCCTGTTTTGTACTGTTTTGCCATTTGCTTAAACTGATAATTTAATTCTGAACGAATGGTCTTTCTATTGCAAATTCTCTTAAAGAACGGCAATCGACCGCCAATGATTATATATTTTCTTCTGTCGTATAAATATTCTGTAACAAAAACAAGATTGGCATAATACACAATAACTATGGCTCTATTTGCTTTTGCATCCCAATAAGTATATCCAAACATAGAGCCTTGCGCAAGATTATTAATCTTCTTGTTTTTTACAAGCGTTTTTAATCTATACACTGTATTTTTAAATTTTTTTGGTGGATATTCATTGCTACTATGGTTTAAACTCAACAAATAGTCTCCGAGTTCAAAGCAAAAGTCATCAAAAATATGCTTTGCAACGCTTCCCTCATGAGAATTCATTCTATATAAATCATCATACAGTATTCTCCAAGCTACCGTCAAAATATAATTATCTAACCATCCCCCAGTAATTTTGGGGATTTTGTTAGTGTTAATAAAAACATCTAAATATTTATTTGCAAACAACCTTTCAAACGAACTAAACAATTCTTCGCATTCATGACAGAGCATTGGGCGTTTTTCACCATCTTGAAGCACTTTTTCTATGTTATCAAGACTACGAAATCTTGAGTGCTTGTTGCTTCTAATACGCTTATAAACCAAGCTTGGAATAATGTGACTTTTCATCAATTCTTTTTCTTCTTTGCACAGTGCACATTTAGTTGGAGTATAATTTTTATATTGTTCTTTAATCATTTAGTCTCCTATAAATCTTTGGTAATCTCGTCTTGAAACAGTGTGACCAAGCAGGAATATATCCACTTTTAAAAGCAACCTTTTGCGAATTTATGTTTGCACAATCAGTTGTATAATACGGAACAATGCCACGATTAAGCGTTTCGATTGTAAGCATATTTACGAGCTTAACAGCAATACCATTACCACGATACTCAGGAAAAACATCTACACCTATTTGCCACATAGTCTTGCTATCGGCACTTGCACAAGCAATTCCGACTAATTTGTTTTCATCATATGCAACAGCAGCAAGAGCCTCTGGTCTTTTACTATCGTCATCATACTGTAAAGCATTGTGAAAATCTTTGTTGCAGTATAATAACTGAATATTATCATAAATCAATTTGAATCTAAATGAATTGTTTTCGACTGCTTTTATATTTTCAACATCAGGCAAGTAATACGGATTAACACCATATACAAATTTACTAGTTAAAATATCATAATTCGATTTGCCTTCAAATTTTCTTTTTGCAAATAACATCATGTTTTTTGATACATTTACAATAACGCTTTTGCCCATTGTGATGATTTCAAGACGATGAGTAATAAAAGGCATTTCTCGTCTACCTTCTTGTTTTTCTGCTATTGTGAATATAACTCCATCTTTATTAAAATCTTCAGGATTGCAGTTATAATCAATAGCAAGTTGACTGTAAACTATTTTCATCATTTCTCGTTTAGTCATTTTTATATTCTTCCTTTAGTATAGAATAATAAATACAATCTTCAAATCCGTTAAATGTTTTACACCTTTGCCTTAATGTGCCATCTAATTTCATACCAGCTTTTTGCATTACTCTTGCAGATTGTGTATTACTTTTGGCATGATAAGCTTCAACACGGTTATACCCCACATTGGTAAAGGCAAAATCAATAATAGCTTTTACAGCTTCACAAGTTATCCATTGTCCCAATAGTTATAGCCAATACAATATGACAGACTTGCTACTTTTGCAATACTATCCTCTGTCAAAAGATACACTGTACCGATGATCTCATTTGATGATTTTAAATATATGCCCCAATGGTATGTATCGTCTTTTTTATATTCTTCTTGCCACTCGTCAATACACTTTTCAACATCTTCTACTGTCTTAAAACTATCCCATGACATATATTGTGATACTCTGTCATCGCCGGCAAAATTTGAATACATACTAGTAGCATCGTATTTCTCTATTCTCTTTAAATATAATCTTTCTGTGGCTATTTTAATTGTGCCACAGTGTGTTAAATTATTCATATAAATTAACCTCGTAACATATCTATCCACATTATAGCACTAATTTTTCATAAATAAAGACTTGCATTAAAATTTGTAATTTTAATGACTATTTATAAATACAACATAAGCAGAATACATTTTACAATTAAATTATTATTGCAGAGAGCATTTAATGTAATACACAAAGAGCATTAGACTGTACATGATAAAAAGTCCTTAAAACAGTAGAACAACGCAAAAATTTTTTCTATGCGTTGTTCTATTAATCAATAATTATTTGGAACAAATTCAACTTTGATATGCATGTTCATACTGTTCGCTAATCTTTGAAGCATTTTGATGCTTGGATTACTATTTCCATTTTCTAATTTGCTTATATCAGATTGAGCGACACCTGATTTTTCGGATAATTCCTTTTGTGTCATATTGCTTTGCTTCCTTGCATTCAAAAACGCTTTTACTACTTCATATTCCGGAGTTAATTCATCATACTCTTTTTTGAAATCTTCATCTTTTAATCTTTCATTTAATAAATCTCTAAAATTCTTATTCATATTATCACCTAATAACTTAAAATAAACAATGTAAACAACAATTAATACATATTACAATTAAAACTTATCTATTCAAATATTCATTCCTGCAATCTTTTGCTTTTTGAATTTCCGATTTTGGAGTTTTTTGAGTTTTCTTTGTAAAGCCATTGGTCAATACTATTGTTTCACCAATAACAAAGAAATATAATACTCTGGTTATATCGCTTCCTACCTTATTCCTTAATTCGAATATGCCGTCTTCTAAATGCTTGGAATAGGGTTCTCTTAACATGTTACCTTCTTGTTCAAGCAATTCGATATTATGAAATATTTTCGCCTGCATCTTGTTATTTTGTTCCAAAATGAACTCTTCTACCGGACATTTATCATCATATCCGTAAAGTTCAACTTTAAACGCCAAAAGCACTCACCACCTGAAAACAATATTGGATAAATCCTATAATCATTATAGGGGATTTATCCAATATTGTCAATAGTTATTTTTCTTTTTACTATTCTAATAGAATTTACTGTGTTTACTCTTCTAATCCGTTCTCTAACACATTTCTTAGAATTTCCTTGAAGAAACCTTGCGTGTCATTATGCCCTTTACCAAAAAAACTTTCTGTAAGAACAACATCTGTCAGCTCTTTAGGGTAATCATCTGTTTGCTCATTGTATTTTAAAACTCTAATAATTCTCTTTATTTCTAAATCTTCAGAATCATCAAACATAAATATATCTGCTTCTCCCTTAGAAGCATTTTGGCTAAAATATGAGGTGTTGCTTTGGTTACTAGATCCAATTAGTATACCGCCAACATATGCATCATCCAAAAAATCTTCTAGGTTATTTAAGGTTATTTCATTAGGAGTATTCTTTGCAGTTACAAAGCACATCATTTTTCTATGATCAAATTCTGTATTGGCATTAAGCTTTATTTGTTCAAAACCATGTTTACTTAATAAATCATTATGATTTTTAAGAATAGGTGTGCCACTACCATTATTATGGTGTCCATTCATGCCATTTAAAATTCCGATTTTAGTTTTGTTCTTATAATTTAAAATTCTGCTTAGATTGGTTAAATATTTATCTATGGTTTTAGGTCTTGTACTCATATAACCAGGTGCAGCAATAACTGAATATTTTTTGTTGGATTTTTCTATGTAAAACTTCAAAAAGTTGTTTATATTTCTATCTTCGAGCTTTTCGCCTTTAATTTTTGGTAAATATGCAATATACATTTCAATCTCCTTAAAACAAATTTAAATAGCAATATAAATCTTATTCTATTTTTGGTAATTTCATAAACTCTATACCTTTATCCGTATTTGCTCCAAAGTTTATAACATAAATTTTTTCTTTTGCTTTGTTTTTATCTTTTAAATCATCGTCCGTTAGATTGCAGTTTTTAATAAAACGCTCTTTTATTACATCTTCATCTTCATTACCATAATAATAGATAATTAACTCAGCTGGGTTTTCATCAACTAAACGTTTATATATTCTGCCCCACCACCAGCTATCAGTTTTACCAAGTGAACACCCATATAAAATAAACAACTGTGTCGAATCAAACTTGTCATTATACTTTTGTTGACATTGAGCCCAAAAAGACTTAACAAAAATCCTTCTTTGATCTCTAACATTGCAATAATCTTTATTTTCTATTCCAAACAATAGTGATTTCGGTACATCCTGAACTCCATGTGGATGAATAATATCTATTGGTAACAATTTCATATATGGATCGTTGAATCCGGAATGTTGATATCTATAAGGATTAACATCCAATATAATATTATTGTTAGAGGTACTATAAGGTGCTGGATCAAACATCTCTTTATTAAGATATAAATAGTTGTCTAATAATGAAGTATAGTTAAAGTTAATGAACATATATTTTAAGTCTTCATTATTATCTAGTTCATTATGGAAATGCATAGATTCATATTGATTCTTTGATAAATCTCTAAAAAATGAGCCTTTAAATGTCAATTTTGCGCAATTATTATAAGAATCTATAATAACATCATTTGCCGTCGATATATTCTCAATAATATCATTATCTATGATTTCGTTTAAAAACCTTGAAAAAGCTTGTTGAATTTCTCTTAAATCTTTATCTAATTTACTAGTGTGTTCCGAATCACTATTAGGTATATAGTATAAAGTTTCATCTAATATTGCTTCAAAATCACTCCAGTTTTCTTTATTTTCAGATTTAGCTTTTTCCATTTGTTCAATTAGTAAATTTTTATTACTATTTGGATATTCGCTTTTGAAAAAAGAATAAAAGGAATCATAAGATGTTGTAATTCCTTTACCATATTTATTCAATACTGCAATATCAAAGCCATTCCCTATAAAAACCATAATTTGATGTTTTTTCATAATAAATCTCCATATCTAACAAATAAACATCTTTTCCAAAATATACAGTATTCAGTAGCCACAATACCACCGGCATTCAAAATATTCATCATATCTGCGAGTAACTTTTCGTGATTAGGCATCCATTGAATACAAGCGTTTAAAAATACAATGTCAAATTTATCATTTAGCTTATCAAAATCTATGCAGGCATCAAACAACATAAATTCAATGTCTTTATAATTGCTTTTAGCTGTTTTAATCATATCCTTTGAACTATCGACGCCGATTACTCTTGTATTTGGAAATCTATCTTTCAGTACTCTCGTACTATTTCCAGGTCCGCAACCAATATCAATAATTGATTAAGGATTACCCAATGTAATTCTATTAGCCAAATCTATTGAAGGTTGTGTTCTGTCTTTTAAGAACTTGCTGTATAATTCAGCATTCCAATCTGCCATAAAATCATCTCCTACACTGTATAATCATACCATAAATTGACATAATATCCAAGAGTATTATTGCCTAGGCTGTAATAACAAAATGGCAGGTTACCCTGTCCAAAAATAAATTGTATACATCAAATTGTTATATACAACATCTTTTTTCTGTTTTAGATATTATTCATCATGTTCAGTAATCTATCTAAAATTCTTCAAATATTTACTTTTTACATAAACAAAACGGATGACCTGCAGGATCAAACATTGTTGTAAAATGTTCTCCTCCATACTGATTGGGTGCTTTAGTAGCTCCCAGTGATATTGCTTTTTCAACAGCGACATATACATCGTCTACCTGAAAATCAAAGTGCATTTGCTTTTGCTGTTTACCTGTTTCCTCCGGCCAAACAGGTGCCACATAATCAGGCTCTTCAATGAACAAAAACACTATACCGTTGGAACTTCGAACAGCAGGCCTGTCGAACAATTCACACATTTCCCAGCCTAACAATTCTCCGTAAAATCTCTGTAATTTTATTTCATCATCACAATCGACCATTACATTGCCAAGAATAACTTCATCACTCATTTTTAACACCTCAATAATCAGCAATATTCTTCAAAATTTCATCTTTAACTTTATCGTAGTATATGATATGCTCAACAGTTTCTTTGACTTCACTGATACCCAGTTGTTGTTCTTCCTCGTTATCACATTCAAGCATCAATGCTCTTTTGATGTTGTATTCAAGCCAGCCGAGTCTGCCGTTATTACCGTAATACAAAGCCTCCCAGTCAACATTTGTATCAAGATTTGTATTATCAAAATATGACTTGATGAATGTATTAAACAAATTAAAATCTATATTACATCCTTCATATCCTGACCAGCAAAATGCAAGTTCGAACAATTCGAGATAAGGATTTGAATATCCTAAACATTCCAAATCAATCAACTTAAACTCATCACCAATCCAAAGTACATTTTTGCTGTCCATATCGTTATGGCAAATTGCTTTGACCGGAGGTAATTTCTTTATAGCCTCGTTGCCTTTTGTCATGCTGTCATTGAATAAATCGACATAATCTTTTATGTAATTATAAATAGGTGAGTTCATTTCTTTGGCAAGGTCAATGTATTTTTGCCAATCAATGTGCATTTCGTCTTTCTCGAAAGGCTTATTTTTCAAATCAATATTATGAATTTTTGCCAACACTTCACCTATCTTTTCGCAATGAATTGACTTGATTTCACCGTCTTTCAATGGCTTGCCATCATACCACTCAAAAACATAATAATATTGACCGTTTAAGTCCTGCATTTTTCTGTTCTTGAACTCCAAAGCATAAACTGCAGGGATATTGTTTTGCTGTAATATTTTCTCAATATCATCAGCGATTTTGTAGTTGCCCATTGCAGTAGGTCGTTTCATAATGTTTGGGTTTAAAAGCTTAATTATGTAACTGCCTTTTTCGGTAACAATCTTAAACATACGGTGCATAAAACCGCCTTCTACCTGAACGGGATTTTCAAGCACTTTGCCTAACTGCAAATCTTCTGCAACCAAATTTAAAAAGTTATCCATATTCATTATTTTTTACCTATTTCTTTGTACGCATATGAAAAATCAATTGGCGGAGTTGTTACAGAAATATATACAAACTCTTCATCTGAATCATTATATAATCCGTGAATATCTCCTGCCTCAAATCTCACAACATCACCTTCTGTGAATTTTTGCTCATTATCATTAGCTAGCAATAATCTACCGTTTCCTTTCAACGCATACCAAATTTGTTCTGAAAATTCGTGCGAGTGCCTACTCTGTTTTGCATTAGACTTTAAGTGTACTTCTGTAATTGTAACCTTATCATTATTTGAATTATTCGGATTAAGTAGTTGCCTTGATGTCACACCAGGATTTTTGAAATCCGCTATACTTTGTTTTGAAATAAATTCCATTAGTATTTCTCCATTTCAAATATTCCTAAAATCTTATCAATATCATTAATATCTTTAAAGGATCTTGGATAATCATAACCTTTGTTGATTATTGCAAAAATTCTTTCGGTATATTTTTCAGTACCATATTTCTTTATGTATAAAGCATAAGCTTTTGCATCGTTTTCGCCTGAATTAAAAAAGCCTGTTTGACAGTCTCCACATTTTCAAATTTCCAACAGCCGTCAATGTTTTTGCTTTTACAGCAAACAACATTAGGACATTTCTTATCTTCAAACAAATTTTCATAAGAACAGCTTGAATTATTGCTTTTACAGCCATCACATTTAGTAAAAAACAGTGCTCACAATGATTACCACAGTATCCTATTTCTTTCATTGTTGCACTCCATAAATTCTCTTAATCTGCTCATAGTAACCTTGTTCATCAGCAAAATCCGATAAGCCACCGAACTGACTCATTGTGCCTATGAGCGGTATGTTTTCAAATACTGTGCCTTTCAATTTTTCAACAGTTGCATCAACAAATTTATCTGCAAAGATAACCTTTATATCTCTGCCGAAATAAGATTCAATGCTGTAATCGACCTTGTCTGTAAGTCCGCTTGCGTTATGTAAATCAGCTACAAGTGCCTGTGCTTCAACAAGGTTGTTTTCTCGTTCTGTCAAGTCATTCGCCTGCAGTGCTGCATTGATTTTTGTCTTGATACTTTCATAAATATTTAACTTGTTGAAAGCTGTACCAAACCATTTGCTGTAAGGAGCATAAGTATCTTTATACAAGAAACACAATCTCATTAATCTTTATGTAATTCTTGAACAAATTATTTGTGAGCCTATTTCGTCACCGACCTCACCGCAACGCTTAACAAAGGCTTGCTCAGATGAAATTATCTCCCATTGTGATGCGATGAGATATAGTTTAACCTCATCAGGATAAAACTTTATTTTATCAGTCTGTTCTCTAATATTAAGCTCGTCCATAAACATTTTGCCGGACACCAAAGATAATAACCTGTGCTCCGAGAATGCAAGCCAATCAAGAGGCTTGATATTATCCAAATCTGCTGTGCCGATTTCATCAACAAGAAACTCACCAAAGGTTTGAATAAATATCAACGGATTAACCTTACCACATTTAATAAACTGCGGGTGCTGAACGCCGCAATAATTTGGGTCAGGCTCGGTAAAATTGACACTGTAACCCATATACTCATAGGGCAGATTTTCTGCAAATCTGTTTAATATTTCGTCTTTTTTATCTATGTCATTTTCACTCAGGAACATATAGAAACGAGGTCCCCACATGTGGTCACGGGACACCTCGTCATCGTAGCCAAGAACATCCGAGCCGTAACCAATTAGACCTGCAGAATAATGCAAGTCAGGGAAATATTTATCAATAATAGGCTTTGCACATTCATTGAAAAAGCCTTCACATAATGCTAACCCTTTTATAAAATCACTCATATTTTATCTCTAAATTTCGTTATATTTTTTTAAATAACTTTGCAGACCAAAAGCTCATATCCATTTTTTCAATATAAAAGTAAAGAATGCTTTTATAATTCTTCGTAGCAGTAGATAGAGTAATATAGTCAACATTCTGCTTATGGTAATTCTCGGTATATTCAAAGAGTGCCTTTCCTATACCTTGTGAACGATATTTCTCTTTTACATATATTTCATTTATATCAAAGCATTTTGAACCCTGGTCAATCGGTGTAATTGCTTCATTAAGTACTGAACATTTGCCAAATAAGTAGCCGATGATTTGAGCATCTGAATATGCAAGAAACAAATCGTTTCCAATTAGATCGTTCTTATCATTTGCGCAGTAACCGTATGTTAAATCTTCACTTTCCCATTCTTTTGAAAGTGCAATAACCGCTTTTATATTTCTGTCGTCTAATTCACACTTTTTAATCTCAATTATCATACATATTTCTCCACTGTTTTATCCACTCAAATTGTTTATCAATAAACTCTTTGTCTATACAATCTAAGCCTTTTATAAACCTATTCCTTTTCATAATACCAATTATCAAAAGCTTCCACAGCTTTTATTATATTGTCAGTATACATTGTATCATCAATGCCAATCAACATAAAAATTATTTTTCTATACATTATAGATAGTTTTGCAATATAAAAAACACATTGAACGCCATCTAAACACGCTTTATCTTGAAGTGATTTTACATGTGATATTTTGTTTCTTGTGTTAACTAATAGATCTAAAAAATCTTTAAAATTTCCATTAAGCTCCTTATAAAATATTTCACTGCCAAAAGTTTTAATTACTGTTTTGAGTGCTATTCTTAAATCCATTCTTTTTGTATGTTTATTTCTTTCAATATGAAAACTCCTATTGTTATTTTCAACAATCTCTCCAAATGGTTTTACCATTTCAATTATGCTTGATATTTTACAATCAACGGGCATATGAATATCTGATAAACAATACAAAAGCATATTAAAGGCGATATCTAATTCATCAGACACACGAGCCCATTCTAACAATGCATTGGATAAGTCAATGTCCTTGAAATTTACTAGTTTCATTAATCTGTATCTACATATATCAATAGATTGATATATCGGCGGTCTATTATCAAAATAACCGTCAACTTCATTTTGATATATGGTTGGATTTTCCATTTTATCAATCATTTTTGCACTTTCAATTGGATAAAACCTTCCGTCAAAAACAAACAACAATTGCTCTATGAGAGATTCCATTTCAAACAGTTCTGAACATTTAACTACCTTATCTGTTCCGATTAATATTTCTCTTTTTATATATTGTTCTATTTTTACTCTATAATTTGTATTATTATAAACATACTCGAAATCATTTAAATAAGTTCCACCAAACATACCATTATCATTAGTTTGGATAATTTTTAATTCCATCGCTGTAAGTCTCAAAGTTTTCTCCTACTAATTTATTATTATGTTTTGCTATAAGAGCAGCTTTCATATCTGCACCTGTAATTTCACCTTTTACCCATTTTGCAGAAAGATCCTTTGCAAAGGCTGATACAGGCACGCCTTCAATACTATTCAACGCATCTGCAACTTTGATTGCAGCCGTTCTTTTTGTTTCTATTGGGGACATTGTATCACTCCTTTACACATTTATTTTATAATATAGTATGGATAATTACAATAAATTTATTTTGATATCTAAATTTAGCAAAAAACAATTTATAGTAAAAACCACAGCATACGAAAAATCAGAATACTGTGGTTTTAAATATATTAAAAATCAAAGGCAACAGTATATTTTTCCTGTAAATAATTTTTGTAAGCGATTACGGTCTCTTTAGTTATTACTTTGGACTTTGCATAAATTGAAAACGCTTCCACATCACGAATATATTTTTCAATCGTTGCCATACTTTTCTCTTGCAACTCTAAATTTTTTCTAAAATCATCAATAATATCTGCCGTTAAAATTCGTCCTTCCATTGTATTTACCTCCAAGTAAGTGTTAATTATATTGTACCCGAAAAGTATGAAAACAAAATTGTCGCCCTAAAAGGTTGTGGTATGTTACCTTGAACAGAGCGACATTGCAAGTACGATTTTCTATATTTACTTTTGCATTTTTGATGGATAAACAATATAAAAGCCCAGAATGAAAAAATTATGACTTTTGAAACGAAAATTGATGGATTTTGAGTGGGTTTTGGAGCGAATTTCAAGCCGTCGATTTTAAAGCAGGTTAAAGTCAGGCGTATGCTGTGACACCTGATAACTCACATCGGACGGCAGAGCCGACCGAATTTTAAGGAATTTGAGAATAATTATGTATGCGCCATGATAGGCGTATGCGAGATTGGAGGTAAAATTGGAAAATAAAAAGAAATATTCATTCTGGTTACAACCGGAAATGATGGGAGAAATCGAAAAAGCATTACCTTTTTCGTATGATGATAACAAAAGTTCATTTGTCAGATCAGCTGTAAACTTTTATATCGGCTATCTGATGCACAAACAAAGTGTTGACTATATCACTCCCATGATAAGTAATGAAATTAAAAATCAGGTTGAATCCTTGCAGGATTGTTTATCGGAAATGATATTCAAATTAGCAGTTGAATCAGCAAAACAAAATCTTCTTTTGGGTATACAATACAAAATTGACAGCGAATTATCTGAAAGACTTGATAATCTTTGTGCCGAGAAAGTTGCAGAAACAAACGGCATAATTGATTTTGATACAATCATAGCAAACAATGATTTGGCAAAGGAGTGCTATGGCTAAAATAATTTTCACAAGCAGATATTTCAAAAATCCTAAGCGTTCCAATGTAGGTAAGCTCGTTAAATATATGGGAACTCGTGAAGGGGTTGAGAAACTTCCTGATGGAATTGATAACAGTCCTGCAACTAGAAAGCAACAGACATTAATCAATTCAATCACGAAGAATTATCCTGAGTCTAAAAATTATTTAGAGTACAAAGACTTTGAAAATCATTCTACTAAGTCAAATGCAACGGAATTTATTGATACATTCATAGAACGAAATGCTGACAGAGCTGAAGAACTGAAAGCATTAGTATCATACATTGCAGAACGACCAAGCGTAGAAAAGTTAGGTAAACACGGATTGTTTTCTCAGACAGATGATAAGATTGATCTCGATTCTGTTGCAGAAGAAATATCAAACCACAAAGGAATTGTCTGGACACATGTAATAAGTCTTAAGCGTGAAGATGCAGAAAGACTTGGCTACAACAATGCTGACAAATGGAAAAAGCAAGTCAGAAAAAATATGATTGAAATTGCTAAGGCTCATAACATACAACCATCAGATTTGCAATGGTATGCAGCATTTCATAACACAACGCATCATCCGCATATTCATTTACTTGTTTATTCAAAATCGGGACAAGGTTATCTGACTAACAAAGGCATTGAATCCATGCGAAGTGCGTTCGGTAATAATATTTTTCGCAACGAACAATACAAATTATTCAAACAACAGACTGAATATCGTGAGGAGTTAAAAGATAGTTTTGATGAATTGCTTGAGGAAGTTATTGATGATTGCGACTATATTTTTGAACCGTCACCACAGTTATTCAATTTGATTTTAGAATTGAGAAAGCAGCTTGATAACTGCAAAGGCAAAAAAGTATATGGTTATCTTCCGAAAAAGACTAAGGATATCGTTAATGAAATTCTAAAAGAATTAATTAAAAATGAAAATCTTTCCGAGTTATATGATAAATGGAATGAGATTAATAACGAAAAGTTGTCGCTGTATTATGACAACAAGAACAAAACAATTCCGATTGAAGATAACAAAGAGTTCAGATCTATCAAGAATAAAATCATTCAGGCAGTGCTGAATATGGATTGCAAAATTCCGTATGCAAAATGGAATTATACAGACAACGGAATGATTTTATCTTCTGTTGTAAGTTTACTTGCTGATATGTTCAACACAAGTGCAAGAAAGAGATTTACTAATCTGAACAATCAGATTGATAAAAAACAGTTATCAAAGGAACAGGAAAAACGCCTTGCTCATGGTCTTAAAGATTTATCTTCTGACAGTAATTACAATGACGATTATGAAGATCAGCAAGGCTTTGGAATTTTGATGTAGGAGGTTTAAATGAAGAAAACAAAAGCAGAATTAAAATCAATGTCAAATTATATTTCATCACAGGAAGGTCAATATCTTTTCAGTGCAAGTGAAATCTCTAAAATACTTGGTGTATGCAAAGACACCACAAGAGAAATTTGCAGTAACCTTGAGCCTGCAACCTTCGGCAGAGTGAAAAGATATTTTATCATTGATGTGCTTGAATTTATGTACAATCAAAACAAATAAAAAATAATCTCTATAAAAGCTGGATATTCAAAAGTCTCTGTGGTAATGTTTGTGTTGCCGCAGAGGCAGAAAAGGAGGTTTGAAATGTACGAACTATATGACAAAGACGGCAAATTTATTTGCTATCGTATGACGAAACGAATTAAAAACGAGCAAGGTGAATACGATGTTTTAACTGCTCGTTCCAAAAAGTCAGAAAAAGAATGCAGAAAAATTATGGATGATAAAATCCGTGACTACTACATTCAAAAAGAAACAGAAAAGCATAAAGGTGTTTTCCCAGATATGTTATTCAAGGATTTTGCAGATAGTTGGTATGAGTTGAATGTCAAGAATGCAGATTGCAGTCAGGTTAACAAAGATAACTACAAGAATTATGTGTACACGCATATCATTCCCTACTTTGCTAATTACAAACTATGCGAGATACACGAAGATGACTGTCAACGATTCTTAAATCAATATGTAGGAAAAAGTAAAGCAATGGTTTCAAAACTGCGTATGACCTTAAGACGAATCATGCGAAAGGCAAAGAAGCAAAAGCTGATACCCGACAATCCTGCTGAGGATATCGTACTGCCAAGCGTTACCCAAGGCAGCAGACGACCTATAACGGACGAAGAACGAGCGATGATACTTGAAACAGCAAAAACACATTATGCAGGAACGATGGTATTGACTATGCTCTACTGCGGACTCAGACCAATAGAGGTCAGAAATTTAAAGTGGGCAGATATTGATTTCACTAACGATTTGTTAACCGTAACAAAATCAAAAACTGCGGCAGGTACAGGTCGAAAGTTGCCTATACCGCCGCAGTTGAAAAAATCACTTATGGAGCATAAATTAAAAGGTCAGAATCAGGAATGGGTATTCGTAAGACACAAAAATTACAGTTTACCGCTCGACGAAAACGCATTTTATCACGCATGGCATAACTTTTGCAGAGAGATGGACATCGCAAACGGTGCAACAATTTACAGAAATCAGATTACAAAGAGCACACTTACACCTGACCTTGAGCCATATCTGCTCAGGCATACATTCTGCACCGACTGCCAAGCGGCAGGCGTACCGCTGAATGTTGCAAAAGAACTTATGGGTCATTCAGATATATCCGTAACTGCTAAAATATATACTCACATGGTAGACGAAGTGTTCGAGCAAAACAGAAAAAGATTAGCTGAATATGCTAATCAAAAAGAACAAAAAGCAGTTAACGAGTAAAAAAGAAAAATGAGGTGGGGGTCCTGCATATTTTGCAGTACCCCACCTCAAATTTTGGTGACAAACAATATAATAACTCACTCATAATAAAAAGCGAATCAGACTCATTAAATATATAATAATTTTTCTTTTAATATTCAGACTTATCTGCATCGGCTTTTGCTTTGTGCACAGTACCGTGCGGATGTTTCGGCGGTGCATAAATTGAGTACATTTTGAGCTGTTGTTGTCCTGAATTTATGATATTATGCCAGGTACCGGCAGGAACAAATACTGCTTCGTTTGCACTTATACATTTTTGAAAATTCAATTTATCTTTGCAGGAACCCATTTTAACCACAGCTCTGCCCGACTCAAGGCGCAGAAATTGATCAGTATCTTCGTGCATTTCAAGACCGATTTCGCCGCCGACAGGTATGCTCATCAATGTTAATTGCAAATGATTGCCGGTCCATAGTGCAGTCCTGAAATTATTGTTTTTACAGGTTGACTTTTGAATGTTAATCGTAAACGGTTCTGGTCCGTAATCAAAATTATCACACATAAAAAAACTCCTTATAATTAGTTGTTATCATTTTATGGATATAATAAAAATTTGTTATTATTTTAATCTGGACTTTGGCAGAAAAGTGTGATATGTGTTGTGTTGCGGAAACGCAGGCTCTGATAGTCGCGAAACCAAAAGATAATGCAAGGGATAATTAAATATTCCTTGCCTTTATCTCTCAAAAGTCTCTCACCTAAACGCTCCCAGTCGCTCTCAGTAGGTTTTGGAAAATCAACAATTTTAGGTCTCTGAAAGTCTCACAAAAATTCCCGACAAAACAGAAAAGAAAAAATCGCCCTTAAATCCACAGAAGATTGAGGGCGATTTTGGACTTTTTAAGACTATTTTGCATAGAAAAGAGGCTTGGAACATCTAAATTCCAAGCCTGTGGCAGAGGTATAAGGATTCGAACCTTAAATGACGGAGTCAGAGGCTTGCAATCTTTTTTCAAAACCGCCTATCTAAGCCGTTTTTCAGACTTTGCGTCTCTCAAAAGTCTCTCAGAATTTTATTTTTGCTTAGAACAGCAAATTCGTATGAGGAATTGCGCGCCTTCACTGAGGTGTCGTTTGAAACGCAAAGTCTACTACTTTATCAATCTTCTGTATTTCATAACCATTAAGGCTATCAAACATAGCGGCTAAGCGATAAGGATCGCAATTTTTACCATCGACAAAAATCCGAAAGGTTTGATTTCTCGAACCCTTTTCGGCAAACTGAAGGATATAGCTTTGGCTATATCCTTTTAAACACTTAAAACATAAATGTTTTACTTTCCCCTGCTTTAAATTCAACTGTTTGTGATTTACCGCCGGCTTTAATATTAAGCTTTTGGTCAATATCCGAAGTAACGGTTGCGCTTATTGTTTTACCGCCGTCTGTCCATTTTAATTCAGTTACGGTAGCACGGTTACGGGTTTTAATCCCTTTAAGCGTTCCGTTTTCAAAGCCCGAATTCGGGAGGGCCGGAAGAAACTCAATATCATTATTATGTGAATAAACAAGAGATTCATTTATAATACCGAGATAGCCTATCGCAAAATCAGTACAATAGCAACTGCCTTGGTCATAATCGTGGTTAGTCATTAGTGAATCGTACCTGATTTTATGGTTCATAAGTTTAACGAGGGCATCGGTTAAAGAATCTGAATCCTTTAACCTTGAAGCAATAAGGCTGCGGTGAACAAGTGCGTGTGACGCTTCATTTTCACTCTGTCTGTTTGCAATTGCCTGCTCGCAGGCTTTTGTCAGTTCATCATTTCCCTGCGTTTCAAAAAGCGGCCATACACCGTAAAGATGACTTAAATGACGATGTTTATTATTTTCATCAAATGAAGTTGTTGCCCATTCTTTAAGAGCGCCTGTTTCATCATAAAGATACGGCGGAAGATTTTTTTCAAGTTCCTGCCATTTAGAAGTATCAGCACTTTTATCAACGTCGCCCATAACTTTAATAAGCATATTAAGATTATCACGGCAGGCAGAAATATCAATAGCACAGTTAGCATCCGATGGGCTGTTATAATTTGACGGATTATTTTCAGGCGAATAGCTTGGCAAAATGCAATATGTTTCACCGTCATTTAATGATGTTTTGCCCTCTTCATAATGAATAGAACCGTCTTTTGCGGTATAATATTCAGGGCTCATCAGCTGACTCCAATAATTTGCACTTTTCACCAAAAGCGGATATAAAATATCTTCTTCAAGCCTTAAATATCCACGCTTTTTAATTTCTTCAATTTGACTTTCTGTTAAGTCTTTTTCGGTAACGGAGAGAACCGATTTAAGATTTTCAAGGTCAAATTCATCACTTAAAGGAATATTGATATTACCATATGAAAGAAGAGTTTCATAAAGCGGGTTAATCATCCAAGATGTGCCGGCGTTCCAATATCTGAAAGGATAAGGATAGCAGGTTTCGGTGATTACTGCTTTATCACCATCGGTATTGACCGGAGCCTGAATAGCGTCTTTAAACCCATGTGTTGCATATGCATTTTCTTCCCAATCAGGGAGTTGTCGCAAAATGAAATATGCATAGCCGATAGGGCTGCGTGACATATTGCTCGTATTCATTGAAGAAGTTTGCAAATTAACATTTGCGTCCATTGTATATTTACTGCCCCAGCCGGTGTTAAATTCACCTGTCCACATACCGTAAAGTCGGCTTGTGGAATAACCCGAACAGCAAAGATACGCATATCTGCCGGCATAATATGTACGCTGGGCAAGAGCAGAATTTATTTTCTTTTTACCCTTTTGCATTTTTAAAAGTGTTTCATTTGACTCAAAATTATCATCACCCAACGAAAGTGTAACGCTGTCGAATTGCGGCTGATAAATTTCCAAGTGATTATTTAACGCTTTATCATAATCAAAATCATTATTACCTGCATATTTTGCAGCTACACCTTCAAGCTTTGCTATACAATCTTCGACAAGTTTGAAATCATTTTGCTTTTCAAAATCATCAATTTTTCCCATATCGTAAGTTCTGTCACTTACGGTAAGGAGATAAACACTGTCGGCATCGGTTATTTTAATGCCTGTATTTTCACCCAAAAACTGTGTTTCGTCTGTTTTCTTATCTATCAACACTTTTTCTTTGTTTCCGCCTGAAGTAATTACATAAGTTACTGTTGCATAACCGCCGTTTTTAAGTTCACTTTTTTCATAATCAGGATAGTGTGAAACAAGCGCAAGGTAGTTTGCATTATCATCAGTTAATTTTTTATACTTCATATTAGCTTCGTCACTGTCGCCGAAATTTGCAAGAGTTGAAAGGTTATCAAATGATAAAGTTAAATTAAGCTTACTGCCGGAAGATGATTTATTAAGCTTGGTAATCACAACATCATCTGCCATTGAAGTGAATGATGTACGCTTCCAAGTGCCGTTTTTATCCGTAAAATCAACACCGACCTGCGATGTTTCATAATCTGTATAGCGAATATAATTTTTAGTGCTTTTCTTATCAAAATCAAGCCGTAATTGGCCGCCCGGGTGATAACGGTATACGTCATCATAGTTTGCGTTATCCGTAATATCTTTACATTTAATAATACTTTGCTTTACTGTTTCAAGTTCATCATAAGTTTGAGGACAAGTACGCTGATTTTCATTAGGCATTATAAAATGCATATTTTGAAAAATAAATGTGTCGCTGTACGGACTGCCACTTGTAATAAACCCTTGAAGTCCGTTTCCGGATACCATCCCCTGCCTCCAAGATTTAGTTTTATTTTTTCTCGAATCTTTAAGCTCGGTATAATCATATGAAAATGAGATTTTAGAAGTATCTTTAAAGAGAGATTTAATATCACCTTCGCTGACTTTGCCCCCTGAACAAGATGCCAACGAAAAAGCAAAAGTTACAGTTAATAACACACAAAGTGATTTTTTTACATATCTATTCATAAACTCACCTCGTAAAAATTATAACATACAGGCATAAAAACAACACGACATCATCTTTATGTAAATGTCGTATTATGTTATAATAAGCAAGGTGATTTAAATGGATTTCATTTGGAACAAAATACAATTTGTAATAACAGATTTGGGTGGCGGCAAACTCGGCGAAAAAATACCGATGCACGTTCACGCAAAAGGCTGCTATGAACTGCATTTTATAACCGAAGGTAAAGGCACGCTTATAGCCGATGGCAGAGAAATTGAATTAAAGAAAAACGATTTTTTCATTACAGGGCCGAATATTAGGCATAGCCAAAATTATGATGAGCAAAGCCCTATTGAAGATGTATTTGTATTGATACAAATTAAAAATGATAAAAGCAAAAATGCATTTTCAAGCATTTTTACACAGCATAATTTTTGTTATCTTGAAAATGTTGACAACAAATTTGCAAAAATGCTTTTAAGTGAATGGAAAAATAAAAATCCTGATTACGAAAGTGTGATATCGGGATTGATGATAATTATTTTAACACAGATTACAAGATTGCTTTTGCCAAAAGATTTTCAAGAATTTGCTAATAAAGAAAACTTGAATGACAAAAGATTTGCAATAATAGAGCAAGCATTTTTGTACGAAAACGAACTTACTCTTACAAAGCTTTCGCAGATGATAGGTTTGTGTGACAGGCAAACACAAAGACTTTTAAAAAAATACTATGGCAAAAGCTTTAGAGAAATAAAAAAAGAATCCGGCAGATAAAAACAGCGCTTTACTTTTAGCAAAGTGCCGTCAGCAGGTAGGGAAACCGAATTTTAAAATTCTACACACCGGTAGATTTTGAGAAGAAGGTATAAATTCTGAGTTTTGCTTTGGCAAGAGTCATCTTTGCTATAAGATATAGCCTCTATGACAATTATTATAACGCGGCGCGTTTTAGCCACTTTATCGACAGTCTGAGAGTCCTTACCTTTTGGCAAAGATTCCGTTTTTATGACTTAACCTCAATAATTGCATTCATTCGTTTAGATTCAGATGTCCAACTCACTTCAATATCTTCCTCTGATTTTAAGTGTAATTACGGTTTTGATTTAAGCGGTGTCTCTCAAAAGTTTCAGTCGTAAATGCCCTAAATCGCACTAAAATGACTTTGGAATTTTGAAATTTGCTGTCTCTTAGAATCTCTCAAAAATTCTCACGACATTTTAAGGCAAAGAAAAAATGCCCGAATGCTGCTGTAAAAAGCGGTATTCGGGCATAAAAAAGCCTCGGAACAAATTGTTCCGAGGTATTGGCAGAGGTATAACAACCTGTCAAGTCACGGTAGTATTTGCTTTGCAAATCTCCACCTTAAAGACTTGACAGAACGTTTTTACGGGTTTAATTGCATTATAAACCCGTAATAGGGATTCGAACCCCAACAAACAGAGTCAGAGGCTTGCAATCTTTTTTCAAAACCGCCTATTTAAGCCATTTTTCAGACTTTACGTCTCTCAAAAATCTCTCAGAATTTTATTTTTGCTTAGAACCGCAAATTTGTATGAGAATTTGCGAACCTTACACTGAGGTGTCGTTTGAACACAAAGTCTACTACTTTATTTTTCTATTTTGCAATCTCTATTGAAAAAGTACCATTGCTATTTAGCACCATCTTAAGATTGTTCATTGTAGTGTTGTAAAGGTGGTCTCTCGCCGTAGACGATAATGAGGCACGAGTTTGCGTAAGTGCTTCTCTAAAGATTTGCTCTGCATTTGGCAAAATATATCTTGAAAGCATAATATCAACAAACAAATAGCAATTGTACCAAAAAGCGAACTATTGACAGAGAAAAAGCTTTCAAACGAAAAAAGGCTGGAGCATCGCTGCTCCAGCCAAAGTTATTGATTTACTTGTTTATATACTTAACATACTTTTTAACATTACTGATAGAATCGGAAGCTTTTACTTCTGTTGATGATTCTTTAGCTTCAGTTTTCTTGTAGTAATAAGTATATACCGGTTCTTGATAATACCAGCGTGTGCCGTATGAAACATCATCATATTCTCTGGACAGCCAAACAATATAATAATTTGTGCCATTATGATAATATCTATATCCTGCATGTCCGCTGTAGTCCTTGTGGTATGTCAAAGCAGATGTGACATCATACTCTCTATAATTACAATATGTATTGCTCTGTGCATAACTAAAACTTGTGAAAGCTGAGTTTGCATAATGATAATATACATAGTGATGTGTTCTGCCCGTCTCATACTGTTCACTCCAAACATTTCTTGCACCATTGCTTGGATTTGAATATACAGGACCTTGAGTACCGCCCCAACCGGTTCTCTTAGTATCGTACTTAGTCCAACCGGACATACTTGATGAACTTGAAGAAGTTTTAGATGTGAGATCATATGTCCATTTTTGATCTACAACACTTGCACCTTCAGGAAGTGCAGATTCAAGAACCCAATCGGAAGTAGGATTTTTCGTCCAATGAGCATATAAAGTTACATTTTCTGCTGAATTAAACACAGATGACTCTGTAATCTTGTTTCCGCCGGTCTTTGCAGTATACCAACCATCGAAGGTATAATAATCTCTTGTCGGAGTTGGTAAAGAACCGTAGGTTGAACCATAAACAACTGTCTTGCTTGATTCGTTTACAACGCCTTCGTTAGCATTAAACGATACTGTAAATACGCCCTTAAGATACTTGTTGAATTCATCTACAGTAATACCGACAATTTTTCCGGTAACTTTCAATAAGTTCTTACCTGAAAGAATATCCTTTTCGGATGTAGCAATTAAAAGATTACCATTAACCTTCAAAGAAGTAGCTAAAGCCGGATCAATTTGACTCAATGAGATCTGTTTGCAAAGCATGGAATTACCGGTAGAAGCGGTTAATTCACATTCGCCTCTAAGAGCTAAATTTGTCTTATCTGCAGTAAGTGCAAGACAAATGCCCGGTGATTTGATTGTTGTTTCATGCAATTCAACATTAGGCGAAGAAATCATCAATGGAGTTTGACCATCACAAACAAAATTCATTCTGTTTATGATTGTCTTCTTGGCATTAGAAACAATCCTTAAATTGTTATATGTTTTGCCAAAGCCATTGATTGTAAATGTCTCCATTGAGCTTGGAATTGTAAGTGTTGAATTATTCAGATCAGTACACTTATCGGTAACTCTTAAATAAACTTCTTTTGCGCCTGAATTTACCGCTGCTTCAACTATACTCTTATTAGCTGCAGAAACTGTCAACAAAGTCTTGTTGCTTACAATGTTGGTTCCGAGACTTGTGATATTTGCACCAATGGTTAATTCTTCCATACTTGTGCAACCTGCGAAAGCATTGCTTCCGATTTTCTTTATACCGGCAGCATTAACAAATTTAAGAGCCGTACAATTCTTAAATGCATTAGCAGGAATTTCGGTAATATAGTCAGAGAGTTCAACACCGGTTATGTTTTTACCGGCAAAAGCTGAAGCACTGATACCTGTAACCTTAATAACACTATTTGTACCATCTTTATTATCAATTACTTTGTATTCAGGAATAACAACATAATCATCTGTACCTGTGTAATTTGTAATAATACCGGATTTAGACACCTCAAGTCCATCACTTTCACAAACACGGTTTGCAACATATTTTGTGATGTCCATAGGAATATCAAATTGAATCAACGAGCTTTCGTTGTCATCATAAGATGCAGTTTGATATGAATAATCCTCATACTCATACATCTTATCATCCATAACACTATATGTATTTGTGAAATAAGATTTAGAAGCAATATCATAACCTACAATTGCAAATACATGAGCTGTACCAGCCATTATCCAACGATGATAACCGGACATTGTGTTTTGGGTTGTATAGGTTTCGGTTACTTCTTCACCGGTAGCGGTAGAGTATGTAACGGCAGATGAATACTCATCTGACTTTGATTCAGAAGCTTGAGTGCCCTGAGTGCTGCTTTGAGAATCAGTATTGATATAACTCTTACCGATATTATATTCTTGACTGATCTTTTCAGAGATAGCTTTTGATGCAGTAGAACTTTGTCCTACTTCAGAACTACCACCATAACCGGATTCATTATTCCAGCTTGCTGTGGAATTTTTAGTTGTTGATGATGATTTCGACGAATTATAACTTGCCGAATCGGTATTGTCTGTTTGAACACGAGAAGAAGTGGATTCCTTATCTGTTCTTGAAGCACTTAATCCAAGGCCTATTTCTGTCTTGTTTTCAGCAGATATGCTTACAAAATCGACAGGGACTTTTGCTCCGATAGTTGTAGTGTTCTTTATATCAAGATTAGCTGAAACATTGGTTTCTGTACTTGTTGAATGCTTGTCGTCAGTTTTCTTATTTCTTACTGATGAAAGCATAGCCGAACTTGAACTTGAATCACTTTGTGTAATTGAATCTGAACCGCTCGATCCGCTACTTACATACCAATTGTTGCTTTGATTCTTATAATAACTATTGATTTGTTCTTGTGTAACCGAATTCTCCTTTGCCCAACTTTCATTTACAGTTGTTGAGTCAGACCATTCTTTTGCAAGTGTCCATGAATATGAATCAGTAGTAGCTTTCTTAACTGTATTGGTGTATTTATCCATACAGTCTTGACTTATAGATTTCTTAAATGTTTCTGTATGTGTTTTAGTAACGCCATTAGAATTTATTTTACCAAAATCATGAACAACTGAAAGTGGTACATTTCTGATTTCACCGATATTATATACAAAGAGAATTGTATTCGTATCGCTGTCTTCGTACATTAATGGAGTTCCATAGTCTTTATAGGTCCATGCTTGATTTCTCTCGCTTATCCAGTTGGCAGTATATGTTTTTGCACCTACTGTACCGGCAGGTATGTTCTTGATTACATTACCATTATCATCGGACCAACCAGAGAAAATATAACCATCAAGTTTTGGAGATGGAAGAACATGTTCTTCATCTACGGTATAGGTTTCTGAAGCAACCGGAATTAATTCAGATGAGAAATTTACTTTATAAGTAAGCTTCTCCCATCTTGCATACAAATCAATATTGCCTGTAGTTCCTGCAGGAATTGACTTAATGTTTTCAGCTGCATCACCTGATGGCAAGTCATACCATCCGAGGAATTGATAGCCCGGCACAGACGGATTTGCAAATTTAGAAACGCCTTGTTCACTTGTATATGTAGCAGGATTGTCATTTTGAATTGTCTGTTGAGCTAAGTATTCATCACCGTTACTAATGTGATAAGTGATGGAATACTCTGTCTTTTGAAGTTTAGGAATAACTTCTTGTTTTTTAAGAACGGTTTTGCAAGTTGAGCAATGTGAACCCTCAGTTAAGCCGGTCTTATCATAAGTAGGATCTACAGCAGGATCAATTACAACAGTATGTCCTTTTGCTTTAATAACAGTATCCGCCTGTGATACTACATTATTGCCATCTTTATCTGTGAAATACTTTTCACAAGATGAACAATACCAATATGCAATGTTACCATTTTCAGTACAAGTAGCCGCTTTAGCAGCTGTTGCAGTCATTGTGTGAGTATGAACATTACTTCCTCCCGGAACTAATGTAACACCATAGCCTTCGGCATCTACGACATATCGTCTGATTAAAACGACATCTTTCATTGTAATTTCGCCGTCACCATTGACATCGGCAGCCAACTTATTGGCTGTAACACCATAACCGGTAACTAATCTTCTTACTAAAGTGACATCCTTAAGATCAATAGTTCCGTCACCGTTAATGTCGCCGGGAATGTAATCGATAATAGTAACACTGCCGTTATTGATTGTAACAGGAATATCATTCAAATCTGAATCAATGATATTTCCGTTTTGATAAGAAAGTTTTACATTGAGCTTTGAATTTGCACTTACGCTCTTATCTACTGCAAATGTCAAAGTCAAAATAGTTCCGTCTTTGATATCTTCATCGGCAATTTCAAGAGCATCCCATCCAAATTTACACGGTGAATTGTAGTTTTCCGGTTTAGTCATTGACAGAGCACTAAATGCATCTCCGGATTTTGAGTCAATCAAAGTCAACCCTTTGTCATAAGTCACAGTAAAGTTCGCAGCAAGGATGCCCGGATTGTTCTTAACATTGATGTTTACTTCAACATTAGAACCCGGAACAGCATTAACACTTTCAACTGTAACCGTTGCAGCATTTGCGGCACTTGCAATCATTGATGCAGGAAATACAGTTAACATCATCAGCAATGCCAAAAATACCGACAACAACTTTTTGGTTTTTGCCATAGTTTCTCATCCTTTCATAAATATTATTTAACGGTGACACCACCATTTTTAACATCAACTGAAATTGAGTTCATATCATTATCAAATACATCATTTACATTGTATGTAATAGAAATAGGATATGTTTTTACAGAAGCATTTGGCTTAACTTCGAATGTAAGGAGCAATACCTGACCATCTTTTGTTTGGTCCTGCGAAATTTCAAGACCATCCCAGCCGAATTTGCATCCACTTACAAGATTTTTTGGTGGAGTAAATGTAAGAACTTCACTTACAGCAGAACCTGTTGCGCCCTTTTTAAGAGTTAATGCACTATCGTCATAAGTGACTTTTAATCCAATGCCCAATAATCCTGGATTATTGACAATAGATACAGGCACAGTAACTGTCTGTCCTGCACTTGCAGAAACATTACCAACAACAAATGTCGGATTTGTAATCTTGGTATATTGTGCAGTAACAATCATATTGCTTGTTACATTTGTGAATGTCTTATCCCATTTAGAGAACACATAACCTTCTCTGTCAGGAGCAGTAGGAGCGGTTGCGGATTTACCGGCAGCAACTGTTTCGGTTTTAAGCACAGATCCGTCATAATCTTTGAATACAACTGTATATGTAGATGAAGGCTCTGTTGTATCTTTAACGCCTACATATCCTGCATCAATCTCATTGCCGTTATCTAATACAAGAATGAGATGCTTGTCTGAATTAACATAGGCATTCTTAACGCCTACACCGTTAATACCGTTAGCACCGTCTTTGCCGTCTTTTCCGTTAAGGGAAGCAAGCCACTCTTCTTTAGTACCAGTATAACCGTATTCAACCGCAATTTCATATGCCGATTTACCGTCTTTGCCAGAAAGAGAGTTAAGCCAAGCGCTTTCTGAACCTTGATAACCGTGTTCAACAGCAATTTCGTATGCAGACTTACCGTCTTCACCAACTGCACCGACTAATGTTGCAAGCCATTCTTGAAGTGTGCCGACATAACCGTTATCAACTGCAAGCTGATATGCGGATTTACCATCTGCTCCGTTTTTACCGACAAGAGAAGCAAGCCATTCGGTTAATGAACCTTCATAACCATTTTGAACAGCAAGTTCATATGCCGACAGACCGTTCTTACCGTCTTTACCATCAACTCCGTCTTTACCGTCCTGACCGATTAAAGAATCAAGCCATTCAGAAAGGGAACCTGTAAAACCATTATCTTTTGCAAGTTCATATGCGGATTTGCCATCTTTACCATAAGCACCGGTTTTTCCGGCAAGTGAAGCAAGCCACTCGGTTTCTGTTCCTTCAAAGCCATTATCAACAGCAATCTCGTAAGCTGATTTACCATTGCTTCCCGCTGTACCTTTCAAAGATTCAAGCCATTCTGAAGCTGTGCCTTGATATCCGTTATCAACAGCAATTTGGTAAGCGGACTTGCCATCTTTACCGTCCTTACCGTTAGTTCCCGTTCCGGTTCCTGTACCTTTAAGAGATTCGAGCCATTCTTTTTCAGTACCGGTATATCCGTGATCCACAGCAAGTTCATATGCAGATTTACCGTTAGTTCCGTTTTTACCGTCAGTGCCATTTACACCGTCTTTACCATTTTTACCAACAAGAGTTGCAAGCCATTGAGTTTCCGTTCCGGTAAAACCTTTATCGACTGCAATTTCATAAGCAGACTTACCGTTTTTACCATCGGAACCTTTATCGCCCTTGTCACCTTTTGATCCGGTTTCACCTTTAGCACCGACTAAAGATCCAAGCCATTCTTCAATGGTTCCGATATATCCATTATCAACAGCAATTTCATATGCTGACTTGCCATCAGCACCATTGACGCCGTCTTTTCCATCAACACCGTTTGTACCATTGACGCCATCAGCGCCCTTAGCTCCGACAAGTGATTGCAACCAGTCTTGAAGCGAACCGCTAAAACCGTTATCTAAAGCAAGTTCATACGCAGATTTACCGTTAGAACCATTTTGTCCTGCTTCTCCGGCTTCACCAACAAGAGATGCGAGCCATTGTGCCTCTGTTCCGGTATAACCGTTGCTAACAGCAACTTCATAAGCAGATTCACCGTTTTTACCATCTTTGCCATCTTTTCCTGTTTTATCAAGAATAGATGAAATCCATTCTGCTTCAGTGCCTGTGTAGCCATTGTCTACTGCAATTTGATAAGCGGATTTGCCGTCTTTACCGTCTGTTCCTTTTGCACCTGAGAGCGAGAGCAACCAATCGGTAAGAGAACCTTTATATCCGTTGGCAACAGCAAGTTCATATGCAGATTGACCGTTCAAGCCGTTAGCACCATCCTTGCCATTTGTACCGTCTTTACCGTCCTTGCCATTAGTGCCATCTTTACCATCTTTGCCGTTTTTAACTGTTACGCCGGATTTATCCATGAGATTGTTAATCCATTCTTGTTCAGTGCCTTTGTAACCATTGGCAACTGCAAGCTCATAAGCTGATTTGCCATTAGTACCATTTGTACCATTAGCACCGATAAGTGTTTTTAACCATTCGGTTGTATCACCCTTGTAGCCATTATCAACAGCCAAATCATAAGCGGATTTGCCGTTTTCTCCTGCTTCACCAACAAGAGATGCAAGCCATTGTTCCATAGTGCCGTCATAGCCACTATCAACAGCTAAATCATAAGCGGATTTTGCGTGTGTACCGCTGACACTTTTTGCTCTTTGATTAGTTACAACTGTCGCAGTACCAGCGGAAACGCCTGCAGTAATAACAACAGCTAAAACAGTACAAAGAACCTTTTTCCATACTGAGTTTTTCATTTTTTCCTCCATTGGTTTTATTTTTGTTGTCTTTTTGGTTATAATATATATGTGTTATAATCTTAAGTGTACTTCTTTTTCATCCATAATTATTTCTCCTTTCAAACGAAAATAGATATGCTATATAGTAATGTGAATTTATTGGGTTTTGCTTATTCACATAATGTCAATATCCAATCATATTAATATTACATTAACAGTTTCCGTAATTCTATATGCCATCAGCGTACTATTTGAAATTTTCGTAGAACTATTACATCTACAAAAAAAGTGAGCAATCTGTTTATATAAACAAATTGCTCACTTTTTTTGACCATAATGACGAGAATATTATCCCGTCAAATTATTCAATTTTTCCATTTGAATGCATTTTTCCTGAAAAAACGGATGCACATAAGTGTTCAAGGTAAAGGAAACGCTTGAGCGACCTAATATTTCACTAAGTGTCTTGATATCGTCTCCGCTTTCAATGCACCGTGTTGCAAATGTGTGTCTGAATGTATGAAAATTGTGAGGATACAAATCTGCATCTTTCAGTAACTTGTGATACCTATATTCGATAGTTCTTATATTCAAAAAACTTTCTTGATTGGAAATAATATATGGCGATTTATTATTTCTAAATTCTGCAGTTAGCAGTTGATAAAGATTATTTGTGATCGGAATATCTCTTTTCGAATGCGTAGTTTTAGGCGGACCAACTTTGTATATCCATTTATTATTTTCATTTTTAATACGAACAATAGTTGAGTCAACAGTGATAATACGATTTTTAAAATCTATGTTATTCCATCTCAAAGCACAAACTTCGCCGATTCTTAATCCTGCATAAAGAGATAACATTATGCCTAATGCTGTAAGACTCTGATTGTTTTTGATGTATAATTCTAATTGTCTTTGCTCATCAAGTCCCAAGATATTTACTTCTTTTTTTGGTGAAAAAGGCATATTAACTTGAATATTAGGCAACTCGGGCAACTGTTCTTTATGTCCAAAATCAATTGCTGATTTAATGATTATAGCCATTGTTTTAACATATGACGCAGAATAATTTTTAAACTTATCATTTAAAAATTGATTAACCTGAACTGAAGTAAGATTTTTAAGTCGTATTTCACCAATCCCGTTTTTTATATGCTTTTCCATAATGTAACTATATTTATCATAAGTCGATTTCTTATTTTTGATTTTACCGTAACTCAGCCAGGAGTAAATCAGCTCATTTAATGTGGTAGGTTTTTTTATATCACAAGTCAAAACAAATTGCATTTTTTGTTCCAATTCATTTACGCTTTTTGCATAAACTGATTTATAAATCGAACGATTGTTTTTATAACCTACAACATCACTACCTTCCCATCTGCCGTCTTTTCTTTTATAAATACTGCTTCCGTATTCGGACATTTTGTTTACTCATTTCACTTTAAAATAAGAACAAATTTCACATAATTGTTTTGAGATAAATTAACTGTATTTGATAGGAAAAACTAAAACATTTATATTAGTTGACCTAATATGAAATGTAAGTAAAAAAGCGATCTGTTCATTACGGATCGCTTTAGTTTTTTATTGATGTCTATTGTTGGTTTTAATCACGGGATAGCATATGGATTAAAAGGTTGAAATAAAATCACTTGAAATTGCGATTTTTTCCTGCTATAATAAAAATATAATGTGTGGCATTTCTGCGTAAATCCAGTTGCAGAAGTCACACGCTTTTTTTATGAAATCGTGTGAGAAACGATAAACAAAGCACAATTACATTAAAAATCGAGTAGCAGAAATGCGTAAGTCCGGATTTTAGGGCTTGCGTGTTTTTATTTTTTGAAAGAAAGGTGATTTAATATGGAAACAGGAAATCAATTTTTAGGGACGGAGCGTATCGGCAAACTTATGCGTCAGTACGCAATCCCTTGCATCATATCATTGTTGGTTGGTGCGCTTTATAACATTGTTGACCAAATTTTTATTGCAAATGCAAGTTACCTCGGCTCTTACGGAAACGCTGCCAACACAGTCGTTTTTCCGTTGACGGTCGTGGCTCTCGCTATCGCCGTAATGGTGGGTGACGGTTGCTGTGCTTTTGTAAGTATGGCGCTTGGCAGAAAAGAATCAGACAAAGCAAAGCGTAGCGTGGGCAATGCTGTTGTGCTGACCGTTGCAGGCAGTGTTATTTTGACGGCACTGTATTTGATTTTTGCAAACCAAATCATTGCTATGTTTGGCGGAACGGTCAATGAGGAAACATTTCGCCATTCGCAGGAATATTTTTTCTACATCACTTTTGGTATTCCGTTTTATATGTTCGGTCAGGCTATGAATCCTGTAATTCGTGCAGACGGAAATCCAAAATTTGCTATGGCTTCAACTTTGGCAGGTGCGGTCATCAATATCATTCTTGACCCTATTTTTATTTTCTGCTTCAAATGGGGAATGATGGGTGCGGCTGTTGCCACGGTAATCGGTCAGATAGTGACTGCAATTCTTGCCGTTTGGTATATTGTGCATATGAAAACAGTCAAGCCTTCACGCAAAGATTTTGCTTTGCAATGGAACATTTGCGGAAGAATGTTGTTGCTCGGAATTACAAGTTTTTTGTCTCAAATCAGTCTTGTTGCGGCAATGGCTGCAATCAACAATATGCTTCGCAAATACGGTGCGCAAGACCCTGTTTTCAAGCAGGAACAGTATGCGCAAATCCCAATGGCGGTAGTTGGAATTGTTATGAAATTCTTCCAGATTGTCATTTCAATAGTAGTCGGTATGGCGGCAGGCTGTATACCTATTATAGGATACAATATGGGTGCAGAGAAAAAATTGCGTGTAAAGGAACTGTTTACCAAATTGCTCGTTGCCGAAGCGTTGGTGGGTGCTGTTGCACTTGTGTTGGCAGAGTGCTTCCCTCATCAGCTTATCGCCATTTTTGGTGCAAAAAATGAGAGTGTTTATTATACCGAATTCGCAATCAAGGCATTCAGAATTTATCTTTGTATGATGATTTTGGCTTGCGTCAACAAAGCTTGCTTCATCTTCCTGCAGGCAGTCGGCAAGGCATTGTCTTCAACTATGTTGTCAATGTTCAGAGAGGTTGTGTTCGGTGTGGGTTTTGCATTGCTCTTGCCTGTGTTCTTCGGCTTGGACGGAGTGCTTTATTCAATGCCTGTGTCCGATATTTTAACCTTTATCATCTCGGCAATTATCATCGTGAAAACATATAAAGAATTGAATACTAAAGGAGCGCAGAGCATATGAAAAACAGAGTTATAACCATCAGCCGTGAGTTTGGCAGCGGCGGACGCACAATCGGCAAAAAGGTTGCAGAAAAGCTCGAAATTCCGTGCTATGATGCAAAAATTATTCAAGAAATGGTTAAAGAAACGGGCTTTGCACCCGATTATGTAAAAGAGGCAGGAGAATACGCACCCGGGGGCTTTCTCTCTAATGCTTTTTCTAATCGAATGTTCGGACCGACAAATGAGGATATTCTGTGGGAATATCAGTATAAAATCATCACACAGCTTGCAGAAAAAGAGCCGTGCGTAATTGTCGGTCGTTGTGCGGATTATATTTTGCAGGACAATGCAGATTGCTTGAAAGTGTTTGTTCACGCTGATATAGATTTTCGAGCAAAGCGGATTGTTGAAGTGTACGGCGAGCGAGAGCAATCTCCCGAGGAGCGATTGAGAGATAAGGATAAGCGCCGTGCGGCATATCACCGTTTCTACACCAATATGAAGTGGGGACACGCTCAAAATTATCATCTGACTTTGGACAGCGGAGTCCTCGGAATTGATAAGTGCGTGGACATTATTACCGAATTATTTTGACCTAAAAAATGAAAAAATATAACTGTACAAAGGTATCACGAGAGTGCATCCGGTGCAGTAGGCGTTGGCGGCAGCCAAAACTGATATTGAGCAATGTTTCGGTGAAGATAACGGGAGTATATAAGCACATTTTTCAAATCGAAGAAACTTCGTCAGGAGTTGCAAAACGGCACACACTTCAATACACGGATGTGTTGACGCATAATCTTGAGATTTCGGATTTGTAATCGGTAAAATAATCTGAAATGTATAAATTTAATCTTATTAAGCAAAAAGGACTTGAAGTGTCGTTACTCCAAGTCCTTTTTTGTAACGATATTTTTTGCATAGTGTCACAAAGATAATTATATATTAGAACTCACACAATAGCAACGAATAAAAATCAAGCTCACGCAAGGACGAAAGTCTCTCAAATTTTTTGCTCATTTCAATTCGTGTTACGGTTTTGATTTAAGCGGTGTCTCTCAAAAGTCTCAGTCATAAATGCCCCAAATCGCACCAAAACGGATTTGGAATTTTGAAATCTGCTGTCTCTTAAAATCTCTCAAAGACTCTCACGATATTTTAAAGCAAAAAAATGCCCGATTGCTTTAAAGCAAAGAAAAAATGCCCGAATGCTACTGTAAAAAGCGGTATTCGGGCATAAAAAAGCCTCGGAACAAATTGTTCCGAGGTATTGGCTGGGGAATAGGGATTCGAACCCCAACAAACAGAGTCAGAGTCTGTCGTGCTACCGTTACACAATTCCCCAATAGCGACAACTTCTTTTTCGTTGCGAATGATATTATACTATGAGGCACAGACAAAGTCAACATTTTTTTACGGTAATTTTAAAAAATCCAAATTGTCTAAATTGCAAGATTAAATAGGACACATCGGAAAATATAAGCAGAGGGCGGCAGCCGTAAAATCCAAGAGGAAAACGGCAGGCTTAATCAATCATGGTACTGCTGTGCCGCGCCGAAACAATAATAAGTACAGGCAACCGCCGCATCATAAAATACCGTTAATCGCACTTTATATTGGGATGATAAAGCTTAGCCATACCGCCGGTGCTTGTTTCGCGGTACTTAGCGGAGAGGTCTCTGCCTGTTTCATACATTGTTTCTATTATGAGGTCAAGCGAGATTTTTCGCGTTGCGGTAAGGAAATTGGCAAGGTTAATGGCATTTATGGAACGCATTGCGGCTACGGCATTCCGCTCTATACACGGAATTTGCACGAGGCCGTATATCGGGTCGCACGTAAGTCCCAAATGATGCTCTATGGCGTTTTCGGCGGCATACTCTATCTGCTCAAGGCTCATTCCGAAAAGCTCGCCGAGAGCCGCTGCGGTCATGGCACACGCCGTTCCGATTTCTGCCTGACAGCCGCACTCTGCACCGCTTATCGATGCATTTGTTTTTACCAAAAGCCCGATAATCGCCGCCGTAGCGAGTGCTTGTTCTATTTCTCTGTCGCTGTATCCCCTCTTTTTTTGGAAATACAGCATTACGGCAGGCAAGACTCCGCTTGCACCGCACGTGGGCGCGGTAACTATGCGGCCGCCAGCGGCATTTTGTTCACCCACAGCGTAAGCATACGCGCAAACAATGCGGTTTTCACGAGTTTCGGGAGATTCGTCAATATGGTTCTGCCTGAATAAAAATCCCGCTTTTCTCGACACGCCGAGTCCTCCCGGCAAAATTCCCTCTGTATTAAGTCCATCTTTTATGCAATCACGCATACAATCCCAGACTTCGCCGAGAAAATCCCATATATCGCTCCCCTCGGTCTTTTCGACATACTCCCATATACGTATATCGTTTTTGCGGCAATGCTCCGCAATATCCTTAAATGTGCTGAATTCGTATATCGGCTTGCTCTCAGCCATTTTCATACCCTTGATTGTGACTTCGCCGCCACCTATGCTACAAGCGAGCATACTGTCGCAAATCTTATCATCCTTATAGGCAAAAAGCTCCATAGTATTTGGATGCGGAAGGTCGGTTTTTGCAAAATCAAATTCAACGGTTGCGTCAATCGGAGACAATGTTTCCTTGACTATGCGGTCGGTGCCGTGACCTCTGCCTGTTAAGGCAAGAGAGCCGTATAATATCACCTTGAATTTATCGACATCAGGGTTTTTCTTCTTAAAAATACGGCAGATTTTTTCCGGTCCCATAGTATGCGAGCTTGAGGGTCCTCTGCCTATTTTATACATCTGCCTAATTGACTGAAGCCCCTTTGGCAGCTCTTTTTCGGCTTTTTGTGTACCCGAACCGAATGCAAAATCATCAAGTGACAGATGGAATGCGCTGCAAAGATTGCATATTGCATCAAACGATGGGGATGTCTCACCCTTTTCCCAATTTGAGAGGGTATTCACGCTGACGCCGAGAATATCAGCCAAAGCGGTTTTGGTTATGCCATGCTGCTTCTGCAGGGTCGCTATTTTTTTACCGAAAGAATGATTTTCCATTTTAACACTCCGAACCTTTAACTCAATATTGAAAAATTGCTGTACCGCTCGTTTTCGAACACAGTAAGGAAACCTACAAATGCCGAAACGTACAGAATAAGAGTAAATATAATGTAAGCCGTGAATTTAAGAGCCTTTTGATTATCCGGCACATCCGAATAGAGATTTATAATTATAAGGGTTCCGAAAAGCACGGCAATAAACGCAATATCGGCGAGATACCGTATATTGACGCCTCCCAAGCACATATCGAGAAAAGCCACCGCAATGGGCATTATCACGCCGAGCAAAAACGTTGCTCTTTTCCAATTCTCCGTTTTTTTCGTAAGAACACACGGAAATCCGAAAAGGCCGAGTGAAGCAGGCAAATTAAATATACCCATAGTTCTTGTCAAATAGATATATCCTTTATAGCCGCCTTTGTACGCACTCGCGCTGAGGTGAAAAAACGGAAATTCGGTTTTAAAGTCCGGTAATTGCAGGAAGTAATGATAAATCGCAGGCAAAAACAGAACCGGGGTCACAGCATATTTTGAAACGTCGGCAACGGTCAGCTGATATGCAGAGCCGAAGTCGAACACCGACGAAAAGCGCGCGTAATTGTACCACATCTGAAATGCCGCTCCGACAAAAACCGGTAACGCAAAAGACAAAACGGACATTAGCTTCACTTTCGTTTTTATATCCTTACGGCAAAGGACATTTAAATAAAGCGGCACCATAACAACAGACATAAGTGCCATATTGGGTCTTGACATAACCGTAAGAACCAACGAAATACCCGCAAAAAAGAAATCGGCACATTTTGCCGCCGTCTTTTTCTTCTCGTAAGCAGCAAGCGAGAACATCATAAACAGAGATAAAAAGCAAACTCCGCTAATCACAGCCGTATAATACATATCGGCACTTGTTAAAAGCATAAACAAAAGGCTTCCCGACTCTACCGCGGCAAATCCGAAAAACACAAGAGCTTTATTCGGTTTTTCGCAAAATATTCCGACTGCTTTTAAATACGTAAGCGCGACAGCAGTTACAGCCGCCGCAAACAGTATGAAGCACACCGTCGCCGCCGACGGCACCTTTCCTGTTATAAAGTAATAAGGATAATAAACCGTTATAATAGGTGTTATTCCGAAATAAGAATAATATTTACCGTCGTACAGTGCTCTGTCCCACAGGAAGCGTATACCCGTTCTGCTCGCTCGGTCATATGGGTTTGAAAGAGCCAATAGTTCCTTTGCCGGTTCGATATCTATAGATAGCCGATGCTTTAAAAAGGCGTCGAACTGCTGCTCATAAGCATTTTTATTGTAGAGCGTTTCAAACGGATACGTCGCCGCGGGCTTGAAAATACCGGCATATATGAAAACTCCGAATAAAATACACAACAGCCAAAGAAAAGCAAAGGCGATGTTTGTACTCTTTTTGTTTCGGCCAAGTACGCACGTGTGAAGACGCGCCTTGCCGCTGAAAAAATAAAACAGCACAAAGCTTAATACCTCTACCGTGACAAATCCAGAAAAGCTCATTTGGCTATGCACTCCCGTTTTCGCTCATACTTTCTCAAAAATCCTATCGCTATTGTAACATATCGAGGCGAAAAATAAAACAGTAAAAAAGCTTTAAGTGCGGACAATATTTAATTGCACAAGATAAGCTGTTATGATACAATATTTATAACTTATATGAGAGGTGATTATTTTGGCAGATTATATAAAGGCTTCCGATCTTGCTCTGCTGACCGAGGGCTATGAGCTTACCATGGCAGACGGGTTTATGGGCGCGGGTATGAAAGATACTGTAGCATATTTTGATTTATTCTTCAGGCGCGTTCCCGATAACGGCGGTTTTGCCATCGCGGCAGGCCTATCAAAGGTTATCGATTATCTTGAACATCTGCATTTTCGCGAGGAAGATATAAAATACCTCAAATCGAAGGGCATCTCCGACGAGCTTGCAAGCTATCTCAAAGATTTCAAATTCACCTGTGACGTATGGGCAATACCCGAGGGCACTCCGATTTTTCCGAACGAGCCTATCATAAAGGTAAGAGGCCCGATAATAGAGGCTCAGCTTATTGAAACAATGCTCTTGCTCTCAATAAATCAGCAAAGTCTTATAGCCACAAAGGCAAACAGGCTTGTAAGAGCGGCGCACGGAACAGCGGTCGCGGAATTCGGTACAAGGCGCGCTCAGGGCGTTGACGAAGCGGTTTACGGTGCAAGAGCCGCTTACATCGGCGGCTGTGTCGCAACCTCAGGCGTAATACCCGAAAAGGAATTCGGCATACCGTCGGTTAATACAATGATACACTCATGGGTACAGCTTTTTGACAGCGAATATGACGCATTCTGCGAATATGCGAGACGTCACCCCGACGACTGCACTCTTGTGGTTGACACATATGACACCATCCGCTCCGGTATTCCAAATGCAATAAAGGCCTTTGACGATGTTTTGGCTCCGCTCGGCAAACGGCCGAAGAGCGTAAGAATAGATTCGGGCGACATCACATATCTTTCAAAGAGAGTCAGAAAAATGCTCGACGTTGCAGGATACCCCGACTGCGACATTATGGCGTCAAATTCGCTTGACGAGCACCTCATAAGCGATATGGTCTCGCAGGGTGCAAAGGTGGACTGCTTTATAGTCGGCGAAAGACTTATAACCTCGGCTTCTTCTCCCCTTTTCGGCGGCGTTTACAAGCTCTCCGCGATAGAAAAGGACGGCAAACCGGTGCCGAAAATAAATCTTTCGGAAAACGTCAGAAAAATTACCATTCCATCATCAAAACAGGTATACAGGCTTATAGACAAGGATTCAGGCAAAGCGATAGCGGACGTACTTACTCTTGATGACGAAATAATCGACGAAACAAAGCCGTATATTCTTTTTGACCCGGATTTCACCTGGAAGAGAAAAGAAATAGAAAACTTTGTAACGAGAAAGCTTCTCGTACCGATATTCGAGGGCGGCAAAAAGGTCTACGAGGAGCCATCACTCAAAGAAATACGCGATTACTGCCTGAGACAGACAGACACGCTTTGGGACGAAGTAAAGCGTTTTGAAAATCCTCATAAATATTATGTCGATCTCTCAAAAAATCTTTGGGCGGAAAGAAACAGTCTTATAGAGAAATTTAAGGGCATTAAATAATTTAACGGAGGGTTCACTATGAATATATGGCATGACATAAGCCCGGACAGAATAACAAAAACCTCGTTTGATGCGGTTATAGAAATCAGCAAGGGCAGCAAAATGAAGTATGAGCTTGATAAAGAAACCGGTCTTTTGCGACTTGACAGGGTTTTGTATACATCCACCCACTACCCGGCCAACTACGGGTTTATTCCGAGAACATACGCAAAGGACAACGACCCTCTTGACGTGCTTGTTCTCTGCTCTGAGCAGATAGAGCCGATGGCCCTCGTCAAATGTTATCCGATAGGCGTTATAACCATGCTTGACAACGGTTTTCCGGACGATAAAATCATTTCGATTCCGTTTGATGACCCGATGTATAACTCATACACCGACATAACTCAACTTCCTGCCCACATTTCCGATGAAATGAAGCACTTTTTCTCAGTTTATAAAACACTCGAAAACAAAAAGACGGTTATTGACGAGACAAAAGGCGCTTTTGCAGCGGCTGATATTGTCGAGGATTCAATAAAGCGCTATACACAGGTATTTGAAAAGTAGTTTTTGGTGTGGGGTGAACAAGTGAAAAACAAGGCTGTAAAAATTTTTATGGTGCTGATTGTGGCGGTCGTAGCCATATTCGGCACAGTGGCAATAGTAAATTCTTCAAAAAACGGTTGGGAGCCGTCTGTTAAAGAAACCAAAGAGCCGAAGACAAAAAAAGCGGCATCTGTTGCCGCGGTTTCCGATGAAACCGTGACTGCGGAGAAAAAAGAACCGGTTAAAATCAGTATGCTCTCCGTTGGGGATAATCTCATACACGACGGAATTTACGAGCAGGCAAAGAAGCGTTCGAAAAACGGCGGTTATGATTTTTCATACGCATACAAAAATATTGCCTCCACAGTGGAAAAAGCTGATTTGGCTACCATAAATCAGGAAACGATAATAGCAAAAAGCTATGAGCCATCCGGCTATCCGCTTTTCAACTCTCCTCAGGAGGTCGGCGAAGAAGTTAAGAAAATAGGCTTTGACGTTGTAAACCTCGCAAACAATCATATGCTTGACAAGGGTGCTAAGGGACTTTCGGAGGCTATTGATTTTTGGAACAACATAGGCGGCATCACAATGACCGGTGCTTACAAGGACGAAAACGATATGAACCGCCTCGAATACATAGAAAAAGACGGCATTAAGATAGGCCTTGTAGGCATAACCCGCTATACAAACGGTCTGTCGTTGCCTAAAGACAGTGCTCTGAAAATAATTTACACCTCAGACGAGGACACAATCAAATCAAAAATTCAGAAAGCCAAGGCCGAATGCGATATTGTTTTGGTAAACGTTCATTGGGGTGAAGAGTACACGACAACCCCCAACAACGACCAACGCGAGCTTGCAAGCAAAATGGCGTCGTGGGGTGCAGACGTAATTATAGGGCATCATCCTCACGTCATTCAGCCCGTAGAATGGATAGACAACGGGAACGGCACAAAAACACTTGTGGCATATTCTCTCGGCAATTTCATCTCGCAGCAAAACACGGCATCGAGAGTTATAGGCGGTATGCTTCACTACGACTTGACAAAGGACTATGACACCGGAAAAACAACGGTTGACAATGTGGTTTTTGAGCCTATCGTGACCCACTATGTACGAGGCAGCCACGATGTTCAGATATATCCCCTTTCGCAATACACCGATTCGCTCGCAAAAGCCCAAGCCTCGAGACTCAAGCAAAACGATTTCAGCATTAAATATATAAACGACTTTGTGGGCAAGGTCATTGATAAACAATTTTTGAATCAAGCGTAAAAGATAAAAGACGGACTGTAAAACATACGGTCCGTCTTTTTATATCAGGCTATTACATAAGCGTTAGTTAATTTTTATCTAACTCCTTTTCGGCTATTCCGACGATTGCACTCGTACCGAGCCTGTCGGCTCCCTCCGAAAGGAACTCCGCGGCATCCTCCAGCGTGTGAATACCGCCTGCCGCCTTTATTTTTACGGACGGAGACACGTACTTTTTAAAAAGCTTTATGTCATCATGCGTTGCGCCGGCATTGGAAAAGCCCGTTGAGGTTTTGATATAATCTGCTCCGGCCGCACTTACAATGCGGCACATTGTTTTCTTTTCGTCCTCGGTCAAAAGGCAAGTTTCGATTATTACCTTGAGGCATTTGTCGCCGCAAACCTCTTTCAGCGTTTTTATCTCATTTTCCACATAGTCTGCATTTCCGCTTTTAAGCGCGCCGATGTTTATTACCATATCTATTTCGTCCGCACCGTCAAGCAGTGCCCGCTTTGCTTCAAATGCCTTGACCTCGGTCGTGTTATACCCGTTAGGGAAACCTATAACGGTGCAGATACGCATTTTACCGACTGCATATTCCGAAGCAAGCTTTACATAGCACGGCGGAATACAAACGCTTGCGGTATTATACCTAACTGCCTCATCAATCAGACGTTTTATGTCATTCGGAACGGCGGTCTGTTTTAAATTTGTGTGGTCGCAATGCGATAATATTTCGTTTATATCCATTTTTATCCTCCATCGGTCAGATACTGTAATTATTTTACCATAGACTTTAGATACTATCAATTATAAAAAGTCGCCGCAGAAGCTTACCCTCCGCGGCGACTTTAATATTCCGACATTACTTTGTCATAAGATTGCAAACAAGATTTGAAAGCTCCACCGGGTCGTCAACCGACATACCGCCTATAAGACGCGCCTGGGCATAAAGAATCTTTGCGTAATCACAAAGACTGTCTTTATTGTCCTTATAAAGGGACTTGAGCTTTTCGGCTATGGGGTGATTTGCATTTATTTCAAGCACTACCGTAGCCTTGGCGTCCTTGCCGTCGGGCATCGCATTCAGCACCTTTTGCATTTCGAGAGAAATAGCACCCTCGCTCGATAGGCAGACGGGATGGTCCTTGAGCTTATCAGTAAATCTAACCTCATGAACATTTTCTCCGAGAGCCTCTTTCATTTCTTTGAGCATATCGGCGTTATCCTCGTTTTCCTTTTTGAGGGCTTCTTTCTCCTCTTCGGTTCCGAGGTCAACATCTTCCGTGCAAACGTTAACAAAGGTCTTTCCGTCATATTCGCTGAGTGCGCGAAGGGCAAATTCATCGACATAATCGGTGAGATAGAGTATTTCATAGCCCTTGTCCTTAACCGAATCCACCTGCGGAAGCATATCTATTTTGTCGGTTGTTTCGCCTGCTGCGTAATAAATGTCCTTTTGGCCGTCCTTCATACGGGATACATATTCCTTTAAGGTTACGGGCTTCTTTTCACTCGACGAATAGAACAAGAGCAAATCCTTGAGGCTGTCCTTGTGAATACCGTAATCGCTGTATACGCCGAATTTAATCTGCATACCGAACGCTTTAAAGAATTCCTCGTAAGCTTCACGGTCGGTTTCGAGCATTTTTTTAAGCTCGGAATCTATCTTCTTTTCTATGGTTTTTGCAATAAGCTTTAGCTGATGGTCATGCTGAAGCACCTCACGCGAAATGTTAAGCGAGAGATCCTCGCTGTCTACAAGACCCTTAACAAAGCTGAAATGGTCGGGCAAGAGGTCCTTGCACTTGTCCATTATCAAAACGCCTTTTGAGTAAAGCTGCAAGCCCTTTTCATATTCCTTTGTATAATAATCAAACGGAGCGTGTGACGGAATGAAAAGAAGCGCGTCATATGTTGCCTGACCCTCGGTTTTATAATGAATAACCTTGAGAGGCTTTTCATAGTCCATAAACTTATCTTTATAAAAAGCTTCATATTCCTCGGGCTTAATCTCTTTTTTATTCTTTTTCCAAAGAGGAATCATACTGTTTAATGTCTCGTCCTCTTTTACAGTTTCGTATTCGTCCTCGGTACCCTCCTTAAGACGTCTCTTCTCTACTGTCATTCTGATAGGATAGCGAACATAATCCGAATACTTTTTAACTATTGTCTTGATAGTGTATTCCTCAAGGAACTGAGAATACTTTTCTTCATCCGTATCATCTTTGATATGGAGAGTTATCGTAGTGCCGACGTCGGGCTTGTCGCATTCCTCAACGGTATAGCCCTCAACGCCCTTAGACTGCCAGCGGTAAGCCTCGCTTTCGCCGTAAGCGCGACTTTCAACGGTTACACAGTCGCTCACCATAAATGCCGAATAAAAGCCTACGCCGAATTGACCGATAACGTCTATATCCTTTGCGTCGGCGTTTTCCTGCTTAAAAGCGAGAGAGCCGCTCTTAGCGATAGTGCCGAGGTTTGCTTCAAGCTCCTCCTTGGTCATACCTATACCGTTATCGGAAATTGTCAGAGTTCTGTTCTCCTTATCCGGAGTAATTCTGATTTCAAAATCACCGTGCGACATTCCGACATTTTGGTCGGTCAGCGAACGGAAATACAGCTTATCAACGGCATCACTTGCATTTGATATAAGCTCTCGCAAAAATATTTCTTTATGCGTGTATATGGAGTTTATCATTAAATCAAGCAACTTCTTTGATTCGGCTTTAAACTGTTTTGTACGCATACAAATCACCTGTTTCCATAAAAATAGCCCTTTTTCAAAGAGTAATAATATTATATCACCGCAAAATTAAAAGTCAAGAAAAGTCAAACAGAGTTAATAAACAGTTTACATATTAACAGACAAAATTCTATTATTTTGTTTTGGGCAAAACTTTTCAAAAAAAGGCTTGACTTAGAGTAAACTCCAAGTGTTAAATTATATTTAAAGGTAAGCACACTTAACAACATCGCCCGCAAGGGGCTATGACGATACTGCAAAAGGAGCTGACTGCAATGAATAAAAAGGTTCTCATTGTTTCATCAAGTCCGAGAAAGCACGGCAACTCGGATTTACTCTGCGATGAATTCGCACGCGGAGCAAAAGACGCAGGAAACGAGGTCGAAAAGATCTTTCTCGCCGACAAAAGCATAAATTACTGCCGCGGCTGCGGAATATGTAATTCTACGCATAAATGCGTTCAAAAGGATGATATGGCGGAGCTTAATGACAAAATGGTCAAAGCCGACGTTATAGCTTTGGCTTCTCCCGTGTACTTCTATACTGTTGACGCACAGCTTAAAACATTTATAGACAGGTGCGTGCCGCGTTACACAGAGATGTCGGACAAGGATTTCTATTATATTCTGACTGCGGCGGATTCCGATAAATCGGCATTTGACAAGTCGATAGAATGCATAAGGGGCTTTACGCTCGACTGCCTTGACGGTGCAAAGGAAAAAGGAATAATCAGGGGTGCCGGTGTATTTGAAAAAGGCGAAATCAAAGACAAATCGGAATACAAAGAATGCTACAATATGGGCAAAAACGTTTAAAACAATTTAAGGAGACTGATATTTATGGAAAACACCTTGACAAGAAAAAAGCAAATCATAACAGCTAAAGCTCTCACGACGGTAATAGGAATAACTCTGTCGGTTGCCATACCTCAGCTGTTCCACGTTATAGGTATCGTGAGCGGTACCGGCAGCTTACCCGGCTCGGCATTTCTGCCGATGCATCTCGGCGTATTCTTCACAGCTCTTTTGGCAGGTCCTGCGGTGGGCGCCGTAACGGGAGCGGTAAGTCCCCTTTTGAGCTTCGCGCTCACGGGTATGCCGTCGGCGGCACTTCTTCCGTTTATGATGATAGAGCTTACCGTATACGGTCTTGTATGCGGATTCCTCAAAAACAAAAAAATGCCCGTCATTTTAAAGGTACTCACGGCTCAAATACTCGGAAGAGCCATACGCGCAGCTGCTATTTTAATCGCGTTTTACGGCTTTAAAAGCACGGCGGTTTCACCGACAATAATACTTTCAAGCATCGCTTCTGGTCTGCCGGGTCTTATTTTACAATGGACGCTGCTTCCGCTTCTTATATACCGCGTTAAGGGGTTAAACAAATTCTATGAATAATATCGAAAAAGCAAAGGAACGTCTTAAAAACGGTGCTTCGCTCGTGCTGTATGACGGCAAAGAGTTCATCGAAGAAAACGGCAAGGGGCTGTCCCCTCTTTTGAAGCTGCTCAGCGAAAAAAACGATTTATCGCGTTTTTGCGCCGCCGACAAAATCATAGGAAAAGCCGCTGCCATGCTTTTTGCGCTGCTTAAAATCAAAAATGTGTACGGTGAGGTTTTAAGCAGCAAAGCCATACCGATACTCGAAAAATACGGTATAAAGTATTCTTTCGGCACCGTAACCGACAGCATAAAAAACAGATATGGCACGGGGATTTGTCCGATGGAGCAAACCGTTGAAGGCATAGACGACGCCGACACGGCATTAAAAGCCATAAAAGAAAAAATTAAAACTATGAGGATGAATAATATGAAAAAGCTCGGATTCGGTCTTATGAGACTGCCTGTTCTTGACAGTAACGACCCCTCTAAAATAGATATTCCGCAAGCCGAAAAAATGGTAGATAAATTTTTGGAGCGCGGTTTCACGTACTTTGACACAGCATATATGTATCACGATTTCAAGAGCGAGGAAACCGCAAAGAAAATCATAGTTGACCGCCACCCGCGCGACAGCTTCACGCTCACGTCAAAGCTGCCCACTATGATGTTGAAAACAAAGGAGGATAACAGCCGCATATTTGAAAAGCAACTCAAAAACTGCGGTGTTGACTATTTTGACTACTATCTTCTTCACAACCTGAACGTATCAAATTACGAGACGGCAACAAAGCTCGACTGCTTTGATTTCGTGGCTCGCATGAAGGAAGAGGGCAAAATAAAGACCGTCGGATTTTCGTATCACGATGACGCAAAGCTCCTCGACAGAATTTTAACCGCGCACCCCGAAATTGAGATAGTTCAGCTTCAGATAAACTATCTCGATTGGGATAATCCGGGTATTCAGTCGCGCCTGTGCTATGAAACGGCGGTAAAGCACGGCAAAAAGGTGATTGTTATGGAGCCTGTAAAGGGCGGAACACTCGCAAAAATACCGGATGAAGCCGAAAAACTGTTTAAAGACTATGCTCCGGACGCGTCAATTCCCTCTTGGGCGGTAAGATTTGCAGCAAGTCACGACAGCGTTATGACGGTACTCAGCGGAATGAGCACATACGAACAGCTCCTTGACAACACAGGATACATGGAAAGCTTCAAGCCCTTGTCAAAGGAAGAATTCGAAATCATAGGCAAGGCAGTAGACATTATAAAAGCTTCTATAACCGTGCCCTGCACAGGCTGCAGCTACTGCACGGCAGGCTGTCCGAAGCACATTCCGATACCGAAGTACTTTGCTCTTTATAACGAGGAAAAACGCGCTACATATAAAGATTTTTCGGTTAACGGCCAATACTACGAAAATCTCGCTAAGGAATACGGAAAAGCCTCGGACTGCATAAAGTGCAGGAAATGTGAAAAAGCGTGTCCGCAGCACATTAAGGTAAGCGAGCTTATGCCTCAAGTTGCAAAAACTTTTGAAGAATAAGGGCATAAAAAGAGAGGCGATTTTAAAATGACCATAGCGGAAGTTGCCGAAAAATACAGCCTTACTCCCGACACATTGCGATATTACGAGAGAATAGGTCTTTTACCGAAGGTCGGCAGAACTCCCGGCGGTATCCGTGATTATAAGAAGCAGGATTGCGACTGGATAGTATTTATTAAATGCATGCGTGCCGCGGGATTGCCTGTTGAGGTTCTCATTGAATATGTGAGCCTTTTCAACGAGGGAGACAGCACCGTTGCCGCGAGGAAAGAGCTTTTGACAGAGCAGCGAGATCAGCTTAAAAAGAGAATCGCAGAGCTTGAAAGCACTCTCGCAAGACTCAACAAAAAGATTGAAAACTATGAGAGCAAGTGCATTCCGTTCGAAGAAAAGCTAAAAGCGAAAAAGACAGACCGATAACTAAAATCACCAAAGTACATTTTGCTTTTGCCGCTCCGAAATACATTGATACAAACGACTTATTGTGTTAAAATGGAGTTTATATCAATAGTTTTTCGGGGTGGCATTTTTTATGTATATAAAAAGTCAGAATTTGAAACAGCTCTACCGCATAATTTTTTTATTGTGCTGTGAGGCAGGGATGATTTTACAATATATTGACAGTCTGCGACGCGGCAACGCCGACACGCTTTTATATTACTACACGGTACAAAGCGGCATACTCTGCTTTTTATATTTTTTCTTTCTCGCCGTTTTCAGCCCGAAAAAGGAAAAGGCCGTAATCAGAGGTGCCGTAACCATGTGTATAGCCGTGACCGCAATAGCCTATTTGTTTATGCCGAACGGTGCCAAAGAGGCAGCGGTCTCCGATAAGGCTTTTTACACAGGCTATATTCTTATGCACTATATCGTTCCTCTCATGGTGATACTCGACTATCTGCTGTTTTTCCCGAAAGGGTTATACAAGGCTTTGCACCCGCTTTGCTGGCTGATTTTGCCATATCTGTATATCGCATTTACAATGATTTGCGCTAAATTCGGCAGCAAGATCTTTTCCGGCTTCGGCGGCAGCAGCCGTTATCCGTATCCGTTTCTCGACACAGCCCTTTACGGCAAAAACAAGGTTGCGCTTATAATTGTCTTTATTACGGCGGCGTTTTTGGCTCTCGGTTATCTGTCGTTTGTTATTGACCGCCTGCTCGGAAAAAACGGCAAAAAGCTTAAGTAATAAAAGCCTCAAAACATATTTGAAGGAGCGATAAAAGTGATAATATATTTTACAGGCACCGGAAACAGCCGCCATTTAGCTAAAAAGGTCGGAGAAGCAATAAACGAAATTCCGGTCAACTCATTTGAATATATAAAGGAGTGTAAAAAGGGCAGTTTTGACAGCGATAGCCCCTATGTTTTTGTATGCCCGACTTACGCTTGGCAAATACCGCACATTTTTGAAAAGCTCATAAGGGAATCTGTGTTTCACGGCTCCGATAAAGCATATTTCATAATGGATTGCGGCGGCGAAATAGGAAATGCAAGGAAACAATTACAAGCGCTTTGCTCTGACAAGGGTTTCGATTTTATGGGTGTTTACGAGGTTGTAATGCCCGAAAATTACACGGCTCTTTACAGCGCACCTGATGAAAAAACCGCGGAGGAGCTTATAATAAAAGCGGATAAAGCGGCTCTTGACGCAGCAGAATACATCAAAGCCGAAAAGCCTTTTCCCGATATTAAAGTCGGCATTGCGGACAGACTGAAAAGCGGCATAGTAAATACGGTCTTTTACAAATTCATCGTATCCGCAGACAAATTCTACGTCACCGACAAATGCATAGCTTGCGGAAAATGCGTAAGAGGCTGTGTGCTGAACAACATTGAGCTTAAGAACGGCAAGCCTATTTGGGGCAAAAGCTGCACACACTGTATGGCGTGTATTAACTTTTGTCCCACAAATGCCATTGAATACGGCAAGCATTCAATCGGTCTGAGGCGTTACACTCTGACAGACTGAAATACGGAAAATTGCTTTTACCGAATGCTCATAAAGCAGTTTCATAACCAAGCGGTATTTTTATAAATTAAAGGCATAGATAAAGCAGACCTTGTCGGTACAATTCACGAGGTCTGTTTTTTTACGGTAATAATTCATCTATGAGCCTTTTGTCTCAATATTGCATTTTTCGTCTGACGAGAAAGACAGTCGCCGCGGTGATTTGCTTGCTTACACCTATATATGAAAAGTTTTTTTACAAATTTGCCATTTTGGGAGAAAAAAAGAAACCGTTACCAAACGGTAACGGCTTCCTGAATTTTTCCGAATGAATTATTCTGCGGTTTTTGCAGCCTTAGCGGCTTTTCTTTCCTCTATTTCTTTTACATACTCTCTCTGCTTACTCTCGGTAACCTTGTAGAAGAGCATGGGGATAATGGTGGCAACCATCGAAATAGCACCCGAAAGTATGAGCACAGCCCAAAGCTTTTCAGAGCCCTCCGGAGTTACGGTATTGTACGGGTCTGACGGAGAAATGCCGGAAATTCCATATGCCATAACGCCTATGAATGCGCCGACAGCCATACTGATTTTATTTATGAAGGTCTGCATTGAGAAGCAGATGCCCTCTGCTCTCTCGCCCGTTTTCCACTCAAGATATTCAACTGTATCGCCTATCATAGCGTAGGTTATTACGTTATTGATACCCTGCGGAAGTCCGAGGAGAACAAAACCTATGGCAAGCCAAAGAAGATTTGAGGAATTGTTATAGCCGCCGTTTCTGCCTATAAAGTACATAGCGAACATAACTACGGCGCCGAGTGCATGTACATAGATATATGTATTTTTCTTTCCGAGATGCTTTGTGAACCACGGAATAAGCACGGTTGCAATTGCTCCGCCGGGAACAACAAGTATTGTAAGAATACTGTATACTGCCTCGTTTCCGAGAACATACTTTGCAAAATAAAGCGAGCCCGTGTACATATAAACGGTTCTTGCCGCACCCAAAATACCGGAAATGAGTATGAGCAAAAGCTGATCGTTTTTAAAGAGAAGCCCAAGGTTATGGCCGAGTGAAGGCGGAGTTGTGTCGGATGTATATCTCTCTTTTGTGTTTTTAAAGCCATAGAAGAACATCGGCAATGACACAATAACGAGAACAACTGCGCAAATAAAATATGTCCATTTAAGTGTGTTTGCGTTTGCTGCGGAATTAGCCGCTATAAGCACACCGTCGGCATCCTTATATTTTGCGGTTACAGCCGAAGTAATTACGGGTACAAATACCGTTACGGCGCCTGCGCCTATGGTGCAGCAAAGACGCGCAACAGTAAGAAGATTACCGCGAATGGTTGTGTTATTTGTCATAGCCGTTGAAAGGCCCCAATAAGGAACATCGGCTACGGTATATACCATTGACCAAATAACATAGATAACCGAAATAATGATGAATGATTTTGCCGTGCTGTTATAGACAGGCAGGAAGCAGGCTATGGTAACCAAGCCTATCGGAATAGCCATCCATTTAAGATACGGGCGGCATTTGCCCCATTTGGTTCTTGTTCTGTCAACAATAGAGCCCATAATCGGGTCATTGAGAGCGTCATATATCCTCGTGAAGAGCATAAGAAGCGCTACTGCGGTGGCGCCTGTCGTTTTGCCGATCTTGGCGTCCGCCATTAAAAGTGCATCGGTCATAAATATGGTAAGATATGAGCCGATGATGGTGCAGATAAAGTTTTGGCCTATACCGGTAATACTGTACGCAATAGCTTCGCGCGGCTGCATATTACCGTCATTCGGCGTGGTGCCGAACAGCTTATGCCAAAAACCTTTCTTAACAGATTGATTTTCCATTAAGTTAACTCCTTTTCCTTTTTTACAACTTTATACAACTTAAAAAGTCATAAAAAATATTATAATCCAGAAACTTAAAATAGTCAATTTGAATATGTCAAATTTTTCATCTTTATTTGATTAAAGACACAAAACTCGTTTGTGACCGTTATTTTTTCACATTTGGAAATGATACGCCCTTTTTGGCGGTCAAACCGCATATTTCTATTTGACTTATTTCTCTTTAACATTTATTATATAGAGTATATATTATTTGTCTGAAATCGGAGGATGACGGCGTGAAAAAATCAAACAGTTTACTGAAAAAATTACCGGGATACATAGGCTACGGCGTAGGTGCCGTGGGTCTTGACCTAAGCTACGGAATGTTCTATTCGTTTTTGTCTTACTACCTTTCAAGCGTACTCGGACTCAAACCCGCATTTCTTTTGATACTCACCCCGATAGCACGTATTTGGGACGGTATTAACGACCCGATGATGGGAACGATAGTTGACAATACGCGCACAAAATTCGGTAAATACCGCCCGTGGATACTCATAGGTGCATTCTCGAACGCGGTGGTTCTTACACTCCTCTTTACATCCTTCGGTATGAGCGGAACAAAGCTTTACATATATATAGCCGTCATGTATATCCTCTGGGGAATGACCAACACCATGGCGGATATTCCCTATTGGTCGATGATTCCCTCATTTACGAGCGAAGCTAAAGAGAGAAGCTTAGTAGCAACAATCGCGAGAACCTTCTCGGGTCTCGGCCAGGGAATCATAACAATATTGACTCCCATAATTCTTCCTCTGCTCTCAACAGGCATGACCACAGAAAAGGGTTACAGCGCAACCGGATTTTCGCGTTGGGCTATGATATGCGGAATAGCACTTATACTTTTTTCGGCTACATGCGTATTCAATACCAAAGAGACAAACGTTGTCTACAACGAAAAGCAAAAATTCAGCTTCAAGCAGATATTCAAAACCGTGGCTCACAACGATCAGCTCGTCGTATTTATGATATTCGCCATGCTTTCAAATGCAGGCTGGTACCTGACAAGCTCTACGGCTGTTTACTATTTCACCGATGTTTTGGGTCAGCCTAAGGGTCAATCGCTTTTCCAAACAATCGGCGCAGTCGGCTCGGTAGTCGGCCTTTTGGTAATACCCATGCTCTCGGAAAAATTTACCATGCGCTCAATATACACCATATCGCTCTCGATGACTATTTTGGGATACGCCCTGATGTTCCTCTTCGGCCCGGTGCTTAAAATCGCAATAGCACTTGATATTTGCTATATTTTGGCCTCGGTGGGCATAAGTTCGATGTTTGTTTCGCAAACTGTATTCCTTGCGGACATAGTCGATTACGGCGAGTATAAAAACGGCTCGCGAAGCGAGAGTATAACCTTCTCTATGAAGGGCTTTTTGCAAAAAATGGCATACACCATTCAGACTGTTATTCTTTTCGGCGGCCTCGGTATATTCGGCTACAACGAGCAAATTAAAGAGGGCGTTATAAACAACGCCACCAAAAATGCGATAGGCACAATAGCCTTCGGAATACCGCCGATACTTATAATAATTTCAATGATAGTTTTCCGCAGCAAGTTTAAAATTCACGGCGAGCTTGCCGAAAAAATTCATAACTATATTACTGAAAAAAGAGCTGCTGACGGTGACGAACAATGAGGATTCTCATTATAAGGCACGGTGACCCCGACTACGAAAAGGATTCGTTGACTCAAAAGGGGTGGCACGAGGCCGAGCTTCTTGCGGACAAAATGGAAAAGACCGACGTTACGGCTTTTTATGTCTCTCCGCTCGGCAGAGCGCAGGACACTGCAAGCGTTACACTTAAAAGGCTCGGAAGAAGCGCAAAAACTTATCATTGGCTCAGGGAATTTCACGCGCCGATATATGACAAAAAAACAAAAAAGCTCCGCGGTCCGTGGGATCTTATGCCTTCGTTTTTCACTAAAGAGGATGACCTTTACGATGTGAAAAAGTGGGCGGACACAGAGTTTATGAAGCAAGGCAGAGTAAAGCAGGAGTACAGAAAAGTTTCTCAGGGTCTTGACAAGGTACTTAAAGCGCACGGATACGAGAGAAAAGATAAATACTACAAGGCCGTAAATGCAAACAAAGACACAATAGTGTTCTTTTGCCATTTCGGCGTGGAATGTGTAATGCTTTCACATCTTCTCAACATTTCGCCCGTATGCCTGTGGCAGGGCTTTTGCGCTGCTCCGACCTCGGTCACTACACTGTACACCGAGGAGCGAGAAAAAGGCATAGCGGTATGGCGCTGCAGCTCATTCGGAGATATTTCTCATCTGTACGCAGGGAACGAAGAGCCCGCATTTGCCGCGCGGTTTTGCGAAATCTATGACGATATGTCGCAAAGGCACTGATAAAAGCTATAAAAATGGGGCTGTAAAAGATTTTCGTTTTTACAGCCCCGTTTTATATTGTATTTTATCTTAACTTATTTAAGCTTATCTATCATAATATGAGCCGCCTTGTATATATCACCGCAGCCGAGAGTCAGGACAAGGTCGCCGTCCTCGGCATTTTTAACAACATAATCGGCAACCTCCTCAAATGTATTAAACCACACGGAACCCGGAATTTTGGCGGCAAGCTGAGAAGTGTATACATTATAGGTATTGACTTCACGCGAACCCATTATTTCGGTCATAACGCAATGGTCGGGTATGCTGAGTACCTTTGCGAAGTCATCCATCAGCATATATGTGCGCGAATAGGTAAACGGCTGAAACACCGCCCAAACGCTGTGGTATCCCATCTCCATAGCGGCGTCAATGGTAACCTTGAGCTCAGCCGGGTGGTGAGCGTAGTCATCTACAAAAGTAACGCCCTTATATTTGCCGAGCAGCTCAAAACGTCTGTGAGCACCGCTGAATGCATCAAGTCCGTCACGGCAAGACTCGGCGTCCGCGCCGGAATACATTGAAGCCGCCAAGGCTGCAAGTGCATTAAGGACATTGTGGAGCCCGGGAACTCTGAGCTTTATGTGGCAGAGAAATTCACCCTTGTGCATAGCGTCAAATTCATAATAAGCGCCGTGTACGGGAGCGATATTTTCGGGATAATAATCATTTTCTTCAGCCATACCGAAGGTAATAAGATCCTTGCCGGAAATGCCCTCCATAGCCTTTAATGTGTTGGCATCATCGCCGTTGTAAATTACCGCCTTTGTCGCCATAGAAGCGAACTTATGAAAGCTTTTAATCAGATTATCAAGTGTTTTGAAATAGTCGAGATGATCCTCGTCTATATTGAGTATAACGGCAACATCCGGTGACAAGTCAAGGAATGTATCGACAAATTCGCACGCCTCGCAGACAAAATTTTCACTCTTGCCCACTCTGCCGCTTGAGCCCATCATCGGAAGCTTTCCGCCGATTACGGCAGACGGGTCAAGCTTTGCGGTTATCATTATCTGCGTAGTCATAGATGTAGTTGTGGTCTTGCCGTGAGTTCCGCAAATGCCTATGCAGTTTTTATACATTCTCGAAATTGCGCCGAAAAGCTTTGAACGCTCAAAGGTCGGTATTCCGCTTGCCTTAGCGGCTACAAGCTCCGGATTATCTTTAAGTAAGGCCGCGGTATAAACTATCATCTCGGCGCCTTTTATATTTTCCGCCCTTTGACCCATGGTAACGGGGATACCGAGCTTACGTATTCTGTCAAGCGTATCGCTCTCGTTATTGTCCGAACCGGAGAGTTCATAGCCCCAGCTGTGAAGTATCTCGGCAAGCGGGCACATACCGCTGCCGCCTATCCCGATAAAGTGTACTCTCTTTACTTCTTTTAAAAGTGTATCTATGTCTTTCATATAAGTCATACCTTTCGGTTTATTGTGTCAGTATTTCCGACTAAAATATATTATATTGCATTTCGGCAAAAATTTAAACCCTAAAATTATCTTTCACAATATATTTTCGGCATTCATATTATAGTGTATAGATATCCATCCGAAAAAGGAGGGAAATAAATGAAAAAAATCGTTATTGCCGGCGGAGACAAAAGGATGAGCTGTCTCGCCGAGCTGCTTTTTAACAGCGGGTATTCTTTCGCGTCATATGCAGTAAACGGCGGTCTTACCAAAGGCGAGTTTCTTTGTTATCTGCGCGAAAACAATAATATACTGCTGATACTGCCGCTCCCCGTAAGCCGCGATAAAATTCACCTGAACACCGGCAAAGCGTTCGAAGACGTCAGGCTATCGGAAATAGGCGAATGTCTCGGAAAAAGTGACACGGTAGCAGGAGGAATCATCGGCGACAGTCGCACTGTTTTGTCGGCAAACGGCACAAAAGTATATGATTACTACGATGAGGAATTTATTACGGACAATGCCCGTTTGACCGCGCAATGTCTTAAATTTGTGTTAAATGAAAACGGAATATATGATTTCAGCGGCAAAAAGACGGCGATTACCGGATACGGCAGAACCGCGAAGGCTATTGCCGAATTCATGAAGGAAAACGGCGCAAAGGTACTGATAACGGCAAGAGACCCTCACGCACTCGCAGACGCGGTCAAAAAGGGATACAGCATATGCCTGCTGAGAGATTATGACTGCATAGCACACGACGCGGATATTTTAATAAACACCGTTCCAGCTGAAATAATAGATAAAAATATTTTAAGCCGATTGAGAAAAGACGTTCTGCTTATAGATATAGCTTCCCCACCGTTCGGAGTGGATATCGGGCTTGCCGACTCTTACGGGATAAACGCTGTCAGAGCATTGGGGCTTCCCGGAAAATACGCCCCCGAAGAAGCCGGCAGGCTGATATTTAAGAAAGCTCAACCGCTTCTGTAAGGAGGGAAAAATGTGCTGAACTTAGGATTTGCAATGTGCGGTTCGTTCTGTACGTTTAAAAAGGTGATCCCGATTATGGCTAAGCTTAAAAGCGACGGTTTTAACGTAGTGCCCATAATGTCTGAAACAGCATTTACGACCGATACACGTTTCGGCTCGGCTAAAGACTTCGCCGACGAAATAACCGAAATAACGGGAAATGATATTATAAGTACTCTGCCGAAGGCTGAGCCGATCGGCCCAAAAAAGCTGCTCGACTTACTTATTATCGCGCCGACTACGGGAAACACTCTCGGGAAAATGGCGAACGGCATAACTGATACGACCGTAACGCTTGCAGCTAAAGCGCACCTTCGCAACAGACGTCCGGTGGTAATAGCCGTTTCCACAAATGACGCGCTCGGTGCCACCGCTAAAAACATAGGTCTTTTAATGAACTGCAAATATATTTACTTCGTACCGATGAGGCAGGATGACTGCATTAACAAACCGAATTCCATAGTTGCAGATTTTGAAAAAATACCCATAACCGTTTTGGATGCTTTAAACGGCAAACAGACTGAGCCCGTAATAATATCGTAAAGCCACACAAAGAGAAGAATGGCACAACTAAAATATCCGCATTCGTAAAATATCGAGTGCGGATATTTTTTCGACAAAAAACGGACCGTAAAATTTTTACAGCCCGTTTTTTAAGGGATTTAATAAGAAAAAATACTGTGTAAAAAATTACTTCTTACCGTTGAAGATGTCAAGAACGTCCATATATCCGTCGTCGCTTCCAAAGCCCTTGCCGTTGTCGGTAGTGCTGCTTACATCCTCAAAGCCGTCATCCTTGCCGCCGAACGAAAAATCATCGGTCTTATTGGGCTTTTTAGGCATACCGTTCTCATCCGTACCGAAGCCTGTTGCGATAACGGTAATTGTCATCTCGTCTTCTTTTTCTTTATCGAGATCTACGCCGAAGATGATGTTAGCATCCTCATCAGCCGCTGCACGAACTATACCTGCCGCGGTGTCGATATCGTCAAGGCCGATATCCTCAGAAGCGGAAATGCTTATTATAACGCCCTTAGCGCCGTCGATTGTGGATTCAAGAAGAGGGCTTGAAATAGCTCTCTGAGCCGCCTGCTCAGCCTTATCCTTGCCTTTGGCGGTACCAACGCCCATATGAGCATGACCCGCATCTTTCATAACTGCGGTTACATCGGCAAAGTCAAGGTTTATAAGAGCCGGCTTAATAATAAGGTCGGAAATACTCTTAACGCCCTGGCGAAGAACATCATCTGCTATATCAAACGCATTGAGAAGAGTAATCTTCTGCTCGGATACCTGCTTTAATCTTTCGTTGGGAATAACAACAAGGCTGTCTACATGGCCTGCAAGCTCTGCAATACCTGCCTCTGCCTGCTGCATACGTACCTTACCCTCGAAATCGAACGGCTTTGTAACTATACCTACGGTGAGTATTCCCTTTTCCTTAGCTATCTCGGCGATAACGGGAGCTGCGCCTGTGCCTGTTCCGCCGCCCATACCTGCGGTGATAAACACCATCTGTGTATCATTGAGCGCTTCAATAATTGCGTCGCGGCTCTCCTCGGCAGCTTTCTGACCGATTTCGGGCTTTGCCCCGGCGCCTCTGCCCTGCGTAATCTTTTCGCCTATCTGAATTTTCTGACCGGCTTTTGAAAAAGCAAGCGTCTGCTTATCGGTATTTATAGCTATAAGCTGAACTCTGCCGAAGTCATTGTTTGCCATACTGTTGACAGCATTTCCGCCGCCTCCGCCAACGCCTATAACTTTAATATTAGTAACGTCATTAAATTCGTTGTCCATTTCAAAATCCATTTGAGAACATCCTCCATTATGTAAAGTCTTTTATTTCACACCTAAATAAAGTTAAACTCATACCTATTTAGGTTAGTATATCATATTATCCCGTTATTTTCAACGTTTTTTTGCATTTATATTGTATATAATTACGGAGATATAAACGGAACCGTTGTGTTATCCTCACGCTGAGGACTGAGATACGCCTTTTTATCGATTGTGAAATCTATGCTGCCCGTAAAATCGGGATTATCGCTGTCAAGCCTTGTCAGGGCAGCTTTTACAAAGTCCATTTTATCGTTCACGGAGGACGAAAGTCCCAAAAGCACGGTAACGCGCTCCTTATATACCATTTTAATATTGGAATGGTTGCTCACATCTATACTTGTTATTCCGCTGAGTTCATTTGATTCAAGCAATGTCAGCACATTTTTTATAATGCCGAGGTCGTCGTTATCCTGAAATTCCACGGTTTCCCCCGGCACCGCCGAAATCACCGGTGAGGAATCAATTATGATAATACCGTCGCCGATAGTCATAAGTCCGTCCTCAAGCACTTTGCCCTTGTCGGAAACCAACGTAAAGCTGTCGCCGTTGTCTATTGCAAGCTTGGCGGTTGCAGCCGTGATTTTTATCGTTATTGTTCCCGAAAGATTGCGTTTTATTTCGGCCGACTCAATATAAGGAAGGGTACATTCAATTCCGGAGGCTGTTTTTTTCTTGCTTGTCATAAACATATTGTCGCCTATATTTATCTGCGACGCAGCTATAACATCCTCATTGCTGTATATCTCGTCACCGGTAACCGCAACATTGTCTATACGGAAAAAGACCGTAAGCGAAAGAGTTACTGCGACGGCAATTATAATTATAATACCCAGGATAAGAGCAATCAGCTTTTTTATCCTGCGTTTTTTCATTTTAATGAGCCTGCTGCGACGGCGCATTTCATCGCGCGAGAGCTGCTGCCTGCCGCCCTGCGTGCGCTCATTTGCCCTGCCGTATGTTACATCGGTCGTCTGCCTCCTGCGAGTGCCGGTCGGTGCAGTCTTCTGCCGACTCCCCCGCGGGTTTCCCGACGTTTTCGGCGAGCTGCCTTGTCTCTTGTTTTTCGGTCCCGTCATTTTCATTTATCCTTCTCACGTCTGCTCCGAGCAGTTTCAGCACCTTTTCAGGAGCTTCATATCCTCTGTCCAAATGCTGCGTACCTGTAATAACCGTCTTGCCGTTTGCGGCGAGACCGGCCGTTATAAGCGCAAAACCTCCGCGAAGATCCGGAGCTACAACATTTGCGCCCGTCAGATACTTTGAACCCTCTATAACCGCCATTCTGCCCTCAACGCTTATTTTTGCGCCGAGCCGCATAAGCTCAGTTACGTGTTTAAATCTGCTCTCAAATATATTTTCAATTATTACGCTCGTACCGTCCGCTACAGACAGCATAGCTCCGACTATTGCCTGAGCATCGGTCGGAAAGCCCGGATACGGCATGGTGCGTATCATTTTTACTCTTTTAAGTCTCGGCGGTGCAGACAGACATATCCACCTGCCGCTCGTCGTTATATCACAGCCCGCTTCGGAAAGCACCGGAATCAGCGCGCCGATATGTGCCGGAATTACGTCCTTTATGCAAATTCTGCCGCCGGTTGCCGATGCGGCTATAAGATAAGACGACGCCTCTATGCGGTCGGGTATAACGGTATGGCATGTGCCGTGAAGCTTTTTAGTGCCCTCTATTACTACCGTGCTGTCGCCGGCTCCGGAAATTTTAGCGCCGCAGCCGTTTAAAAAATCGGCAAGGTCGCTGATTTCCGGTTCTCGCGCCGCATTTGTAATAACAGTGGTTCCGTCCGCCGCGGCGGCGGCTATCATTATGTTTTCTGTGGCTCCGACACTCGGAAAAGAAAGCGTAATATCGGCACCGTGAAGACATTTGCCGAGCGAGCAGTACAGTCTGCCGTGCTCTTCGGTAATTTCGGCACCGAGCTTTCGCATCGACGATAAATGCAGGTCAATAGGTCTGAGGCCTATTTCACAGCCTCCCGGCGAAGATATTTCCGCTTTTCCCGTACGTGCGAGCACAGCACCCAAAAAGACTATCGATGAGCGCATTTCACGCATTAAATCATCGGGAATTTCACTTACGGTAATAACGGACGAGTCCACCTCTACCGTGTGACCGTCGCGTATCACCTTGCAGCCGAGATGCCGAAGTATTTGAATAGCGGCGTCTACATCCGAGAGAGCCGGGCAATTATGTATTTTGCATTTGTCGCCGGTCAAGACCGTAGCTGCTAAAATCGGCAGCGCGCTGTTTTTCGAGCCGTGAACTTCAATTTCTCCGCAGAGCCTTCGTCCGCCCTCTATTATTATCTTATCCAATACATACACACCCCTTAAAGAAAAAGGTAACCCTTTTTCATATTATGCAGGGCTGTATGTTTTGGAAACGACAGCTGTTATTTTTTCTCCGCTAACTTTTCTATTATATCACAAATCATCGCAGAAGAGTTTTCAACCGCCATTTTTTTTGCATTCCTTCCGAGTCTTACAAGAGTCTCGCGGTCTGCAACAAGTGAGTCAAACTCGGAAATGAGTTTTTCGGGGGTTAAATCCTTTTCCTCAATAACGCGCGCGGCATCGTTTTCCACAAGAGCCATGGCGTTATGATATTGATGGTTTTCGGCAACATTCGGTGAGGGAATAAGTATTGACGCTCTGCCGACTGCTTCGATCTCGGAAAGTGACGACGCACCGGCTCTGCCGATAACAAGGTCGCTTGCCGCAAGACAGACATCCATATCATCTATATATTCGCGTATTACCACGTTGCTTGCTTTGTTCTCGTCCACGCCGAGCTCTTTAAGCTTTTCGGGAACCCATTTACCGTATTTCCCGGTAGAATGCATAAAGAACAGATTTTTATTTTGCCAACGCTCGGCTATCAAGGCAGTCATATTTTCATTTATTGCCTTTGCACCCAGACTGCCGCCCATTGAGAGCACCATTATGCTGTCGGGCGAGACACCGAGCTTTGCACGTGAAAATTCCCTGTCCGCTTCTATGATTTCGTTCCTTACCGGAAGGCCTGTAACAATCGGTTCATTTTTACATTCAAGGTGTTCCTCTGCCTTTTTAACCGTGAGCATTACCTTGTCCACCGTTTTGGCGAGAGCCTTGTTTGTAACGCCGGGATAGGCGTTTTGCTCATGAATGGCTGTCTTTACGCCAAGCTTACAGGCCGTTCTGACAACGGGACCGCTGACATATCCGCCGAAGCCTACCACAACGTCCGGTTTAAATTCTTTGATTATTTTTTTGACCTCTCTCGAGGAGCTTATCATAAGAAAGAGTGTTTTAATGTTTTTAGCTATATTTTTAGCGGAAAACTTTCTCTGGAAGCCGGTAATTTCAATGGTTTTAAAGGCGAAACCCGCCGCAGGTACGAGCTTTGATTCCATATGCTCCTTTGTACCTATAAAAAGTATGTCGGCATCCGGATGGCGGCGTCTGAGCTCGCCTGCGGACGCAAGCGCCGGATTTATATGTCCGCCGGTACCGCCGGCAGCGAATATGACTTTCATATGTTTACTCCTTATTCTTAGGCTTTTTATTTTTCTATTCGCGAATACCTTGATACCGACAGCACTATTCCCATTTCAATAAGCAGCATCATAAGCGAGGTGCCGCCGTAGCTGAAGAAGGGTAAGCTTATGCCTGTATTCGGCAACGTATCAGTAACAACGCCGATGTTAAGCGCCGTCTGAAGTCCCACCTGAAAGACGATGCCCATTGCAAGCATGGCACCGAAGCGGTCCTTTGCCTTTAGTCCTATAACGACCCCACGCCAAACAAGCAAAACGTACAGCAAAATTATTCCTACTGCTCTGATGAAGCCGAGCTCCTCGCAGACAATCGCAAAAATAAAGTCATTTTGCGGTTCGGAAACATACAGATGCTTTTGTTTTGAGTTACCGAGACCGGTTCCGAAAAGTCCGCCGGAACCTATGGCATAGAGCGAGTTGTTTGTTTGCCATCTTGCTCCCTTGGGGTCGTAGCTTTTATCGAGCCACGCCGTAATTCGCGCGCCAGCGTATTTTTCAAGAAGCTGCGGATTGAGCACGAATATGATAATTGCCACGGCGGCAATTATCGCTATAAGCACAAACCAATGTCTCTTTATCTCGCCGAGATACATCATAATTACTCCTATGGTGAGAATAAGAATGGTGCCGGAAAGGTGATTTTCAAGATAGACAAGACCCGCCGTAACAGTTATAACCAAGGCATAGAAAAGGAGCTGCAAAAACGAATTATACACGACGATATGTCCGCCCGACAGTTCCTTTACTCCGTCTGCAAATTTTGAACGGTTTATTGACTTTCCGACTATTTTTTTATGATTTCTGTCCATTTCGTATGCGCAAAACAAAATTATGGCAAGCTTTGCTATTTCCGACGGCTGGAAGGTAAAAAAGCCGAGATTTATCCATCGGTGGAATTCACCGAACGACGCCGGCAGTATAAGAACTATAACAAGCAGACCCCATGAGACAATAAGACCGGGAACAGCAAGTATTTTAAGATAATCATACCTGAGCTTTGAGATAAGGAGCATACAAATAACGCCGACAACGGCAAAAATCAGCTGACGCTTAAAAAAGTATGTGCTGTCCCCCTTTTTGTTGTAAAAGGCGTAGGTGTAGCTTGCCGAGAACAGCATTACAAGTCCTATTGTAAGTATTGCGATTACAAGAAGAAGGAAGAATACGTCAATTCCGCCGAGTGCGAGAAAATCGGGTCTTCGCGAGCGTTTTTTTGTCTTTTGAGGACGCGGTTTTGCATTTTGGGCGTTCCCTGCCATAATTCTTCCTCCTTTTCCTGAAAATTAAAACGGACATCTGCCGAAATCGGCAAATAGAATTATTTCATTCCGTAATACAAAAGAGCGGTTCCTATAATTCCGCCGAAAAGCTGAACAAGTGTAAACACGACGCATATCTTGCGCTCTTTCCAGCCGCACATTTCAAAGTGGTGGTGTATGGGCGCCATTTTGAAAATTCGTTTGCCGTGCGTTGCCTTGAAGTAGCATATCTGAAGCACATCCGAGAACATTTCGACTGCATAGATTATTCCGTAAAGCAAGATTATAAGCGGACAGTCTATGGCATAAGCGAGGGCTACAACCATACCGCCGAGGAACATTGAGCCGGTATCGCCCATCATAACCTTTCCGGGATACCAGTTCCAAATAAGGTATCCGAGACATCCGCCGAGAAGGCAGCCCGCAAGAAGGCTTACACCGAAGAAACCTCTGATAAGTGCCGCCGCTATAAATGAAATTGCCGCCACGGAGGTAACGCTTGCACACAAGCCGTCTACGCCGTCCGTGAAGTTTACGGCATTTACCGTGAGATAAATAACGGCAATACCGAATATCCAAAAGAAAAATTTAAGGTCGACATTTCCGACGAACGGAATGAACATATACGTGTTTCCCGACATATAGAGCGCCGCAAGATACGCCAGCATCACAAGAATCTGCGCGCCGGTTTTCTGCGCTATGGTAAGGCCGAGATTACGTTTTTTGGCAACCTTAATATAATCGTCCGCAAAGCCGATAAGTCCGAAAGCGACAGCCATTAAAAGTCCCGCAAATATTTTGACCTTCATATCGTCGCCTATGACAACGCTTCCCGAAGTCAGAATATGACCGCCGAGCAGCTTATCGGTTATCAGGACGACAGCGAACGATACGATTATGCTTATTATAAACATAAGACCGCCCATTACGGGAGTACCCTGCTTTGATTTATGCCATGCAGGACCTATGTCAAGAATAGTCTGCCCGAAGTGCAGCTTTCTAAGCCACGGAATTATAACAAATCCGAGCAAAAAAGCTATTAAAAAGCTAAGCAGAACGCCGAATATTAACGCAACCCAAATTTTCATTTACTCTTCCCACTCTCTGTATAAGCTGTTTATAACATCCTCGAGCTTCATTCCGCGACTCGCCTTAAAAAGAACTGCGTCGCCGTCCTTAAGCGTTTCGAGAAGCGCTTTTACAAGCTCGGTTTTATCGTCAAATGATTTTATTTCATCGACAAATCCTTTTGCTCCCTCGGCAATGTGTTTTGCTTTTTCGCCGTATGTAAAAAGAATGTCGATATTTTTGTTTTCGGTATATTTTCCGACATTTTCATGAGAAACATCGCTGTATTTTCCGAGCTCAAGCATATCGCCGAGAACTGCTATCCTGCGGTTTGATTTAAACGAGGACAACACATCCAGAGCCGCTTTTTGCGAATCCGGACTTGCGTTGTAGCAATCCTCTATAACCGTTATTCCGGCGACTTTTTTAATACGCTGACGCATTCCGGACGGGACAAAGCTTTTGAGCCCTGCCGCTATTTTCCGCGGTTCCATTCTCATTTCATATCCCACGGCAAACGCCGCAAGAGCGTCGTATACATTATGAATACCGACGGTAGGCACGGTGACGCGCTGTGATGCGCCGTAAAATTCGACCGTGAAGGATGTAAAACCGTTTTTTTCTTCAATGTCCTTCGCCCTGAAATCAACATTCGGATTTTCGATTCCGAAGAAAACAAGCTTATAGTCGGGCTCCCTTACGGTAACGAGCTTATCGTTATCACCGTTTAATATAAGCGGCGCACCCTTTTTCATACCCTCGAGAATTTCAAGCTTCGCTTTTAGGATTCCGTCACGTGAGCCGAGATACTCTATATGTGAAACGCCGATATTGGTTATTATACCGATGTCGGGACGAGAGCTTTTTGTCATTCTCTCGATTTCGCCGAAATGATTCATACCCATTTCAATAACCGCCGCCTCGGTATCATCTTTAAGGCGAAGCAGAGTTTTGGGCATTCCGATTTCATTATTGAGATTACCCTCGGTTTTAATCGTTTTAAACTGCTCGGCAAGCACGGCGTAGGTCATTTCTTTTGTCGTCGTTTTGCCGACCGAGCCGGTAAGGCCTACTACCGTCAAATTATCAAGCGTACCGCGGTAATACCCCGCAAGGTCAAGCAGAGCCTTGCCGGTATCCTTAACCGTGATTACGGGTATGCGACTGTCAACCTTTTTGCGGACAAGCACCGCCGCAGCTCCGTTTTGAGCCGCCTGCGACACAAAGTCATGCCCGTCAAATTTTTCTCCCTCAAGACATATGAAAAGGCACCCCTTTGGTATGTCGCGGCTGTCGGTCGAAACCGATGTCACGATACAATCATAGCCAGAGAGCCTGCCGCCTACGGCTTTTGCAATACGCGAAAGAGTTAATTCCATTACTTATCTTTTCCTTCTGCTAATATACCTGCCACAACTTCACGTTCATCATAGTGTATTTTGCCGGTATTTAATATTTGATACGTCTCGTGCCCTTTGCCGGCAAGGAGAACGACATCGCCCTTCTTCGCTTCGCCGAGTGCATATCTTATGGCCTCGGTACGGTCAACAAGAACCTTGATTTTCGCTTTGCAGTTATGCATACCCTCCAAAACATCGTCAACTATAAGCTGCGGGTCTTCGCTTCGCGGATTATCAGAGGTTACAACCGCAACATCTGCAAGGTCGCCTACTATCTTGCCCATTTTAGGGCGTTTGGTCTTGTCTCTGTCGCCGCCGCAGCCGAATACGGCTATAATTCTGCCGTTTGTGGTTTCACGGACCGATGATATTACATTTTCAAGGCCGTCGGGAGAATGTGCGTAATCTATAAGAACGGTATAATCCGTATCCGTCGGAACTACCTCAACTCTGCCGGGCACGCCCTTGCTCTTTTTGAGCGAAGAAAGGACATCGGAAAAATCAAGTCCCGTGAGTATGGCGCAAATTGCGGCGCCCATCGTGTTGTAAACGGTGAAGTGACCGGGTATGCCTACGTTTGCTCTGCCGATTTTATCGTTCCAAAGGAGTTCGTACTGCACAGAGGAGGAGGTGCAGACAACATTTTTTGCCACAAACTGCGCCTCATTGTTTTTAACCGAAAACGTCACGACCTTTATCGGAAGTCCGTCTACCATATAATGTGCCGATTCGTCATCGATATTTATAACAGCCGTGTCCGCTATTTCAAACAGCTTGCGCTTGGCGTTTCGATAGTTTTCAAAGGTTTTGTGATAGTCAAGGTGATCCTGCGTGAGATTGGTAAACAATGCTATGTCGAAATGACATCCGTCTACCCTCCCCTGCGCGAGTGCTTGGGAAGAGACCTCCATAACGCAGTATTTACAACCGCTGTCAACCATTTCCCTAAAGAGCCTCTGAAGCTCTTTGCTGTCGGGAGTGGTAAGCGACGACGGGTACTCTTTGTCGCCCGTTACGTTTTTAACCGTGCCTATAAGTCCGGATTTTATTCCGAGATTATCGAAAATTCCTTTTAAAATAAAGGTTGTTGTAGTCTTTCCGTTTGTTCCGGTAATGCCTATAAGATGAAGCTTCTCGGACGGATTACCGTAAAAATTGGCGCACAATAAAGAATATGCATCTCTTGTGTTCTTAACCAAAATCTGATTTTTAACACCGGTATCATACTCCGCCACTACCGCACGGGCTCCTTTATTCACAGCCTCCTCGGCGGCAGAGTGGCCGTCAAAATGTGCGCCCTTGATGCACACAAAAACGCAGCCCTCGCAAAGCTTTGCGGTATTATCGGTAATATCAGTAATTTCCGTGTCATTAAAATTGCTTTTTGTATCAATGCCCTTTAAAAGCTCTGATAACAGCATCGGTTTTTTCCTCCTGTTTTTTACTTTAATATTATGCGGGACCGTCCTGTACGTTTACGGACGACTTGAAGTAAACTGTAATTACAGAGCCCTGCTCTGCCTCGGTGCCCTCCGCAATGCTCTGCTTATAAGACACAAAGTCATTTGAAGAAGAATTGCCGGCTACCTTTATGTTAAAGCCTGCGTTAACAGCAGCCTTATTGGCTGCGCTGATTGACATATTGCAAAGATTCGGAACGGTGGCAACTGCCTTTTGCGACGAAGAATCGGTATATACCACTATTACTCCGCCCGATCTCATTTGCTGGCCTGCCGCAGGCGTCTGTGAAACTACCTTAGTACCGTCTCCGACAACCTTTACGGTATAGCCCGAGGCTTTTGTCTTTGCATCCTGAGGAGACAATCCGATAAGACTCGGAGCTACGGACGATACGTTTGCCATTTCCTTATCGTCATATCTCGGCTCAACATTCAAGTAGGTCAGCACCTTTTCAAGTATATCGCCTGCTATGGGAGCTGCTACCGCACCGCCACCATGAGCACCTGTCGGCTCATCTATCGCTACAAGTATTGCTATTTGCGGATCATCGGCGGGGGCAAAGCCGGCAAAGGAGGCAATATACGCTCCCTCGTGTCCGATTTTTTCGGAGGTACCCGTTTTGCCTGCCACGTGGTAACCCGCAACATATGCGTTTTTACCTGTTCCCACGGATACAACCTGCTCCATCATATTAGATACTATCGAAGCGGTTTTTTCGGATATGACCTGTCTTTTTACTATAGGCTCCGTCTTTTTCATGACATTGCCGTCACCGTCAAGCATAGATGATACTACATACGGCTGCATAAGCTTACCGCCGTTTGCTATCGCCGAAACCGCCGTTATTATCTGAATGGGCGTCACCTGGAAGGTTTGACCGAACGAGCTTGAAGACAGCTCCGAAATGCCCATTTTATTGAGAGAGTGATATGTCACGTCGGCTACCGGGGTCGCCTCCGCAGGCAGGTCGATGCCTGTTTTTTCGGTAAAACCGAACGCTTCAAAATATTTATAAAAAGTATCTTTACCGAGCTTTTGCCCTATTGTCACAAAGAACGGGTTACAGGAATTCATAAGTCCCTGCGTCAAATTTTCCGTACCGTGGCCGCCCGGCTTCCAGCACTTCTGATAATTATTCGCAACCTGAATACCGCCGGTGCAGGTATATGTTGTATTGAGGTCCACAACACCCTCTTCAAGAGCCGCCGAAACGACTATCGTCTTAAATACCGAACCCGGCTCATATGTATCGCTTATATCGCGGTTTCGCCACTGAGCATAAAGAGCGTTCGTCGTAGCCTTTTTTTGCTCATCGGGAGAGGATATTGCGGATATGCTCTCGGCAAGCACCTTGTTTGAAATCTTATTAGGAGAATTCAAATCAAAGTCGGGCTTTGACGTCATACCGAGTATAGCGCCGGTTTTGACGTCCATTATTATGCCGTAAGCATATTTCGCGCCCGTGTCCGTAAGTGCCTGGTCGAGCGACTGCTCGAGGTAATACTGTATTACCTCGTCTATTGTAAGCACAAGGCTGTAGCCTGCCTTAGCGTCATATGTGGTTTGATAATCCGTGGACATAGAGCCCTGTCTGGCATTTTTAGCCGTTATTATTCTGCCGGCGGTGCCGGTAAGCTCGTCGTTGTATTTCAGCTCAAGCCCGAGCCTGCCCGAATCATCGGAATCCGTAAAGCCTATTATTGTGGAAGCAAACGACGAGTAAGGATAATATCTCTTTGTATCGGGATCAACACCGATAATTGAGGAAAGCTTGTTTTCGGAAATAAACGTTTTAAGACGGTCCTTAACATCCGTCTCAACCTCGCCGGCTATTTTTTCGTAGCCGCTGCTTGTGCGCTCCGCCTTTTTGCGAAGCGTCTCTTCGTCCACACCGAGCATGGTACTGAGATTTGTAACCACAAGGTCGCGCTGCTCGTCGCTTGTTATCTTTGACGGATTTATATAGACAAGCCACGCCGAAGCACTTTTGGCAAGAGCTTTCATATTTGAATCGTAAATCGTTCCGCGCTGAGCCGAAACCGTGGTGTCCGAAAGCTGATTCTGCTCGGCTTTAAGCTTATATTCGTTGCCGTGAATAAGAGAAATATATGCGAGCGAGCCGACACATACAAGAAAAGCTGCGGCGATGAAGCACAGCACCGTAACAGCTCTTTTACCCATTCTCTTTGAAGGTCCGGTCTGCATATTTTTCTCCTTTCATTAAATTTAAGTCTGATTTTGTTTTCCGTTTGTCGAATTGAAAAGCGAAAAAGGTGCATAAGGCGCGCTTTCTTGCCTCTTATTCTGAATCGTGTGCATTTTGTGCATTTTTGCGACGACTTGTATTTTTGATACACGAGGAGCGAAAAAGGTGCAAAAGGCGCGCGATTCAGACAAAATAAATAGCATAACGAGAGTTAAGTATAGCTTCCTTAACCCTCGTTTTATTTTATTTCATTTTACGTGTATATATTCCAAAAGTTTGGTTATAAGCGACTTTGACTCTTTTGAGTCGGAGGACGATGCTTTGCCTCCGGAAACAGTTACCTTATCATCGCCGGAAAGGTCTATATATTCTATCTGATAATTTTCCGCCTTTACCATTCCGAGAACATTTTGTGCATAATCATCGACCTTTTCAAGAGATATTGTCGAATCGAGCTGCATATTAAGTCTGACGGTCTCGGCCTGCGCCGCCGTAAGATTTGACTCAGTCTTGGCGATTTGACGGTCAAGCTCGTCCACGCGCAGCTTGCTGTAAAGCAGAGCCGCAAAAAGCGAGAGCAAAACAGCGGCAACCGTAAGCACCTTTGCCGCACGCAAAGCCGTGGCTCGCATTTCTTTTTTTGCCTCGACCGTTGTTTTCTTTTTTCGTGTTACAAGCCGCATACCGGAGCCGGCCGCACGCTCTCCGACGCCGGGCAGGGTAGCTATTTTTCTCGCGGCATTATGATCGAATGAGACGGGTTTCGGCTCAAACATGGAAAAGTCATAATTACCGTACTTATCGTAATTACCTGCCATTTTTTCTCCTCCGGGAAATATATCTTAAAATCTAATCATCTTTAATCTTTTTTATTGAACGAAGCCGCGCCGAACGCGAACGAGGATTACGAGACAGCTCTTCGTCGCTTGCCGCAACGCCCTTTACGGTAATCTCACCGCGCGGCGTTTTTCCGCAAACACAAACCGGAAAATCCTTTGGGCAAGTGCAGCCCTCACAAAAGTGCGCAAAGCGTTTTTTCACCATACGGTCCTCAAGAGAGTGGAATGTTATTACCGAAAGGATTCCACCAACCTTAAGCGACGAAAACATATCATCAAGTGCCGAATCAAGCTTTGTAAGCTCACCGTTTACCTCTATACGGATTGCCTGAAAAGTTCTGCGTGCCGGATGCGAGTCTCGCATTGCACGCTGAGGCATTGACATTTTAATAATATCGCAAAGCTCAAATGTTGTTGAAATTCTTTTATTTTCACGTTCTTTTACTATATTTTTAGCTATGCTCTTTGCATACCGTTCTTCACCGTAGTCTCTGATTATACGATAAAGCTCATTTTCGGAATAAGTGTTAACAACATCCGCGGCACTTTTGCCCTCTTTGCTCATACGCATATCAAGCGGCGCGTCCATATGAAACGAAAATCCGCGCTCGGCAGTATCTATCTGGTGAGAGCTGACGCCGAGATCCGCCATAATTCCGTCGGCTTTTCTGCCGTTCAATATTGCGGATATATTATCAAATGTATTGTGTACTATCTCAACATTCGGAAAAGACGCAAAGCGCGCCTTCAATACCTCTATAGCCTCAGGGTCGCGGTCAATGGCTATGAGCCTGCCCTTATCGGAAAGCCTTTGAGCCACAGCGTGGGAATGTCCCCCACCGCCCGCGGTACAATCGACGTAAAGGCCGTCGGGCTTTATTTCGAGTGAATTGACAGTTTCGTTAAATAATACGGGAATGTGTTCAAAATCCATTTTAAATACCTATCAGAACTGAATCTGCGAATAGTCGAAGGTCTGACGAATGTTTCTCGCACGTTCCATGGTCTTGTAGTATTTATCTGCATCCCATATTTCAAGGCGCTTACCTACGCCGGCAACGACAACATTCTTTTTAAGCCCGGCAAAGTCGCAAAATTCGGTAGGAATGGTAATCCTACCCTGCTTGTCCGGCTCAACCTCAACCATACCGCCGAAGAAAAGACGCTGCATATCAAAATTCTGAGTATTGATAACAGACTCGGCTATCTTGCTCCACTCTTCGTCGGAATAGATATAAAGACAATCGCTGCCGTCTATCGGGCAGAACACTCTGAAGGTAGAACCGAGCTTATTACGCATCTTGGCAGGAATGAAAAGGCGGTTTTTAGCGTCTATGGTGTGTTCTTTATAGCTGCCGAAGCTTTCGGTACGCTTTTGCGCCGCCGATGTTTCGGTAGTTTTTTCTTTAACATTTTCGTCAGCCACTTTATTCATTCCTCCTTTCTGCTCCAAAGTGTGGGTTTTTACTCCCCAAATATGGGTTTTTTAAACATTTCTCACCTATTGACTGTAATTATAAAGCATACTCACCCATTTTGCAATAACTAAAGCAAAAAAAACTTTGTTAAATTTAAATGAATTTTCGACATGATTTTTGGGCATAAAAGAACGGTATTCAGCATAATAGCCGAATACCGTATCGTAAATTATCGTATTTTGACCTTAAAAAGGCCGTTTTTAAACGGGTCTTACCGGAATATTTTTCTCCTTGAGATATTTTTTCAACATTTCTATCGGGATTTCATTAAAGTGGAAAAGCGACGCCGCCAAAACAGCGTCCGCCTTGCCTACCGTAAAAGCATCGTAAAAATGTTTCAGCTCACCCGCTCCGCCCGATGCGATAACGGGAATACCGACGCTTTCGGAGACAGCTCTTGTAAGCTCAAGGTCGTAGCCCTTTTTTTGACCGTCGCAGTCCATACTCGTCAAAAGTATTTCGCCTGCGCCGCGCTTTTCCGCCTCAGTCGCCCAAAGGACCGCATCGATTCCCGTGGGGATTCGTCCGCCGTTTAAATAGACCTCCCATTTTCCGTTGTCGGTACGCTTTGCATCAATGGCGCAGACAACGCATTGACTTCCGAATTTGTATGCCGCGTCATTTATAAGGTCGGGATTTCTGACAGCCGCTGAATTCACCGAAATTTTATCGGCACCGGCTCTGAGCAGCTCCTTAAAGTCGTCGGTAGAGCGGATTCCGCCGCCCACCGTAAACGGAATGAATATAGAATTTGCTACTCGTGAGACTATATCGAGCATTGTGCCTCTGCCGTCATTGGTAGCGGTTATATCGAGAAGCACAAGCTCGTCTGCACCCTTTTTATCATATTCCACGGCGCATTGCACGGGATCGCCGGCGTCGCGTAAATTTACAAAGCTGACACCCTTGACAACCCTGCCGTTTTTAACGTCAAGACACGGGATAATTCTTTTAGCGTACAAGTGTGTCACCTCCGAGCTTCGCAAAATTTTCAAGTATTTTAAGTCCTACTCTGCCGCTCTTTTCGGGGTGAAACTGCGTAGCATAGAGGTTTATTTCGGGGACCGCCACGGAAGAATCGAACGAAATTCCGTATTCCGTTTTCGTAGCGACGTCCGAGCGATTTTCGGCGTCGAGATAATAGGAATGAACAAAATAGACAAACGAGCCGTCTGCAATGCCGTCATATATGGGGCAAGGCTTTTTGATGTCTGCGGAATTCCACCCGATGTGCGGAATTTTAAGCCCCATATCCGACGGAAAACGCTTCACCCTTCCTTTTAATATGCCGAGTCCCAAAACGCCGGGGCTTTCCTCGGAGGAGTCAAAAAGAAGCTGCAGCCCGAGACAAATCCCCAAAAACGGCTTGCTTCCGAGTGCCGCCTTTTTAACGGCCTCACAAAGTCCGCTTTCGGTCATACAATTCATGGCATCGCCGAACGAGCCGACACCCGGCAAAATGCAGGCACTTGCATTTTCAATTTCGGACGCTTTGCTCGTAACAAGGCTCTCGGCTCCGATGAAATCAAGAGCTTTTTTTACGCTTTGTAAATTTCCGGCGCCGTAATCTATTATTGCTATCATATATGCTTCTCCCCGAAGAAAAAATATGAAATATTGTACCATCATTCTTTTCTGTTTGCAACCGTCGGAGACACAGCATTTATAACATTTATAAAACCCATCGGAAAATAAAAATCGGCAAGTATCAAAAGATACTCACCGATTTTGGCTGTTCCGAACCATTTAGATGCCGACTTAGAGTTGATCTTTTGCAAAGTCGATAAGCCGTAAAAGCTCATTTTGTCTTTCCTGCAGTTTTGATACTAACTCTAATTTTCTTTTGTTCTCCCTAAGAAAAGTATATAGAAGATAATACCTATACCAAAGTCCGTATAAAAACCAAATTTCTTTCTGTAATTCTTCTGTGCTCATATTATTGTCGCCTTTCTTTTTTTGGTAACAACAATTATGCACAGAAACTGTTATAAGTCCAGAGAATTATTTAACCGTGCCAAGCATAATACTTCCCTTGAGAATCTAATGAAGCTAAATTATCTTTATTAATCCAAGGATATTTTTTAATTGTTGCTTTTTGAGCATCAATTTTCAAAGCTCCTTCTTCTACATCCCAATTCGGACAATATATTTCCCAAAGAACATCATCTCGCACCTGAATAACATATTCAGATATTTTTTCAATATCTGTTCCTGACAGATAGGGCAATGCTTTCATCAGCTTAATATCTAGTGGTTTTACAAAACCTTTACCCCATTCAAGAGAGAGCTTCAAAGCAATATTTATAATATCAGGATTCAGCAATACATCTTTGTCGTTTTCAAATTCAGTGTTTCGGTCAAGGTTTTTATTCATAATTTCCTCTATAACCATTGTGCCGACATGATACTTGCCCTCGTAGAGTTCTATTTTTCGACCAACCCATAACGAATATGGATATTCTTCCGGAGTTAAAAAATTCACAAAGCATCGGTGAGGTTGTTCGTAAATCATATCATTCCCATCAATCGTCTGAAAACAAACTGAAGTAAAATATTTTTCTTGAATTTCACAACAGCCACGATAGTTTTTACCAAAAGGATTTTTAGAGTGTCGACAGTTGATAACAGTTACTACTGCATCAGGATTATTTAAATCTATGGGCGTTATTTTTTCTCTTGTTTTTCTAAAAAAACTAAACAAAGCCTCACCACCTTTAGTTAAAAATTAAATCTTTTTTTAACGTTTTACAACTTGAAATCAGCATTCGTCTGATTCTGCCACAAAGATTTCTATGTTTTTTATATGTATCTTCATCAATAGCGTTGGTATTAAATAATAATTGTAGCCAACCTTCCGTTTCGCTACATTCTTTTAGTGCTATTTCGAATTTAGAAAGCATATCTGCCTTACTTTGACCATAATTTGCTTCACGAATATTTGCGTAAACACTGCTTGAACTTTTTTGAATTTGGAAAATAGAGTTGCTTGGTGCTTTAATGCTTTGACACAACAATGCAATATCAGTTGCGAGTTGTTCTGAATAAATAATCAAATAGTTCTTAGGCATAATATCACTTCCTTTTCAACAAAACTGTAACACATATTTTTGTTGAAATCAATGCGAAGCATTGTATATAATCAATTCTGCAAGGAATTGCATATCATCACGGCAACGCCGTGGATATCATCAACGGTGCTAACCGTTGTATATCATCATTGCGAAAGCATTTTTGATACACACCTAAAGGTGTGATGATATACAGCCCTGACGGACTGATGAGATACAAGGGCGACAAGTCGCCCTTGATGATATGCCATTGCTTTCGCAATGGATAAAAAAATAGACTTGCAAATGCAAGTCTATTTTTTGGTGGGAGAGAGTGGATTCGAACCACTGAAGTCAGTGACGACAGATTTACAGTCTGTTCCCTTTGGCCGCTCGGGAACTCTCCCATATTAAATTATGATGCGTAAAATGGAGCTGGTGGACGGACTTGAACCCCCGACCTGCTGATTACAAATCAGCTGCTCTACCAACTGAGCTACACCAGCGTTTCGAACGCTTGAATATATTATCATAAAAGGGCGGTTTCGTCAACACAAATTTTAAAAATTTTTAAAAAACTTTGTAAAACCCGTTTCTCGGTGAATCGGTAATTAAGAGCACTCGGCGAAAACGGGTTTAAAACCCCTTGCAAATATGACTGCCTGCCGACACAATACATACTCTTGCTTTTTACCGCGCAATACTGTATAATTTATTCCAAAAATAACGATAAATGACACATTAATTACTCGCTGCAAATGCAGCTGTTTCCGGTAAGGCGTGTTGTATTGAGCAGTAATGATACAAGCCTTATCTTATAGGAGTTTTTATATGAAGGACAAAGCACAAAAAAATATTAAGATGCATTCGGTTCAGTTCAACTTCATAATGAACGCCATACTGACCGTTTCTTCATTTATTTTTCCGCTGATAACGTTCCCGTATATTTCGCGTACTCTTTTGGTAGACGGTATCGGAAAGGTGAATTTCGCAACGTCGGTAATTTCATACTTTACCATGTTCGCTTCGCTCGGTATACCGACATACGGTATCCGCGCGTGCGCAAGAGTTCGCGACGACCGCGAAAAGCTCACAAAAACCGCACAGGAACTTATAATAATAAACCTTATCACCTCGGCAATAACATACGCTGTATTTTTTATACTGCTCTTTACCGTTGACAGGTTCTATCAGGACAAAACACTGCTCACCGTAACCAGCGTTTCGATTATACTCAACACCTTGGGCGTTACATGGCTTTATTCGGCTCTTGAGCAATATTCGTATATCACGGTAAGGAACATTGCCTGCAAGCTTGTCTCCGTAATATTGATGTTCATATTCGTCCACAACACATCGGATTATGTGATTTACGGTGTAATTGCAGTCTTGGCCTCGGGCGGCTCGAACCTTTTGAACTTTATCAATCTGAAAAAATATATTTCTCTGCGACCCGTAGGGCATTATGATTTTAAGCAGCATTTGCAGCCGATATTCATTTTCTTTGCGACATCGATTGCGATAAGCATTTACACAAACCTTGACACGGTTATGCTCGGCTTTATGACCGACGACACACAGGTAGGCTTATACAGCGCCTCCGTTAAGGTTAAAACCGTTTTGCTCGCCGTGGTCTCTTCACTCGGAAACGTTCTTTTACCGAGGCTGTCGGTTTATATACACGACAATGATTACAGTAAATTCAGAGAGGCGCTGTCAAGAGTTCTGAACTTTCTGCTTTTGATAACTATACCTTTGACGTTATTCTTTACGCTCTACGTTAAAGACTCCATTATATTGCTTTCCGGCGAAGCCTTCTTAGACGCCTCTCTTTCAATGAGACTTTTGATGCCCACGGTATTTTTCTGCGCCCTCAGCGGAATGACCGGCAATCAGATGCTGGTACCGCTCGGTAGAGAAAAGGCTGTAATGCTGTCGGTAAGCATAGGTGCTGTTTTTGATTTTGTTTTAAACTTCTTCGTAATTCCGAAAATGGGAGCTGCCGGTGCGGCACTCTCGACACTTCTTACGGAATTTTTGGTCTTGGTGGTACAGACATTCTTTTTAAAGGACCATCTCGGCAAAGTCATACGCGGAGTAAAGGCATTGCCCATTATTTTAAGTGCCGCCGTATCCACGGGTGCCGAAATTGTGATACAGCACTATATGGGTGTTTCAAACTCATTTTTACGGCTTGTCATCGGTGCGGTTTCATTCTTTGGAATTTATTTTGTTTTGCTTCTGATTTTAAAGGAAAAGTTCCTTACGGAAAGCCTTACGCTTGCACTTGAAAAGCTGAAATCGCTGCTGTCTTCGAGAAAGCAGCAGCCGAAGGATTAGTTATTTTACGGTTTTACAAACCGTGAAATAAGCATTAAGCAAATCGAAGAAGCCGAATTGTACAAACCCCCGATAGAGGTCTTTTTCTCCTATCGGGGGTTTATGCTGTGATTTTGCCGGAAAGCCTTTGTTCCGCATATCTTCACAAAAGTTCAAACAGGTCTTTGCGGCATTTGATTTTCCCGCTTTTTTTAAGCTTACCTATAACAGCGGACAGTCCCGAACGGTCAACCTCGAGATAATCCGCAAGCTGCTGACGGTCATAGGTAATGTGAAAGCTGCTTTTCCCCTGCTCCTTAGCCGTCTGCATTAAATATGTCATCAGCTTTTCCTCCGTGGAGCGTTTACTTGTCACCTCAAGTCTTTTCATAAGGACAAGATTTTTCACCGATGACGTTCGCAGCAAATTCAGAATAAAACAGTTATATATATCCGTATTTTTGAGAGGAATATCCGGAAGAGTGAGGAGCATGACAACGGTTTCGTCAAGGGCAACGACATCTACCGGAATACTTTTTATTCCGGCACATACAAACGCTTCACCGAACACCTCTGAAGGCTCCAACACAGCGACTATACTGCGATTGCCGTAGTAATCCGTCCGCTCTATTTGCGCGTTACCGTGAAGTACAACACCTATATGCTCAGGTTTTTCGCCCTCGGAGAAAATAACGTCGCCTTTAGAGTATTTAACAACCTTAGAATTCAAAATCTCGGTCAGGCACTTTATGTCTTCTATGTCAAGGCCCGTAAACATACGACACTTTTTGAGTATTTCAAAATAATTTTCCATTTTGCCTCCGTTTGTTGAAAATTCAACATACAATTCGGTTTTATTATATTATAATGTCCTCACAAGTCAAGAAAAATAAATTTCGGAGGATATACCATGATAAGAAAAATCATTAAAATAGATGAAGAAAAGTGCAACGGCTGCGGCGCATGTGCCGCCGCCTGCCACGAGGGTGCAATAGATATGGTAAACGGCAAAGCCAGGCTCATGCGCGAGGATTACTGCGACGGACTCGGCGACTGCCTGCCCGCCTGCCCCACCGGAGCAATAACATTTGAAGAAAGAGAAGCTCCCGAATACAACGAGGAAGCCGTTAAAAAGGCAAAAATGCACAAAGCGGCGGTTATGTTTCACGGCGGATGCCCCGGTTCACGTTCAAGGGCAATTGAGCGCAAAAACGAAGTCCCAAAAAGCACGAACACGGTTTCGGAAAGCCGTTTGAGGCAATGGCCCGTTCAGATAAAGCTCGTTCCGGTAACCGCTCCGTACTTTGAGAATGCGGATTTACTCATATCAGCCGACTGTGCTGCTTACGCATACGGAAATTTCCACGCAGATTTCATAAAGAATCGTATAACTCTTATAGGCTGCCCGAAGCTTGACGACACGGACTATTCTGAAAAGCTGACGGAAATTATAGCGCTCAACAACATCAAAAGCGTTACCGTTGTGAGAATGGAGGTTCCCTGCTGCGGAGGTATTGAAAACGCCGCAAAACAGGCTGTAAAGCGAAGCGGAAAATTTATACCGTGGCACGTGGTGACGATATCGACCGACGGAAACATTTTGGATTAAAAAGCAAAATGAACAAAGAAAAAATGAGCTGTAAATTTTTACAGCTCATTTTTTATCAAGAATTCTCTTTAATGTATTTGCCGTATTTAATTCTGTTAACTACAAAGCCTACACCGAGAGCCAGCAAAAGCGGAATCAACAGTATAATAAGAGCCAATATACCGCAAACGACAATCGGAACGCCTTTTTTGCTCTTTTTGACGTTGCATTCAGGCTTTTTCTCTTTTTGAGGCTTCTTCCCCTGCTCGCCCTCTTTATAGAACGGCCTTATAGGAAGTATGGCGTCATATGACGGTATGCCCGAATTATGTAAAAGCGGTTCCGCAAAATCGGTAAACGAATCAGCAACCTTTATAAGCTTGCGCGGCTTTATATGCAGAGCGGCAAAAACCGAATCTACAATGTGAAGAAGCCCTATGGTTATTTTATATTCGTTATCGTCAACACTGTAAAGGTCTTCTCCGCCGTACAAATTAACAACAAGGTCACAGATAAAGTCAACAACGCTTTTATCGGCAATATCGGCATAATCCTCGGGTTTCAGCCCTGTTTCGGCACGGGTCAGCTTTGCGACTTTACCTATTGTAAGAGCATTAAGCTTTTTGGCAAACGGTTTTATAAGCCAGCCGATTTTATAAATGAGTTTTTTCTTTATGCTCATTGCCGTCACCATATCGGCAAGCGTCGGAATATCCGTTCCGGCGGCTTTTATCATATCCTTTACCATACCGATAAGCTGATATTTGAGATACTCCTGAAGGGTTTTGCCCTCCAAATCGAAGTCCACCGTTTCGGTTATGAGGTCGGTGGTGGTTGAAACCATTTTTACATCCGGGTCCAAAACAATGGTGCGTATCGGTGCGGGATAACCTACGGTTGCGGCGGTTGCTATATCGTAAAGCGTATTTCCGCGGTCGCTCGTTATCACGTCTATATCGTGTACGTGAGTGTGGCCCGTAAGAATAAACTGTATGCCTAAGTCGGCAAGCTCGTTTCTGCGCGTCTCGTAGTCGCCGAGCATATCGTTTTTGCCTATCAGCTCATAAATCGGCGACGGGGCTATAAGCGGATGGTGAGTCATAGCCAAAATAAACTGGTCGTTTTTGCGTGCATCCTCCGCCTGAGCCTTTATCCACTCAAAGCACTCATCCGAAAAGCCGCTTTTTCCCGAGAGATTGCTGTCGTCATTAAGTGCAAAAAGCCTGTAACCGTCGGCAAGCTGCACTACATACGACATACTGTCTCGATGAACAGCAATCGCTTCATCGGGGCCGAACTCTTTATACATATCATAGAGCTGCTCACGCTTTGCGGCAGGGATTTTCACCTTTTCATTGCCTACAAAGCTGTCTGTCAAGCCGTCATCCTGATAGTCGTGGGTTGCCGTAAGAACATAAACGCGCTTTCCGCTCTTTTTTAAATCGCGGAGCATTTCGATAAATTCCTCGTGTGCCTCAATTTCACCGTTGTTGGTGGTATCACCCGAAAGCAAAACGATATCGGTTCGTTTATCTTCTTTTATCTGCTTAAAGGCAGCTCTTAAAAGCTCCTCGCTGTATTTTAAAAGCTTTTGGCTTTTGGCGTTTGCCGCATCGTAAGCCTTACCCTCTGTGCCGGTCTTTTTTGAATAGTAATGCGTGTCCGTTATCACGGTCACGGTAAGAGGTGTTTTCGCCAAATTTACTGACCCCCTTTTTTACTTTATCGCTTTTGTTTTGACTTCGTCTGCAAGGCGGTCGCAAAGAGACAAAAGCTCCATGGAGCCTATATCGCCCTCGCCGCGATGGCGAACGGAAACAGTACCGTCTTCAACTTCTTTGTCGCCGACAACGAGCATATACGGCGTCTTTTGAAGCTGTGCCTCACGTATTTTATATCCGATTTTTTCGGAGCGATCGTCAACCTTTACGCGGATACCGTATTTTTTAAGCTCTGCCTCGATTTCATGCGCTCTGTCTGCATGGCGGTCGGCAATCGGAAGAACGACGGCCTGTACGGGTGACAGCCAAAGCGGGAATGCGCCTGCAAAATGCTCTATAAGAACGCCGATAAATCTCTCTACCGAGCCGAAAACAACGCGGTGAATCATAACGGGGCAGTGCTTTTCGCCGTCGGCACCCGTGTATTCAAGATTAAATCTCTCGGGAAGCTGGAAGTCAAGCTGAATAGTACCGCACTGCCAGGTTCTGCCGAGCGAATCTTCAATGTGGAAGTCAAGCTTCGGACCGTAGAACGCACCGTCGCCCTCATTTACGGTATATTCCTTACCGATGCTTTCGATTGCGTCGGAAAGCGATTTTGTGGCTTTATCCCATTCCTCTTTTGTGCCCATATGGTCCTCGGGCATGGTTGAAAGCTCTATGGTATATGGCAGCTTAAAGAGATTATAAACCTCGTCAAAGAGCTGTGATATTCTTACAACCTCGTCGCGTATCTGGTCGGGAGCGAGGAGTATATGAGCATCGTCCTGAGTGAAGCAACGTACGCGGAAAAGTCCGTGAAGCGCGCCCGAAAGCTCGTGGCGATGTACTCTGCCGAGTTCACCGTAGCGAAGAGGCAATTCCTTGTATGAATGGGGCTCAAGCTCATAAACAAGTATGCTACCGGGGCAGTTCATCGGCTTTATGGCGAAATCCTCACCGTCGATAACGGTTGTATACATATTATCCTTGTAGTGATCCCAGTGACCCGAAGTCTCCCAAAGCGAACGCTTCATTATCTGAGGAGTGGATATCTCAAGATAACCCCACCTCTCGTGAACCTCGTGCCAATAATCAATGAGGGTGTTGCGGAGAATCATACCGTTGGGAAGGAAGAAAGGCATTCCGGGAGCCTCGTCGCGAAGTGCAAAAAGCCCAAGCTCCTTACCGAGTTTTCTGTGGTCGCGCTTTTTAGCCTCTTCAATTCTTTCAAGATATTCCGTAAGCTCGGACTGCTTTGTGAAAGATATACCGTATATACGCTGAAGCATTTTATTCTTTTCATCGCCGCGCCAATATGCACCTGCTATGGACGTAAGCTTAAACGCCTTTACTCGGCCTGTGTCGGGAATATGCGGCCCCGCGCAAAGCTCGGTGAATTCCGCCTGCTTATAAAATGAAATCTTCTCGCCTTTGCCGGCATGCTCTTTAATAAGCTCAACCTTATACGGCTCGTCCTTTTCCTCCATAAGCTTTAAAGCCTCGTCTGCGGAGAGGTCGAACTGCTCAAGCGGAATATTTTCCTTTACGATTTTCTTCATTTCAGCCTCGATTTTTTCGAGAATTTCGGGAGTGAAAGAAAAATCCACGTCGAAGTCATAGTAAAATCCGTTTGCTATTGACGGTCCTATTGCAAGCTTGGCACTCGGATAAAGACGTTTAACAGCCTGCGCGAGTATATGCGAAGTTGTATGCCAAAATGCCTTTTTGCCGTCCTCATCGTCAAAGGTAAGTATTTCTACATGACAATCCTTTGTTACCGGAGTGCGAAGGTCGCAAGTCTCGCCGTCAATCTTTGCAAGGCAGGCGGCTTTGTAAAGCCCCATGCCGATAGACTTTGCTATATCCATTACGGTCGTGCCGCTTTGGAACTCCTTTACAACATCATCCTTCAATGTAACTTTTACCATAAAAACTACCTCCATTATAATTAAAAAGCACTTCATCCCAAAAATCTGGGATGAAGTGCTATGCATTCCACGGTTCCACCCGAATTGACGATAAAAATCGCCCGCTCAACTGCTTTTAACGCAAGCTTACGTCACGCCTTAATCATCTGTTTTCGACGCGCGCTCGGGAGCGGTATCAGGCAGCTTTGCACGCTCTTCTTTCAGCCAACGAAAGAGCTCTCTTATGTGCAAACGATTTGCCGTCATTCTCCGTCAACGGTTTAACCTTTTTACTTTGGCTCTATATTATACTCATTTTTCCGATATGTCAAGAGATGATTTTAATTAAAAATTCTATTACAAAAACAGCGACGCAGGAGGACAGCGCAACCGTGAGCAAGCCCTTCTCAAAAAACGCAAGCAGCAGCGCCACTATGAGCCCTGCCACAGCCGACCACACGCTCCCCGTGGAAGAAAATACCGCCGGAAATGTCATCGCCGCCAAAACTGCATACGGAATGTAATAAAGAAACGATCTTATAAATCTGTTTTCGATTTTTTTGCGAAAAATCACAAGCGGCAGCATTCTTATAAGATATGTGACAAGCGCCATAACCGCTATATATATAAACACATTTTCAGCCGTTTTCATTTGCTTCGTCCTCCTTTACGGGTTTTAAGAGGGCGCCGACAGTCGCGGAAAGAACGGCGCAAATGATTATTACAAATCCCGAAGAGACTTTACAAAGACCCGGCACGTATTTGAAACATATACTCAACGCCGCCGACAATAATACCACAACAGCCACAGTCTTATTATGCTTTGCGGGCGGTATAAATATAGCTATAAACATACCGTAAATCGCGATGCCGAGAGCGGAGCGCACGGACAGCGGAAGCACGGTGCTCGCCGCAGCACCTATAAGAGTGCCGAAAGTCCACCCGACTATTGGCAAAAGGGCAAGCCCGTACATATATTTTTTGCCGACCTCCCCTTTTTGACCCGAGGCTACGGCAAATATTTCATCGGTATTACTGAATGCTATTAAAAATCGGTCAAGCAAATTTACGCTCTTGTGAAGCTTTTGCGACAGAGAAACCGACATCAGCGCATAGCGTATGTTTATGACAAGCTGTGTTAGTGCCATTTCAAGATAAGCACCGCCGGCGAGAATTAAATCAAGCCCTGCAAACTGACCTGCCGAGGTCAAATTTGTCATAGAGATAAGCACCGCCGTAAAAACGGGCAAGCCGCCCTCGACAGCCATCATACCGAATGTAAACGAAACCGAAAGATAGCCGAGCGCTATCGGCAAACCGTCCTTCAGGCCTTTTTTAAAGCTGTTTTGAAATTCCGTCATTTTTTCTTCCTGCGTTTTCTTCCCTATGATATAAAAAGCACACCACGGAGAAGCCCCGAACGGTGTGCTTTTAACAGCATTGAATATTATAATCACAAAGTCGATTTATGTCAATATTATTCGGTTTTATTCTTTAATCGAAGTGCTCTTGTGGCGTTGATAACCGCTACAACCATAACTCCGACATCGGCGAAGATGGCGACTCCCATATTTGCAATGCCTACTGCGCTGAGCACAAGGCAAACGGCTTTCACAAGAAGGGCAAACGCAATGTTTTCTCTTACTATTTTCAGCGTGTGAACCGAGATTTTTTTCGCAAGAGATATTTTTGCCGGATCATCGTCCATAAGCACTATATCGGCCGCCTCTATTGCCGCGTCCGAGCCGAGCGCGCCCATCGCTATGCCTATGTCGGCTCTTGAGAGCACGGGAGCGTCGTTTATTCCGTCGCCGACAAACGCCAGCTTTTCTTTGGGCTCCTTTTTGTCAAGGAGCTTTTCAACCTCCGATACCTTATCGGCAGGGAGAAGTTCAGAGTGAACCTCGTCTATGCCTATTTCCGCGGCTACCCTTTCGGCAGCGGCCTTGGAGTCGCCCGTGAGCATTACCGTCTTTTTGACGCCGTGCTTTTTGAGTTCGCTGAGAGCAAGCTTTGTATTAGGCTTTACAACATCCGATATTACAATACAGCCGGCATATTTTCCGTCCTCGGAAACATACACAACCGTACCCTCGTTATGCTCGGTTGAGACAGCGATATGCTCTTCCTTCATCAGCTTTAAATTGCCGACTAACACTCTTTTACCGTCAACTGCAGCCGACACGCCATGCCCTGCAATCTCTTTTATGTCTTTGACATTATTTTCGTCAATATCCTTGCCGTAATATTTTTTAAGACTGAGGCTTATCGGGTGACTCGAAGCGCTCTCGGAATACGCCGCCAAGCGTACAATGGAATCCTTTGTGTATCCGTTTTCGGGATATACTCCGGTTACCTCAAAGACTCCCTTTGTAAGAGTTCCGGTTTTATCAAACACAACATATTTCGTATCTGAAAGCCCCTCAAGATAATTGGAGCCTTTTACAAGTATACCGTTCGCCGAAGCACAGCCTATACCCGCAAAAAACGAGAGCGGAACCGATATTACAAGAGCGCACGGACAGCTGATGACAAGGAAGGTAAGCGCTCTGAATATCCAATCGCTCCACATGGCCGTGTGACCGGCGATAAGCCTTATAACCGGAGGTATAATTGCGAGTGCAAGTGCCGAAAAGCAAACCGCCGGAGTATAATATCTTGCAAATTTTGTTATGAAATTCTCGGAGCGCGACTTTTTCATACTTGAATTTTCAACAAGGTCAAGTATTTTTGATACGGTTGAATCGCCGAACTCCTTAGTGGTTTTTACCTTGATGACGCCGGTCATATTGATGCAGCCGCTTATAACCTCATCGCCCGTTTTGACATTTCGCGGCAGGCTCTCACCGGTTAAAGCACTTGTATTGAGCGATGTGTCACCGCTTGTAACAATGCCGTCTATCGGAATTTTCTCGCCGGGATTTACGGTTATTTCGGTACCGACCGCCACTTCGTCGGGATCGACCTTTTCGAGTTTTCCGTCAACCTCGACATTTGCATAGTCGGGTCTTATATCCATTAAGGCGGAAATATTGCGTCTGCTCTTGCCGACAGCTATGCTTTGGAAAAGCTCGCCTATCTGATAAAAGAGCATAACGGCAACGCCCTCTTTATAATCGCCGAGTGCTATGGCACCGACGGTAGCAACCGCCATAAGGAAATTCTCATCAAAGACCTGACCCTTAAAAATGCCTTTAACGGCCTTTTTGAGAATGTCGTAGCCGATTATAAAATACGGTATCAGGTTTAAAACAAGCCAAATGTATTTATTGAGAGTTATAAATTTGCCGAGGACGGAAAGACATACTATCAGCACAGCCGAAGCAATTATCCGCCACAGAACGTTTTTCTGTTTTTTACTCATAAATATCTCCCTCACTTATTTATTTGCCGAAAGCGGCATCTCATAACATCAGATATATATTTCGCAGTCGTCCTCTACTCTTTTGCAATTTTTGAGGACTTTTTTCATAACGGCTGCCTCATCGGCACCGTCGTCAAATTCCACTTTCATTTTTTGTGTCATAAAAGATACAACGGCTTCACGAACGCCGTCGGTCTTTTGAGCGGCTTCCTCCATTTTTGCGGCACAGTTTGCACAATCGACTTCTATATTGTATGTTTTTTTCATAATAACAACCCTTTCTTCGGCTGCTCTCTTTCGGAACAGTTGAGCAACCATTCATTTGTTGTCTATATTATAGTTGAGCATATGCTCAATTGTCAATATGTTTTTTTAAAATTTTAAATTTTTTTATTTTGGTGAAGCATCATTTCTAAAGCGAAAATTCGCACGGATAAAAGTCTTTCTGTCTGTACGATTTCACATAGAAAGTGAAAAAAGCCCCGAATAATGTTTTCGCATATTCGGGACCATGTAAATTATTCAATTGTGACGGAATATTATATCGACAATATAATCGCCGATTTTATATCACGTATATTTAAGAAGCCTTAATCGCCCAAGTGCTGATGGCGGATATGCTCGTCCGCTATTTCGATAACGGTTGTAATGTGCTCATCGTCAAAGCTGTAAAACACATGCTTGCCGTCTCGGCGAGCCTTAACTATGTTGTTCGCCTTTAAGAGCGCAAGCTGATGAGACACGGCTGACTTAGTCATACCGAGTGCTGCGGCAAGGTCGCAAACGCACACCTCGCGCTTATCAAGTGCCATAACTATTTTGGCTCTCGTGGGATCGCCGAGGACTTTAAACAGGTTTGAAACACCGTTTATCTCCTCCTCCGAAAACATATTGTTTTTTATATCGTCAACAACCTCTTGCATAACGGCATTACAGTCGCACTTATTATCAGCCATTATTTTTCACCTCATAAACATACGGTATCATACTGTTAAGAATATTATATATCTTAAAAACAAATATTTCAAATAAAATGTGCAAACATAAGGGTCAGCCAAGAAGCATTGCAAAAAAGGACTCAGCCTACGCTAAGTCCTTTTTGGTGACCCGGACGAGATTTGAACTCGTGTTACCGCCGTGAAAGGGCGGTGTCTTGACCGCTTGACCACCGGGCCGTTATGGTAGCGGCAGTGGGACTTGAACCTACGACCTTCCGGGTATGAACCGGACGCTCTAGCCAACTAAGCTATGCCGCCATATATGCCGCTTTTTCAGCGGCTTTGATATTATAATATAAAGTGTGCCGGTTGTCAATAGTTTATTTATGACAAAATAAAAATTGCATTGCAATGCGGCATGCCGTTTTTCAAAAGCCGCATTGCAGCAAAAAAGTCAAACTATTACCTCTCCATGAGCGTTACCATTACCGCCTTTTGAGCGTGGAGACGGTTTTCGGCCTCATCAAATATCTCATCCGCGTGAGACTCGAACACATCTGCGGTTATCTCTTCACCGCGGTGAGCAGGCAAGCAATGCTGAACCATACAGCCGCTGTTGGCAGCCGCAAGCAGTTCCTTATTGACCTGATATTTGCCGCCGAATATTTTTTTACGTTCTTCGGCTTCACCCTCCTGCCCCATTGACGCCCAAACGTCGGTAAAGATGACGTCGGCACCGCTTGCAGCCTCCATAGGCTCTGTAAACATCGAAAATCCCGCATAATTATTTGCAAAGTCAAGCACGCGGCTGTCGGGTCTGTACCCCTCGGGGCAAGCCACCGATACCTGCATACCTGTTTTAAGTCCGCCGACTATAAGAGAATTTGCCATATTGTTGCCGTCGCCTATGTAGCACATTTTAAGGCCGTCAAGGTGCCCCTTGTGCTCACGTACCGTCATAAGGTCGGCAAGCACCTGGCACGGATGGCAAAAATCGGTAAGGCCGTTAATTATCGGGATAGAGCCGTACTTCGCGAGTGCCTCAACCTCGGACTGCTCAAAGGTTCTTATCATAATGCCGTCGATATAGCGAGAGAGAACTCTTGCGGTATCCTGTATAGGCTCGCCGCGTCCTATCTGGAGGTCGCGGTTTGAAAGGAAGAGTGCCTGACCGCCGAGCTGATACATACCGGTTTCAAAAGAAACCCTTGTTCTTGTTGAGGATTTTTGGAAAATCATACCGAGGGTCTGACCCTTGAGCCTTTGATGCGCTATGCCGTGCTTGTTTTCATATTTAAGCTGATCGGCAAGATTTAAAAGGTCAGATATTTCACCGGGAGTTGTCGATAAAAGACTTAACAAATGCTTCATTTTAATTCACAGAGCCTTTCCGGCTACAAATATAGTCACGTTGCCCCTGCCGTAGCCGTGCAAGGCGTGAAAAACCGCATAGGAGTTTATTCAGAAAGGGTCTTTTCGAGAATCTCAAGTCCCCTGTCTATTTCGTCATATGTTATGGTGAGCGGAGGAAGCATACGAAGCGACTGCTTGGCGGTTAAAATAAGAAGCCCGTTTTCAACACAGCGCGCCGCCACATCCGCCGCCTTTTGATTTTTAAGGTCTATACCTATCATAAGACCCATACCGCGCACCTCGGAAACATCCTTAAACGAAGAAACCTTGTTTCTTATGTATTCGCCCTTTTCGCGGACGTCCTTTAAAAATTCTTCGTCAAGTCGATTTAATATCTCAACCGCGCCCGATAAAACCACGGGATTCCCGCCGAAGGTCGTACCGTGAGTGCCGGGAGTCAAAACGCTGCCGAACTGCTCTTTTGCAAGGCACGCTCCTATCGGCAGTCCGCCGCCGAGGCCCTTTGCGGATGTCAAAACGTCCGGCTTTACGCCGATATTTTCCCAAGCATAGAGCTTACCTGTTCTGCCGACGCCTGTCTGCACTTCGTCGAATATGAGAACAATATCGTTTTCATCGCAAAGCTCTCTTATGTATTCTATATAATCGCGCGGAGTTATTACGACTCCGCCCTCGCCCTGTATAACCTCAAGTATTACCGCGCAAACCGTTCCGTCGAGAAGCTCGGAAAACGCTTTTTTGTCGCCTGCCTCGGCATATTTAAAGCCGCCCATAAAAGGCATAAAATACTTGTGGTAGTGCTCCTGCCCCGTTGCGGTTATTGTAGCCATGGTTCTGCCGTGGAAAGAATTCACAAGCGATATTATCGTATTTCGGTTTTCACCGTAGCGGTCAAAGCTGTATTTTCTCGCAAGCTTTATGGCGCACTCATTTGCCTCCGCTCCGGAATTGCAAAAAAGCACCTTATCAAATCCGCTTTTTTCGCACAGAAGCTTTGCCGCCTCGGCAACAGGCTCGTTATAATAGAGATTTGATGTATGCTGAATTTTATCTATCTGCCCGATAACAGCCTTTTTCCAGCCATCATCGTTTACACCGAAAATATTAACGCCTATACCCGAAGTAAAATCAATTACCACTCTGCCGTCGGAGGCCGTCAGAGACGCATTTTTGCCGCCCGTCAAGGCTATCGGAAAATGACCGTAAGTCGGCATTAAATATTTGTCGGCAGTATTTTTAATTTCGTTAAAATCCATTTTATCAGTCCTTAATAAACTAATCTTATTATATATACAAAGTCCGAAAAATGCAATTGACGTTTAACGCAAGCTGTTGTTTAAGATGCTGTATGTTATATACTTGCTGTCTGCACAAAACAAAGCATTACGGAAATAGGCACAAATCTTGATTTCGCGAAATTTTTTTCGTTAGACAAGGTATATACTGCGAGCTGCACAGAACGAAGTATAACGGAAAAAAGACACGAAATCACCCGTGAAACATTGTGCCGAAGCCCTCATCCGTGAATAACTCCATAAGAATAGAATGCGGTATACGTCCGTCGATTATGTTGGTTTGAAGAACTCCGCGGCGGACGGCCTCTACGCAGCAGTCGATTTTCGGTATCATACCGCCGGAGATAACGCCCTGAGACTTGAGCGACGGTATTTCGGAAACCTGAACGTCGTGAATTAAAGTGGAATCATCGTCTTTATCCATTAAAAGTCCGCTGATGTCGGTCATAAGCAAAAGCTTTTCTGCGTGGAGACTTGCGGCTATTGCCGCCGCGGCGGTATCGGCGTTTATATTGAACACCTCTCCGTTCTCGCCCGTTGCAACGGAGGAAATAACGGGGATATATTTATTTTCAAGAGTGTAATCTATAACGTCGGTATCGATTTCGGTTATCTCGCCTACAAATCCGACGTCCGATTTTGTGTATTTTACGGCTTTCATCATTTCGCCGTCGATACCGCAAAGGCCTATCGCCTTGCCGCCGTGCTTTGAAATGAGCTGTACCAAATGCTTATTCACCTTGCCTGCTAAAACCATTTGAACAATATCTATTGTCTCTTCGTCGGTATAGCGCAGTCCGTCTACAAAGCGGCTCTGCTTGCCGACACGTTTGAGCATATCGGATATTTCCGGTCCGCCGCCGTGAACAAGCACAATATTTACTCCGACGGAACGAAGAAGAACTATGTCGGTCATTACGGCATCCTGAAGCTCTTCGTTTACCATGGCATTGCCGCCGTACTTTATGACGACCGTTTTATTTTGATATTTCTGAATATACGGTAAGGCTTGAACGAGAACCTCGGAACGGTCCGAATTTGTTATATTTGATATTTCCATATTTCTCCTCCGATAAATGTCTGTGAATACTGCGTTTATGCGTTTTACGCTCAGGTGCGGTAATCGCCGTTTATCTTGACGTAATCGTATGTCAAATCACAGCCGTAAGCCGCGGCAGAGAAGCTGCCTGATTTTAAATCGACAAGGATATACACCTCATCACAGACTAAGACTTTTTTCGCAAGTTCTTCGGAAAACGGAATTCCCGAGCCGTCCTTGCACACTTCTATTTCGCCGCCTGCCGAGCTGAATTTCACATCAACCTTATGAACGTCAATATCGGCTCCGCTGTAACCGAGAGCGCAGAGAATTCTGCCCCAGTTTGCATCCGCTCCGAACATAGCCGCCTTAACAAGCGACGAGCATATAACCGACTTTGCACATATTTTTGCCGTCTTTTGGTCTGCGGCACCGGAAACAATACATTCAACAAGCTTTGTTGCACCCTCGCCGTCTTTCGCCATAAGCTTTACAAGCTTTTCGCAAATTGCCGCAAGCGCACAAGTAAAGGCTTTATAATCTGCGTTTTCGGAGGTTATTTTCTCGTTGCCGCAAAGGCCAGACGCCAAAACAGCCACGGTATCGTTGGTGGATGTGTCGCCGTCTACGGAGAGCATATTAAAGCTGTCTTTAACCACCTCGAGAAGTGATTTTTTAAGCATTTCCGCCGAAATGTCGGCATCCGTTGTAATAAAAGCAAGCATCGTTGCCATATTCGGGTGAATCATACCGCTGCCCTTGGAAATGGCACCTATACGGCATTTTTTACCGCCGAGAGAAAACTCACAGGCAAATTCTTTTTTTACGGTGTCCGTTGTCATTATCGCATTTGCCGCAGAATCCGAGCCGTCCTTATTAAGACCCGAAACGAGCTTCGCCATACCGTTTTTGATGGGCTCAAGGTCTATCGGCTGACCTATAACTCCGGTGGAGGCTACCACAATATCGCTTTTTGAAATGCCGAGTGCGTCCGCGGTTATTTTGCACATTTCCTCCGCTTTTTCAACTCCGTCGGCATTGCAGGTATTGGCTATGCCGCTGTTACAGACAATTGCGCGCGCCTTGCCGTCGCTTATATTTTCACGTGTGACGGTTATCGGTGCTCCACACACAAGATTTTGCGTATAAACAGCCGCCGCGTCACAGTCCTTTTCACAGTAAATAAGTGCGAGATCCTTTTTCTCCTTGTTCTTACGGATTCCGCAATGAATTCCGTTTGCGGTAAATCCTTTCGGTGCGGCGACACCGCCGCCGATAAAACTTAATTCCATTATAATTTACCTTTCATTTATAATCTTACAGGTCAAGTCCGTATTCGGGAGGTAAACCCATAACAATATTCATACATTCCAAAGCCGCTCCCGACGCACCCTTGCCGAGATTGTCGTAAAGAGCCATAAGAAGAAGTCTGTCGTCATTTCCGGCTACGGTGACAGCCATACTGTCAAGCTCAGCTTTAGAATTTGCCGCGACAAAGCCGCCGTTATCAAAAGCCTCTTTATATTTAACTATGTCCGAAGCGTATTTTGAGCGGTAAACCGCTTTAATGTCCTCTGCAGTTTTTCCGTCTTTGAGATCCGTTTTAAACACCGGAACCGTGACGAGCATACCGCTGAAATAATCACAGACATACGGACAAAATATCGGTGTAACTGACAGGCCCGAAATTTTTCGCATTTCTTTGAGGTGCTTATGCTCCTGATTTAAAGCGTATTCACGGGGAGCAAAAAGCTCCGGTGCTTTCTCGTCGCTTTCATACATAGCGATACCTTTTTTGCCGGCTCCGCTGTAACCCGAAACGGCGTGACAGATAAATCCGTGGTCCGGAGAAATAATACCCTCGTCCAAAAGAGGCTTTACAAGTGCTATAAATCCGCTCGCATAACAGCCCGGCGACGCTATACGCTTTGAAGAAGCCACGGTTTTAAATCCGTCTTTAAATATTTCTGGGAAACCGTAAGCCCACCCCTCGCTTGTACGGTGAGCGGTTGATGTATCTATAATAACCGTGTCGTCATTTGTAACAAGCTCTGCCGCCTCGATTGCCGCAGCGTCCGGAAGGCAGAGAAAAGCTATATCGGCGCTGTTGAGAGCTTCCTTTCTTAATTTTAAGTCCTTGCGAAGCTCATCGGGAAGAGTTAAAAGCTCAATATCATCTCTTTTTTTCAGACGGTCGAATATTTTAAGACCCGTAGTTCCCTGACTGCCGTCTATAAATACTTTTTTCATATTATTCACCATAGCCTTTCAGGCACCAAACAGATTGTTAAAAATCACCGTATACTCTTTGAAGCCTTAACGGGGCGCAACCGGTGATTTTCGCCGTCTCAAAATTATGCCGCAGGCAAATTTTGATGGCAATATAGTTTAAGAAGTGTAACTTTTCACACTATTTGTCTTGTTCTTTCAATATTTTTTCTATTCTCTTTGCCTCTTTCAGCACGTTCTGCGGTGCCGGTCCGCCGAGCGAAGTCCTGCCGTTTACGCACTTGTCGAGATTTATGGCGTCATAAACGCCGTCGTCAAACAAATCGCATATCTTTTTGTATTCTTCAAGAGGCAACGTTTCAAGCGTAAGTCCTTTTTTAATGCAGAGAGCCACTATTTCACCTGTGGCCTTATATGCGTCACGGAACGGCAATCCCTTGCCGACGAGATAATCGGCGCAGTCGGTAGCGTTGATAAATCCGCCTGCCGCGGCTTTACGCATATTTTCGGGAATAGCCGTCATTGTGTCAAGCATGGGGATAAATGTGGTGAGGCAGATTTTAACGGTGTCAAAGGCGTCAAATATAGCTTCCTTATCCTCCTGCATATCCTTATTATAAGCGAGCGGCAAGCCTTTCATCATTATCAGAAGCGTCATAAGATCGCCGAAAACACGACCGGTTTTGCCGCGGATAAGCTCGGTTATGTCGGGGTTTTTCTTTTGCGGCATTATTGACGAGCCTGTTGAAAAAGCATCGTCAAGCTCAACAAATTTAAATTCCCACGAGCACCAGAGAATTATTTCCTCAGAAAAACGCGAGAGATGAACCATAAGTATTGACAAAGCGGACGCAAGCTCCATACAGAAGTCCCTGTCCGATACGCCGTCAAGCGAATTGAGCATAGGTCCCGTAAATCCGAGTGCCTCGGCTGTCATTTCGCGGTCGGTATTATATGTTGTACCGGCAAGTGCACATGAGCCGAGCGGGCAGTAATTCATTCTTCTCTGCGCGTCGGCAATACGTTCGCGGTCACGCAGAAGCATTTCGGCATACGCCAAAAGATGATGGCCGAATGTTATGGGTTGAGCGCGCTGCATATGAGTGTAACCCGGCATAACGGCGTCTGCATACTTTTCAGCCTTTTTGCACAGAACACCTATAAGCTCCGTGACAAGCGAATAAACGCTGTTGCACTCGCGGCGCAAATACAGCCTCACGTCAAGAGCTACCTGGTCGTTTCTGCTTCGCGCGGTATGAAGTCTTTTGCCGGCCGCGCCTACGCGCTTTGTGAGCTCGCCCTCAACAAAGGTATGTATATCCTCTGCATTCGGGTCTATCTCCAACGTACCGTTTTCGATTTCCGTCTTAATGGCTTTTAATCCGTCAACAATTTTTGAAAGGTCGTCCGCCGATATGATATTTTGCGCGCAAAGCATAGCGGCGTGTGCAATACTGCCGTCTATATCATCCTTATACATTCTGCTGTCAAACGCTATTGACGAATTAAAATCGTTGGTTTTGGGGTCTAAAGCCTTTTGAAATCTGCCCTGCCAAAGCTGCATTTTTTTACTCCTATCAAATACCACACAGCGACAAGAGACAGAAATATCTCTTGTCGCACGTGGTAGTGCTAAGCACTGTTGTTTATTTTTTCAAGCGGTTTACAATGATTATTTGTTATCTCTCTTTGCGTCAAGTAAAGCTTTTACCTTTGTGGGAAGTCCGAAGAGATTGATAAATCCGGTAGCGTCGGTCTGATCGTATGCGCCGCCGTCATCGCCGAACGAAGCAACATTTTCATCATAAAGAGTATACGAAGAGGTGACGCCTGCGTTTATAACGTTGCCCTTATAGAGCTTAAGCTTAACGTCGCCGGTTACGGTCTGCTGAGTGTTGTCGACAAAAGCCGCAAGAGCTTCGCGAAGAGGTGAGAACCATTTGCCGTTGTATACGAGCTCGCCGTATTTCTCGGCAACGAGTTTTTTGTAATGAGATGTGTCACGGTCGAGAGTTATCATTTCAAGAAGCTCATGAGCCTTGTAGAGGATTGTTCCGCCGGGAGTCTCATAAACACCGCGTGATTTCATACCTACAAGACGGTTCTCGACTATATCAAGAAGGCCTATACCGTTTTCTCCGCCGAGCTTATTGAGCTTTTCGACAAGGGAAACAGCGTCAAGCTCTTCGCCGTCAACAGCTGTGGGAACGCCCTTTTCAAAATGGATTGTAACATATGTAGGCTCATCGGGAGCTTTTTCGGGAGAAACTCCGAGCTCAAGAAAGCCGTCTTTATTGTACTGCGGTTCATTTGCCGGATTTTCAAGGTCAAGTCCCTCGTGAGAGAGATGCCATACGTTTTTATCTTTTGAGTAATTTGTTTCACGATTGATTTTAAGCGGAATCTGATGAGCCTCGGCGTAGTCTATTTCTTCATCACGCGATTTTATGTCCCACTCACGCCAAGGAGCTATGATCTCCATCTCGGGAGCGAGTGCTTTAAGAGCAAGCTCGAAACGAACTTGGTCGTTGCCCTTGCCGGTGCAGCCGTGACAAATAGCGTCTGCGCCCTCTTTTTTTGCTATATCGGCAAGACCCTTTGCGATACAGGGACGAGCGTGCGATGTGCCGAGAAGATACTCTTCATACTCGGCACCTGCTTTAAGGCAAGGCCAAATATAGTTTTCGATATAATCCTTTTTAAGGTCGAGAACATAGAGCTTTGAAGCGCCGGTCTTGAGAGCCTTCTCCTCAAGTCCGTCGAGCTCAGTTCCCTGACCTACGTCGCCGGAAACCGCTATAACTTCGCAGTTATTGTAATTTTCTTTAAGCCACGGAATGATGATTGACGTATCAAGTCCGCCGGAATAAGCGAGTACGACTTTTTTGATGTCTTTCTTGTCCTTTTTCATAAATGTTACCTCCGAGCATCGGCAAAAGCCTTTAATTTTTGATTACGAAGAGATTATACACCAATCACATTTAAAATCAAGTGTTTTTTGCATAAATATTCAAGTTTTGTGTATATTTGTGCGATATAACGACATAAATATGCATTACGCGCTCTGTTTTATACAATATTCAACCTGATTTATGAATTTTTATGCAAAAGCTAAAGCCGAGCGAGAAATTTCGCCCGGCTCAGCCGTTATTTTTGGTTATTTTTTAAAGCTTTTTTCGCCTTGGACTTTTTGACTCCGCGCGTTATAAGCCCGGCCGTCAGGGCAATTATCACAGCGCCTGCCGAAAAAGACGCTATCTTAATGTTATGTACATACTGCCCCTCATAATATCTTGCCTTGTTTGAGCTCTTATAACCGACAAGGTCATTATAATACATCATATAAGTGCTGTAATCGAGAGTGTTTTCGTCTATATCTATAACGCGCGACCCGTGGAGAGGTCCGTTACCGTAAATATAAAAACCGACTCCGCTCGTATGTACCATATCAATGCCATCATACGTGCCGCAAAAGTCATTGTTATGATCGTGCCCGAAGAACGCCGCCTTAATGTCTCCCTGCTGCTTCCAAGCGTCAAATTCGCCGCCGTTCACCTTTGCGGGACACGGCCCCTCGCCAAGATGACCGCTTGCAATATCCGTATTAAGCACATAATACTTACCGTCTTTTTTTACCGCACCGTCCGTGCCCTTGGGAACCTCCTTTAAAAGTTCATATATTTCGGGAACGGGTATATGCTGGAAAAGGAGAGACGGCATAGGTTCTCCGCCGTTTTCAGCTTTCAGGGCATCGCTCGTTTTTTTGTACCAAGCAAGCTGATCCTCGGCGACGTGGGCATATCCGCCGTTTTCTTTATCATATGTGCCGGAATCTATAAACCAAAGATTAAAGACGTTCTTTGCGCCGTCCGAGCTTTTTATAGGAAGATTATAGTTGCCGCAGCCGGTCATAGCTTCTCCCTCGGAAGCGAGGCAGCCCGGCATAGAATTATAGACCTCCATTTGGAACTGTTTGGAGACCTTACCCTCGTCATCGTGGTTGCCGTATACTATTGCAAACGGTATGTTCTGTGAGGTAACGGGCTCCATAATCTGCCTGATTGCCTTTTCGACACGCTTTTTGCTTCTGTAAAGCACGGGCGACGGGCCGTGTATATTATCGCCGGTAAATACAACAAGGTCGGGCTTTGCAGCTTCAATCGAAGCATACATAAGATCAAGCGTCTCTTCGCACGGATTTACATCATCCTGCGGATCCGCAAATACGAGTATACGAAATTTACCGTCTTTAAATTTAAGCGTAGTTTCATCCCCTGTTTCGGCAAAGCTCTGAATTGCAAAGCACGGTGAAACCACCGATAAACAAAGAATTACCGATAAAATAATGTTTAATACCTTTTTCATTTTATCCTCCCAATGCGCGTATCCTCTCGAATACATTTCTCCTGCAAAATAAATAATGCCGCCGCAAAAGCTATTGCGACAAAACAGCATATAAAATAATATGCTGTTTTGAACAATAAAATCAGCGAAGGCTTAATGATTTTGTGTAATTATTCTAACATCGGGACGGTTTTAATTCAACAGCAATAATCAACAATAAAAACGTGCTTTTTTCGACAATTCGAGCAGCTCATTTTTTTATCGATTTCAAATACTCTTTATCCCTGTCCGAGAGTTCCGCATCAAGAAGCAATTCAGGGCGTTTTTTTAATGTAGTCTCAAGTGCCTTTTCGTGTCGCCACTTGTCAATATTCGCGTGATGCCCCGACAAGAGTATATCGGGAACCTTTTCCCCGTGCCATTCGTACGGTCTTGTATATTGCGGATATTCCAAAAGTCCGTTATAGTGACTTTCAAGCTCCTTAGCTTCGTCATTCGGCAGGACATTTTCGAGCATACGTGAAATACTGTCGGCAAGCACAAGCGCAGGCAGCTCGCCGCCCGTCAGGACATAATCGCCTATTGAAATCTCTTCATCGACTATCTCATCGAGAATTCTCTGGTCCACGCCCTCATAATGACCGCAAAGCAGCACAATCCGGTCTGTAAGGGCAAGCTCCTTTACTCTCTGCTGCGTCAAAGTTTTGCCCTGCGGCGACATATATATAAGGTGCGGTTTTTCTTCGCCGTCACCGTAAAGGCTCTTATAGCAGTCATATATGGGCTGCGGACCCATCAGCATACCCATTCCGCCGCCGTACGGCGCATCATCAACACGGTTATGCTTATCAAGTGTAAAGTCTCTTATATTTACACAGTTTATCTCGACATAGCCGTTTTTTCGCGCTCTGCCTATAATACTTTCGGACAGCACCGACTCGCACATTTCCGGAAAAAGCGTCATTATGTCTATTCTCATTCTCCGTCCTCCCTTATTGCACACTCATCGGAGAAAAGGCCTTTGAGCGGACGAAGATATACTTTTTTGTTTTCGACATCAAGTTTCACTACCACTGAGGGAATTACGGGAACCAACGTCTCTTTTCCGTTTTTATCTTTGACAGTCCAAGCGTCATTTGCAACGCCTTTCATAACATCGGTAACTGTTCCGTACAGTACATCGGTATTATCCGCGTCATACACAGCGCAGCCTATTACATCCTCAACGAACGCTTTGCCGCTGTCAAGATGAACATCCTTTCGGTCAAAATACAACACTCTGCCGCGGTATTTCTCTGCTTCTTCGATTGTAAGAACGCCGTCGAGCTTTAACAGGGCTGCATTTTTATGAGGGCGCACCGAGACAACGCCGACTGCCCTCTTACCGTCGGCATCAAGATACAATGTTTTGAATTTTTTCAAAAAGTCCGCGCCGTCGCACCATACGTCAAAGCGCATTTCGCCTCTGACGCCGTGCATACCGACTACCTTACCGGCCTCAAGAAATTGTTTTAACATATAAATTCACCGATTGCCGCTTTAAAACGGCACTAAATAAAATGAGTACAAGAGGAAGCCCCCCTGTACTCGTTTACTGTCAGTCGATCTCAACCTGAACTCTTGTGCCGTCCTTTGTGGCTCGAGCCTTAACAACGGTTCTGATAGCCTTGGCTATTCTGCCCTGCTTGCCTATAACTCTGCCCATATCGTTTTCGGCAACGTGAAGGTGATACACCGTAACGCCTCTGTCATCAGTCTCATCTACCGTAACGGAAACCGAGTCCGGCTCATCAACGAGTCCTTTAGCGATCTGTTCGAGAAGCTCTTTCAACTAAAAGACCTCCTATTATTTAATGATTCCGCTCTGCTTTAATACAGATTTAGCGGTCTCTGTGGGCTGAGCGCCGTTTTTGAGCCACTGCTCTGCCTTTTCAGCGTCAATCTTAATTTCAGCCGGAGACTTCATAGGATCAAAAGTACCTATTTCTTCGATAAATCTGCCGTCACGCGGAGCTCTTGAATCTGCAACAACTACACGATAGAAAGGAGCTTTTTTAGCGCCTACACGACGAAGTCTGATTTTTACTGCCATTGTTTTTTCCTCCAAATATATAATTATTAAATTTATAAACTACACTTATAAAGTGCGATTAACAAAAGTTACATTCCGTAATTGCCGAAATTTCCCATTTTACTGAAGCGACGACGTGCGGATTTTGAATTAAACTGTTTAAACAGCTTCTGCATATCGCGATACTGCTTCAAAAGCTTGTTGACGTCCTCAACCTGCATACCGCAGCCTGCGGCAATTCTGCGCTTACGTGACGGATTTATAATATCGGGGTTGGAGCGCTCCTTATATGTCATCGAAAAGATGATTGCCTGAACGCGGTCAAACTGACTCTCGTCTACGTCCATATCCTTTATCTTACTGCCGACACCTGGGAGCATACCGAGCAAATCCTTCATAGAGCCCATTTTTCTTATCTGCTGAAGCTGAGACAGAAGGTCGTTTAAATCAAACTTGTTTTTTCTGAGTTTCTTTTCAAGCTCGGCGGCCTTCTTTTCGTCAAGAGCCATTTCCGCCTTTTCGATAAGGGAAAGCATATCGCCCATACCGAGAATTCGCGAAGCCATACGGTCGGGGTGAAAATAGTCAAGCTCCGTGAGCTTCTCACCCATACCGACAAACTTTATAGGCTTACCGGTAACAGCTCTCGCGGAGAGCGCCGCGCCGCCTCTTGTATCACCGTCAAGTTTTGTAAGTACCATACCGTCGATGCCGAGCGCATCGTCAAATGCACTTGCCACCGTGACGGCGTCCTGACCGGTCATAGCGTCAACAACAAGAAGAATCTCGTGGGGATGAACCTCGGCCTTAATGTTTTTAAGCTCGTTCATCAGCGTTTCATCTATATGAAGACGGCCTGCCGTATCTATGAAAACGTAGTCATATCCCTTATCCTTGGCAAGGGAAACTGCATCTTTCGCTATTTTAACCGGGTCGCCCTGACCCTCTTCGAACACGGTGACTCCGGCCTGCTCGCCGACTACCTGCAGCTGCTTTATGGCAGCCGGGCGGTACACGTCACACGCAACAAGCAGCGGTCTGTGACCCTCGTTTTTAAGCTTCAATGCTATTTTAGCACAATGAGTTGTTTTACCGGAGCCCTGAAGGCCGCACATCATAATGATTGTGGGTCCGTGTGAAGCGTATGCGAGCTTTGAGCCGGTTCCGCCCATAAGCTCGGTCAATTCCTCATTGACTATTTTTATAACCATTTGAGCCGGTGTAAGGCTCTCTAAAACGTGTGAGCCTATTGCGCGCTCGGTAACTTTATTTGTAAAATCCTTTGCGACCTTATAGTTAACGTCCGCTTCAAGAAGAGCGAGGCGAACCTCACGCATAGCTTCTTTGACGTCGCTCTCGGTAAGGTTGCCTTTGCTGCGAAGCCTTTTAAAAGCGGCTTCAAGTCTGTCCGATAATCCTTCAAATGCCATAAACTTACCTCTGTAATTACTCTATGATAGACAAAGCAAGAGATTTTATCTTTACCGTAGTGTCGTTTATCTCTCGAGAAAGCCCGTGATTTAAATTATAATCGCTGATTTCCTCGGCACAGTTTATAATATCGCCAAGAGTGGTTTTTATGCCATTCCATTTTTTTACGAATCCGAGTCTCGACTCCATCTCGTAGAGCTGCCCCTCGGCACGTTTTATCGCATCGCGCACGCCCTGACGGGTTATGCCCTCGTTCTCGGCAATTTCGGCAAGAGAAAGGTCGTCGTTATAATAAAGATTGATAAAATCACGCTGTTTCGCAGTAAGCATATCACCGTAGAAATCAAGCAAAATCGTTATTTCAACATTATTTGCCAAAACTACCACTCCTTAAAGAAAAAGTCCCTGTAAAGCCAGCGACTTTACAAGGACATATTATACTAAATTATATTGTAATTGTCAAGAAAAAGTTTAGTTCTTCTTGGTTGTTCCGCCGCCCCAGTCAATAACGGCGTTCTTTGAGGGGTCCCAGTTGGAGTCGGCGGTTGTGGGCGTTGTGGCGGGTTCGGTAGGCTTGGTTACGGGCTCAGAGGGTTTTGTAGCCGGCCGGGTGGGCTCGGTTACAGGCTCCGTGGGCTTCGTGGTATTTTCCGTTGTCGGCTTCGTTGTTTCTTCGGTCGTCGGCTCGGAAACGGACGAAGTCTCTTTTGCCGTAGTCTCGGCATCGGAAACCTTGAGCCCTGCCGCTATACGCAAAATGTATACGGCGTCGCACGAATCAATTTTACCGTCACCGTTTAAATCGGCTCTTTTGATTTCGTCATTTGAGAGGCTCAAAAGTCCGGCATCACATTTCATAACAAGCATGGCATCTGCCGAATCAACTTTACCGTCGCCGTTTACGTCTCCGCGGTTTTTACCGTCGCCGACAGCAAAAACCATTACCGCCGCAACCGACAGCACAATTACGGCCGCTGACAAAATACTGAATAGTTTTTTCATTTTAGTTCCTTTTATTATCGAGCACTCCAATCAATAACAGCCGCATGGCTCTCATCCGCAGGATCTCCTGTTCCTATTTTTACGGTACCGCTTTCGCCTTTAGTGGGAGCATCATTCGGCTTTTGGGGCTCATCCTTGCCGTTCGGCTCGGTCTCGGCAGCCTGCTCGGAGGTCTTGGTTATAAGGTCTTCGTAGAACTCAACCGAACCGTCCTTGCCGGTGGTTACGGGAATAAGTTCTCCGTTTATGTTTGTTACGAATTTTTCGCCCGATTCATCGGTCGTGTATTCAATGGACGTTGTTTCGGAGGGAGCGGCTGTAGTATCGTCCTTTTCCCAGCTTCTCTTTTTTCCGCAGGAAATAAACACCACCGAAATCATAAGTATCAAAAGTGCGACAGCAATAATTTTTTTATTCATATTTTTCTCCTTTGCGGCTTTTGCTGAAATTATTTTAGCACAATCGTCATTTCAATGCAACACACCGTAATAATCTTACAAATAATATATGACGAAATCACTTTAATTCGGCTATTGTAACGCCCTCTTCACCCTCGCCGTATACACCAGTTCTGTACGATTTTATGTTCGGATGGTCTTTTAAGTGCTGCTGTATGGCTCTTCTGAGCGTGCCTGTTCCCTTACCGTGAATTATTGTAAGCTCATTAAGACCGGAGCGAAGCACTCCGTCAATGAACATATCAAGGTCGGCTATTGCCTCCTCAACCGATTCACCGCGCAAATCCACGCTTGACTTACCGCTCGGCAAGGACTTTTCCTTTACGGAACGGTAAAGGCTCTGCTTCTTCGGCTTTTTCTTCGGAGCCAAAAGACGAAGCTCCGATGCCTTGACCTTCATCTTCATAACGCCTGCTTTTACCTCGGCGTTACCGTTTTTATCAAGCGATACGACCTCGGCCTCGGTGCCGAGCGTTTTAACAAATACATTATCACCCGTCTTTAACGGTCTCGGCAAAATGTAATCATCGTCATCGCCGTCAAAGTCGTTTTTCTCGTATGTCATATCATCTATGGTGTTGAGATGCTGCTTTAACGCCGCCTTTGCCTTGCGTGCCATCTCTGAAGCGTTTTTCTCATTCGACTGCTCGCGCTTCAGGCGGTCAAGCTCCATCATAAGAGACGCTGCGGCACGCTTTGCGTTTTCAAGTATGCGTTTCGCCTCGTTTTGAGCCATAAGTATTTGCGTTTCGCCCTTTTGCTTTGCAAGTGACAGCTCGTTTTCCGCCTTTTTCTTTATCTCGTCTATCTCGTTTTGCATTTCGGCGGTCTTTTCTTTTTCCTTTTCCATTTCAAGGCGTGTTTTTTGGAGCGTATCAACAACATCCTCAAATCTGGTATTTTCCTCCGAGATAAGCTTTGCCGCCTCATCTATGACCTCTTTTGACAAGCCTAGCTTTTGAGATATCGCAAATGCGTTGGAACGACCGGGTATACCCGTTATCAGCTTATATGTAGGCTTCAAGGTATCTACAGAAAACTCGCAGGATGCGTTTTCGACTCTGTTCGTGCGAAGCGCATATTCCTTAAGTTCGGAATAATGGGTTGTCGCCGCTATTTTGGCACCCTTACGGCGGAGATCCTCAAGCACCGCAACAGCCAAAGCTGCGCCCTCTACGGGATCGGTTCCCGCTCCGAGCTCATCGATTAAAACGAGAGAGCTTTCATCAACGCTATTGCTTATATTTACGATCGTCGTCATATGTGCCGAAAAAGTGGAGAGCGACTGCTCAATACTCTGCTCTTCGCCGATGTCGGCAAACACGTTTTTAAATACGGCTATACTGCTGTTTTCGTTTGCCGGTATAAAAAGACCGCACTCCGCCATAAGAGTTAAAAGTCCTATTGTTTTTATAGAGACGGTTTTACCGCCGGTATTGGGGCCTGTTATGACAAGAGAATCATATTTATCACCGAGCGACACGTCTATGGGCACGGCTTTTTTCGGGTCAAGTAACGGATGGCGAGCTTTTTTAAGCTCGATAACACCGCGCGAATTTATAATCGGCATTGTAGCCTTCATCTTATAGGCAAGCTGAGCCTTTGAGAAAATCAGGTTAAGCTCCGCCGCCGATTCGCAGCTTATTTTTATTGTATCGGCAAAGCTCCCTGCCTCCTCTGACAGTTCCGAAAGAATTCTTTCTATTTCATCGCGTTCCCGGCTTTCAAGCACCTTTATACGGTTATTTGCCTCTATTACAGCCGCCGGTTCAATAAATACCGTGGCACCGCTTCCGGACGTATCATGAACCATACCCGAGACCTCGCTTCGGTGCTCGGCCTTTACGGGAACTACAAATCGGCCGTTTCGCTGTGTGATTATAGCGTCCTGCAAGCTTGATTTGTATTTCGGAGAGCGTATCATACCGTCAAGCTTGTCGCGTATTTTGGACTCCTCGAGTCTTTTGTGCCTGCGTATATCTTTAAGCGCAGGTGAAGCATTGTCCGACATTTCGGTATCGGACAAAACAGCATTGTTTATTTTATCCTCAAGATATTTATTTGTGTAGAGCGAATTAAAAAGGTCGTCTATCGCGGTATCCATACCGGCGCTTTTTGAGCGCCACTCGGTTATACCGCGTATCACGCGCAAATCGCAGGAAATATCCAAAAGCTCACGCATGGACAGCGTGCCGCCTGACGACGCACGACTCAGCTGATTGTTAACATTTATAAGGCCTCCGAACGAGGGCGCGCCGAATTTTGCTATGAGTATATGAGCAGCCTCCGTTTCGGAAAGGCGTTTTTGCACCTCAAAAAAATCGCCGCTCGGCTGCAGCGACAACGCCGCAAGCCTTGCCTCCTCGCAGGAGGTCATTTCCGAAAGAGTTAAAAGTATTTTCGGAAGCTCAAGTGAAATGTGGTATTTATTCATAATTAGTCCTTTACAGAATAATAAAAATCAAGTGTTTTAAACGGTCTGTCCGTCTTTGAGGCAAGGTATTTCTCGGTGATATAGCTGAGGTCCTCGCTTGCTTCCGGCGACAGCTTAAAATTGTATAATATATCTATTTTGGCAAAAACTATATGGCGCATTGCGCTGACAACGCCTATCTCAAGAGGGAAAAGAGCGTTTTCATCGGCACAGTTATCGCAGTAAAGCAAGCCTCTTTCCATATCAAAATACATTATCGGCGTCTCAAATGCTCCGCACCTTTCGCAGGCGATAAGGTTCGGCATATAGCCGGCAAGAGAAACAAGTCTTAATTCGGTTATTGCCTTTAACAAAAGCGGAGGTCTTTTTCCGTTTGCCAAAAAATACAGCGAATTGAGCACCACGCGCAAAAAGTCCGTCGCATCGTCCTCCTTAGGCGACAGTTCAAAGGCTATATCGCAAAAATACTGTGCGAGCGACAGCTTTTCTATAGCGTTTCGCAAGCCGAAAAAGCTCTCTATGCTCTCGGCCTCTTCTATTATGTAGCTGTCCTTAGTTTTGTAAAGCGACAGTTTGGAATAGCACAAAAGCCCCGTTGCCGACTGCTTTTTACTGCTTAACTTTTTGGCGCCCCTGACAAATGCGCGTAACACTCCGAGGCTGTCGGTCAGCACCGTTACAAGCTTATCGTTTTCGCCTATATTCTGTTCTTTTAAGATAAGCCCCTTTACATTCACACCCATCGCTTTTGCCCTTTTCGGCTGAACAACCGACGCTGTTTTGCTCTCGGCGGTATATAAGATAGTCCTCGATTTTACCGCTTTTCGCAAACAAATTCCAATAAATCTCGTTATAGATAAAAAACACCGCCCTCGGAAAACTTATATATTTAAATTCTCCGTGTGCGGCGGTATTATGTCTGTCAATCAAGACCAAAATTGTGTATAAGTCCCTCTCTGTTACGCCAGTCCTCTTTAACCTTGACCCAGCATCTGAGATTGACCTTTATGCCGAAGAATTTTTCCATATCTTCACGGGCAAATGTCGATATTTTTTTCAACATGCTTCCGCCCTTGCCTATAATTATTCCCTTGTGGGACTCGCGCTCGCAGTAAATAGTGGCTTCTATGTCCATAATATCGCTAGTATCACGCTCACGCATAAGCTCGATGGAAACCGCAACACCGTGAGGTATCTCCTTATCAAGCAGGCGGAGCATTTTTTCGCGTATCATCTCAGCTGCAAGCACTCTTTCGGGCTGGTCGGTCAACGTGTCATCCGGGAAAAAGTGCGGGCTGTTTTCGGCGTGCTTTTTAAGCTCCGAGAGCAAAGCCTCTATACCCTCGCCCGTTTTTGCGCTGACGGGAACAATCGCTTCAAAATCATACTGCTCCGAAAGAGCGGCAATTTTAGAGATAAGCTCTTCCTTACGGCTTATCATATCTATTTTGTTAAGAGCTGTTATAACAGGCATTTTTGCCGAGCGAAATTTATTTATAAGCTCCTTTTCCGCGGCGTTAAGCTCTTTATCCGTCGCATCGACGACAAACAGGCACTCTTCAACGCCGGATATGCTGTCGTTTACCGCCTCAACCATATATTCGCCGAGCTTGTCCTTAGGTTTAAAAAATCCCGGAGTGTCGGTAAAAACAAGCTGCACATTATCATCGGTAGTCAAAACGCCCATAATTTTTGTACGGGTGGTCTGAGGTTTACCGGATACTATGGCTATTTTACTGCCTATAAGTCGGTTGAGTATCGAAGATTTGCCGACGTTTGCCTTGCCGACTATGGCTGCAAAAGCTGATTTTGATTCGTTCATTTTTTCTCCTTATCCGCTCTGTCGGAAGATTTTTTCTTAATTTGCGGAAAACCTTTAAATATAAAAATAAAAGCGACAACAAGACTTAGAAGCAACAGCACAAAATATAATATGTGCTCCTTAAAATAAACATAAAGTGCCGAAAAGGCCTTTGGCTGCCACATTATCATAATTCCCGTGAGAACGGCAAATATTGCCGATACCAAAACGGCTCCTGCCGCGGTATCCTTTGCCGCCCTGCCGTTATCCGTCCATTCGATGCTTGCCAAATCGACGGTTCTTTCAACTGCGGTGTTGACAAGCTCAAGAGACACAACAAGTGCGTTTGCAAGAAATATTATCGCAAACTGAGTTCTTGTAATCTCAAAAAAGTCCGCCATCAGCAAAAAAGAATACATATATATCATACAGACAAAATGTATTCTCATATTGCGCTCGTGTTTAAGTGTGTAAAATATTCCGCGGAAAGCATAGCCGAAGCTCCTTATGAGCCCGCGCATCAGATTTTATCCTCACTCTGGTCTATATAATAGCTGCCGTTGCGTTTGAGACCGAGCTGTGTTAACACAGTCTCCTCTTTTTCGCGCATATGTACCGCTTCAAGGCCGCCGTTCACATGGTCATAACCGAGAAGATGCAAAAGAGAATGGACGGTCAAAAACGCGATTTCCCTCTGAAGAGAGTGTCCGTATTCCTCTGCTTGAGCTACTGCATGCTCGATTGATATAACTATGTCGCCGAGCATTTTTGCACCGGTGTCATGATTTATATCGTAAACGCCGTTTTCACCGAGCGGAAAAGACAAAACATCTGTTGACGCGTCGATATTACGGTGTTTTTTGTTAAGCTCTCTTATCTCGGCGTCGTCCACGAAGGACACGCTGATTTCGGCGGAGCCTTCAAATTGCTCCATTGCGAGTACCGCGTTGCAGCAGCGACGGACGAGCATACGCACACCCGTAGGTATTTTTACCGTTTTCTGTTTGTTTGAGATGATTACCTTAATTTTGTCTGTCATTTTCTTTTCTCCTCATTTTTCTCATATGCTTTGATTATATCCTGTACTAATTTATGCCTTACTACGTCCTTTTCGGTGAACGTATTTATTGAAATATCCGGAACATTTCTGAGTATTCTCATAGCGTCGGTAAGCCCCGACCTTTTCCCGTCCGGTAAATCTATTTGGGTAACATCGCCGGTTACTACCATTTTAGAGTTGAAGCCGAGACGGGTCAAAAACATTTTCATCTGCTCGCGAGTGGTGTTTTGCGCCTCGTCAAGTATTATAAAACTGTCGTCAAGAGTTCTGCCGCGCATATACGCGAGCGGTGCCACCTCAATAGAGCCGCGCTCCTGATAACGGGCGAATGCCTCTGCCCCGAGCATATCGAAAAGCGCGTCATACAGCGGTCTTAAATAAGGGTCAACCTTTTGCTGCAAATCGCCCGGCAAAAAACCGAGCTTTTCGCCTGCCTCAACCGCCGGACGTGTCAAGATAATGCGATTGACCTCCTTTGCGCGAAAGGCAGTGACAGCCATGGCGACGGCAAGATATGTCTTACCCGTGCCGGCAGGGCCCGCACCCAAAACTATTGTATTTTTTCGTATTGCCTCGACATACTTTTTCTGACCGAGCGTTTTCGGCTTTACGGGTTTGCCCTTAGATGTTATGCAGACGCAATCGCCCGATAAGGACATAAGCTTGTCCTCTTCGCCGTCCTTAACAAGAGATATGACATATCGCACGTTTTGATCGGAAAGAGCTTCGCCCTTATTTATGAGGGCTAAAAGGCGCTCTATGGCGGTTGTGGCCTTAGCCACATTTTCCGCCTCGCCGCTTATTTTAAGGTCGGAGCCGCGATTTAAAACCGTAACCGAAAATTCACTTTCTATAAGTCTTATATTCTCGTCAAAGCTGCCGAATAAGCTTACGGCATTTTCCATACGGTCAATACTGAGGACCTGCTCAAACACTGAAAAACCACCTTAGATAATTTTCTGTCGATATTTAATATATAGTATCACAATTTTTGTGATTAGTCACTAATTTTTTTCAACAAAAATCTCGCTCTCAACGCCTATTTGTTTTTCACATTTGTATGCTCCGCTGAGTCTTGAACCGTTTTTTTGTATATCAGAGGAAATAATCTTACAATTTTTCAATTCGCTCCTGCAAAGGTCTGTGTATTTTTTTGCCGACAAAAGCTCCCGACAGCTTTCATCCTCCAACAAAAACTCTCTGTTGTATTCGGTAGCGCGCACCCTTATTATACCCATGGGCAAGACGGTTTTATCCGTTGACGCGAGAAAGCTCACCGCATATTTTTCTCCGTAATCGGGAACACCTCCGAGCGGAATTTTAACATTGAAAAAATACAGCGCATACCTTATTTTTTCACGCGAAGGCGCGCAAAATTCCGAATTTTCAAAATCGGAAGAAATGTTTTTTTCGACTTCCGCATACACGTTGCCTGCCGCATGTACGAGCGATTCGGTCTTGTCTTGATTTGTCTTTACCCCGGATATGAGAAGATTGCCCTTCAGCACGGCAGAGCCTGCCTTTATCTCCTCTTGACCCGAATACAACTGTACCTTGGTCACCACGCCGTCCTCCGACGCAACTATATTACATGGGGTTTCGTTGTCCTCTATCTTCGGTGCCGGCACGCTTTCACGCACCTCCACGGACGCATTAGAGCCGTTCAGATTGACAACCGCAAACGACAAATCACCGTCAAATATTTTTAAAGCCTCGTCTGAAATCTCTTTTGCGTTTATATCTCGGCGCTTTGCTCCGGGTTTTACTCCCAATGAAGAAAATACATTGAGAATTTGCTCGTCTGATATGTTTTCGTTTCCGCTGACGGATACAGTCCATATCATAGTCGATAAATACGAAACGGTGATTATCGCCGCGGCAACGCCTATTACAAGTCCAACTCTCTTTCGCTGCTTAAATGTAAAAAAAGGCAACCCCGTTTTTTTGATTATTCTTGTTTTTACCCCGGAACGCCTTACCGCCTCCCTAATATTTTTATAGTCTCGAAGCATAGTTTTTGCATACAGCTTGTCTTTTACTCGTTTTACATCCCACAATCTTACGTGATAAACGGAGCACAGATTTATAAAGCGTTCGGGAAAACCACCCTCCGCGCAAAATTCAACATATCCGAAAATAAATCTCAAAAAACGTATTATCGACATAAAATCACCTCAGCCCGTAAATTCAATCGAAATTATACTGCCCTTTATCACCGTCTGTTCGTCGGAATAAGAACACAGCGTAAGGTCGCTGCCGCAAAAGGTAACGGTCAGAGAACCTGCATTAAGCGAAATCCTGTCATCGTCATATTCCGTTATTCCGAAGCAGCCGTCAACGACCGCCTCCTTATTGCCCTCCGTCTCAATATGCGGCACGGACGGGCTCAAAATTTTAGGCATATCAAGCGCGCCGACAATTTTTTGCTCGGACGCTTTTTTTCTCTGCTTTCTTCTTGCGGTCAAAACCGATCCCTCCGAAAAGTCATTTTAAGCTCATATATAAATATGCCGCCTCATATATTTAAATTACGGAAAAGGGTGAAAAGAATGGATAAAAAGCAATGCCGAAAATATATAGTTCCGGTTATATTGACTGCTTTGGTGTGCCTGTTTTTGTTTACAAGGCCGGAGATATGCTCCGAGGGCGTCAGAAGCGGAATACTTTTGGCGGCGGAAACGGTCGTGCCGTCCCTGTTTCCGTTTATGACGGTGGCCTCCTTTCTTCTGCGCTCGGGTCTCGGAGAAGCCGCGGGAAAACCGTTTGATAAGGTGTGTGAAAAGCTGTTCAGGCTTCCGGGCGTTTTGGCTCCGGTTATTATTATGTCGCAGATAGGCGGATTTCCCATAGGCGCAAAAATGACATATGAATTGCTCAAGAAAAATGCGATAACCGAAAACGAGGCGCAAAGAGCTTGTCTTTTTTGCATAAACGCGGGCCCCGCCTTTGTGATAGGGACGGTTGGCTCGGAGATGCTCGGAAGCGTCAAAGCCGGCGTGCTGTTATACATATCCACTGTTTCGGCATCATTTTTTACCGGTATCTTTTCAATGGCTCTGTATGATAAAGCGGCGGAGGAAAAGGGTAAAAGCGAAATTCCGTTTACACTTTGCGACCCTGTCGGAGCTTTTGTACGTTCCGTGGGCGACGCCACAAATGACGTAATAAAAATATGCGCTTGGGTAGTTATTTTTAAAACCGTATGCGACGGTTTATCTACCTTACCTATACCGCCCGGAGCTGCTCTTTTCTTTGAATTCATCCTCGAGGTCACAAACGGCTGCCGCGCCGCCGCCGGAAAAACTCCGATACCCGCCTTAGCCGCAATAATATCCTTCGGCGGTCTGTCGGTACACTGCCAGATAATGTCGTATCTCAGATATACAAAGCTCAAAATGCGGTATTTTTACACGGCAAGAGCGGTATGCGCGTCTTTTTCGGCAATAATATGTATGGAGCTTTTAAAGGTCTTCCCATGCGAGGTATCTGTCTTTGCAACCGACAGTTCCGTAACTCCGGCAGCCTATTCGGTTTCCGTACCGGCTCTTGCGGCACTGCTTATAATGAGCGTACTGCTCATCTTAGAGGTTGATTCGGATAAAAAAATGTGTTAGCATAGTAATACACAATGTAATCGGGGTGAAACGGATGAAGGATAAGATGCTTGGCGGAAACATTTCTCCGAAATGTGAATACTGTGAATTTTCAACACCGACAAATGACGGCGATACGGTGCTCTGCCCCAAAAAGGGCGTTGTGTCAAAAGATTGGTGCTGTAAAAAATACAGGTATGATATTTTTAAACGTGAACCGAAACTACACCCGACAGCGCCCGAATTTTCAAAAAGCGATTTTGAGATTTAACATAACAGCCGTCCGAGAGACAAAAGCAGTTCTCGGGCGGCTGTTTTTTTCGATAAAAAAAGCGAATATATACTTAAGAGATTGAAAAAGAGAATAAAAGTGATATACTATTATAATTAAAATTTCATTCAAAAGGAGCAACTATGAAAAAGTATTACGCTCTTTATAAAAAGCAATTTATCTTAGGGCCGGCGTTTAAGCTCGCCGAGGCCATACTTGAACTTTTGGTCCCGCTCGTTATGGCTAAAATCATTGACGTGGGAATCAAAAACGGCGATGTGCCATACATTATAAAAATGGGGCTTTTGATGGTAACCCTCGGTATACTGGGACTTTTGTGTGCCATAGTATGTCAATACAGCGCCGCCGTTGCCCAGCAGGGAGTCGGCACGGAAATCAGAAACGATATGTTTAAAAAGATAAATTCCTTTGCACAAAGCGATATTGACGCCTTTTCTTCGTCATCGCTTATAACGAGAATTACGAACGACGTAAACCAGATACAGTCGGGCGTTGCAATGTTTATACGTCTTATGTTTCGCTCGCCGTTTTTAATAGCCGGTTCGCTTATTATGGCAATGAAGCTTGATCTTAAAATGTCAATAATCTTCTTTGTAGCAGGTCTTTTGGTCAGTCTTATTATGTACTATGTTCTGACTAAGAGCCTGCCGCTTTACAAGGTGATACAAAAGGTACTAGATAAGGTCTCGCTTGTTGTCAAGGAAAATCTTTCCGGCGTCAGAGTTATACGCGCATTTTCAAAAAGTAATCACGAAAAAGAGCGCTTTGGCGATAAGAATGACGAGCTGACAAGAATAAACTTCCGTGTGGGCAGTCTTTCGGCGCTTCTGAACCCAATGACATTTGCCGTGATGAACCTCGCAATAGTAATTTTGCTGTATTTCGGCGGAAAAAACGTATATTCGGGCGAACTGTCGCAGGGAAAAATAATAGCACTTATAAGCTATATGACTCAAATACTTCTCTCAATAATCGTATTTGCAAATGTCATAGTCGTATTTACAAAGGCTCTCGCAAGCGTTCAGCGCGTTAAAGAGGTATTGGACGCCGAGCCGAGCATAAAGGATGACGACGCGGCATATCAAAACGGCGATGCATCCGCTACGGCGGTCGAATTCACCGATGTCAGCTACGCGTTCCCAAAATCCGACGAAAACGCCCTGTCGAACATCAGCTTTACAGCCGAGAAGGGCGAAACGATAGGAATTATAGGCGGTACGGGCGCAGGCAAAAGCACACTCGTAAATCTGATACCGCGCTTCAGCGACGTTAAAAACGGCAGCGTCAAGGTATTCGGCCACGATGTGCGAGACTGTAAATTCGGGTATTTAAGGCACATCATACATGTTGTACCGCAAAAGAGCAATCTTTTTTCGGGTACAATAAAGGACAACCTGCTGATGGGTGACCGCTCCGCCGATGACAGAGACATTGATTTTGCGCTCAAGGTTTCGCAAAGCGCGGAATTTGTATCAAAGCTAAAGGACGGCACAAACACCTTAATTGAGGAAAAGAGCAAAAATCTGTCGGGAGGCCAAAAGCAGCGTCTTTGCATAGCAAGGGCAATAATGGGGCACCCTCGGATATTGATTTTTGACGATTCGTCAAGCGCGCTTGACTTCGCCACAGACGCAGCTCTGAGAAAAGCTTTGAAAGAAAACTTAAATGACACAACCGTATTTTTGGTATCGCAGCGCGTCAACACGGTAAAGAATGCCGATAAAATACTCGTTCTCGACGACGGTGAGCTTGTGGCAACCGGTACGCACAAGGAGCTATACAAAACGAATGAAGTATACCGCGACATTTGTCTGTCACAGCTTTCAGAAAAGGAGGTTGCCTCCGTATGAAAAACACAAAACGTCTCATAAAATATATAAGTCCGTTTAAATCCAATCTCTTCGGGGCTATTTTTTCCGCATTTGTCGGCATTGCGCTGTCGCTTATGGTACCCATTCTCATCGGTAAAGGCGTAGACTGCATAACGGCTAAGGGCGACGTCGATTTCGCAAGGCTTTTTAAGGTCGGCGCGGTTCTCGCGATATGCATTGTTGTTTCGGCGCTTTTCCAATGGATAATGACGTATAATTCAAATAAACTCTCATTTAAAACCGTTCAAAAAATGAGAACCGAGGTCTTTGAAAAGCTTACAAAGGTGCCGCTTTCATATATCGACTCCACGGCACACGGTGACATAATAAACACTGTTGTCACCGACATAGATATTGTCTCCACCGGTCTTTTACAGGGCTTTACCCAGATATTCTCCGGCATTGTGACAATACTCGGTACGCTGATATTTATGTTCACGATAAACTGGTATATCACGCTCGCAGTTGTGGTGCTGACTCCCCTTTCGTTTTTTGTCGCTTCGTTTATAGCAAAGCACGCGCACAAAAATTACGTAAAGCAGGCAAAATACCGCGGTGAAATAACCGGATTTGCCGCCGAGATGATAGAGGGAGCCGATATAGTAACAGCATTCAACAGTGAAGAGGACGCTTACCGTCATTTTCACGAAATAAACGAAAAGCTCAAAAAAGTCGGTACAACCGCGCATTTCTATGCGGCACTTACCAATCCCTGCACGAGATTTGTTAACGCTATGATATATGCCGTTGTTGCTGTTCTCGGCTCGATACTCACGGTAAAGGGCGGTATTTCCGTAGGTAAGCTCTCTTCTTTCCTCACATACTGCACACAGTATACAAAGCCGTTCAACGAAATATCAAGTGTTGTTGCCGAATTTCAGAATGCACTTGCAAGCGCCGAACGTGTATTCAAGCTTCTTGACTGCAATGATGAACCGTCGGACGAGGGCGCAAAGGAGCTTAAAGCCAAAAACGGCACGGTTGAATTTAACAATGTTTCGTTTTCATACAGCAAAAACAAGCCGTTTATCGAGGGACTTAATATAAGGGCTGACAGCGGCAAAACAATAGCCATAGTAGGCCCCACAGGCTGCGGCAAGACAACGCTCATAAACCTTTTAATGAGATTCTACGATGTCACCGGCGGTGAAATTGACATAGACAACGTAAATATAGCCTCTGTCACGCGTGACTCGCTGCGTTCCGGATTCGGAATGGTTCTTCAGGACACCTGGCTGTTTTCCGGCACAGTATTTGACAATATCGCTTACGGAAAACCTGACGCCACACGCGAGGAGGTAATTGAGGCGGCAAAGGCGGCTCACGCTCACAGCTTTATAAAAAGGCTCGAAAACGGCTATGACACTTTTATCTCGGAGAGCGGAGATAACCTCTCGGAAGGTCAAAAGCAGCTTTTGTGCATAGCACGAGTAATGCTGACAAAGCCACCAATGCTCATTTTGGACGAGGCCACAAGCTCCATTGATACAAGAACCGAGGTCAGAATACAGAAGGCGTTTGCCCTTTTGATGGAGGGCAGAACAACATTTATCGTTGCACACCGCCTCTCCACCATAAAAAATGCCGATGCAATCCTTGTAATGCGCGACGGGAAAATAATCGAACGCGGACGTCACGATGAGCTTATAGAGCAAAACGGATTTTACAAAAAGCTCTATAACAGCCAGTTTGCCGTATATTAAATCCCGACAGAATAATAAAAAAGCTCCGCGGTTAAGGTCACAAGCCAAAACTGCGGAGCTTATTTTTTTGTTTACTTGCCGAGTTTAATTTTTACAAATTCCTCTATATACTTTGCGGTCTTATCAAATCCCGCCGACGAGCTGTTTATACACAGGTCGTAGTTTTTGAAGCTGTCCCACTCGCGGCAGGTATAGTAGCGGTAATAATCGCTGCGGTGAGCGTCAATCTTTTTGATTTTACGCTCTGCTTCCTTATCGCTGAGCGACGGCTCAAGCACCTTGACGTTCTTGATACAATCGCTCATGGGTGCCCAAACAAACACCTTCACAACATTCGGCATATCGCGAAGTATATAGTCGGCACATCTGCCTACTATTATGCACGAGCCCTTTACGGCAAGGTCTTTAATTATTTTCGCCTGATAATTAAAGATATTTTTATTTGAAACAAAAGCACTGCTCTCCGGCGGAATCAAATCGCCCGTATATCTGTCGCTTGCCGGAGAAAAAATACTTTTTTTCACCGACTCATCGTTTTGGCCGAACAGCTTTACGTTTATTCCGCTCTCCTCCGATGCCATATAGACAAGGTCGCGGTCATAAAAGGGAATCGAAAGGTTTTTTGACAGCATTTTGCCTATTGTTCTGCCGCCGCTTCCGTATCCTCTTGCGATGGTAATTACAAATTTTTCGTTCATAAGCTCACCGAACCTCTCAAAACGATATGATATTATTCGCCGAGATAAGCCTTTTTAACCGACTCGTCGTTTATAAGGTCTTTTGCGTCTCCCGAAAGAGTTATGTTACCTGTTTCGAGTACATAAGCCCTATCGGCAATCGAAAGAGCCTTCTTGGCGTTTTGCTCAACCAAAAGAACGGTTGTTCCGCTCTCATTGATCACCTTTATTATATCAAAGATTTCCGAAACAAGCAACGGGGAAAGTCCCATGGACGGTTCATCCATCAAAATAATTCTCGGCTTGGACATAAGTGCTCTGCCCATTGCAAGCATCTGCTGCTCACCGCCCGACAACGTGCCTGCAACCTGATTTTTGCGTTCCTCAAGTCGCGGAAAACGCTCGTAAACCATTTTTAGAGTTGAGGCAATTTCGGATTTATCCTTGCGGGTATATGCGCCGAGCTTTAGGTTTTCGAGTACCGAAAGCTGCTGGAAAATACGTCTGCCCTCCGGAACGTGTGCCATACCCATGGAAACTATTTTGTGCGGCGGAGTTTTAGTAAGCTCTTTGCCGTCAAACACAATAGAGCCTTTTTTAGCCTGAATAAGGCCTGTGATCGTGTGAAGAATGGTTGTTTTACCTGCGCCGTTGGCTCCGATAAGGGCAATAATTTCGCCCTCGTTTACATCAAAGGAAACGCCCTTAATAGCCTTTATAACGCCGTAATTAACTTCAAGATCCTTAATTTCAAGTAATGCCATAGCTGCTCCTCCTTATTCGCCGAGATATGCTGTGATAACTTCGGGATTATTGAGCACATCGGACGTTTTGCCCTGGCACAGGACATGACCGAAGTTAAGAACCGTAAGCTCCTCGCATATGCCGGAAACAAGCTTCATATCGTGCTCTATAAGAAGTATTGTCATATCGAACTCATCGCGGACAAAGCGTATTGTCTCCATAAGCTCCTCTGTCTCATTGGGATTCATTCCCGCCGCCGGCTCGTCAAGGAGCAAAAGCTTCGGCTCAGTCGCAAGTGCTCTCGCTATTTCAAGCTTGCGCTGCTTTCCGTACGGAAGATTTGAAGAAAGATAAGACGCTTCTTTATCAAGGTCGAAAACCTTTAAAAGCTCCATGGCCTTTTCGTCCATTGCACGCTCTTTTTTGAAATATGACGGAAGCTTGAATATACCTGCTGCCGTATTGTACTTATAATGATTGTGAAGTCCTACCTTAACATTATCAAGAACCGTCATCTGACCGAAAAGTCGGATGTTTTGGAAGGTTCTTGCAACGCCTGCCTTGCATATATCAATGGTCTTTTTGCCCGTTATAACGGTGCCGTCGAGAGTAGCCTGACCCTCGGTAGGCTTATATACGCCCGTAAGAAGGTTGAATATGGTCGTTTTACCTGCGCCGTTCGGTCCTATAAGACCATAGAGCTCGCCTTTTTCTATTTCTACGTTAAAATCATCAACGGCTTTAAGACCGCCGAAGGTTATGCTTAAATTTTTAGCTTCGAGCAATGCCATAATTACCGTGCCTCCTTTTTGGTCTTACCGTTTCCCTTTTTGAAGAACTTTTTTATCGAATGAGTCTCCCAGAAAGCGATTGCCTTGGGGCTTGAGGTCATTATCATCATAACAATAAGCACTACCGCATATATGAGCATTCTGTAATCGCGAAGTCCGCGGAGAACCTCCGGCAAAGCCGTAAGCACACACGCTGCGATTATAGAGCCGCGTATATTGCCTATGCCGCCGAGAACTACAAATACGAGTATCATTATTGACATATTGTAGCCGAAATTCTTTGATGTTGCGGCAAGCACGCTGAGGTTATGCGAATACAAAACGCCGGCTATGCCTGCAAAAAATGCGGAAAGCGAAAAGGCGATAAGCTTATATTTAGTCACGCTTATACCCACCGATTCGGCGGCTATACGATTGTCACGCAGAGACATTACCGCTCTGCCGGCGCGCGAATGAATAAAGTTCAGAATTACAAACAGCGTGATAAGAAGAAGAACTATACCTATTACAAATGTTGAATCGTTAGGTGTTCCGGTTATACCGAGCGGCCCGTTTATAAGAACAGTACCGTCAGCCTCAAGATTTAACGACGACTGACTCGTAAAGGAAGCGTGAATACCGTGGCTGTCATATCCGACGTATATTGTTCCGAGTATGTTCTTAATTATCTCGCCGAACGCAAGCGTTACTATTGCAAGATAGTCGCCCTTTAATCTTAAAACGGGTATGCCTATAAGCACGCCGAATATTGCCGCGCAAAGTCCGCCGACAAGTATGGCGAGCGGAAAACGAATCCATGCATTTGTAAGAGTGTTTTGCGTAACTACCGAGAAAATCGAGCTTGCATACGCACCGACGCACATAAATCCCGCATGGCCGAGCGAAAGCTCACCGAGATAACCGACTACGAGGTTGAGCGAAACGGCAAGTATGGAGTACATACACAGCGGAACCAAAAGGCCCCTCAAAAGGCTCGATATATTTCCCGTGGACTTGAGTATTTCGACTACGGCAAATACAACTAAAACCATAGCGTAGGTTATGAGGTCGCTTCGGGTACTTTTTTTGATCAGTTTTGACTTTGTTGATGCCATCTTTGTACCCTCCTTAAACCTTTTCAATATACTTCTTGCCGAGAATGCCCGTCGGCTTAACAAGAAGCACTATTATAAGTACGGCAAACACGATAGCGTCAGCCATCTGCGAAGAAATATAAGAGCGGCTGAGGATTTCTATAATGCCTATAAGAACACCGCCGATTACGGCGCCCGGAATAGAACCGATACCGCCGAGAACGGCAGCTACGAAGGCTTTAATGCCGGGCATTGCGCCTGTCTGCGACGAAAGTGTGGGATAAGCCGAGCAAAGGAGTACGCCTGCAACGGCCGCCAGCCCCGAGCCTATGGCAAATGTGAGAGAAATGGTCGCATTTACATTTACGCCCATAAGCTGAGCCGCTCCCTTATCCTCGGATACTGCGAGCATTGCGCGACCCGGCTTTGTCTTATTTACAAAGAGAGTAAGCGAAACCATTATTATGAGCGAAACTATTATGGTAACTATAGTTTCGGCGCTTATTGTTATTTTACCGCCGGCAAGCGTAAGTGCCGGTAGATTTACAATAGAGGTAAAGCTCTTCGCCTGCGAGCCGAAAATCAAAAGTGCCATATTCTGAAGAAAGTAGCTGACACCTATTGCGGTTATAAGAACGGCAAGAGGAGAAGCGCCTCTTAACGGCTTATAGGCAAATCTTTCTATTGCCATACCGAGCAAGGTACACGCCGCCATAGATATAACGAGTGCGAGATAAGGATTTGCCCCGGCGTATGAGGTCAACGCAAATACTATGTATGCACCGACCATTATTACATCGCCGTGCGCAAAGTTAAGCATTTTGGCGATACCGTAAACCATGGTGTAGCCGAGCGCTATTACGGCATATATACTGCCGAGACTGACGCCGTTTATAAGGTTTGTTATAAAAGTCAATTTACTGCACCCCAAACTAAAAATGTTTCTTGTTTAAAATACAAATAGTATAACATATCCTCTTTGCCATTACAACGAGAAAAATATGCAAAAATGAATAATCGAGCGGCGCGCTTTTCATTATATTTCACCCAATTAAAGCGATAATGTGGGAAACAAAAAGGGCCGGCAGCCGTAAGCTGCCGACCCGTATTCAGCCTTTAACCGAGAAAATCAGTCCATCGGCTGATATTCGCCGTTTTCAATCTTAACCGCTTTCGGCTCTTTGTTTACTTCGCCTGTTGCTTTCCAGGTCATACCTGAACCTGTTACACCGTCAACGGTGATTTCGGTCATGGCTCCCTTGAGAGCATTACAAATATCGGAAACGCTCATATCGCCTGTAATGCCTGCTTTTTCCGCAGCCGCCTTTACAATGTAAACAGCGTCATAAGCGTCTGCCGCAAACTGATTAAGAGTAGACGGGTCATACTTTGCATTGTAAGCAGTAACAAACTTCTTGGTTGTCTCGTCGGTAGCATTAGCTGCAAACGGGGTAAGAAGCATTACGTTTTCTGCAAGAGACTTATCAAAGTTCTCGATGTTAAGAAGTCCGTCAAGACCGTCGCAGCCGAAGAACTTAGCAGTAATACCGGCGTTCTTAGCCTGAGAAAGAATAAGAGAAGCTTCCTGATAATAAATCGGGAGGAATATAAGCTCTGCGCCGGAAGCCTTAATCTTTGAAAGCTGAGAAGAGAAGTCCTGCTTGCTGTCGCCTGTGAATGCTTCGGAAGCTACAATGTCAAGACCCTTTGCAGCCGCTTCAGCCTTGAAGTTGTCATAAATGCCCGAAGAATAAGCGTCGGAGCTGTTATAGATAACAGCTACCTTTGTAGCAAGACCCTTGCTTGCGATATAGTCTGCAGAAGCAGTACCCTGGTTGGGGTCTGTAAAGCAAACCTGGAAGCAGTTGTCATTTGCTATTACCTTAGCTGCCGAAGCAGAAGGTGTTATCTGGAACATATTATCAGCCTTAGTCTGGCTGATAACGGAAAGGCAAGCACCTGTGGTAACGGTGCCTATGAATACCTTCATACCGTTATCCTTAAGCGTATTGTATGCGTTTACTGCTTTTTCGGCATCGGCTTCATCGTCCTCCATCTGGAACTCAAGCTTCATACCGTTTACGCCGCCTGCAGCGTTAATTTCGTCAACAGCAAGCTGTATACCGTTTTTAACGGCAATACCGTAAGCCGCCGCGTCGCCTGTAAGCGGTCCGCTGGAACCTATTTTAAGAGTTTTACCGTCTGAAGAGCTGCTGCCGGTTCCCTTACTGCCGCAAGCCGTAAAGCAAGCTGCAAGGAAAGTCAAAGCAAGAACTGCTGCCAGAACCTTTTTCAATGACATTTTCATAAAATGACCTCCTGTAGCTAATTTTGCAAGATTTAAAAGCGAATCCTGCAATAAATCATTTATGATGAAAATTATCTTACACGCAAAAATAGGATTTGTCAATAAATTGCCGAAATTTAGTCGCGAAAATATGACGAAGTTGCACAAACACAGTGTTCTGTTTTTGTACACTTTTGAAAAGCCGTTGATTTTGTCGTTTTATGTGCTAAAATCTATACGGCGCTTCCGAAGTTTAAAGACTACGAAAAAAGCAAGGAGCCGCAGATAATACCCACGGCTTCTTGCTTTAAGACTTTATATAGAAATGGAAGATTAAGCTACGTGAAAGCTGCCTCTTTCGGCACCCTTTCTGCCGCCGTCAACAAGCTTGAATTCACGGTTTTTACGCATTTGCTCAATACGCTTTTTTCTCTTGTATCTGCGGTAATTGACAACTATAATCATCTTGACCTTTTGCTCAAAGGCGATGAACTTATCCTCCTTATAAAATCCGTATATAAGAAAGATAATAACTGCGAGCTCTATCATAGAAGAAATGGCTGTGAATGCTGACATATTCAGGACCTCCGGCTTTCAGAACGTTTGTTTGTGTTTCATTACACCCTTATTATACCAACAATTTATATTTTGTCAATACAAATGTTCGGATTTTTTCGGTGTATAAGTCCTAAAATTAGGACATTTGCGTTGCAGAGCTGATACTTTTTTAATTCCAAACGCATAATACCACAACATATTGTGTTAGTCAATACTTTAGGCACAACTTATGCTATTTATACATAAAACGACCAAATAATTGCTTGTTCGGTATTTATTATGGATAATATTTATGGTACAATAATACGGTCAAATATATGTAATTTCAGTAAGGAACGGTAAAAAGAAATGTTCGTAGATATAGCTAAAATAAATATTAAAGCAGGCAACGGCGGCAACGGTGCGGTTGCTTTTCACAGGGAGAAATATGTGGCTGCTGGCGGTCCCGACGGCGGCGACGGCGGAAGAGGCGGCAACATAGTATTTCAGGCAGATGACAGTCTTGCCACATTATCCGATTTCAGATACAAAAGAAAATATAAGGCTCCGAGCGGTGAGGACGGCAGAGGCGCAAGGCAAAACGGCAAAAAAGGTCAGGACCTTATAATACGTGTTCCGCGCGGCACGGTAATACGCGAAGTAACAAGCGGAACGATTATGGCGGATATGTCAACCGACGAGCCGTTTATAGCGGCGAAGGGCGGTAAGGGCGGATGGGGCAATTCTCATTTTGCCACCTCGACACGCCAAACTCCGCGCTTTGCGAAAAGCGGCGCTCCGGGCGAGGAGTGGGATATTTCGCTTGAACTGAAGCTCATTGCCGACGTTGGTCTTATCGGCTTTCCGAATGTAGGTAAATCCTCGCTTTTGTCTGTGGTGAGTGAGGCGAAGCCCATTATAGGCGATTATCATTTCACAACTATAATACCCGTTCTCGGCGTTGTCACCATGGGTCCGGAGCAGAGCTTTGTAATGGCGGATATTCCGGGTCTTATAGAGGGTGCTGCGGACGGTGTGGGTCTCGGTCACGAATTTTTAAAGCATATAGAACGCTGCCGTATGCTGGTGCACGTAGTTGACGTCGCCGGCAGCGAGGGAAGAGACCCGAAGGAGGATTTTGAAAAGATAAACGAGGAGCTTGTAAAGTTCAATCCCGAGCTTGCAAAATGTCCGCAGATAGTTGCCGGCAACAAAATAGACCTTGCAACCGACGAGCAGCTTGAGGATTTCAAGAGCTTCATTGAGAAAAAGGGACTTCCCTACTTCCCGATAGTCGCACCGATAAAATACGGCACAAAGGAGCTTATAAATGCTGTTGCGGAAAAGCTCTCTACCCTGCCGCCCGTAAAAAAATATGAGGCGGAGGAAATACCGCTTTCGGTGCTTGAAAGCAAAAAGAACAACGGCTTTAAAGTTACCGTGAATGACGGCGTATATTCTGTTGAGGCGGACTGGCTTTACAGAATACTTTCAAAGACCGACCTTGACGACTACGCGTCGCTTCAGTATTTTCAAACGGTTCTAAAGTCGAGCGGAATAATCGACGAGCTTGTAAAGCAGGGAATTCAAGAGGGAGACACCGTTTCGATTTACGATCTCGAATTCGACTATATACCGTAATTACCGCGGTATCAAAAAGGGGTATATAAATGTTTGCTAAAATCATAAGCGTCGGGCTTTTCGGCATGGAAGCCTATATGACCGGCGTAGAAGCGGATATTTCGGGCGGTATGCCGCGCTTTGACGTTGTAGGACTTCCCGATACGGCAGTCAGCGAGAGCCGCGAAAGAGTCCGCTCCGCCATTAAAAATAACGGATTTGACTTTCCGCCGTCACGCATTACAATAAATCTCGCACCGGCGGACATAAAAAAAGAAGGGCCGATTTACGACCTGCCCATTCTTATAGCAATACTTAAATCCACGGGGCAGCTATCCTGCGATACCGACAGCTCGGCTTTTTTGGGAGAGCTGTCGTTAAACGGCGAGGTGCGCAGAATTAACGGCGTTTTGCCGATGGTTATTAAAGCACAGCGTTGCGGTGTTAAGGAAATATATATACCGGCTCCGAACGCTGCCGAGGGTGCTGTTGTGCGCGGCATAACCGTATATCCTGTAAAGAACGTCGGGCAGTTGCTGTCACATCTCACAGGCGGAGAAAAAATAACACCCGTTTCCGAATCCGATTTCAAATCTTACAGCCTACCCGATAATCTGCCGGATTTCTCCGACGTCAAGGGTCAGCACGAAGCTAAAAGAGCCTTAGAAGTTGCCGCCGCAGGCGGACACAATGTTATGATGATAGGGCCTCCGGGCTCAGGTAAGAGTATGCTCGCAAAACGCATACCGTCAATCTTGCCCGATATGACATTTGAAGAATCGCTTGAAACAACCAACATATACTCGGTAGCGGGAGTTTTGCCCAAGGGAATATCCCTTATAAAAGCGCGTCCTTTCCGCTCGCCGCACCACACCGTCTCCCCTGCCGGACTTTCCGGAGGCGGCACGGTACCGCGCCCGGGTGAAATATCCTTAGCGCATAACGGCGTACTGTTTCTTGACGAGTTGCCCGAATTTTCGAGAACGTCAATGGAAGTTTTACGTCAGCCGATAGAGGACGGTAAAATAACAATAGCGCGCGTTGCCGCAACATTTTCATATCCTTGCAGCGTTATGCTTGTATGCGCCATGAACCCGTGTCCGTGCGGTTACTTCGGACATCCGACAAGAAAATGCACCTGTCCGAAGGGCGCGCCGCAAAAATATCTGTCAAGGGTATCGGGTCCTCTGCTTGACAGGCTTGACATACATATTGAGGTTCCGCCGGTTGATTTTGACGCCCTCTCGCAAAAGGAAGGCTCCGAAGAATGCTCTTCCGAAATTAAGGCAAGAGTCAACAAGGCAAGAGAAATTCAGCGCCGCCGTTTTAAGGGGACAAGCGTCACCTGCAACGCTAAAATGGATTCTGCACTCACAAGAAAATACTGTATTATGACCACGGCAGCGGCCAACATACTGCGGCTCTCATTCGACAAATTGGGTCTTTCGGCAAGAGCCTATGACAAGGTGCTGAGAGTGGCAAGAACAATAGCCGACCTTGACGGCAGCGACGTGATAGACACCAAGCATATAGCCGAGGCGGTACAATACAGAAGTCTCGACCGAAAATTCTGGAAGGAATAAATAAACACAATACAAAACGGCTGTAAGAGCAAATCTTACAGCCGTTAATTTTATTGTTCTTTTTTATATTCCGTCGTAATAGCCTTTGTCGATAAGCTCGCCTATCGAAGCTACAACAGCCGGCTTATCCTCCTTATACGTTACGCCGTACCACTTATCCTCGGCGACGAGAACATTAACCTTTTTTGTTCCGCTCTCAATAAGAGAAGATACGACGGACGGGAGATAATACTCCGATTTCGGCACATTCAGCTTTTCTTTGAGAAAAGAAACAAACCCATCCTCTATGTATTTGAATACGTCGGGACGAAATCCCCAAAGATTCATAGAAACGACCGTATCCGGCGATAACGCATTCCAAGTCTTGCCGTCATCCTCGGTAAATGAGCAATCGCTGCGAATTTTTGTATATTCGGTGACGCTCTCTAAGGCATTATTATCTGTAACACAAACGCCTCTTGAAACGGTACCGTTTTCGGTAAGCGTATTCTTGAGTCTGAAGCCGACCATACAATAATCCTCTAAGGCCGATGACAGCTCGTCGTAAATCTTCTTAAATGCGCTTCTGCCGTAATAATCATCGGCATTTACAACCGCAAACGGCTCTTTTACAACATTCTTACAGCAGAGAATTGCATGAGCGGTTCCCCACGGCTTTTGACGGTCTGCAGGGCAGGTAAAGCCCTCCGGAAGAGCATCTGTCTCCTGAAAAACGTACTCAACCTTAACCTTTTTTTCTATACGCGAGCCGACGATACGTTTAAAATCATCCTCGATTGCGTGTTTTATAACAAAAACAACCTTATTAAAGCCTGCCTTTACCGCATCGTAAACCGAAAAATCAAGAATTACCTCTCCGTTTTTTCCTATCGGCTCAAGCTGCTTTAATCCGCCGAAACGACTGCCCATACCGGCAGCCATAACAACCAAAGTTATGTCCTTACCCATTGTTTTTCTCCTTTAGCCCCATTGGCTCGTTTTATTTATTATTTGCCTCTTTTTCGGTTTGCTCGGCTATTGCCTCGTCCTTTTCAGCCTCTTTTTCAGCTTCCTCCGCCTCTTTTTCGGCTTCCTGTGCCGCCTTTTCGGCTTTATCGGTCTTAATTTCTTCCGCTGCCTTACGAGCCTTTTCGGCTTTTGCCTTTGCCTCTGCCGCTTTGGCTTTTGCTTTTTCGGCTTCTTTACGGGCTTTTTCGGATTCCTTGCGTGCCTTTTCCTCGGCATCGCGTTTTGCTTTCTCTGCCTTGGCTACGGCTTCTATTTTTGCTTTTTCAGCTTCACGGCGTGCCTTTTCTGCTTTTTCTGCGGCATCTCGCTCGGCCTTTTCTGCATCCTTGCGCGCCTTTTCAGCCTCTTTTTTCACCTTTTCATCGGCTTTTTTAGCTTTTTCCGCCGCTTCACGCTCGGCTTTTTCTGCGTCCTTGCGAGCTTTCTCGGCTTTTTCCGCCGCTTCACGTTCTGCCTTTTCCGCATCCTTACGTGCCTTCTCGGCGTCTCTGCGGGCTTTTTCGGCGGCCTTTTCTGCATCCTTGCGCGCTTTTTCACGTTCCTTGCTCTGCTCGTACTTTGCTTCGCGCTGTTCACGCTCAACCTTTATTTCAGCCATATGCTCCTCGCTGATACCGGTGCTGCGCCAAGTATGGATTATTTCGGGAGCCGCGAATATCTCATCAAGACGTTTGATAAACGGAACAATCTCGCCGAAATCAAGCGCTCTGTGGTCAAAAGCAATACAAAGCGGCATAACCTGACGAATGGCTATTTCCTTTTCGCCCGCTTCATTTACAACGACTACGGGCTTATCCTGAACGGCACCGACCGCTATGGCACAAACCTGCGGCGGAACAATTTCAAGCAAGCAGGTTTCACCGCGCTGCGCACGGTAAACCGAGCCGATATTTGAAACAGTTATCGTACCCTGCTCGATGTCGTGCTTTGTAAGCCTGTCATTTTCGGGAATTTTATAATAATTGCTCTTTTCCTTTCCGCTGAGGGTCTTAACCTTGTGCTTACCGGTCTTTGAGCCGATAAGACGATAAAGGGTTTGTTTGATTTTGCCCTGCTTTAAAGCTGTAAGCGTGTTATCAAGAGAGACATCAAACATAACCTCGTCAAGATTTGTGTTTGCGACACGGCGGTTTACGTCCGCAATATACGCAACCATCTCATCAAGGTTTTTGTTTTCAAAGTTGTGAAGATTTATTGTCATCATCTCGCCGTTCGGCAAGACCATCGGCATAGAAATATCAATATTTTCAAAGGTATGTATTTCTCCTCTGACAAGCTTGCGGTCAAATTCGATATGAGAATTCATAATCGGATCAGCTTTGAGCCCCTCAACTATTATTTTGAGCATAAGAGTATTTAAAGTGACCTTTTTCTCGGGCGGACAATCTTCATTAAGCCTTTTATACTCTATCATAAATTCGGTAACGTCCGGCTCGTAGTTGTATGTAACGTGAGGAACATTTGCCCACGATTCGGTCGTCATATTGGCTACAATCTTGCGCTGAATACCGAAATGTATGGTGTTGGTTTTTTTCATTTTGTTTTTTGCCATAAGTATTCCTCCATACAAAACTTTACTTAAATAGTATAATACAAATCATTTTAGAAATAAACTTTTTTTTGCGAAAAAATCACATTTTACATATTATGTCAAGCAGCTTAACAGTTGTCTATAATCTCACAAGCAGTATTTGTGTATTTCAGACAAAAAAACGCAGATTGAATTTGTATTTATATTGGAGTATAATAATATAAAATTTATAAAGCGAGGAGATTTTGGATAAAATGAACAAACAGACCGAAATAAAAGAAAGCACCGTCCTTCTTATGCCGGACGGAAACCTTGCAAGACCCGGCTATTGTAAGCACAACCTTTTCAGATATAATCCCGAAATGATAAAACGTGAAAATACCATGCGCCTTAAGGAATGGGATTATTACCAGATAAGCGACGGAAATATAATGATACAGCTCAATTTCTTTAATATATCGCTTGCCACCTGTGCCACTTTCGGACTTGTTAACCTAAAGACCGGCAGAAAAATAAGCGGTATGGCAACTGAGCTTTTCACGCCGCACAAAAACCGACTCAGCAAAAACGGCGACGTTCCGAACTATACCGAATATAAGCGCGGAGGAACAAAGCTTATATTTGACGTTCGCGAAACGGAGAGACGCCTCTATTTTGAAGGCACTGCTTCAGGCAAAAAGGTTAAATTCGACGTTACTTGCTATAAGCTTCCCGAGCACGAAAGCATAACAATAGCGACCCCGTTTAAGGAGCAGGGGTGCTTCTTCCTTACTCAAAAGCTCAACTGTCTTGCGACAGAAGGCACCGTTGTTGCCGGGAACGAGAAATACACATTTACAAAGGATAAAACCTTTACGGTTCTTGACTGGGGGCGCGGTGTGTGGCCGCACACGAATACATGGTACTGGGGAAACGGCAGCACTTATCTTGACGGCAAGCTCTTCGGCTTCGAGCTTACATGGGGCTTCGGCGACGAGTCAAATGCAACCGAAACAGCTATATTCTATGACGGTAAATGCCATAAAATAGGCGCGGTGCATCTTGAGAAAGACCCTGAAGATGATGCCGGATGGATGAATGAATGGCATTTTATTTCGGAGGACGGCAGACTTGATTTGACTATGAAGCCGTACTACGACCACTATACAAACCTGCTTCCGCTCAACCTGTTCGGTATGAAAACGCATCAGGTTCACGGACTTTGGAGCGGCAAGGTCGTTCTCGACGACGGCACGGAGCTTAATATTAAAGATATGTATGCATTCTGCGAAAAGGTTCACAACAAATTCTGATAAAAACTCCGGCTGCTTACTAAACAAAAAACGCTTATTCCGATTTTTCGGAATAAGCGTTTTATTTTGGGCTTACTTTACTTTATTCGCCTGCTTTATATTTGCCTGCCATAACGAGGTCAAGCACGGAAGCATCGGAGAGATCAACAACACCGTCTCCGTTAAGGTCCGCCGCAGCAAGCTGATCATCGGTAAGAGTTTCAATGCCGAGCGAATGATATACGATAAGGTTGTAATCCGTACTGTCAACCTTGCCGTCATCGTTCACATCGCCGAACAAACGTATTTTAACCTGTACGTTAAATTCACTCTTATCACTGACAAGACCAGAGCCGCTGACAGCGCGGAATTTGTAATTATATGCTCCGCTGCCGTTTGTGGTGAGAGTGTTGCCCTCAATATTTGTCCACTCGCCTCCGTTAAGCGAATACTGATATTTAACGCCCGACGAAGCCGAAGAGCTGAGAGTAAATGTCACATCCTGCCTTACAAGCGAACCGGAAGCCACATTTTCTTCACCGCAAGCCGCCGTTACCGTAACGTCCGTCGGAACGCTCTTATCAATCATAACGACAACACCGTCCGACACATCGCTCTCAACGCCCGCTTTATTAACAGCCTTAAATGTATAAGTCTTATTGCAGTTTTCGGCAATATTGAGAACGCTGCCGTTCATCTTCTTAAAGCCCGATCCGTCGTCATAGTAATATGTAACGCCGGTATTGCTTGTGGCCGAGAGAACTATTGTAACGTCGCCGCTTGTCCACTCGCCTGTTTTACCGTAAGAAGATACGGTAAGCACGGGCTTATCGCCGTCGATATTTGTAACCGTAAATATCTTTGTTGCAACTCTGCCGTTTTTGCCTACTACGGTAAATACGTATGTACCGTTCTGTGACACGGTGTAAGAGTCTTCATTGGTTATATCCTGACCGTTGCAGGTAACCTCGCGAAGTCCCGACTCGCCTACCTCGGTGCTTATGTTTATCTTATAAGGATTCGGAGTAACATCGGTAACCTCGGGAGTAAGAGTTATTTCGGGAACCTTTGCATCTATCATTACGTGATAGCTGTCAGAGGGATAACTCTCGGTGCCGGCATTGTTAACGGCTTTAAATCTGTAAACGGCGTTGGTTGTATCGGTTATCTCAATGCTCGCGCCGCTGTCGATAAGAGTCCAGCCGTTTCCGTTGTCATAATAATAGTTAATACCGGAAAGAGAAGCTTCCTCGGTAGAGAAGTTGAATGTAACGCCTTCACCCGTCCATCTGCCGAAGGTACCCTCGAACGAGACGCGGATAACAGGTACCTGACGGTCTATCTTAACCGTAAACGCGGTGACGTTGCTCTCAAGAGCCGCATAGCTCTCGGACTTAAATTCGTATTTATGCTCACCTGTTTCGGTTGCGGTAAAGGTATTGCCCGAAAGCTCCTGCCATTCGCCGCCGTCAATACGGTAATAATATTTGTAAATTCCCGAATAAGCCTCGGAGGAAAGAGTTATATTTACATCTGTTGAGCTCCAAGCACCCTCTTGATATTCCTTATCACCGCCGTATACAGCGGAAACGGTAACATCGGTGGGAGCCGTACCGTCTATAACCACGCCGTCCGAACGAAGTATCGCGGAAACATTGCCTGCCTTATCGGTAGCTCTTGCCTCTACAAAGCCCTTGAAATCGGGGTCTTTGGCCGGTTTGTTTTCGCTGTCGTAGACGCTCCAATCGGAGCCGGTCGGCTGACCGTTTTCATCTACAAAGCGATATTCAATTTTGTCTATTCCCGATACGCCCTCATCCGACGCATCAACGGTAATTTCAACAGTCTTGTTAAAGAATCTGCATAAAGTGTCCGCCTTGCTGAAGAAGCTTCCGGAAACCTCTCTTGCGACACCGCCTATGTCCTTATGTAAAACGGTTATGCTGTTTACGGTGGGAGCAATTTTATCGATATTGTTTATAACGATGCTTTCTTCTGCCGTAAGGCCGTTACCCGCAGTTACAACTACGTTGTAGGTTCCGTTCTCAGCAACGGTAAACGAATCATGAGATGCGGTTATATCCTCACCGTTTAATGTAACGGAGGCTATTCCCGAAGCGCCTACGTTAAGACTTCCTATTGTAACATCATAGCTCTTATTTGTAAGCGCGGTTACGGCGGGAGTAAGAGTGAACGAAGGCTTTATATCGTCGCGCATAACGGTGTAGCCCTCTGTGTAATTGCTCTCAATGCCCTTGGAATTTACAGCCTTAAAATAATATGTATCGCTGCTGTTCACATTTACGGTAAGCGTGTTACCGTCCAATGGTGCTTCTACGCCTGCGGAATCGGTTTTAAAGTAATACTTAACTCCGTCAAGCTCGTGAGTCGATGAAAGAGTAAAGGTTACGTCCTTGCTTGTCCATCCGCCGTTATAATCGCCTTTATCAACGCTGACAACGGGTTTACCGTATACAATTACGGGGAATGTAGCCGAAGCGCTGCGCCCAGCATGTGTGTATGTAACGGTTATATTCTGCTCTACGTCGTAAAGCTCCGGGTCAAATGACGATGTGTCAACCGTGTAATCGGTGACGTATTCGGACTCGGCGTTGCTGTAATTTGCCTTAACCTTAAGACCCGAAAGATCAAGGGTCTTGTCGCCCTCGAGATAATCCTTTTTAGGATTTTCGAGCTCAATTGATGTTACCGCCTTAGAGTGAACGGTTATCGGGAATATTGCGTGATATGTTTTGCCGGCTCTTACTACGTTAACTATAATATACTGCACCGAATCAAGTATCGAAGTGTTGACGGAGCTTACCGTATAATCCGTTACCGGAACGGAAAGCTGATCGTCGGTATAGGCGTTTGCCGCCTCTTCTCCGTAATATTCGGCAATATCCGCACGATTATATGTAAGCTTAACCTCCATACCGGTGAGATCGAGCTCTGTGCTACCCTCTACATAATCGGTCTTAGTGGGCGCGGTAAACGCAATACTTATCGGCTCAACCTCAACTACCGTTATATTCTTTTGAGTTTCTACGTATGCGCCGTCAACCTTTGTAACGCCGTTCCTGCCGAATGCATGTAGTGTTGTATCGCCTGCCGAAATACCCGTGACAACACCGTTTGAATCGACTGAAGCATATGCATTCTTCTGATTTACATCGCCGATATTCCAGTCGGAGGTCCAGGGAGCCGAGCCGTCGTCCTTAGTGAGACCCCAGCGCTGCTTATCGACCGAAATTCTCTCGGGAGAGAATTTAGCGGTGTAGGTAACCGGAAAATCCTTGATTACATAATCGTTTCCCTTTATGGTAACTCCCGTGAGATGTCTTATGGAGTTACCGCGTACCGTTATCTCTACGGATTTAGACACGCTTCCGATGGTTGCGGTTATTGTGACCTTTTTAGTGTTCCAAATGGCCGTTCCGCCGGAATCAAGACCTTTTACAAGGCCGTTAGCATCAACAGTGGCTATTGACGGGTCGGAAGAAGTCCATACCACAGTTCCGAGAAGTGCTTGGTCGTAATCGGACGGTGCTATATTCGCGATTGCAAGCTGCGTGGTCTTGCTCTCGTTAACCGTTGTGCTGCCGCTGATGCTGAAGTCTGTTATCGCCTTGCCCGCCGTTACGGTAAGAGAGTCCTCAACGGTTTTATCGTTAAGAGTTGCTCTTACGTGTATTTCGCTAATACCGCTCGATTTCGGGGTGAATACACCGTCGGACGAAAGCGTAGCAAGCTTTGTCTCGGCGGGTGCCTCGGCGGTTGCCCATATTATTTCTTTTGTATCGGGATTTGTAAGTCCCCACTCTCGTTTTACCGACGAGTTTGTGTTAAGTCTTGACGGCAACACATTTGCCTTAAAGGTAGTCGGCGTATCATTGGGAACGGCACTGTTACCCTCAATTTCAACAGAGGAGATACTGCCGACAACACCGGCTCTTGACACCTTTATTGTAACATTTTTGGAAACGCCGCCCGCCGTTGCGGTAAGGGTTGTGGATTTACTGTATTCAACGAGTCCGTCGCCGCCGTCAAGGCCGGTGACCGTACCGGAGGCATCAACCACGGCAATCGATTTATCGGCGATTTCCCAAGTAAGGTCGCCGGTATAAGCTCCTGCGGGAACAACATTTGTAATTGCAAGCTGCGTTGTGGAGCCTTCACTTACGGATACGGATGAATCTGTTACGGTTTTTGTGCCGCTTATAATATCAAAGGATTCAACCGGAAGATCCTTCTGCTCAACTACATTAAAGGTTATGGTATCGACAAAAGCTACATTGCTCGCGTCGTATGCCCTAACCGTTACCGATCCTGCTGCGGTGAATGTAACGAGTCCCGTATCGGAAATCGTTGCACGCTTGCCGGAGCTTGTATCAAATACGTTGCCGCCCATCTCCCATTTTACAGAGTGCTTAAGCCTTACAGGTGTTACCGCCGCGTAAAGCTGAACCGTTTTGCCCACGGCAACGGTAAGAGGAACGCTCTTTTTATTGGTTATATGAGTTCCGGTCGGAAAGATGTTCGCAACAACACTCTTTTGAACCTTTATTTTAATTTTGTCACTTGCAAGCTTTGCTCCGCTTGCGTCATATATAGTAGCCGTTATTTCGACATTCATATTTGCAAGAGCAGACGCAAGACTGTCTGCAAGAGTATCACCGGCAATACCTCTGACAATGGTTACTATCAGGTCATCGTTCATACTGTCAAGATCAATGCCCGACTTTTCAAGCTGTTTCATAATCTCGTCAGCCATTTTATCGCCTACGAGAGGAAGCACGCGCACGTTTTCATCAAGCCAAAGCTGAATTATAGCCGTCTTTGACGAATCATATGCCGTAACCTTACCGTTATCGTCTACGTCGGCAAGAAGCGGTAGGTTACTCTCCCACTTTACCGTAGTACCCTCAGGCAATTCGCCTGTCGTGGTATACTTTAGTTGAAGCGTTTTATACTCGGTCAACTTCTGTATTTCGGTAATGTCATTACCGTTTTCGTCCGTAATGTTAAGCGAGACTCCTGCCGCGTAGCTCACAAGAGCAGACGGAATCAAAGTCAACAGCATAAGGACAGACAGCAAAACGCTCAAAATCCTGGTTGATGTTTTTTGCATACAGATCTTCCTTTCCCTGAAAAACCGTTTTTACATACAAATAATAACAAATTCTACATATTTTTTCAATGCACACATTATTACAAATAGTATTATAAGCCGGGCTGTGTTTTAGTGATTATACAATACGAACAAACAAAAAAACGCGGAATTACACACTCCGCGCTTTAATAACATATTGATATACCGCCTTACCGCACTGATAAAGCGTTTATTCCTCAAGCTTTTTCTGAGACTGCATTTTGAGATACGCATTTATGAAACCGTCAATATCGCCGTCCATAACCGCATTGATGTTACCCATTTCGTAGCCCGTGCGGTTATCCTTGACAAGTGTGTACGGCATAAATACATACGAACGTATCTGATTGCCCCAGCCTATCTCTTTTTGGTCGCCCTTAATATCCGAAATTTTGTCAAGATGCTCGCGCTCCTTGATTTCAAGAAGCTTGGATTTTAACATTCTCATGGCAACCTCTCGGTTCTGATGCTGACTTCTCTCAACCTGGCATGCTACAACAATTCCCGTCGGAATATGAGTAAGTCTTACGGCAGATGAGGTTTTGTTTACCTTTTGACCGCCTGCACCGCTTGAACGGTAAACATCCATTTTAATGTCCTCCGGAGCTATTTCAACCTCGACCGTATCATCGATTTCGGGCATTACCTCAACCGAAGCAAAAGAGGTATGGCGTCTGCCTGCCGCATCAAACGGGGAAACTCTTACAAGGCGGTGTATGCCCGTCTCACTTTTCATAAAGCCGTAGGCATTTTCGCCCTCTATGAGGATACTTGCCGATTTGAGCCCTGCCTCGTCGCCGTCAAGGAAATCAAGCGTAGTAACCTTAAAACCGTGACGCTCGCCCCATCGGCAATACATTCTGAAAAGCATCTGTGCCCAATCCTGCGCCTCGGTTCCGCCTGCACCGGCGTGGAAGGTAAGAATTGCATTTTTGGCATCATATTCACCGCTCAAAAGGGTTGTAAGGGTCATGGTGTCAAGATCACTTTCAAACTTTTCTACGCTCTCGGTGCACTCATCGAGCATACCCTCGTCCTCTTCTTCATTTGAAAGTTCAATCATAACAAGCGCATCGTCATAATCCTGCCTGAGCTTTTCATAAGCCGCCACTTTGCTCTTGAGGTTGCTTGTGCGCTGAACGACCTTTTGAGAATTTGCTATATCATCCCAAAAGCCGTCAACAGTCTGCTCTTTTTCAAGCTGCGCTATCTCTTCTTTCATCTTATCAAGACCCAGAGCCTCGGAAAGGTCATCAAGAGTCTTTTCGTGGTTTATAAGTCGCAGTCTCAATTCTTCGTATTGAAGCATAAATATAATTCCTTTACTTATAATTTTTATATATTTACAAAGCTTAGTGCCTCGCCGACTATTTAATATCGGCTATGTCATAAGGCGTTTTTTGATACACAAAGTAGTTAAGCCAATTTTGGAAAAGCAGGCTTGCCGCACCGCGCCAGGTGTCTACGGGCGTTTTTTTGATGTCGTTATCGGGGAAGTAATTGTGCGGCATCTTTATGTCAAGACCCTTTTTTAAATCGCGGAAGTACTCGCGAGCCAAGGTGTCGCTGTCATATTCGCAATGACCCGAACAGTAAAAATTGCGACACGCCATATCCGACACGAGATGGACTCCGGCCTCCTCGGAATAAGACAAAATCTGAAGATCCTTTACTCTTATTATATCCTCTTTTCGGTTTTCCGTGTGACGTGAATGCGGAACATAAAAGACATCAGAAAATCCGCGCAAAAGCGGATGATACAAATCAAGCGGTTGATGGCGAAATACGCCGAAAACCTTCTCGGGAAGCAGATGCTTCGGAATACCGTAATTATAGTAAAGCGCAGCCTGCGCTCCCCAGCATATATTAAATGTGGAATACACATTTGTTTTTGCCCAATCAAATATTTTGCAGAGCTCGTCCCAATAATCGACCTCTTCAAAATCCATCATTTCAACCGGTGCGCCGGTAACTATCATACCGTCGAATTTTTCGTCCTTGACATCGTCATAGGTTTTGTAGAATTTGAGCATATGCTCCCTTGACACATTTTTTGAAATATGGCTTTTTACCTGCAGCAAGTCTATTTCAAGCTGAAGCGGAGAATTACTGAGAAGCCTTAAAAGCTGAGTTTCGGTCTCGATTTTTGTAGGCATTAAATTCAGTATTATAATTTTAAGCGGACGAATATCCTGCTTGACGGCTCTGTCCTCCGTCATAACAAATATATTTTCAAGCTCCAGACTATGATGCGCCGGAAGCTGATTATCTATTTTTATGGGCATACAGCCACCTCTTTCAAGAAGACGAACCTCGGTCTTTTACCCGTTTAAGTTCTGACAAAGTATTATAACATAACACATCACCGTTTGCAATGCCGATACACATAAAAATACCCCGACCGCAGTCGGGGTATTTTAAACTTATTTATTACCGTTTATATCAGCAAACGGGTTTTGTGTTTTCCTCTTCCTCGTCGTCCTTACGTTTTTTACGAAGAATTATGAAGAATATAAGTGACAATCCACAAAGGAAAACAGCAGCTGCGGCGAGCGGATTTTCACGGATAAGTTCACCGGTTTTGGATATTACCGGGTTATTCATTATCGGGTTGCCGCTGTCGCTCGGTTTGGTTACCGGAACTTCGCTTGTCGGCTCCTCTACGGGTGTGCCGGGAACAATAGTAATAGTACCGTCGTCGTTAACGACAAAGTCGAGCCATAAGGTATTGGTGCCCTTCGGAACAACTGCAATCTGCGAGCCGTCATCAAGTTTAATAACGGTTGTTTCTGTTGCCGTATCACTTACGCTTACCGAGAAAGTAGTCTTGCCGGCTACTTCACCGTTTTCGTCGGTGATTGTTACAACATGGAAACCGTCTTTAATAACGTCAACGCTGTATGCACCGTTTTTTCCTGCCTCAGCCTTGATTTCGCCGAGGTCAATGTCGAGCTTAGCGCCCGGGAAAAGGTTTTTACCGCGATACACATTACCCTTCATACCCATACGAACACAAGGATCTTCGTGATCTCCGCCGGGATTTGTAGTGCCCGAGGGATTTGTTGTGCCTGAGGGATCTGTCGGAGCTGTCGGCTCTGTGGGTCTTGTAGGCTCGGTAGGTTCTGTGGGATTTGTAGTCGGCTCGGTGGGTCCGAAGCATTTTTTAAATGTGAACACAATGTTCATATCGGTGGCAACCGAATCAAATCTCAACATACCGTACTGCAATTTATCGGTATAATCTTTACCGTTTACCGTGACACGCTCAAGGTGGCTGTCAAGCTTTGCAACAGCTCCGAGAGAAAGCGAATCAAAACGGTCAACGGCGAACTTAGCACCGCTTGCAATAAGGTTGCCGTCTTTAAGGACATAACCTCCGTCGTTATACGTTACGGTAATTTCATGGGTACTCGGGACTACAGTTTTAAGCTGTGTTTTACCGATTTCACCTGCCTCGGCGAAAACGCAAAGCTGCATGGTGAATATAAGCAAAACAGACAACAGCACACTGCAAGCCTTTTTCATGAAACCACCTCCTTAAAAATTTTAAAAATCAAAATCCGGCAATAATTATGCAGCAACGTACTCTACGGTATAAGTCATATGGCCGACATACTCAGCTATGGGAGCGTTGAAGTCAGCGATTGTAACGGTTGTTGTAGACTTAACAGCGTTGTTAAGCTCGGGATATTCAGCAACATCTCCGCCTGCTACGGTGAAGGTGAGGAATTTATCGGTAGCAGCGTTTGTCATTTTTCCTGCATCGTTAGCAGCAGCCGAAACCTTGAGCTTAGCGCCGAGCTTAAGCTGAGAATCAACGGTGTAAGAAGCGTCCTGAGCTGTTTTGTCGTTCCAAGCAACTGAGATCTCAGCAGGAATGGTAACGGTGTAGTTTTCGGGATCGTTGTTCTCCTTATCGGTTGTCTTTGTCTTAACCTGAACATCGGCGGTCTTGGGGTCTGATTCCTTGGTTATTGTAGCTGCGAATGAGGGAACTGCTATAGCTGCTATCATCATAACAGCAAGAAGAATTGATACTATCTTTTTCATAATTGTAACTCCTTAATGAAATAATGTTTAACTGTTAAACAAATTATTGGTCAACAACTGCTGCTGTGAAGGTAACGGTAGCGTCGCTGTAATCGGTGATGGTAGCGTTCCAAGCTGCTGCTGCAACGTCAACATTGATGTTGTAAGTATTGTTAACTACCTCGGCAGCAGTCTTAACGGAAGTGTCGCCGCTGAAGGCGTAAGGAATGGTATAGCCGTTATCAGTAGCGGGCTTCATTTTACTGTCGGCAGAAGCAACAGAAACGGAAAGACATTTGCCGGTCTTGAGAGTTGACTTAACATTGTAGGTGAAGGCTGTGGTTTCAGCGCCCCATTTAACGCTCATTTCAGCAGGATATGTTACTGTGAAATAACCGTCTGCGGGAACGTTTGTTGTATCGGTCTTAACGGTTGCAACACCCTTGCCGCCCGCTGTATCCTGATTGATTTCAGCTGTAGCTGCAAAGGACGGAACTGAAACTGCCGCGAGCATAGCAGCTGCAAGAACTATTGAAAGTAACTTTTTCATAATATAACTCCTTTTCGGATTAAAAAATTAAGCTATCGCTTCAACAGAAGCTGTAAATGTAAGAGTATCTTCATACTCATCAATGGAAACGGATCCCCAGTTTTCCTTAGTAATATTGACATTTACCGAATATGCGCTGTCGGTAACTGTCTCGTGACCGGTTGTTATGTTGGTATCACCGGCTATAGTGTAAGGAAGAAGTCTGCCGCCGCCTGTATGGAGATTTGCGTTGTCCTGAGCTACAGTAACACGGAGGTTATTGCCGCTCACAAGCGTACTCGATACAGTGTAACCGATTTCGGTACTTTCGGTGCCCCAATAAATTGTGGTTTCGGCGGGATAAGAAACGGTAAAGGTACCGCTTATTCCGCTTCGGTCGGTAACTACCGAGGAGTTACCGACGCCACCGGAAGTAGACTGATCTATTGTCGCAGTTGCAGCAAAAGCGGGAACCGATATAGCCAAGAGCATCGCAGCCGCAATGACTATTGAAAGAATTTTTTTCATAATTGGTTCTCCTTGTATTTTGAAAGGGTTTCCGACTCTTAGATTGTAGCGGGAGCTATCGAAACCGTAAGTGTAAGATTGCCCTCGTACTCATCTACCGGAACCTTTGCCCAATCAGCTGAGGCAATGTTTACTGCAGCGTTAACAGCTTCATCTGCAACAACTGCAGAAGCTGAAGTATAAGCTGTGGTGCCTGCTACGCTGAAGGGAAGAGTAGCGGTATTGCCTGATGCGATAGCCTTGAGGTCGGTTGTGCCGTCTTCCTTTGCAACCGTAACATTAAGACGGTCGTTTGATTTGAGCTGGCACTTTACGTTGTATGTAAAGTCTGTGCTCTCTTTGCCCCAGTAAATAGTGGTTTCTGCCGGGAAGGTTACCGTGTAAGAAGTAGCCTCGGGACCGTCGGGACCGGTTTTTGTAGAAGTAATAACCTTAGCCGTATCGGAGGTATGGTCGCTTGTAAGCGTCTTATCAACTGCAAATGACGGAACGGAAACCGCTGCGAGCATTGCCGCCGCAAGAGCTATTGCAAGTAATTTTTTCATTGTGGTTATCTCCTTTCAAAATCAAAGGCTTACGGTGAAGGTAAGAGTATCGCTGTACTCGCCGACGATAGCGTTGTTCCAATCGTCTGCGGCAACCTTAACCTTGAGGGTAAGTGCCTTTGCGGGATTGATAACGGGGCTGTCAGCTATAAATTCGAGGTTAGAGTCAGCCGAGAAATCGTAAGCCAATGTCTCGTTTGCATCCTCGGTAAGCTTCATAAGTCTTGAGCCCTCAACGCCGATTTTAAGCTTCTGGCCGTATTTAAGGTGAGACTCAACAGAAAATCCGTCAAGAGCTGTTTCCTCTGCGCCCCAGTAAATTGTGGTATCGGCCGGAATTGTAACGGTGTATTTAACAGCGTCGTCTTCGGGAGCATCGGGGCCTGTTTTTGTGGCGGTCTTAACAATAGCTGTACCGGTATTGTCAGTCTCCTTGGTTATGGGGTTAGCTGCGAAAGCGGGAACCGAAGCTGCTGCAAGCATAACCGCTGCAAGTGCGATTGAAATAAGCTTTTTCATTATAGTAGTCTCCTTTCAATAATTAAACCTCAGCGGTAAAGGTAAGGGTGTCGTTGTAAACATCAACAACAGCTCTGTTCCAGTCCTCGCTGCTTATTGTAACCTTGAGGTTTTTGTCAACGGCCGGAGTTTCCTTGTTGCCGTAAATAACAGGGCTGTCTGCCGTGAAAGCGTTGTCACCCGAAAGAGTATAGGGAAGAGTGTAAACCTCGCCTGCTGCGGCATCGGTCTTCATAGAGCCTGTGCCTGCTACGGTAACCTTGAGAGCCTGGCCTCTCTTGAGGTGAGACTCAACAGAGTAAACAAGATTTGTCTCCTCTGTGCCCCAGTAAATTTCTGTATCTGCCGGAATAGAAACGGTGTATCTGACAGCAGCATCCTCAGGCGAATCGGGACCTGTTTTTGTGGATGTCTTAATTATGGTTGTGCCGGTCTGCTCTGTTTCCTTGGTTATGGGATTAGCTGCAAAAGCGGGAACCGAAACAGCTGCGAGCATAGCCGCTGCGAGTGCGATAGAAATAAGCTTTTTCATAATTTTATCTCCTTACATTTATTACGCGTTAGTATATTCTGCCGTAAAGGTAAGAACATCTGTATGCTCACCCGAAGCGGCTTTTTGCCATTCAGCCTCTGCGATATTCACGGAGAGGTCATAAGACTTCATATAATCGCCCGGTAAAAACGCCATTTGCTCTGCGCCTGTAAGCGTGTAGGCGATAGTCTTTGAGCTGTCCAAAGTGTTGACAAGCTTTGAGCCGTTGAGTGACGAAACAGCCACCTTAACGGTCTTGCCGGGAGACAGCCACATTTTAGTTGCCGTAACCTTACCTATTGCGTAAGAAGTAGCTTCCCACGGTATTTCGGTATCGGCAGGAATTGTAAGCTCATACTCATCCTGTTTGCCCTCGCCGGTAGAAATCTTTACGGAGCCTACGGGGTTCTCTTTGTTCAGCGTAGCCGGAGCCGCGAAAGACGGAACAGTCACGAGCGACAATAAAAGCACTGAGAGCAAAACTGATAATGTTTTCTTCATAGAACCACCTCCTTATGGTCTTGATAAAGCATTTAATTTGTTAATTAACCTTTAGTGTAATCTACGGTATAAGTAAGAGTAGTCGAATACTCGGCTATCGGAGCGTCCGTCCAACCGGAAATCGTCAATGACGGTTTTTGAGCGGGAAGCGCTCCCTCATTTTTACCTGTAAATTCCGTGGAAGTAAAGTTCTGTGAAGTATACGGAAGAGCGTATGTCGATGTTGCTGCATTGGTAAGAGTGTCATTTGCGACAGAAGCGCTGCGTGCTACGGAAACACCAATCTTGCTGCCCGTATCAAGCGAAGACGTAACCTTATAGGAAACATCAACGGCATCCTTCTCGCCCCAAGGAACATCTATTTCCGCAGGAATTGTAACCTCAAAGAAGTCGTCTGCGGCAAAATGAATATTGACAGTTTTTCTGACAGGCTCGTTTGTTGTCTTGTCAACAGCAACCTCACCGGTAGCTTTATCGATAAGCTCTATTGTAATAACATCTTCACTCGTTACGGTAACGCCCGTGGCGGTAAACGTGAAGTTTATTGCCTTGGGAGCTGCCGCCGAAGCGGTGTTATTTGCGACATCCGCGGTTTCGGGAGAAGTTTTAAGAGCGTCTGCCGTTACAGTCTTTTCAATCGCACCCATCATTGCTACGTTGTAATCGTGGGTGGTGCCTGTAGCGTCCTTAAGGCCTCCGTTTTTAGAGGTTACACGAAGTGTGTAGCTTCCGTCCGGATAGTTAACGGCATTTGAAAGAGTAAAGACTGCGGTTCCCGTTGTTGCATCCTTATTGAGAGCGACGCTGTCTTTGTCTACCTCCGAAACAAAGTTCGGGAAAAGACGGAGGGTATCTATAATACCGTGGATAGCTTCGCCGTCCGAGGAATTAACGGTGTTACCGTCATTAACCTCTTGAACCTGCCTTATATAGCCCTTAAACGAATTGTACTCTTCAACCGCTTCCGTTATTGCGGTAAGATCCTGAATACCGCTATTGTCCATTTGACCCTTAACGGTATTGTAAAGAGCCGTGTACTTTTCTTCGAGTCGAACAACGCCGCCCTTAACCGTCTTACCGGTGATGTCGTCGGTGTAAGTTTTGATGTTGGCAAGCACCTTGTTAACCGCCGCGGCCGACTTAGCATAATTCTTATACTGAGGAGCACTTGCAAATTTGTCGGCCTTATCAGTTAAGATATACTTAGCGTAATAATCAAGGTCATTATACTTTTCGAGGTAATTTTCAAGCGCCGCGGTCTGACCGGTAGGCATAAGCCTGCAGTCGGTCGTAAGGTCGGTCGCTTTACCGGTCTCGCCGTACATTGAAGCAACAAGAGCGTTAAGGTCTTTAATACCGGTTATAGCGGTACCGGAGTCACTCTTGTAGCCGTCACGGTAATTTTCGAGAAGTCTCAAACGTTTTGCAACCTTATAAAGGTTTTCCATTTTTGTGACGTTCTCCGTACCGAGCGCCGCAACCGCCTCGTCGGTATAGCGCTCATATGACTTCTCATACCAATCGATTATGTTCTGTACGTCAGCCGCGGTGAGAGAATATGCACCGTAATCTATAAGCGGCTTCTCTGTTCCGCTCGCATCGGTGCCGATAACAAAACCGGGATAAGGTAAGGCATTTCCGTCTGTTACGGAGCCGCCGGTTGCTGCAGCCGGCATAGCCTCAATCAAAGGCTTCAAATCGGCAACCGCAATTTGCGGCTGATCGAGCAAAGTGATGCCGTCGTCGATGCTCTTGTACTTTTGAAGCACACTGTATGCTCTTGCAACGGAAGGTATTGTCTTTTGATAATCCGAAAGCTGCGCATAAAGAGCAAGTGCCGTGTTTATCTTTTCGGTACGAGTGTTCGCTTTATAAATATCAACAGCCGCTACCGCGTTTTCAAACTGCATTGAAGTAAGAGACTTAACCTGTGCATAATCGTCAAACGAGATGTCGCCGGTTCTGTTTTGCACGTCTGCGCCGTATGCCGAGGTACCCTGTCTGTATGTAAAGCCGACAGAGCCTATTGTAAAGCTCTTACCGTTCATTGCGGCTGCGCTCTTCCCGTTTACGGACGAATCGTCGTAATTTGACAAGGGCGCTACACCTATGGTAACACGGAAAATGTTGTTAAGGGCATCGGCTTTTTCATCTATACGATAGTTAGAGACTGGATTAATGCCCTGAACGCCTCTCGCGAACTGGAAGAGCGGAATCATAACATAGCCCTTGTAGTGAGAAAGGGTCAGGTAATCGCCGTCTCCCGTATCTATGCCGTACTCCGAGGTGTAAGCGTAAATTCTTCTCTTGTCTTCATCCTTGGAGGTACATTTAGCCCATTCACCCGTCTTGGGGTTAATGAGATAGAAGTAAGAAGCCCCTTTGTCGTTGCCGCAGTCGATGGTGTAGTCCTCGGCGGCACCTTCATAGTATGAGCTGATATTAAACGCCAATGAGAATGTGTCAAGCTGAGAGAAGTCTGCGTAGAATACAAGTGCCAGACGGTCGGTTTCGCCTATTTCGTTTTTGGAATACGACTTAGCAAAATCGCCGAGTTTCTCAGACAACATATTGTTCTCTCTCAGTTTGGAGTAATCGCCGCTGCTGCTCGGTTCTTCGCTGGCAAGTCCCTTTGTAATGCTTATGCAGTTATACCAGCCTTTTCTGTCTTCGGCATACTGGTTATTTATGGTAACCGTTGCGGCGTTTTTGCCCTCAAGGCCGTTTGATGTAATGATTGCCGAAGTACCGTTTTGACGATAGCTTGTAATACCGTTTCTCTGCGGGTCACTACCGAGAGCGCCGGTCGGTATAGGTGTAGGCGTTGCGGTATCCTGAGAGTGCGCCGAAAGTGAAGCAAAAGGAACCTGATATGTCAAATATCCCTTAGAATAGTAGTAATCCTGACCTACCTTGCCGGCATATTTTGAGTTTTCAAACTGCCAGCTTCTGGTGCCTTTTTCCAAGGAATCGAAGTCGCCGAACGGTATAACCTTATTGTTTGTAAGCGCTTGACCTATTACAACAGAGTTGTCGGCAAGCTCTTCCTCTATGAATTTGAAGTACTTTAAGAGCTTCTCCTCTTCCGCTCTGCCGAGCATAGCGAGCTGGCTTAAGTTAAGGCGGATATAAACCTCATAAAGGCTCTTAACAACGGCTTTATCCTCATCGCTTACCGCGAGAGTATTTTCGTCGAAATCGGGAAGCTGCTCAAGCTTGGTTGCGATCATCGGAACAAAGTCCTCGGCGCCCGAGTTAGCCGAGCCATAGGTTTTACCGTCTATACAAGCCTGCTTGGCGGTCTTGAACTTTTCCCAAGCCTCAGTCATACCGAGTGCTGCCGCCTTGGTATCGAGCGCAGACTCCTCAAGGAATGAAGCATCGATTATACCGGATTTTCCGGCTTCTTCGGATTTGTTATATTCCTCAATTGATTTTTTATAACCGGCTATCAAGTCCTCGATGTACTTAACGGTGCGGTAATCGTAGGAGTTCGGACTTTCAATGTACTTTTGGCAGGCATTGAAAATAGCGCGCGGAATTTCTGTTTCCTGGTCATAATATGTCTTAACGGGCGTGCCTGTGTTTGCTGCTCCGTTAAGGGTATTTTCGCTGTATTTCTGACCGTCTGTACGGTAGAACAATACATTATCAAGGAAAATCTTTTTGCCTACGCTGCCGTTGTTGGTTTCAAGGCTCGTAGAAGCCGGGTCATACGAGCAGCCTGTAAACTTAAAGCCGGCGGACATAATATCCTCGATAGCTTTAAAAGCATTTGTACGATTAACTACCGGATCTTCACCCGTACCGATTTTGGTCTTATCGATATAAGCTCTTTTGGGCGAATCGGCTGTTGTCTTGCCACCGTCTTTCGTAGTCATGCACGGAGCGAGCATCGTGCCGCCGTCAACATAGTATTTGCTAAAAGTTCCGGGCACACCAGTCACAAAGGCGTAGTGCCTTACAAGGAGAGCTTTTGCAATAGAGGTTCCCGCAGGGTCAACAACTACCGGTTCTGACAATTTAATTATATCGTTATAATATTTATTGGCTCTTGTTTTAGTTCCGGAAGCATCGCCAAATTTATAAATCTTTTTTCCGTCTACTGTGGGTTCAAGAACACCAAACTCCGTATTAGAATCGGTAACAACCGCATCTGTTTCAGAGCACATAAACTGAAGCGGTATGCGGACATAGCCCTTGAAGTGGTCAAGGTCAACAGTACCGTTGTTTAACATAACCTTTTTCCAACCGCCGTCGGCCTGCTGAAGATACAAATAGGGAGCTTCGCCCTTGTATCCCGGCTTTGAAGCACCAATAGCCGCACCGACAGTTGAGTAAATTATATCGCCGTATCTGTTGAAAGCGTTTTTATCGTCGTCGTATTTGTTATCATAGTCCTGAGCGAACCACTTATCGTTTGAACGCAAACGGAATGAAAGCCCTGTTACGCTGACCTGTGAGAAGTCAATATAGTACCAAACCTCGGAAGCACCTGTCGGGTCCCAAGTCTGACGGCTCCATGTTGTATCAAAGGACTGAGGGCTGTCGGGGGTTGCGGCGGACTCGATACGCATTGCGTAGCCGTAGCTGTTGCCCGTGTCTTTAACGCCTACACCATCGGTTCTGCCTCCGAATGAAAGGTGATTACCCTCCTGCATATAGTCAAGTGAGCCTGACGTACTGCGTACATTGTTGATTTCGGCGGTTCTCTCGTCGGTTCCGGTATCCGAAAACGAACCGTGGTCATCTGCGTTACCTTTTTTATCAAAGGTAAGAATTTCACGCATGGCAAGAACATTGTTTGTAACGGGGGCATAAGCGTCCGCATCGTATACATAAGTCGGAACATCCGAAACGTATGCGTTAACAGCCTCCGAGAACCAGCCGTCGCTGTCGTACGCCGTTATCGTAATATTGTAACGGTGATCGTCAGACAGACCCGCAGGCACCTTTGTTTTGATTTCGTCTGCCGTAATCTCAGCCGTGTACGGTGCAGTACCGGTGGGACTAACCATCTTGCGCAGCAAAACCGTGCTTGTGTGAACTTCGGTATATGTTCCGAGATCAACAAGCTCCAACATATACCCGTCAATTGTTTTTGTGCCGGTTTTGCGCTCGCTAACCTTAGCCGCGGGGAAGCTGACCGTAATTCCGCCGTCGTCATTAAGTGTTGCAGCCGCTTCCCTTTTATCTGATTCGGTAAAGGTCGGTATCGGGTCATATTCGCCCTCGCCGGCCGCGAGAACCATGGGAATCGACGTTACCAAAAGCACTACGCAAAGCAGCACAGCAGTTATGCTTTTTCCGATTTTAATCTTTGAATTTTTTTGCATAAACTGCAACTCCTTTCCTCAAAATCTGTATTTTGAATATAGTTTCTTATGAAACCACGATGGTCGTTTTTAAATCCATATTGTTAAGTTTACGCTGCTCTTTATCAAAGCTGTAGGTCTTAACATGGACTGTTGCCGGATAGGTTCCTGCCGCAAGCTCACGGTTCAGAGTGAACTTTGATATTGAATAGCCAGGCGGCAAGAGATTTGAGGTATATATAACCTCGCCTGTATCTGAAAGCTCTATTTCTATAACAAAGAAGCACGGGTTTTCCTCGGGATTTGAGAATACGAAGCTCTGCTCCTTGGTATTTGCCGCCAAGGGAAGCTCGGGAATACCGTAGACCTTTATCTGCCTGCCCCTTGTTTTTGTTTTATCGGGTACGGAAATCTCGCCCTCGCCCAATATGGCATTTTGGTCGATTACGCCTGCGGGGGGCGTTGTGGTTGTGCCATCGCCGCCTGTCGGTATAACGGCCTTTAAAAGGAATATAAGACCTATTATAAGTGCCGCTATCAAAAGCGCAAACAAAAGCCAAAGTAAGAGCCTGTCTTTAACTATCGCAATGAATTTGTCAGCCTCTGTCTCTATGTAGCCGACTACCGCGGTATGAGGCATTTTCGTTGCGGCATACACCTTTTCGGTTTGCCCGTCGTCAGACTGCAAATCACCGATTTCGCGTTTGCCCTTCCCTATTTGACCGACAACCGTATAGCCGCCCGAGGGATAGCGCGAGTCTATTTCTTTCTTTTTGAAATAAGAAACCGAGAAGCCGGTTTTGCCGTTTTTGTAAACGCCCTCGCCATCGGCTCCGGTAAGATGCCGAAATATAAGATCTGCCAAATGAAAAACCTCCGATAAATTGATTAAAAACGCTATATATAATAGTATACGATAAATCCGCACCGCTTCGGGTTTACTTTAACGTTTGTTTTCCATCATTTTGCGGAGCAAGCGTCTATTTACCGATTTTAAGGCGCAAACGGGTACACTATTACACCGTATATTTATACTTAAGTTTACACCAAAAATGACTTGGTGTAAAGATTTTTAGCTAATTTAAAAACTCATTTTAAACAGTCTTTAAACCAAATATTAACAAATTATGAACGCAGTTTGACAATCTTTTGTCATTTTGAAATGAAAATATGTAAAATTTTAGATTACGAGCACACTTCGACAAAAATTACAGCCGTTTTGGGTAATCTTGTACAAATTATATACCGGAAATTCTATATAATCAATTCACTTTCAGAGAACTCTTCCGTTTAGCCTCTTGATTTTATCACGTGCTGTGCGACAAAAAAACGCCATTGTAACAAAAAGCCGTTTTAATTTCACAAACGCCCGAAAAGCACAAAAAAACGGGCTTGTAAAACAAATTACAAGCCCTGAAATATTTATATCTATAAGATAATTTCGGATATTACAGAGTTGGAGAGTAAAAATCCGCGCCGCGTCAGAGAAATTCCGCCGTTCTCACAGCTGCAAAGCCCGTATTTTTCGTATTGCTTTGCGCTTTCAAGCATTTTTTGCGGTATCTCATGATGAAAACGGGCGTAAAAACGCTCTTGAGTAAGCCCCTCGCGGAGCCTTAAAGCGAGCATACAAAATTCCTCTTCGTCGCCGCCGTCGCCCTCAGTTAAACGCTCATTGCCGCTTATGAAATACTCAATATCACGCGGATAATATGTGCGTTTTCCGCCTAAAAACGAATGTGCCGAAGCACCTATGCCGATATACTCTTCATCATGCCAATATTTCAGATTGTGGCGGCTCTCAAAGCCGGGAACCGCAAAATTTGATATTTCATACTGCATAATACCGTGTTCTTCGAGGTATTCGCACATAAAAAGGTACATATCGGCCGTATCGTCGTCAGAGGGAAACGGCAATTTGTTTCTCATACGAAAAAACGGCGTATTCTCCTCTATTTTGAGAATGTAGCAGCTGAGATGCGGCACACCCGAAGAAATGCAGAAATCGAGTGTGCTTTTAAGGCTCTCTTTAGTTTGACCCGGCACGCCGAGCATGACATCAAGCGAAATATTGCCTATTCCCGCTTCTTTTGCCCGTGAAACGACACTTTGAACCTCGCTTTTGCCGGCTCGTCTGCCTAAAATCCTACGTTCGCCGTCATTTGCCGACTGAAGCCCTATGGAAAGCCTATTCACTTTACACTCGCTTACTTTTTCAAAGAATTCGTCACCGAGCGAAAACGGGTTGCACTCTACCGTTATTTCCGCATTATCGGTCAAAAACGTTGATTTTGCGCCGTTTATGATTTGACAAAGATAATCCGGAGCCAAAACCGACGGAGTTCCGCCGCCAATGTAAAGCGTATCAGCTTTACAACCAAACTGTTTTGAATTGTTCCGAAGCTCTCGCAAAACAGCCGAAACATATCTGTTTTTTGTATCGTCATCGGCGCGAAACGAGTAAAAATCGCAATACGGGCACTTTGAATTGCAAAACGGAATGTGAATATACAGTCCTATATTATTCATCGTCTAATTTAAGCACAGCCATAAACGCCTCTTGCGGAACTTCTACCGTACCGAACTTGCGCATACGCTTTTTACCCTCTTTTTGCTTTTCAAGCAGCTTCTTTTTACGCGTTATATCGCCGCCGTAGCATTTAGCGAGCACGTCCTTGCGCATTGCCTTTACGGTTTCGCGCGCTATTACCTTGCCGCCCACGGCTATCTGAATGGGAATTTCAAACATCTGGCGCGGAATATTGTCCTTAAGCTTCTCGGCTATTCTGCGCGCTCTCGGATATGCCTTTTCGGAGTGAATAATAAACGAGAGGGCGTCTATCATATCGCCGTTCAAAAGAACGTCGAGCTTTACAAGGCTTGACCTTTGGTAGCCGCAAAGCTCATAGTCAAACGAAGCATAGCCGCGCGTACGCGATTTTAAGACGTCAAAGAAGTCATAGATTATTTCGTTAAGCGGAAGTATATATTTTAAGTCCACCCTGTCGGCGTCAAGATACGTCATTTCTTTATATTCGCCGCGTCTGTCCTGGCAAAGATCCATTATGGCTCCCACATAATCCTTAGGAGAAAAGATGTGCGCCTCAACCATGGGTTCCTCCGCAAAATCGATTGTTGCGGGGTCGGGGTAGTTGCACGGATTGTCTATTTCGACAACGTTTCCGTCGGTAAGATGTATTTTGTAAACAACCGAAGGTATTGTTGTTACGAGGTCGAGGTCATACTCCCTCTCGAGGCGTTCCTGTATGATTTCAAGGTGCAAAAGCCCCAAAAAGCCGCACCTGAAGCCGAAGCCGAGGGCACTTGACGTCTCGGGTTCAAACGAGAGCGAGGCGTCATTCAGCTGTAATTTGGCAAGAGCGTCCCTAAGAGCCTCATAATCCGCTCCGTCCGCCGGATAAATTCCGCAGAAAACCATCGGATTTACCTTGCGATATCCTGCAAGCGGCTCCGAAGCCGGATTTTCGGCAAGAGTCACGGTATCGCCTACGCGCGCATCGCCTACGGTTTTAATCGAAGCGGTGATATAACCGACCTCACCCGAGGACAGCTGCTTTGTCGGCTCCAAGCTCTTGGCGCGCATATATCCCGTTTCCACAATTGTAAATTCGGCACCCGTAGCCATAAGACGCATGGTCTGCCCCGGCCTTACCACGCCGTCAACTATTCTGACGTAGACTATTACACCGCGATAGCTGTCATATACGGAGTCAAATACAAGCGCTCTGAGCGGCTTTGAATCGTTATCATCCGGAGGCGGCACAAGGTTTACGATTTCCTCGAGCACAGCGGGGACATTCTCGCCTGTTTTTGCCGAAATTCGCGGCGAATCCATACACGGTATGCCTATAACGTCCTCCACTTCTTTAGCAACGCGCTCCGGCTCTGCGGCGGGAAGGTCGATTTTATTTATTACCGGTACAATTTCAAGGTCGTGGTCAAGCGCAAGGTAGGTATTTGCAAGAGTTTGAGCCTCTATCCCCTGTGACGCGTCAACTATCAGCACAGCTCCCTCGCATGCCGCAAGGGAACGCGACACCTCATAGTTGAAGTCAACATGACCGGGAGTGTCTATTAAGTTCAGTTCATATTTTTTGCCGTCAGCAGCCTTGTAATCAAGCTTTACGGCACGTGCCTTAATGGTTATACCGCGTTCACGCTCAATATCCATATTGTCAAGAAGCTGCGCCTCCATATCGCGTTTCGCTACGGAGTCCGTAAGCTCCAACAAACGGTCGGCAAGCGTACTCTTGCCGTGGTCGATATGGGCAATTATGCAAAAATTTCTGATGTAGTCCTTTTTACCTGACATAAATTTCCTCTTTTATCTTTTTAAATCCCGTATATTATATCAAATTCGGAGTTAAATGTGAATACCGAAAATTATTTCTCACGGTCATAAAAAGACAGCATCGGCTTTATCTTTTTGCCGCCTATCACTCTCTGCTCGTAGTTTTTGGTTATTTTAAACACCGTCCCCGACAAAAGCAACAGACCTATAAGATTCGGCAAAGCCATAAGACCGTTAAACGTATCGGAAAGATCCCAAACAAGCTGAATGCTCGACACGGCACCTATAAATGTCATTGCGAGAAATATTATTTTATATACCGCAGTCAGCTTTTTTCCGCCTATATATTCTGCGGCACGCGAGCCGTACACCGACCAGCCGAGTATGGTTGAAAAAGCGAACATAACTATACCTATGGATACTATATAAGAGCCCCATTTGCCGAGCACGCTCTCGAAGGCATATATTGTTATATTGACTCCCTCAAGTCCGCTTTGCAGATTTGCCCCGGTAGTCAGTATTACGAGTGCCGTAAGGGTGCATATAACAATGGTGTCAAAAAACACCTGAAATATGCCCCACATACCCTGTGTTACGGGTTCCTTGGCATCAGAGGAGGAATGGACCATTACCGACGAGCCGAGGCCCGCCTCATTAGAAAATACTCCGCGCGCCACACCGAAACGCATGGCTCTTGAAATACCGTATCCCATAACGCCTCCTCCGACGGAGCGCATACTGAACGCTCCCGAAAATATCTCGCCGAAAGCGTCGCCTATATGGCGGAAGTTTACGATTATTATTATAAGCGCACCTATTATGTAAAACGCCGCCATAAAAGGCACAAATTTTTCCGTCACCGTGACTATTCTTTTCAGTCCGCCGTAAATTATAACGGCTATGAGGGCACAAACGACTATCCCCGTGACAATGCCCGGTATATTAAACGAACCCTTAAGTGCCGTGGATATTCCGTTGACCTGAGCCACCGAGCCTATTCCGAACGACGCGAACAGACAAAAAACAGAAAATATAACCGCAAGCCACTTTTGGCCGAGTCCTTTTTCGATATAATACATAGGGCCGCCCACCCACTCGCCTTTTTCGTTTTTTCTGCGGAAATATATGCCGAGCGCATTTTCGGAAAAGCTCGTCATCATACCGAGCAAAGCAGAAATCCACATCCAAAATACCGCACCCGCTCCGCCGGAGGAAATCGCGGTGGCTACGCCTACAATGTTACCCGTGCCTACCGTTGCGGCAAGAGCCGTTGCAAGTGCCTGGAACTGCGATATGGCTTTTTCATCCTTGGTTTTTGTTACCTTGCGGTCTTTAAAAATTGCGGCAACCGTATTTTTAATTGTGTAGCAAAAACGGCGTATTTGAAAAAATCGCGTACCGCACGTGAGATAAAGACCGGTAAGCAGCATCAATATGAGCATCGGAGGCCCCCAAACGACGCTGTTTACCTTACTGTTGATATTCTGAATAAGCTCTACAAAATTTTGCATAGTACCTCCGAATGTGTTTTTATTGAATAACAAGAAAACGGGGCAAAAGCAGCTAATAACAGTATTGCTTTACGCCCCGAATTATTAAGAATAAAGCTTTCCGACTATGATGTTCACAAGCGAAACCGGCAATGCCTTTGAAAGCGCCAAAAACAGATGATATTTAGTGCCTTTTGTAGACAAAAGCTTCGGACGAGCTTTGGTTGCCGCGGCATACACCGCATCGGCTATATCGTCCGGCGACATACCGTTTTGCTCGTCGCGCTCCATACCGGCAACCGCTCTTTTAAGTGTTTCGCCGTAAAATTCGTCACCGGCGGTATTTTTCTCTCTTGCCGCGGTAAAACCCGTTTTAACATCGCCCGGCATTACGGCGCAGACCTTTATATTAAACGGTCGCACCTCGTTTGCAAGAGCCAGAGTCAGCGAATTTACAGCCGCCTTTGACGCCGAATAAAACGCCTGAAACGGTATGGCAAGCGGAGCCGCGAGAGAGCTGAGATTAACAATTCTTCCGCCGCCTTGAAGCCTCATATATTTAATTACGTTTTTTGAGCAAATAAAGCAGCCGAAGAAATTGACGTCAAACTGTTTTTTAGCTTCTGCAAGCTCTGTGAATTCAACCGCCCCTGAGATGCCGAAGCCTGCATTATTCACAAGTATATCAATGCTTCCGCTGTCATTATATATTTTTTTGAATGCCTCTGAAACCGAGTGCTCATCCGTGACGTCGCACGAGATATGCTTAACGCCTACCGTTTGAATCTTCGGCTCGCGGCGACTCAGCTCATACACCCTGTATCCGTTTTCAAGAAACTTACGGCAGCAGGAAAGTCCTATTCCGCTCGAACCGCCCGTAACAACTGCAGTTTTCATCAATCTCAACTCCGTTAAAGCAGGCAAAGGCGCAAAGCCGCCGCGCCTGTAAAATACAAAAGAATTTTATCACAGCGGAAACGTTTTCGCAACTAAATGCGAAAAAATATCCGTAAATTCTGTATGTGCAGCCGTATGTAAGATTATTATATTGCCTTGCCGTATAGTCCCGTATTTTGCCAAATCGTCCGTTATTTTATTTTATTAAACAAGTCGATAATAAATACGTCTATATTGCTTGCGGCATATTCGGCGATGCCAAACGGCCGAGCTTCCTCAGACCGATTGCCTATTTTCACAATTTGCGGCGCTTTTACCGTTTTTTAACAGAATTACAGTTGCACATTTTGCTCATAAGCTTTAAAATTACAGTATATAGTTATATTGTCGCAGGCATTAAAAAAGCGGCACGAGAATCGGTACAAATCCGAATAAAACCAGCCGTTTCATATTCACGAAAAAAGGATGGAAAAAACAATGAAAAAGAAAAAAGAGAAAGGAAATAACAAGGGTTTATCGAGATACCTTGTGTCGGTATTACTGTTTTTGTTGTTCGAAGCGGTGGCAATCACACTATGGCTAATAAAGGATAATCTGTTTTATTTGCTGAATTTCAGCTACATAGGCACCTGTCTCGCATTGGGGACGGCACTTTTTACCGCCGAGAAACGCTATGCGCGTCATTTTGTACAGCTGGCAGTCGGGAGTTATATGCTGCTGTATCTCGGCATAATCTCCCGAGAAAATATGCAGATTGAGGGCTTTTGGTACTATCTGTTCCTCGGCGTTTTTGAAGCGGCAACCATTCACTATGCCGTGGCCAAAATCTTCGGACCGCTGCTGTTCGGACGCGGATGGTGCGGCTATGCCTGTTGGACGGCTATGGTTTTGGACTTTCTTCCTTATAAGCAGCCACGGAAGCCGCGAAAAGAAAAGCTCGGAATTCTGCGCTATGTGATGTTTGCATTATCATTGGCTCTTGTGTCGGGTCTGTTTTTGTTCAAGGTCGCAAATCTTGAGAAAATTATGTTTTGGCTGTTTCTCGCCGGAAATGCGCTTTACTATATATCCGGAATTGCGCTTGCCTTTATATTTAAGGATAACCGCGCATTCTGCAAATATCTCTGCCCTATCACAGTATTTCTGAAGCCCATGAGTTATTTTTCGCTTCTGCGCGTCCACTGTGACGAGAGCAAATGCGTTCATTGCGGCAAGTGCCTGAAAGTATGCCCAATGAATGTTGAGGTTAACAAGGAGTCACGCAAGCGAAAAAACGGAACAGAGTGTATTCTCTGCTACGAGTGTACAAAAAACTGTCCCACAAAGGCACTGCATTAAAACGAAAAAATCATAACCACTAGTAAACTAGTGGTTTGCACAGGCCCTATAAGGGCCGCCTACTGGCTGAGCCCCTGAAAGGGGCTTAGAAGTTTGGCAACGCATTACTATTTCAAGCA
>OGQV01000038.1_pt1 | contig 153500 bp, 144 predicted proteins | sample 1553311 | NCBI WGS metagenome assembly OGQV01 (sample SAMEA2579976, study PRJEB22360) | human gut metagenome
TTTAAGGGGGCAGAATCGCTTGGTTTTAGGGGGCAGCTTACACTGGATTTTCCAATTAGAAACAGATGGTTTAATTCATCGTAAAGTTTATCCAGAAGTCCCTCCACGTGTGGAATATTATGTTTCGGATTTTGGAATGACTTTAATTCCTCATTTAGAGAATTTAATGCAATGGGGACAAGAAAATTTTTCTGTTATTATGAAGAATAGAAAAAATAATGTTTGAATTACATTCTTTGAAAGAAACACAAGAGTATAAATCTTTAAGGAATTATATATACATCTGACAAATTTGGGTTTGTACAAAAAAAACTATTTATATAATTCGTATTCTATCAAAACGCTACTCTGCATAGGATATCTTTACGTTAAGAATAGGAGTTGTGAGATTGGTCATTTATAGTAGCTGTCCCTCTGGCATTGCCCGACATATCCATCATCCGTTTTACGCCTTTCACATATTCGTCTATCAATTTCCAAACAAAAAAGATTGACTGGATATCCTTATTTTCCAGTCAATCTTTTCTATCAATATTATGGTACTATAATCCAATTCCTTTACCTATTTTCTTTTTATCATTAACATACTGGCTAACAGGTGAAATACAATCGGACATTTTAGAAACGATTTTAGATATACCTTCATCAACTGAATTTGCTTCTCCATTTTGTGGCTGATTAGGAGTGAGTGTCAGTTGTATCTTCCTCTCCAACGCCGCCACTTCGGATTTGAGTTGCTTGAGTTCCTCTTCCTTCTTCCATGTGCCGCCCACCACTTCCCGGAGCGTGGGCAAATCCTTCTCCAACTTTTCGTTCTCTGTCTTGTACTGCTCCATCAGTTTCGGAATGCGGTCAAGCGCATTGAGGAAATTCGTTGCTGCCGCCTTGTGGTCGGACATTGCCAACTGTCCGTTGTTGTAGGTGTACTTGTACGCCCCCTCGATAAAGAAGCGATTCTGTTTCACCTCCACGCCCTCACGGATGGAGCTTTCCGTTTTCACAAGGATAGGGAAACCGTACAACTCACCGATAGGCAGGTATTCACCTCCCGTCGTGGCGTTCTTGGCAATCTCCTGTAGCCGTGTCCCGACGCTTTTCGCATCGGTAGCCGCCAGACCGTCCAGCCGTACCGGATTACGGTAATACCCGTCCTCGTCGGTCTGTGCTCGTGAGGTGAAGGTTTCGTAGTCCGCCGTCAGCTTGGCAATGTGTTCGTTGTTCTCATCCAATTTCTTGGTATGCGACTCCAATTTCCACGTCGAGCCGCTTTTATCCTTGTAGAAGCTCTTGCGCTCACTCTCCAATGCGGCAACTTTCTTTTCCAGACGTGCCTTGTCCAGCAGGTCGGTGTTGCCGGAAAGGATAGCCATGTACTCCGAGAAGTTCATTCCCGATTTCTCGTCCATGCTGCCCTCGTCGATGGTACGTGCGCCCATAGCACCGCTTTTAAGCTGGGAAATAAAGGTTTGCTTGCAGTGTAACAGGTTGAACTTATAACTGTCCAGCGATTTTTCAACCGCATAGATAATCACGTCCACCTTGTTGTCTGCAAAGGACTTGGCAATTTCGTTACCCTTTCTTACCGCCCGCCCGTCACGTTGGGAGAGGTCGGACGGTCGCCACGGTGTGTCCAGATGATGAAGCGCAACCGCCCGTTTCTGTGCGTTTACGCCTGTTCCGAGCATACTCGTCGAGCCGAACAGCACCCGCACTTTCCCCTCGTTCATGGCGTCTATCACCGCTTTGCGTGATTTCTCATTCTTGCACTCCTGAATGAAACGTATCTCGTTTGCCGGAATACCGTAATCCTCAATCAGCTTACGTTTAATCTCGCTGTACACGCTCCACTTTCCCGGTTGGTACGTTCCCAGATCCGAGAAGACGAACTGTGTGCCTTTCTGTGCGTCATACTTTTTGTAATACTCCGCAATCTTGGCAGCGCAGTGGCTCGCTTTGTTGTCCGGGTGGTCGTCGTACTTGTCCGGATCAATCATCCGCATATCGAGTGCCATTTTACGGGCGTAATCGGTGGCAATCAACATCTTCGCCTTTTCTTCCGAATCCGAAAGTTTCTCGCGTCCCAGCACCGTTGCATCACCCGATTGCGCAAACTCCATCAGTTTCTTGATGAACTCTTCCTGTACGGGAGTAGGCGGAATATTGTGCAGTATCTCGTTCTTTTCCGGCCTGTCCACGCCTACATCCGCCGCCGTGCGGTAATCGGTAATCTCATTGTAGAAAGCCGCCAGCTCCGGCACTTTGATAAAATAGCGGAACCTTTCTTTCTGTATCACCTGATTCGTGACCGAAAACTCAAAGTCGGTGGTCTTCTTGGCAAAGATTGCCGCCCATGCGTCGAAACAGTTGATGTTCTGCCGTTCCAGTTCCTTCGGGCGGAGATATTTGAACAATAGATACAGTTCTGTCAGCGAATTGCTGATAGTCGTACCCGAAAGAAACGTAGCCCCCAAGTCCTTATCCGTGCGTTCCTGAATGGTGCGCAGGGCAAACAGCATATTGAGTGCCTTTTGGCTTCCCTCGCTGTTTCCCAACCCCGCCACCCGGTCGTGACGGGTATTGAAAGTAAGATTTTTGAACTGGTGACTCTCGTCTATAAACAGGTGGTCGATGCCCATCTGCTTGAAATCCACCACGTCATCCGTGCGGGATTTGATGGCGTGTTCCACCTTTTCCAACTTGGCGAGCAGGTTGATTTTTCGCTTCTCCAATCCTTTGAGCATCCCTCTCGATACTTCCTTGCCCTGTGCTCGCAAGACGTCCAGATTCTCTTCCACCGAATCCAGCTCCTTTTGCAGAATCTCCTGCTGCACGTCGGTAGGTTGCGGTATCTTTCCGAACTGGTCGTGCGACATGATGACACAATCCCAATCATTATTTTTGATATTGTTAAAGAACTTCACCCGGTTCTGGGGTGAAAAGTCCTTTTCCGTGGCATAGAGGATTTTGGCATTTGGGTATGCCGTGCGGTAACACTCGGCTATCTCCGCGACATTGGCTTTCAGCCCGATAATCATCGGCTTGTGTGCCAATCCCAATCGTTTCATTTCCTGCGCCGCAAGGCTCATAATCAGCGTTTTACCCGTCCCCACTTCGTGGTCGCAAATTCCGCCGCCGTTCTGTTTCAGCATCCAGACGCAGTCTTTTTGGCTCTGGTACACCTCCTTGATTCCATATTTCTTTTCCAACGCTTTCAAGTTCAAACCCGGAAAACTCTGGTGCGAACCGTCATAGGTCGGACGCACGAAACAGTTGAACTTGCGGTTATACATATCCGCCAGCCGCTTCTGAAATTCGGGCGACTGTTCGTTCAGCCAATCCGTAAAACCATTGCGGATTTCATCAATCTTGGCGTTGGCAAGCTGTATCGCCTCGCTGTCCCTTACCTTGATGTCGTTGCCGTGTTCATCCTTGCCGATACTCTTGCTGATGTCCGGTACGGTGTTCAGAAGGGCGTTTTTCAGCAGGCTGATACCGTCGTATTTCCGGTATTGCCCCTGTACGGCATACTGGTCGGTGATTTTGGCGTTCTTTTCCTTACATTTGACCGAATACTCGTCGATACTCTCCGAATAGGCAATCGAAACATCCGTCCCGAACAGGTGCTTGACGTAGGCGGTGTAGATACCCGTCGGAATCCAGCGTTCACCGAAATTGAAATCCAATTCGTCGAACGTAATCGGTCGGGGCATGGCATCCCTGAGTGCCGCCAGCGATTCTTCCACCTCCGGTTTACGCTCGTTTCCTTCATTGTCCGCCGCCCAACGGAAGATTTTCTCCATCTTGTCACCCACGTTTCCGGCGACGAAGCGGTCTTTAATCTCATAGTTGTCCACGAGCGGATTGAAAAAGATGCGTCCTTTCAGTAATTTCACCAATTCATCCCGGCTGTTGTCGCACAGCGTTTCCATGTAATCAAGATTCACCGCTCCGTAACGGTTCAGTGAAGCGGACAAAGCCTCATGCGGTGTTTCCACGTGCGTAATGTCGTTCAGGGCGAAAGCGACGGGATGGTCGAATATGTCCGCCTTGATGAACTGCCCGTTTTCCACCCGTTCCAGCGAAAGCATATCACGCCCGGAAGTGTCCATAAGCAGGAATTTCACGTTCGCTCTGGCATTCAGCCTGCCATAACGTTTCACGAATGTGTCGTAGGCGGTATTCAGTGCGGCACGTTCCGGCTTGTTCTCCTCGTGCATCTCCGCCTCGTAAGTATAAAGCCGCTGGTAGCTGTCGCGCACGGAAATGTAAAGCTCCGCCTTGTCCTGTTGTGCCTTGTCCAGCTCCAACGGGTGGAACGTAGCCCCGTAGCGGGTAACACCTTTCAAATAGCCCACCTGATTGCCGTCCGCCACCAACATTCCTTCTTTGTGGTGCGGTTCCAATTTCGCCATCAGCGGACGGGGCTTCATTAACTCCGCCTCCAATTTCTCCGCTTCTTCCCGTTGTTTTATTTCCTCCTGACGGCGTTGCTCTTCCTCCAATCCGCCACCAACCGGGTACACCGGCTTTTCCGCATCGGGACGGTCGGATAGAGTTTTCCCTTCCCTCAGTTCCGCCCGTTGCTTTGGGGTAAGCCCCATCATCGCCTCATAAAAGCCGTTGATAGGCGGGTTGGTGTTCCAATCCATAGCGGCATATACCTGTTCCATATCTATGCTTGGAGATACGGGAGGTGTGGATATTTCATGTACCTTACCTGTATCATCCGCCGTCGGATTGGGCTTGGCAGCTTGTGGTTGGTCGAACAAACTGCGCTGTTTGGAGGGAGCGGTACGCTTGGACTTCTTTCCGGTCGGTTTTTTCTTCAATCCCGATTGGGCGAGCCGCCGTTCCTCTTGGCTGAAATTGAACAGGTCGTACAAGTCCATCACGGGAGGGGTGATTTCCGGCTTCTCTTCTCTTTTCGCGGACGGTTGCTTTTCGGAGATAACCTCTTGCTGTTTGGTCGGTTCCGGGGAATACACTTCCCGAACCTGTTGTTTCTCTTCCTGCTTTACTTCCTGTTCGGGTTGAATTGTCTTTTTAACTGCCGGTTTCTCTGTTTCCTGCTTCACTTCCGGCGCACCTTGCCTATACCTATTATATAGGTCGATACTCAGATTGGCGGAAACGGCTATATCCAGATGCTCTTTCAGGTCTTCGCCCATTGCCCGGATACCACCTTGATGGATGGTAAGCAGGGCGGGTTTGCCGTATGGGTCTGTCCCATGCTGCATCTTCGTGTTCCGGAGCGGGGCGACGCTCATCGTATATTCATTCTCGATGATACCATCCCCGATGTCCGTTGCACGGATAAACCATTTTTCCTGCTCGGACAACTCCCGGTTCTTCATCGTGTCTTTTTGCAGGATAACGAGGTCGCTGCCCACTTCCGTCCCGGCATGGTCGGTAAACAGGTTGTTGGGCAACCGTACCACCGACACGATATTAGCGTTCTTCACGATATGCCGACGGACAAGCTCGTTCTTCGGGGAGTTCAATACGCCTTCCGAAGTGATGAACGCCACGATACCGCCTTCACGTGCCGCATCCAGACCTTTGAGGAAAAAGTAGTTGTGGATGCTCTTGGCGGCGGTACGCCGGGCGTTGTCCGGAACGCCCGTATATTCGGGATCGAATACCGCCATGTCGCCAAACGGAATGTTGGATGCCACCACATCAAAAGTACCCATGAAGGGTTTCTCAATCCGCTCGAACCCCTCCGCACGCACTTTATGTTCCGGGTAAAGGTGCGAGAGTATTTTTCCCGTAAGCAGGTCTTTGTCAAAAGCCATGACCTCCGCTCCCGGAGCGTCAGCACCGAAAGCGGAGATGAACACCCCTTGTCCTGCCGACGGATCGAGCAGGCGGTCGGGGATAATACCCTGTTCATGGAGCGTACCGGCAATTGCCGATACGATTTCGGGGGGAGTGTAAAACGCTGTAAGGACGGAGCTTTTCAGGCTGTCCATATAGCGTTTGTACTCTCTATCATCTGCCGAGTTATCACGGACAAGCCTGTGTAACTCCGCTGTCATGGGAAACAACTCGCGGTCTGATTTCGTCCAATGTACGGCGTCCATCAGGTTGTCGGCAGGGTTGAGGATGAACTTCAACCCGCCGAACCCGCAGTAGCGGCTAAGTATCTTCCGTTCTTCGGGAGTAGCCGCCCTGCCTTCCTTTTCCAATGTGAATACCGTCCGTATCGCCTCGATGTTGTCCCGCAGCTTCGCTTTACGGTTAAATGCCATGCTCTTCGAGATAGATTGCGACGGTTCCCGTCAGTTCGGTGTAGAGCAGGTCGTATTCGGGCGTGTAGGCGAAACCGTCCGCAAGCGGGTATCGGGCGAACACCTCTTCCGTTGCGGGGAGCAGTGTCAGGGCGAATACAGGGGCATCGCCCGGCGGCACTTCATCGGCAAACTCGTTCCACAACACTTCGATAACGGTGTTGTACTTGGAAAAATGCAAGCCTTGAAGCAATGCCGCCATTGCCAGCTCCTGCGCACCTTCCGGTGTAGCCCCTTCCAGACGGGATTGTTCGTACACATCGGCGGCATGGTCGGCACGACCTTCGATGAAATCCGTGTCGGATACACGGTCGGGATGGTTCTCTTTCAGGTATTTCAGCAGGTATAGCCCGTAATAGGAAAACTCTGCGGATTTATTCTTATCATTCATATTTCTGTGGATTTTAGTGGATGATTGTAATTAAGAAAGGTATAAACGCGAAAGGCACCCGACGTCCCCGCCGAGTGCCACCACTAAAATCCACAGTAAAATCAGTATCAACTATCAGATAGCATGAATGACTTCCTGTAAATTCAGTGGTAAATATACGCATTATTTCTTTTTTCGCTTGGAGTTACGGTTGTTTTTCACATCGGGGAACACGAATACCGTGTTGAAATCCCTGTCAAAGGCGACGGCGGCACTGAACGGCTTGCCCTCCTTGCTGTTGAAGCCCTTTATAACGCCCGTCTGCCCTTTGGTAAGCAGTTCGGTAATCTCCGCATCTGTCAGCGTTTTCCCCGCTTTCTGCCGGAATATGGGCAGTCCGCAGTCGGGATTGCCGCAACGTACCACCTTGCCGTAGAACTGCATCATCCCTTTCCCGCATTTGGGACAAGTGCAGCCGCTTTCGTTGTGCGGGAACAGCTTGTCCGAACTCAGCAGCTCCGATGTAATCTGCGAGGTGTACGCCTCAATGCCCTTGCGGAACGCTTCGGCACTTATCCCGCCGTCTTCGATCTGCGAGAGAGCCGTTTCCCATTCGCCCGTCATGGTTACGTCGGCAATGCGCATCGCCTTGACTACCGAGTAAAGCGCAAGCCCCTTTTCGGTTGGGACAAGGGATTTTTTCTGCCGCACCATGTATTCACGTCTGAACAGCGTTTCAATGATAGCTGCACGAGTGGCAGGCGTGCCGATGCCGCACTCTTTGAGAGACTGGCGCATCTGTTCGTTTTCCAGTTCCTTACCGCAGGTCTGCATGGCAGAAAGCAAAGTAGCCTCCGTATGCAGCGGTTTCGGCTTGGTCTTCCCTTCGGTCAGCGAACATCCTTTGACGGGCAGCGTATCGCCCTCTTTCCATTCGGGCAGCGTCACTTCTTCCGTTTCCTCGCTCTGCCGGTACACGCCACGCCAACCGGCTTGCTTAATGACGGAACCTTTGATGCTGAACGCCACGCCGCCACATTCCGCCGAAACGGTCGTCACGTCTTTTACGCATCTTTCCCCGAAGGCTTCCAGCATACGCCCGGCAATCATATCGTAGATAATCCGTTCCTCCGCACCGAGATGCTGTGCCTTTACCTCCGTAACGAGCAAGGCGTGGTGGTCGGTAATCTTCGTATCGTCCACGCTCCGGCGTGGGAGGTCGCCCATGCCGGAGATATAGCCGCCCCATGCCGGGTTGTTCTTCAACGTGAGCAGCAATGTGGGTATTTCGGCGAATACGTCTTCGGAGATATGGCGGCTGCCCGTGCGGGGATAGGTAATCAGCTTCGCCTCATAGAGCTTTTGGGCGATGGAGAGCGTCTGTTCCGCTGAAAACCCGTGCTTGGTGTTCGCCTCTTTCTGCAAGGTCGTCAAATCATACAGGAGTGGGGCTTCCTGCACGGTTTCCTTGCGTTCCACATGGGTGACGGTAATCTTACCGCACTCTTTGGCTATGCCGTAGGCGGTTTCGGCAGGCTCTTTCTCTTTCCACTTTTCTATGGAAGAGAATTTCACGACCTCACCGTCCACCGTTCCGTCGGTCGATAAATGGAGTTGGAATACAGGTTCGGGAACGAAACGCTTGTTCTCCCAATAGCGGTCGCATATCATTGCCAATGTGGGTGTCTGCACCCGTCCGAGCGAGTATGTGCCACGTCCGGCGGCAACGGTGATGGCTTGCGTGGCGTTGATGCCCACGAGCCAGTCCGCTTCACTGCGTGCTTTGGCTGCATAATACAGTTTGTCGTACTCCGCACCGGATTTCAGGTTTTCCAATCCCTCACGGATGGCTTTGTCGGTCAGCGAGCTGATCCAGAGGCGGTCAAAAGGGGTGGCGCATCCGATGTACTCGTACAAATAGCGGAAGATAAGCTCTCCCTCGCGTCCTGCATCGGTGGCGACAATAATCTTATCGCTTTCACGAAACAGCTTGGCGATGATTTTGATTTGCGCCACCACGCCGCTGTCGGGCTTGTAGCCTTTCTCCCCCTTGACCTGCCGGGGGACAAGGGTAAACACGGGCGGAATAATCGGCAGGTTGTCACGATGGAATCCCTTGATACCATACCCTTCGGGCAGGGCGGGCATGACCAGATGCCCGAAAGCCCATGTTACATAATACCCGTTACCTTTCAGGTAACCCTCCGCTCTCTCCGTTGCGCCCACGATACGGGCGATTTCCCTCGCCACGCTGGGTTTTTCCGCGATAATGCAAATTTGATTGTTCATACTGATTTAATTTATTTATTGTGGATTTTAGTGGTTGGGGCGATGCCCCGGTTGATAATTATATTTCTTCTTCTGCTACTGATTTTGCTTTTAACTTCTCTTTTTGAAGTGCCGCAATCAGTTTGCATACGCCTACATTCTTACGCCTGCCGCACGGTTCTGTGTCCTTTGCTGCTGTTGCTGCTGCGTATTGGCAGGAGCTGTTTGCCCCTGCCGCAAAGGTTGGTTCAGATGCTTGGTAGCCTCATTGGTATTCCCGTGCGTATTGACCGCCACCTGCGTGCGGCTTTCCGAAGCGGGGGCGACTTCTTTTGCCCGTGATAGTTCAGGATCGGCACGGAAATATTTCGGTTTCCCTGCTTCAAAATCGTATCGGACATAAGCGGTGTAGGGTTCTCCCTTGCCGTCGCGTTTCATATCCTTGACAAGAATGGTTTCCCCTGCGGCGAAATCCTTCTGCTGTTGTGGGGTGAGCAGCACGCCGCCCATTGTTTTCGGGGCACGGATATTCCCGTTCTCATCCAGCCATTGGAATTTATAGACTTTCGGCTTCTGTTCGCCTTCCGGTCCGGTGGTGGTTTGTCTGCTCGTTGCCTGTGCAGCCGGAATCGGTCTGGCAGGTTGTTGTGCCGTTTGTCCGGTCGCCTGCCCGTTGCGCTGCCTTCTGTTCTGCCCGTTCTGTTTGGGTTTGGGCACGAACTCCACGCCCCGGCGTTCCACGTTCACCTGCAACGTGGCGGTGAATTTTCGTTTTTCAGACAAGACGATTTCTTTATTAGGCAAGGGACGCCCGGCAACGAGTTCAGCTATTTCATGCTCGGTAAATTCGGTCTGTCCGATTCTCGTGGTGACGGGCACGTCTTTCACCGGGATAGCCTCTATCTCGTTGGTCTGGCGGTCGATACTGATATAGGAAGGGATGATTTCGCCCGTTTCCTTGTCCGCCAACTCTACCACACGTCCCATGTTTCCTGTTTTTTGCAGGTTTGCTTTGTCTTCGGGTGTAAATTCATGCTCCATGAACTTCTCGTCAAGTCTGGGCTCCTTGCGGATAGTGTGGGGCACGATACCGATACTGCCGTCCGGCATTTCCTTGAATGAAAGCCGTGCTTCTATCTCGAAGCGTTCCCCTGCGATAAGGGGAGTGACCGTCACAAGTGCCGATTTGCCGTAGCCGAGCATCTTTTCCAAATCGCCCGATGCTTCCAACGCTTCGCGTTTGATGCCGTATTGTTCTTCGAGATTTGCCCAATCAATACGGCTTTCATCTATCAGGTGCTTTTTTTCATCGGGCTTCTCTTGTGCGGATTGCCCGTCTTGTGTCTGATTCTGCGCCTCCCCATTCTCCTGTTTTTCGGACTCTTTTTCGTCAGGAAACCAATGCTCTTCAACTGCTTGCCAGAAAGGGTTGAGATCATTGGGCGCATCGGGAGTCGGTTTGACTTCTTCGGGTACAGTTTGCGCCTGCTGCTCGTACTTGGACGTATCCACGTGGTGCGGTTCCAGCAGGTCACGGTTCTTTTCGGGATTTTTAAGCAGGTCTTTGAGCACGTCTATCACATGCTCGATGTTCTCCGCCGCCACACGGTAGAAGCCGAAGCGTTTCGGCTCCTTGCATTGCCGGAAAAAATTGTCCAGAAAGCTGTCCAGCGGGTTGCTGTTCTTGTCGAACAGCAGAAAATCCTTCTGGTTGGCTCCCGAAGCGGCGGTCGTTTTCGGCGTGCCGTCCTTTTTCAGCCCGGCGACGACGCTGATTTCGCCCGTCTTCTCGTCCCGGACAATCAGCACGTCCTTTTGATTCTTTTTTTGTTCCATACTTTATTGCTTTTAATTAAAAATGAAATTGTTTCGCCCACGAAAGTAGCGGCTATCAACCGTCCCGCAATGGGGGAAGAACCGTGTGGCAGCTTGTGGCTTCCGTCTGGAAGTTTGTGGCTTTATGCCTTTTGCTTTTTCTCACCGTTTTTCCCTTCGGACTCCTTGAAATGGATTCGCAGGAACTCCTGCACGTCCGACTCCTTGTAATACACCTTGTGCCAGAGCATCTGGTATTTCAGTGTCCCCGAACTGCGGTAACGCTGGATGGAGCGTTTGCTCGTGTTGAGCAGCTCGCACAAGTCCTGATTGTCGAGCAGCCGTTCCCCGTCGAGATATTTCACCTCCCTGAGCTCCTTGCCCGTAAGGGAGGCAATAAGCTGTTCGTTCCGGTCGAAGCGTTCCATGATTTGGCGCATCCAATTTTCAAAAGTGGTTGTATCAAGTGGGGTATTCATCGGGAAATAGATTCGTGAGTAGTTCTATAACTTTCTCGAAACTCATCCAGCGTCTGCGGATTACAGCTGACAATACGTTGTGCAATACATTTTTCCACATCGGAAAAACGATACAGGCATTTACTCCGTATCATACAATAAGGGATGGTTCGTTCTTTCCTCATACGCTGAAGAGTTCTCGTACTAATTTTAAGAAGTTCAGCCAGTTCCTCACTTGTCAGCCATATTTCAGGCTCTTCTGCAGGCACTGCTGCTTTTTTAAATACATAATCGGAAATCCGATTAATTCGAGTCACCAAATCTTGATATACTTGATGATCCAGAGTAATTATTTCCATTCTTTTACGCTTTTTGATTATGGCGCAAAATTGAAAAGATAAAAGATGGAGAATCCACAGGTAGGTAACTACCTATGTAAGATTTCTCTGGAATTTAAGCTATACCAGAGTTATAATAAAAATCTGTAATGCCAAATCATTAGGTCACATTAATTCTTTGCTTATATTTGCGATGGATGTACATTTGTACATCCTCGTTCACGAGAGAGGCAATGCGCATAAAATCAATAAACACATTGAAAAGCAATGACTTATCAGATATATATCTATACATTAGCACTGAAAGATGGTTATTATTATGTAGGAAAGACCATTGATCCTGACAGAAGATTTAATGAACACTTTAGCGATAAAGGGGCTGTATGGACTAAATTACATCCCCCTGTTAGTGTAATTGAAAAAGAATCTTTTCTCGTTTCTTCTCTCGAAGAAGAGGACCGTTGGGAAAACCACCAAACTATAAAAACGATGAAAGCCAAAGGCTGGCAAATGGTCAGAGGTGGCTATTGGTGTAATGTGGGTGAAATCGAAACCATAAAGCACCTGCAACATTGCGGATATTTTTTAGATATAGATATTAAGGATATTTCATTTAGTAAAAGAGAGTATTATATATATCTTCTTGAATTGGAAAATGACAAATATTATGTCGGCTACTCCCGTTCCTTGAAATCCGCCCTTAAAAGACAGGAAAAAGGTACTGCTTCAAATTGGACTTACATCAATAAACCCATACGGTTATTGAAATATCAGAAAGCAGTATTTGAAAATGGTATTCCTGATATGAATATGGTTAATGAGTGGGTGCTTCAATGCGGTGCTGAATACGGGTATGAGAATGTCCGTGGAGGGAGTTTTAATTTATTGGAGTCGGAACAGCATTTAAGAGTTATACAATCATTCTTACAGAAAAAAGGAAAAGGTGTGAATGTCACTAACTTTAGTAATTACAGCAAACTCATAGAAGATTATGAGAAAAATAATCCTAAGATAGATTATGATTTGCCACTTAATGATAACGAGCGCATTATGGTTGTTTATGTGCTGGCATTAGAGGATGGTTATTACCATGTAAGTTACAGTAGTAATTTGACGGCACTTATGCAGAAATATGAGAAAGGTAAATATTGCGAATGGTGCAAACTCCACACTCCTGTTAAGCTATTGGAAATTATTCCCGTAATTTGTCCTAAGGATCATTTGGAGATTATTGAGGAACTTGACCCTATTGTTGAGAAATACTTCAACGAGTACGGAGCAGAGAAGGTTAGAGGTGGTAGATTCCCTATCGTAGATGAAAAGCTCCACTTAAAGAAAGTTTTTGAAAGATATAAAATTGACGAATGTAAATACATCAGATACACGCAAAAAGAAATGAATCATCTAAAATATGAACGTAAGAAATCACGAAAGACAAACAACTTAAAAGAATAGTTTTTACAGCTAAATATTTCGTATTTTTCAACTGCCATTTCTTATGAATTTACTAAAATACAGGCATACTGATTGGCTCCAAACTGCCCATTGGTTAGTAAAAAAAATGTCTTATTGGCTATTTTTAATTTTTTGATGTCTAAATAGTTTGACAAGAGTTTTAGCTATTCTTTCTACCCTTGTTTCATCTGTTTTGGCGGAATAGATCCATTTGACATAATTGTGTTGTTCGTTTTCATTCAATGAATGAAAGAACTGCTGTGCATCCCGATCTTCCTGTAAGCATAAAAGCAGTTCCTCAGGAATTTCCAGTGGTTCATTGTCCGGATATAAAATGACATGAACATAATCTCCCGCTTGTTTCTTTATCTTTTTCCGTATTTCAGCTTTCACGGAAAGAAGCAATTGCCCGTTACCCGACGGCATTAAATGGAACTTCTTAATTTCATAACCATCAATACTGCCATTTACGATTACCCAACCAAAATGTGAATGTTTATCCTGTAAAATTTCAGGAATCAGAGCGTAAGTCCACCCACCCTTTCCCGGGAATTTTTCAAGTAGATATTCCTTATCTACCAACGGTTCTTCCTTTACTTTCATAATATCACTCTTTGCTTCCATAACTAAAAATTACAAATAATATTTTATCTATATTCAGCAACTACATTATTTAAAATTCATTTCTCTGCATTGGAAAACATAAAAGCCAAAACAGTTTCTCAATCATTTAGCCAAACTGTTTTTCCAAGAAATATCCCGGTCACAGACTTAGCTCCCAAGTCTATCATTCTTCGCTTCAACTGTTTAAAACTCTGTCCGGTGGTTAATATATCATCGAATAATATTACGTGCATCCCATTTATATCTCTCCTTTTGATACTCAGATTAGACACCACATCCTTATGCGAAGTACCTTTCATCTGCTCCCGTTCCTCTTCTATCCAGATGGTTTGAAAGCCATCACGCACATTCAACCACTTCGATAAATGATAGCAGAGAACAGGAAATCTTTTCCGTTGCCGTTCCCTTGTAGAAGCAGGAATAGGAATTAGTATCGTCTTTTCAGGAGAATTATAATAAGAAATATTCTTCATGCAGAGAGATACAATCTTAGCCACCAGCATCCCGCAATGCCCTCCCTCTTTGAATCGGAAAATCAAATTACTGATACGCTTTTGATGTACATCTATTTTTTGAATACGCGTAGGATAATAATCATGTACATAGTAGCATGTGCTCCCGTCAATCTCACAACTTCCGGTGAAAGCTGTATCATAAGGATAAAACTCTGTTTCCACTCCACAATCATAAGAGAAAACCAATATATCCTTATACATACTCAATCTTTCCGAAGATTCCGCCCGCCCGATCCAACCAACCGACCCTCCGGTATTCATCAGCCCAATGCCTATTTCAAGTTGTGTATTGAACGACTGATGCGAAATGACATACCAGTCATAATCCTTACAAAGTCCCGTAAAGTCGCTAAAGCTATCAGATAAGAAATAGAAAAGACCTCCTTCTTTCAGTACAATTACAAATTCACCCTGTGGTTGTCGGTGCAGATAGAAAAATTCCTCACAACTTCCCAACTCATAGCCCATTGGAACTTTATACCCATCTACTACATAGCCAGAATCATATTCAAAAAGCATATTAAAGTCTTCAACCATAAGCACTATATTCTATTTCAATATTTTATGCAAATATACCATCTTGACATCCGAAGGGAAACATCATTCATTATTCTTTTAGCTTCTTTTATCACAAAGGAGTAAACGCACCGATTATAAACAAAGAAACGGCTTTCTCCCACCTATAAAAGCAGGAAAAGCCGTTCAATTTTATGAAAGTCTATTAGTTTACACTTTGCTTTTTACTTATTTGCAGTACAATAGGGATTTGTTGTTCACTGACCCTTCGTACAAGTTGTTCCGTAATCCATTCCCTGAACATGGCGCAAAACGCACTCTTCATACGGAAAGCAAGCATAATAATCATATTAAGATTATAATAATCCAACCATCCATGCTTACCGGGAGCATATTCTATCGGCATATCTTTTCTCACCGCATACTCATGTAATTCACCTTCAGCAAAAATCTTTTTGATTTGTCGTTCAACAGATGCTCCGCCAACATTAAATATATCGGCGATCTCCCGTATATTCATCCAGATGCTCCCATCCTCCGCAGGTCTGAGAGCAATACGAACACCGCCGGAATCCTTTGCTTCTATAATTACTTTTCCTTCGTCCATACTCTATATTCTATTATCATTATGAGTTTAACGCTATTGATTCGAATTCATCTAATTTTCCAGATAATTGCTGCATATCATTACGTATCTTATCATTCGTGATGCGGGCATAAATCTGTGTCGTTTCTATATTCGTATGTCCTAACATTTTGCTGACTGTTTCAATGGGAACACCTTTAGCAAGCGTGACAGTCGTTGAAAATGTATGTCTTGCGAGGTGAAAAGTAATATTTTTATTAATTCCGCACAAATCAGCAATCTCTTTCAGATAAGAATTTAACTTTTGATTGCTTAATACGGGCAATAATTCACCTTTAGGTAATTGTCCATCATACTTCTTCAGTATAGCCAATGGAATTTTCAGAAGTGGAACATTCACCGGGGTATCTGTTTTTTGGCGATGCCTCATAATCCATAGCTTACCATCAAACGAGGTACAGATTTCACTTGCTTTCAGCGTCTTTATATCAATGTAACTGAGCCCAGTAAAACAAGAAAAAATAAATACATCCCGCACCTGTTCCAAACGTTTCGTTGGGAACTTTTTCTTCAATATTTTCTGTATCTCCTGTTCGGTCAGATAGCCTCTATCCACCCGTTTCAATCGAATCTTATAATTCATGAACGGATCAGTATAAATCCAGCCGTTATTCTTTGCCATAATAACAATCATTCGGAAAGTCTGCATAAATTTCGCGGTTGTATTCTCATTACATAAACTGACGGTACGCAGATACGTTTCAAAATCTGTAATGAACATATGATTGATTTCCTTCAAAGCAATATCCGTGATATTATACTTTGCTTTCATAAATTCTTCTATCCTTCTATAGCATCGGTCATACTTCGCCATAGTTGCAGGCGTTTTACTGATACCTACCAGCTTTTGTGCATCCTCATTATGCTTCTTAAATAGTTCCAAAAGAGTCCGTTGCTTGGCAGTAAAACCCAAGAACGCATTTCTCACTTTCTCCGCTGTAACAAACGACTCATGTACTTCAATATCACGATAGTGATTTTTTAGAGAGGTACGTATATCTTCCAACAAATCATTTAATTGACGTGCTTTTACAGAATTGCCGGCCACTTTTCCCAGTCTCACGTCCCATGCCTTTGGATCCACATTCAATTTTGAACTGAATTGTGTGACATCACCACTTACCGTCAGTCTGACCATAATACAGACTGTTCCATCCTTGTTTACTTGATTCTTTCTAATGTAGAAGAGAATCTTAAATGTACTTTTGCTCATATACTTTGTTTTTTATGTCCGTAACAATGGGGTTATAACTTCCCATTGCAAAGGAACGATTAACAATTAGTTTATGAACGGACATTTAAGAGACAACGATCGACAAATCAGCAACTTATCATTAAAATCGTTACTATTTTATTTCGCTCAATTTTCAGTAACGATTTAGTAACACTACTTTGTCCAAACGGGGCATTTTCTTGTCTTTTGCTTGTCTGCCGACAAAATAAAAAAATCCCGTAAAACCTTGATTTTACGGGACTTGTCTTAGCTTTTCCACCATTTGTCTTTAGTGTTCAGCGGAGAGACAGGGATTCGAACCCCGGGTACCTCGCAGTACAACGGTTTTCAAGACCGCCGCAATCGACCACTCTGCCACCTCTCCAAAACTCCTCTTTCAAGAAGTGCTTTTCTCTTAAAGCGGTGCAAATTTACGATTCTTTTTTGATATCACAAACATTTCTGCACAAAAAAACATTCTCTATGCCTAAATTAGTATATATACAAGAAGATTGACCGATGCAATGAAGCCTACACCATTACAAGTAAACAAAATCACTGCAAACTGAATCAGAAACAATTCATATATTTCCTCTCTCTTGTAATTTTCTAAATTCCTCTTTCAAGATATCAAGCTCATGTTGCGCCTCTTCTGAAACCGGGGGAGTGGGGACAGAACGCGGAATATTTTGCTGAGAATCGAAATCTCCCACCGCAATGCCGTTACCAAAGAGGAAACTTTCTTTTTCCAAGCACAGGTTATAAACCCTGTCGTTATACATTTCCGTGTAGAGGCTGTCTATTTCCTCAAAATTCCCGTCTGCAGTTTTCACTTTGTCGGTAACGAGCAGTGCCTTGACAGGTTGTACGCCACGTTGTCTCGTTTGAACCGGATGGTCAGATGTCAAACGTATCCGCTTGCCGCTTTGGGTGACCAGCACAACTACTTTTTCTTCTATTCCAGAAATGATATTCATCACCCGGACGTCCTCTCCCGATACGGACAATACTTTATCTCCGGCACGAATCGCATTAATTCGTTTCTCCTGCCCGTCCGCCATGCGGATAAGGGTTTCCTGAGCAAAACACCTGCTGTTCTGATTATTCTGCTCCTTTCTTTTTTCCGAGTTCATTTTTCTTACTTCTTTAAGTTTAACGAAGTCTCGTTATTCAACAATTTGCATGGCACATTCTCCCAATTCGGTGGAAGCGCTTCATATATTCTATGTCATTGTTGCGCACCTTCCAATCTCCAATATCTATCTGCAAACAAGAATAAGACGTTTACAAAAGTAAGAAAAAAGCATTGCTTTGCAAATTTCAATTGCTTTTATTGTCTAAATCATCACTACGATTAAATAAGTGTTATAAGTCAAGTGCCATCTCATGAAGGGGCATTCGCGTTCCCACGAAGAGACACAATCGTTCCCATTAGGAGATACGATAGTGTCCATTAGGAGAAACTGCAGTTCCCATTAGGAGAAACTATCATTCCCAATTAAAGGACACAACAGTTTCTAAGCATAGAAACGTCAGTTCCCTACCCATAGGACACTGCAATACACTATTTACCAATAAGATAATAATAGGATATCACATCAGAAAAGACACCTTTTCACTCCCCCCAATTATAGCCATCCACGTAATCATCGAAATAATCATCCAACTGGAGTCCGCATTCCTTGGCCAAATGAATGATAAATTGTTGGTCGGCAGGTTTTATTAACCAGGCGCCTCTACGGGCAAGGTAGTAGTTCTTGCGTCCGAAGTGAGAAATGAGCCGCCATCTGAATGTATCGGAGACACTGACTGTCAGAGAACCCAACAGCTGCGTGAAACCTTTAGCATAACGCATCGCCTTGTTCGGACGATAATATTCGCATTTTCCCTTCATGGCTTGCAGTTTTTGAGGAGTCAGGGTGGGCAGGAACGGATATTTTACGGGAGCATGCTCCAAGGCTATGTGGCGCAGACAGGTAGAAGCCTTAGGGCAATCGGCAGATGCACATAAGCCAAAACCATAAGGCACCTGCGAGTAATCGAATGTTTCCATATCGTGTTTATTAATAATTGACGGCAAAGGTAAACAGAATAAATCGGGAAAAAGAGGAAAAGATTGAAAAGATTGGAAAGGAACAAAAGCTGGAAGTGACAGTAAGTAGTTTACCGTCACTTTTGTCAGCACTAAGAACATAGCTAATAATCAAGCAGATACGCCACACGAGTGACGGTAAAACATTTTGTCTACACTAATAACAGTCTATCTATCAACAAGATAATATAAAAGTGACGACAACCGCCATAAAAACAAACTTTCCAGTAAGTGATGAAAGTGGCATACCTAACAATAGTTATTTTATGCTGTTCAACATAAAAAAGGCATATATATCCATACCATTACGGAAATATTTCCGTAATTTTGCAGCTCCAAAAGGATAACATTACATTTACCCACTAACAAAATGAATATTATGGAATTGAACAAAACCTTTATTGACGGGCTTTGGAGCAAAGAAATCAATGTCAGTGATTTCGTTAGTAAAAACATCGCGCCTTACACTGGAGACGCATCCTTCCTGCAAGGACCTACCGAGCGCACGAAAAAAATCTGGGAACTTTGTCTGAAAGCACTCGAAGAGGAAAGAGCCAACAACGGCGTTCGTTCTCTCGATCCTCATACCGTATCTACCATTACTTCACATCAGGCCGGTTATATAGATAAGGAGAATGAACTTATCGTTGGCTTGCAGACGGATGAGCTGTTGAAACGTGCTATCAAGCCGTTCGGTGGCATCAACGTAGTGATGAAGGCTTGCCGCGAAAACGGCGTAGAAATAGATGATAAGGTAAAAGATATCTTTACCCATTATCGCAAGACACATAATGACGGCGTATTCGATGTATATACTGAAGAGATCCGCTCATTCCGTTCATTGGGTTTCCTCACCGGACTTCCCGATAACTATGCCCGCGGACGTATCATCGGTGATTACCGTCGTCTGGCACTTTACGGCATCGACCGCCTCATCGAAGCCAAAATGGAAGATTTACATAATCTGACCGGCCCGATGACTGATGACCGCATTCGCCTGCGTGAAGAAGTGGCAGAGCAGATCAAGGCTTTGAAAGATATTAAGATAATGGGCGAATATTACGGACTCGACCTCAGTCGTCCGGCTACTTCCGCACAGGAAGCCGTACAATGGGTGTACATGGCTTATCTGGCCGCTGTAAAAGAACAAGACGGTGCAGCCATGTCTCTGGGTAACGTTTCTTCGTTCCTCGACATCTTTATTGAATATGATCTGGCACACGGTAAAATAAATGAAACATTTGCCCAGGAGCTGATCGACCAGTTCGTTATCAAACTCCGCATGGTGCGCCATCTGCGTATGCAGTCATATAACGATATCTTTGCTGGAGACCCGACTTGGGTAACAGAAGCCATTGGCGGACGTTTCAACGACGGGCGTGTGAAGGTAACGAAGACTTCCTTCCGCTTCCTGCAAACACTGTATAACCTCGGTCCTTCTCCCGAACCGAACCTGACCATACTTTGGGGACCAGAACTCCCTGAAGGCTTCAAGGAATTCTGTGCACAAGTATCCGTAGATACCAGCTCCATCCAATACGAAAACGATAATCTGATGCGCGAAGTACGTAACTGCGATGATTACGGTATCGCCTGCTGCGTATCCTATCAGGCTATCGGTAAGCAAATTCAGTTCTTCGGCGCACGTGCCAACCTGGCAAAGGCCCTGCTGCTTGCCATCAACGGTGGACGTTGCGAAAACACCGGTACCGTCATGGTAAAAGGTATTCCTGTATTGACCGGTGAAACATTGAAGTTTGAGGAAGTTATGTCGAACTATAAGAAAGTGCTGACCGAAATTGCCCGTGTCTACAATGAGGCAATGAACATCATCCACTTCATGCATGATAAATATTATTACGAAAAGGCTCAGATGGCATTTATCGATACGAATCCACGCATTAATCTGGCTTATGGTGTAGCAGGTCTTTCCATTGCCATCGACTCACTGTCGGCCATCAAGAATGCAAAGGTTACAGCCCGTCGTAACGACATCGGCTTGACGGAAGGTTTTGATATCGACGGTACATTCCCATGTTTCGGTAACAATGACGACCGTGTAGACCACCTCGGTGTAGACTTGGTATATTATTTCAGCGAAGAACTGAAAAAATTGCCCGTTTACAAGAATGCTCGTCCTACCCTTTCATTGCTGACGATTACTTCTAATGTAATGTACGGTAAGAAAACAGGTGCTACTCCTGACGGACGTGCCAAGGGTGTAGCTTTCGCCCCGGGTGCTAACCCGATGCACGGACGCGATAAGAACGGTGCCATCGCCTCGTTGAGTTCCGTAGCCAAGTTGCGTTATCGTGACTCACAGGACGGTATCAGCAATACGTTCTCTATCGTTCCGAAATCTCTCGGCCCAACACCGGAAGACCGTGTTGAAAACCTAGTAACAATGATGGACGGTTACTTTACTAAAGGTGCACACCACCTGAACGTAAATGTGCTGAATCGTGAAATGCTGGAAGATGCCATGGAGCATCCGGAGAAGTATCCGCAACTCACAATTCGTGTTTCCGGCTATGCTGTGAACTTTGTGAAGCTGAGCCGCGAGCATCAATTAGAGGTTATCAGCCGTAGTTTCCACGAAAGAATGTAATATGATAAACGTACACTCCTACGAAAGTATGGGAACATTCGACGGGCCGGGTCTCCGGCTCGTCGTTTTCCTGCAAGGCTGTCCGTTCCGCTGTTTGTATTGTGCCAACCCGGATACGATAGACGCAAAAGGGGGTACACCTACCCCACCGGAAGAAATTCTGCAAATGGCTATCAGCCAGAAAGCCTTTTTCGGGAAAAAGGGTGGCATCACATTCTCGGGCGGTGAACCCACATTGCAGGCCGAAGTGCTTATACCCCTGTTCAAAGATTTGAAAGCAAACGGCATTCACATCTGCCTGGATACCAATGGCGGCATCCGGAATGAAAAAGTAGAAGAACTATTGAGCCTGACGGATTTAGTGCTGCTGGACCTCAAAGAATTCAATCCCGAACGCCATAAGAAGCTGACCGGATGCAGCAATACAAAAACTTTGCATACGGCTGCTTGGCTGGAGGAACAGAACCGACCTTTCTGGCTACGCTATGTATTAGTACCGGGATATAGTGATTTCGAGGAAGACATTCGCAGTTTAGGCGAACATCTCGGCCCATATAAAAGTATACAGCGAGTAGAAATTCTTCCTTATCATCGTCTGGGCGTGCACAAGTACGAAGCTATGGGATGGGATTACCAATTGAAAGAGGTAAAAGAAAACACTCCCGAACAACTGGAACGTGCAGAAAAGCTATTCAAGGAATACTTTGAAACGGTTATAGTAAACTAAAATAAAGGAGCGATAGGGCGATAAAGTAATAGAGTGGTAGGGTGATAAAGTAGCTGCGCTGTATATCACAGAGCGTTATCTCACTATCACTTTATCACCCTATCACTCTTTATTCACACTGATTAGTAAGTCAGACGGATACCTGCCTGCAACGTAAAGTTCGTCGGATTTTCCTTTCGTATAGTCTCTATCGGAGAACCATCGTCAAAGAAATAGGAAACACCTGGCTCTACATATATTCCCACTCTATTACTAATATTATATTGAGCGCCTACCGCACCCATTACCGAAAGTTGCACAGGCTTCACTGTCTCCTTTTCACTTCCTACCTTACCATAAACGCACTTCTCTATTGCACCACCGGCAGATACATACACCGTGAAACGTTTATCATTAACGAAACTCCAGTTCGCACGCACCGGAATACCGATATAGTGCAGTTTCTGATCTGTCTTTTCCGAACTGTTTTCATAAGTTATCTCAGATGACAGCATCGTATAAGTCACACCGGTTTCCACCGAGAAGTTTTTCGGCAATGCTTTCCGCACCGATACACCGAAACTGAGCGGTTGCTTATGCTTGATATCCTTAACCTGACGCAAATTTTTCCGCAAATAAGGCACACCACCTTCAAAAACAAGTTCCTGGCCATCAGGAATATTCAGAATACCGTTAGATACATCCGGCAAGTCTAACTTATCACTAAACATCGGACCGGAGCTAGGATCGGCCTGCATATCATTTCCCATTGTATTCATGGCAAGTGCTCCTGTATTTCCAACAGACATACCAATCGCCCAACCTTTATTTTTCGTAGAAGATTTCTTTTCGGTCGGCAAATGCAGTTTGTCTCTGCTGGAAGGACGGTATACCTCGCGCTCCTTTCCTTTAGAAGTTGAAGAAGAGTTTGATGGAACGACATCGTCTCCATTCGCCTTTTCTGTGAGCACTTCAGTGTCCTTTTCCTGTATCTGTGCACCCATTTCCGATATATTCTTTTCTGTTTCCAAATGTTGTGCCACAAGAGCTTGACGAGAGCTTTCCTGCTCAATCACCCTTCTGATAACAAACTCCGGTTCTTCTCCCTGCACATCCGGCTCTGCAGGTGCAGGCAGCGCATCAGGTATAGCTGCTAAAGCCGGTTCGGCCGCACGACGCACATCGTCCACTACCGGACTTTGCAGCAACCAAAGACTGACGGACGACACAGCCACCAGCGCAACCGCCGCAGCCGTCATCGCCCAACGGCGGAACAGAATCTTTTTCTTTGTCCCGACAACAGACATGGGTGCAGAAGTCGGCAACGCCTTCTCCAATCGCTCCCAGCCGGCATCAGGTAGCGGCTCGGAGTAATCATCCAACCGTTCCTTTATCTTTTTCAACCACAATTCATCATCTTTCATCATACGTCCTTTCCTTTAAGCATTGTTTTTCATCCACTCCCGCACTTTAGTAGCCAAAGTAGCTTTGGCACGCGTCAGCTGCGAAGCTGATGATTTCTCATTAATTCCCAGCATCTGGGCAATTTCCCTATGAGATTTATCTTCAAATATATACAAGTTGAATACGGTGCGATAACCAACAGGCAATTCACTGATAAACTGCATCAGCACCTTCTGAGGAATAGTATCCACTGTCGAAGCATCAGGTTCTTCGTACGTTTCGGGTACGTTATCCAATCCTTCCGACTGGTTTATTACATCATTCTTGCGCAAGTATTGCAGCGCCGTATTCACCATAACACGCTCCATCCACGCCCGCAAGGAACCATCACCCCGCCAAGTGAATTTATCAAAAGAATCGAAAAGTTTCAGGAAACCGTCGTGCATCAGGTCTTCTGCCGTTTCACGGTCACCCGCATAACGGAGGCACACGCTGAGCATTCGCCCAGCATAGCGCTCGTACAGTTCTTTCCTGGCAAGGTTATCCCCTTGCCTGCATCGTCCTGCCAGTTCCTGTTCTTCCATTCTTTCCTTTGACACGCGTTTACCTTATAAATGCAGCAAAGATAGAAATACTGCACGTAGCGAACAAGAAATTAATTCTTTTGTTTCTTTAACAGTCAGACGTGCAGTATTTCCCCTCATCACGCATTTCTAAAATACATGGGAAAAATAAGATTAACTCCAAAAACATGCAATTGATGAAAAAGCTGAGATTTTATTCGGTAATACTTCTGCTTACGTTTTTAGCAGTATCGATGTTACAGTCTTGTCTGAGTGATGCTGATGACACTTCTAATGGTACCCTTTTTACAATTGGTACCATAAAGGTTATTGAAGATAAGGAATACTATTTTAATCTGGATGACGGTGAAAAGATGTATCCCAGCGATACAACATATATACATAACTATACTGTGAATGACGACCAACGCGTCTTCATTCATTTTCTTCCATTGGAAGAAAGTATTCCGGGATATAAGTATAACGTAAAACTGATCCAAATAGAAGACATTCTGACAAAGGATATCATTCCGCTGACTGAGGAGACTGCCGACAGTATTGGTAATGACCGTATTAATGTCGTCGAGTTGTGGATTACAGGAAATTATCTAAACATAGAACATCAATTCTTCCACAACAATAATAGCAGTAAAAAACACATGTTGAATCTGGTCATCAATCAAACAGAGCAAGCATCTGCCTCGGAAGATGATTATCTCACATTGGAGTTCCGCCACAATGCTTATGATGATGAACCACGCACACTGGGTTGGGGAGTTGTGTCATTCAGATTGAAAGAGATAGCTAATCAACTGGCAGGAAAGAAGGGATTAAAAATTATCGTGAATACGATTTACGACGGAAAACAAACTTATACGGTGGACTTGAAAAAATAGCAGATCAAGTTAAACGAAAAGATATCGACCTAAACTATGACCTATTGAAGACGGAGAGGGTGCATTCCTAAAATGGAAGCACCCTCTTTTACATTCATCAAAACTTTAATCTAAAAGTTTATTTATCATTGCCAATAACTTTCCATACGATAGCACTAAGTACAGCTCCTACAAACGGAGCTACAATGAACAGCCATAACTGAGAAAGAGCTGCACCACCCTCGAATAAAGCAGGACCAATACTTCTTGCAGGATTTACCGAAGTTCCTGTAATCGGAATACATACAATGTGAACCAATACCAAGGACAAACCGATAGCCAGTCCTGCAAAGTTACCCGCACCTTTCTTTGAATCAGTAGTTCCCAGCACTACCAATACAAAAATAAAAGTGAATACCATCTCTGCAATAAAAGCTTGTAACATTTCTCCATCACCGAACCCATTGGAACCGGTTGCAGTAGGTCCGTCATGCCCACCAGTAGATACCAAAGCAAAAAGAATTGCAGAACCGAGAATAGCGCCAATCACTTGGAATATCATATACAGAGCGGCATCTTTGCCACCCATCCTACCCGACATGAATACGCCTAAAGTTATAGCAGGATTAATGTGACACCCGGAAATACCGCCTATGGTATAAGCCATAGCTACAACAGACAAACCAAAAGCAAACGCTACACCAAGTGTTCCTACACCAGCGCTCACTGCTCCCGCTGCGCTTCCGGCAAATACTGCACTACCACAGCCCATCAATACCAGAACCATCGTTCCTACCATTTCAGCAATGTACTTTTTCATAAGAATTAATCATTTATAAAATTAAACAATATTAATTATCAAGAACAAAGTAACAAAAAGCAATCACAAAAAACAAGCTATTGGAGATATAAACAAATAAAAAACTGTATTTATAACCGTACCAGGATGCGGAACACTTTACCCGGATTAGCTGCCCACTCCGTCATTGCTTCCAATGCATTTTCGGGCACTGCCACTTTCGTGATTAATTCTTCTACCGGACAAGTCCCCGCCTTCATATAGTTAATTACCGCACGGAAGTCAGCCGGCAATGCATTTCTGGAGCCTCGTATATCCAATTCTTTCTGAACAAAATATTTCGTTTGGAAAGCGACTTCACTCTTCGCATAACCAATGCAGACTACACGGCCGCAGAAAGCAACTTCATCTACAGCCATTACGTAAGTCACAGGACTACCGACAGCCTCAATCACAACATCAGCCCCAAAGCCTTTCGTAATCTCCTGTATCCGTCTATGTACATCTTCTGTTTTAGAGTTAACCGTATGAGAGGCTCCCATTCTCCGAGCCAACTCCAACTTCTCATCATCCAGATCCACAGCAATAACAACGGCACCTCTGAGAGCAGCACGTACAATAGCACCTATACCAATCATACCACACCCGATAACCATCACATATTCATTGTCAATCACCTGACCGCGTGAGACAGCATGAAATCCCACACTCATCGGCTCAATCAGAGCACAATCACGGGGAGAGATATCACCTGCCGGAATTATTTTAGTCCAAGGCAATACAGCATACTCACACATCACACCATTCCGCTGCACTCCCAATGTTTCATTATGTTCACAGGCATTGACACGACCATTACGGCACGAAGCACACTTACCACAATTAGTATATGGATTCAGAGTCACATTCATCCCTTTTTCGAAACCTGCCGGAACATCCGGACCTATTTCTTCAATTACCGCGCCCACTTCATGTCCCGGCACTACAGGTAATTTCACCATCGGGTTACGTCCCAGGAAGGTGTTCAAATCGGAACCACAAAAACCTACATATTTAATTCTCACCAACACCTCACCGGCACCAACCACCGGTTTTTCAAGTTCAACCACCTTCATTTCAGAGGGATTGACTATTTGAACTGCTTTCATTTTATATATTTGAAATTAATTGTTTAATCAATAACCTTATAACCTTTCCAGCCATAGTAGGCACAGAAAATAAAGCAAATCATCGGCACACAATAAGCTGCATAATAGATATGCTCATTGGCATGCATGAAATAAGCCGTCAGTTGAGGGAGACATGCATTGCCGACAATAGCCATCACGAGAAAAGCCGAACCACTTTTTGTCTGGTCGCCCAATCCCTTCAAAGCCAGAGAGAACTGTGTGGGATACATAATAGACATGAAGAAAGAGATAGCCAGCATAGCATATAATCCTACCATACCTCCCCAAACCATTACCACTCCGCACAAAAGAATATTCATTAAGGAATAAACCAATAACATATCCTGCGGACGGAACTTCACCATCAATCCTGTACCAATCCAGCGTCCTACAAGGAAAGCAAGCATATAAAGTCCGAAGAAAGTTGTTGCGGTTTCTTCCGGAAGTCCTGCGTAAGAACAGCAATAGACAAGAAACAAACTGTTGATCGCTGTCTGTCCGCCATTATAAAAGAACTGCGCAATTACCCCCCAACGCAAGTGTGAATGTTTCAGCACACCAAAATCAATCAGCTTTTCTTTCTTTGCACCTGAAGAAGGAGTTTTACTTTCATCCCCTATCTGTGGCAATTTAGAAAATACGAATACCACAGCTATGATAATCAGCAATAAAGCCAGCATCAGATAAGGAAACTTCATGGCATCCGTCTCTACCTGTATATAAGCCTGCCAGCCACCCGGATAATCAACAGGCAATGTATCACGCGTATAATGCGTGCCGCTCAGAATCAGTTTACTCAGAAACATAGCAGAAATAAAGGCTCCGAGTCCGTTGAAAGATTGCGCCAGGTTCAGCCGTCGCGGTGCTGTTTCGGGCGCACCCAAAACGGTAACATACGGATTGGCAGCAGTCTCCAGGAAACACATACCGGTAGCAATGATAAAGAATATGCAGAGGTAGGCCCAATAGGCTTTCAGCATGGCAGCCGGGAAAAAGAGCAAGCCACCCAATGCCGCCAACAATAAACCGAAAATAATGCCTGCTTTGTAGCTATAACGCTTCATGAACATAGCTATCGGGATCGGAAAAATGAAGTAAGCAAGCCAATAAGCAGTTTCTGTAAATGACGCCTCAAAGGTGTTTAATTCACAAGTTTTCATCAACTGCCGTATCATTGTAGGAAGCAGATTACTGCTAATTGCCCAAAGAAAAAAAAGGCAGAAAACCAGGGCCAAAGGTATCGTATAAGTATTTTTTTTCATGGTATTATTATCTTCTTATTCAGACATGTTTTTGATATATGGCAATATGGGAAGATCTGTAAATCCATAGAACTTCCGGGCATTCTCTCCGAGGAATAACCTTTTCTCATCTTCCTGCAAATCGGGTGATTTCACTATAAAATCATACGACATCTTGTAAGTGATTGCGGTAATGGTACGCGGGTAATCCGATCCCCACATCAGCTTTTCCATCCCGACCAGTTCGGCAGCTTCCCGTATAGCTTTTACTGCTCCCCTAAAGGGATAGAATTCATCATTGAAAAGCCAGGTGATTCCTCCGGATTCAATCATCACATTGGGATGAAGGGCTAACCGTATCTGTTCTTTCCAATCCGGACGCGTCACCATTCCGAAATGCCCGATAGCAATTCTCAGCCGGGGACATTCCTGAATGACCTCCTGCATTTCGGGAATTTGCGTTGCTCCGTCCGCCAAGTCAATAGAAAGCATCACATCCCGTTCTTCCATATAATGGAACATCTGCATCATTTCTTCACTATTCAGCATCACCCGCCCTTCTCTAAGCAACAGGCGTTGAGCCGGAATCTTAATAGCTTTAAAGCCTCTTGCTATCAGTTCTTTTGCCTGTACCAGAAACCCGGGTTTACGAAACTCACACATTCCGCAAACAAAGAAACGGCCGGGATAACGGGAAACAACCTCTGCCAGATATTCATTCTGAATACCGTCTATAAATTCTTGCGTAATGACGGCAGCAGATACTTGTGCATAATCCATGTTCGACAGGAAAACTTCTGCACTGTTCACCCCGTCCACCATAAAGGGAGGAACCATCTGACGGATTTCTCCCATAAACAACGAGCGTCCGTTATCCAACGTACGAATGGGTAGATCATCTACCACTGTATCTTGCCGTAACCATAAATGGGCATGCGCATCAATTATTGTATAGTCCATATAGACAGCTATTTTTTAAGAGTTAGCCCAACTTACACGTTGCTGTTCTCCAATAATTTCCCGTACTTCATGTACCAATTCCCAGTCAATCGGTTCTTCTATAAAGGATACGTTCTTCTTTACATTCAGCGGATTAGCCGTACTGAACAAAGTGGTCGCAATTCGTGGATTACTTACAGAAAATTGCATAGCCAGTTTTTCTATAGGATAGTCCTTTGCCTTACAGTGTTCCATTGCTTTACGGCAAGCCTCCACCAGTGATTCAGGAGCCGGATGCCATTCAGGAACGCCACGCTCGCTCAATAATCCCATTGAAAGCGGAGAAGCGTTGATCACTCCTACTCCTTTCGACTCAAAATAATCAAGAAAATCAATCAGCTTATCATCGCACAAACAATAATGGCAGAAATTAAGAACCGATTCTACCGTACCACTCGGCGAGTGATCAATCACCCACTTCAGGTTTTCAAGTTGTAAGTCGGTGATCCCCACATGCCCAACAATACCCTTCTCGCGTAATCCGACTAATGCCGGTAATGTTTCATTTACAATCTGATTCAGATCGGCAAACTCAATATCATGTACATTTATCAAATCGATAAAGTCAATGTTCAGACGCTCCATACTCTCATACACACTCTCTACTGCGCGTTTTGCAGAATAATCCCAGGTATTGACCCCATCTTTTCCATAACGTCCCACTTTAGTAGAGAGATAGTATCGGTCACGCGGAACATCTTTTAAAGCCTTTCCTAAAACAGTTTCAGCTTTATAGTGCCCATAATAGGGAGAAACATCTATAAAATTCATGCCTGTTTCGATGGCAGTAAACACAGACTCAATTCCTTCTTTCTCTTTAATATCATGGAAAACTCCTCCCAAAGAAGAAGCCCCAAAGCTGAGAGATGACACTTTCATCCCTGTCTTTCCGATTTCATGGTATTGCATATCAATTAAATTTAAAAGTTTTTAGATACGGCAAAAATAGGGCAAGAATAATTTCAAGACAGCATGCAAGGTACAAAAACAACACGTAATGGTTTACGTAAAAAAAACATCCTTTCATACCATCTTTTATCAGAGAATATGCTTTCTTTGTAAGTGAATCTAATAGCAGACTTTAAAATGGAATACCAGAAACATACCTCACTTAAAGATCTCGCCAAAGCATTGGGCGTATCCATTCCCACTGTATCCAGGGCACTAAAAGACAGTCCGGAAATCAGCAGTGAACTTCGTACTAAAGTCAAAAAACTGGCCAAAGAGATGAATTACCGTCCCAATCCTTTTGCCATGAGTCTGCGAAAAAACACTCCGCGTATCATCGGAGTCGTTGTGCCGGATATCGTTACCCATTTCTTCGCATCCATCCTGAACGGAATAGAAAACATGGCAGTAGCCAACGGATATTTTGTTATTATTACCACTTCACATGAAGCATACGAATACGAGAAAAGGAATATCGAAAATCTGGTAAATATGCGGGTTGAGGGCATTATCGCCTGCCTGTCTCAGGAAACAAGAGACTATTCACATCTTGCCACCTTGAAAGAGATTAATATGCCACTCATCCTGTTCGACCGTGTTTGCCTTACCGATCAGTTTTCGTCGGTAATAGCAGATGGTGTACAATCCGCACAAATGGCCACCCAACATTTATTGGATACCGGCAGCAAGCGGGTAGCTTTTATCGGAGGAGCCAATCATTTGGATATCGTAACCAAACGAAAGCATGGCTACCTGGAAGCTCTGCGCGATAATCATATTCCTATCGAAAAAGAACTGGTAATCTGCCGGAAGATAGATTATGAGGAAGGCAAAATAGCTACGGAAACTTTATTATCTCTCCCCCAACCTCCTGATGCCATCCTTGCCATGAATGATACTTTAGCTTTTGCCGCCATAGAGGTTATTAAAGAACATAGACTTCGTATCCCCGAAGATATAGCCATCATCGGATATACCGATGAACAACATGCCAACTATGTAGAACCGAAATTATCAGCTGTATCGCATCAGACTTATAAAATGGGAGAAACGGCTTGTCGCCTATTAATAGATCAAATCAAAGGGGATAAAACTGTCAGACAAATAACTATTCCGACAAATTTGCAAATAAGGGAAAGTAGTAGAAAAAAATAAAAAATAATTCTCCAACCTGCGGAGAGACGGGGATTCGAACCCCGGATACCCTTTAGGGGTATACACGCTTTCCAGGCGTGCCTCTTCAACCACTCGAGCACCTCTCCTTGTTCGGGGCGCGAAGATAGAGGAAGTTTTCGGAATAACAAAATTTCAAACCAACTTTATTTAGTAACGTTTAAAAAACAACTTGGTACATCAATGATAATTTGTCTCCTATTTTATGATCAGCTATTACTAAATTATTTTTCTCCTATTGGGAAAAAACATTTCTCCTATCGGAAAAATAAAACACCCATTTATACCAAGTTGTTTTTTAAGCGTTACTAAATAAAGTTGATACAATTTAATCTTCCACGACTTCACCATCGATGTTGCCTCCGGCTACGATAGGTACACCGTCAACATCATTTATTGTAATGGTATAGCATGTATTATGCTCAATTTTGCTGAATTCCATCTCGCTCAAGGGCTTTTTATAAATGGCATCGGCCGTCTTATCACCGCTCTTTTGCGTGCCTTCCAGCAGGAGATACATGCCCTCGGTACTGCCGGTGCTATAGAGATAAAACAGTTGCGGATATAGCTTATAGCCCGCTTCCTCATTATTGCTCGCTTCCACTGTTCCTTCCAAATTGATGGGAGTTCCGGATGCGGCAGTGGATGCAATGACATAAGAAGAACTATTGGCACCTACCAAGGTGACCTTTTCGGGAGTGAATCCGCTTTCATCGTTCACCCTCAGGTCTATGCGGGCAGCTGCACGTTCAAGCACGGCTGATACCTGGGCTACATTATCAGTCCATCCTTCAGCGGTGATTTCCACTTCTTTAAACATCAGCAACGGACATTTCAGATTACCGGTAGCGTTGACGGCAAGCAAGGCTTTGAAGTCATCCTTTGTGGTATTTTCGGAAACTTCTGTCAAAGAAGTAGCTTGTTCGGCATTGGCTATGATGTATAGAGTCTTTCCGCCTGTTGTGGGCACATTTTTCAGGATGATTTTCTTTCCTTCATCTACATTTTCGGGTGTCCATTCTTCTGTCAATAGATTGGTATAAGCTTTCTCAAGGGTTCCTTCGGCACCAAAAAGATAGACAGACAAGTCGTTTACGGCGCATTCTTCCGGAAAGGCTGTAGCATAAGCAGAAGTTCCTGCTGTAGCAGAAATTTCCACTTCGATTGATTTTGCATCGGGAGAAACAACAGCACCTTCGGTTTCTTCGCCTTCTTCCCAATCTGTGACTTCCAGAGTAGCAACAATGGCACCATCTACTTCGTTCAATGTCACATTGTATTGAACGTTGCGGCGGAGGGGGTCATGCTTGCCGATAAAATCTGCTGTTTTCAGTGTAGGCACAGCGTGCTCTATACCGTCGATGGTTCCCTTCACGTCCAATGCGAGATTGCATTTGGCATTGGGACACTCGTATACATAGAATACAGAGTTGTAAGTATCATTCTCAGGATTTTCGGCAAAAGAGTTCACTGTCATTTCTTGCGTTTCCGATGCCTTCCAATAGCCCATGCTTTCGTCGGTATAGAAATGCGATGCAGACATGGCTCCTGACAACCGGGCTTCGGTCAACTTGAAGTCTGTCACTTCATTCACAATGTTGATGCGTGCCACCAGGCGGCGCATTGCGAAGGAAATTGATGGATTCTGGGTAACGTTGGTCACCTTTGCCGTCTGTACCCCGCGCATTTGAAGGCAGTTTTCCTTAGCATTGTCATAAACGGTAGTTCGGCTCTTGAAGTCTTCGTAATCTTGCAATCCTTGCAAGTTATTCTTTTCGTTGGCAATGGCTTCTACGATGTAGCTTCCTTTGCCGGGGAAAGTGATGGTACCTTCTTTAATTTGGGTTTCCTGAGTGCTTACATACGCTTCTGTTTCTTCATTGAATACGTAGAGTGTCACTTGACCCAAGAAAAGGTCGTTTACGGCACGAGTATTTGTTCCTATATCAAAAGTCACCGCAACGCGGATTTCCTCGCTGTTGCCCGTCTCGATGTTCTCCTTATCGGAACAACCGGAGAAGCCGAGAGCTAAAAGGGCGGAGAGGAAGAATATTTGTTTCTTCATAATGATTGCTTGTTTAATGATTAATCAATTTTTATGCAACGGACTAACTGAGCGTTGTCTTTAGGATAAGCAGCTATTTGGAACCAAGGTCCATAGTTGCCAGTCTGGTCATCGTCTCTTCTAGTTGTTCTAAATGTCATGACCCATGCAGTTCCACTTACCGAAGCACTTTCAGAAGTCCAATAATAAGCAGTATTATCCCAATCAAATGTTACAGGTGCAGGGTTTGTGGGGTTACTATGGCTACCATAATAAGCTCCTAATCTTGAACCACCAGTATAAAATACCCTTGTTACAACATGACTATCCGACCAATCAACTGAAGAAGGATCCGTACATGTATTGGGTACAATCAAACAGTTTATCGTAAGATGTTCGTTCCATGCTGAACCTACTGTAAAAGTAGGATTATCATCAGAATAAGCCCATCTTATTGCGTATTTCGTACCATCTTCCAGTGTTTTCAGTTCCACCAGACTTGTGAATGATTTTGTCTGATTTTCTTTTTTGGGCATGATATACAGATATTCTGCTGTTGTGGGTAATCGATATCCTTCCGGACAGGGCCAAGGACGGGGATTATTATAAGATGCGTTTCCGTCATTATTATAAAGCTTAGAAGTACGGTCAGTCCATGTTTCTGTAGTTGTCCCATCCGATACATAATCGTTCCCATCTCCGTTTATCAAGAACAGATGTTGATTGGCTGTTTTTGCGGCTACCTTTTTTGTGGGAAGAGCAAATGTTACTTTAACCCAAGAGATTCCACCGGTATTTGAATAAGGAAGATTATAGTTTGTGGGGAAAGGGAAACCCGCATTTCGTCCCCATTGATAGTAAGAACCTATTCCGTTAGCCCAATCGCTTTCCGGATAGTCGCTTGAGGAATATTCATACTTCAATGTCCACCATTGTTGGCTCGAGCCATATTGTTTTTGCAAGTAATTGATTGAATTCTTTTCCGCCCACTTCAGCAGCGGATTCTTACTATGATCCACCACTTCTTCCTTTCCTGCTTGCGTAAACGTAATTTGCACAAATTTATCCGTATCGTCTTTTTCTAACTTATTTACGGCTTTTATTGTTACGCTTTTGGCAGCATCCGTTTCATTAGCGGGAACAGTCAGTGTCCAGTAAGACTTTTCCCATAGGTATTCCGTTCTGGTGGAAGCAGGTTCCGCAATCGTCCAGCCATTAGGCAATTCGCCCCATGAAGTCACAGCTTCGATGTTGGCACTCCCTACATAGATTTTATAAATCTTGGCATCGTCAGCTGCCAATTCCACAGTTACAGTCTTACTATCATCCGTAGGATATACAGCAGTGGCAGTCGGCTCATCTGAGAGTTGCCCGCTAATTTCTTCTGTAGCTGTCATCTTCAATTCTTCACCTGCCAACAAATTTCCCGATGCCTCACCTGTGCTCCAGTCGCTAACGGTGATGGTTGCTTCTGCAGAATAGAATCCATCAATACGGGCAATCTGCACAGTATAGCGGTGGTTGCGCTCGATGGGAATGCCATCTGCATAGGTTTCATTCGTGAAAGGCACAGCGAAAGTAACCTCTTTCGTCACTTCACCTGCCTGCACGCTACCGCTGACTTCCACTTCCGTCACCACGCCTCCGGGCGTTTCATAAGGGTAAAGGAGCGAAGTGTAGGCGGTATTCCCATCTGCATCAGTGCTACCTTCGCCTGCCGTTCCGGTAAGTTCCACAACGTCTTCACCGGTATACAGTGCATCGTTAGGGAAAAGATAGGAATTGGCACGACTTTTCATCTTAATATCTTTGACGGTGAATGTCAGCCCTGCTTGTGGCGCAACCACAAGGTCAATGCGGGCAGACACACGCTTCAGTTGCACGGTTTTCTGTATTGTAACATTGTTTGCCCCCTCGATCCACTCCGCCAGTTCGGCCTCCGCCGTCATGGTCAAGGGAGTAGCGGGATTTTCCTTCATCTCATTCATCAGCAGAGCTTTGAAGTCAGTTTCAGAAATACCGGTGCCTACATTGCCAAGTGCGGTTATACTTCCACCGTTGGCCACAAAATACACCTTCTTGGGACCACGCTTCGCAATGCCGGTCAAGGCTACGGTATGAGCAGGATCGTTCTCATTCCAAGTCAGATTGTTATAAACTTTTTCCAATTGATAACCGCGCCCTTCATTATTATCGAAGAGATAAGCACTGAGGCTTTCTACATTAGATTCTCCGTCGGAAGCTATCTGCGTGCGCGTAGTTACACCGACGTCGGTGGTTTGTAAATTGACGGACAATGTGTTTCCGTCCGTTCGGAGTCCCGTCAAGACATCCGTTTCGTTGGAGCAAGCCGTTGCCAGGCAGACGGTCAATGCTCCAATCAGCATTCTGGAAATCTGTTTTTTTCTCATCATGTCGATTAGTTGTTTAAATAGTTGAATTTGTTACTCCCAAGGGACTACCTCAAAACTGGAACTGTACCCCTCTTCTACATTCACTGTGATTACTTCCACTGCTGGCGGAACATAGCTTTCAGATTCTTCTTTTTCCATAAATAAACTGAATTTGTAAGCCTTCCCAGTTCCTTTCGGGCTTGTGATTTGTTTAAACAACGAAGCGTGGAACTGCTGTGCCGTCTTCAGACTAAGAATGAACCGGAGTTCTTTCTTCATACAGTAAACGGTCAGCAGCCCCACGCTTCTCAGCATGAGAATCAGCAGTGCCATTTCTATATGTGTTCGTTTTGAAAATTTCCTAGGTTTTCTTTAAACAAGAATAGAGCACAACGCTTCGATAAATATGGTTTTTAATCTTATTTTTTCTATTTTCCTCCTTTTTTTATTTCGGTCTTCTTGCAGTTCCGGGGTGAGACCAACACTTTTTTGTTGACGTATAGATACAAAGAAGCGTGGAACTGCGTGTCATTTAACTATAAAGAAGGCCCTAGGAAGCCCGAACACAGCTTAAACGAACAGCAGACCCACGCCTTATAGACGTGAGAAATCCACTGTGCCATCATTTCGCTGTATTCATTTAGAAAATTTCCTAGGTTTTCTTTATAATACCGAAGACACAACGCTTCTATCAATTATATTAGTTGCAAACGCTATCGCAGTTTATTGTGAGACAAAATTACGAAATTATTTTGAATTATATCAGAGCCTGTTTAAATTTTGCATAAAAAGTTTTTTATTCAGCTTCTTTTGAGCTTCTTTTCGAATGGGTACGGACGACAAAGACAAATCGGATTCATAAAAAGCAGAATAATGAGACCAAGACCGTAGTTGGGTAGTATCTAAACCGTACCAGCTCCGTACCAAATCCAGTTAAAAGTACCTCTATCCGAAGAAACTACGGAGCAAATAGGGATTTGGTCCCTTTTGGGTAAGGCTCTGGTAAACACCTTTCATAGCAGATTATAATAAATAAAAACATCAACCTGTTTGTTTCCTGTAATTTAGGAAACTCATGTTTGTGCAAAAGTACAAATCATTCATTTATCAAAATAGCCCTGTATTAAATTTACAAATTCACTTTTTTGCAGTAAATTTGCAAAAAAGCAGATTCGATTACCCCTACTGACTACTATCCATTCTACATCCAGACATACGTGGAACGTGATGTACGCTTGATGCGGAATATTGGAGACTTAAGTAAATTCATTCGTTTTTTGAAACTGTGTGCAGGACGTATTGGACAACTCCTCAATGTTTCGTCGTTGGCCAATGAATGTGGAGTATCCGTAACCACAGCAACCTCATGGATTTCTATTTTGGAGGCAAGTTACATCCGCTATTTATTAAAACCTGATTATAACAACTATGCCAAGCGGTTGGTAAAAGCCCCAAAGCTCTATTTCTATGATACAGGATTAGCATGTTCACTGCTTGACATAAGAAACACAGACCAAACAGCTACTCATTTCCTTTGTGGAGGTTTATTTGAGAACCTTGTTATTAATGAATTTATCAAAAAAGCGTATAACAAAGGAGAAGAGCCCAATCTTTCATTTTGGAGAGATAGTACAGGCAATGAGGTTGACTTATTACGCAAAGTAGAAGGCAACCAATATGCATACGAAATTAAATCAGGAGCCACATACTCTTCTGACTTTTTCAAAGGTATCTCTAAATGGGCAAAGCTATCGGGTGCAACGCCTGAACAATGTTTTGCCATTTACAATGGTGATAAAAATATGAGAACTTCGCAAGGGGAAGTTATTGCTTGAAAAATATATAATTGCCTATGAAAGTAATCCAGTAAATTATTTTAATATTTGCTATGGCATTTTTTCAAGTTCTTCCTTGCATATTAATTACTGAAGATTAGAGTGATATATACTTTTTTTATATTTTTGCAAGAAAAGATATTGGGAAGTAAATAAGAGTGAACCTGTACCAGATTTTTTATTCTCTGCTAAAGGACAAATGTATGGCTATCTATACCAATTGCCATTTCTTTTTATCGTATTACCCATAATATGCTTTACCCAGCTTCACGTCCTGTACTTTTGTTCATATACCTTGTTTTTTTATGTCCGTAACGATGGATTTATAACTTCCCACTGCAAAGGAACGATTAACAATTAGTTTATAAACGGACATCTAAGAGACAACGAGCAACAAATCAGTAACTTAACATTAAAATCGTTACTATTTTATTTCGCTCAATTTTCAGTAACGATTTAGCAACACTACTTTGTCCAAACGGGGTATTTTCTTGTCTTTTGCTTGTCTGCCGACAAAATAAAAAAGTCCCGTAAAACCTTGATTTTACGGGACTTGTCTTAGTTTTTCCACCATTTGTCTTTAGTGTTCAGCGGAGAGACAGGGATTCGAACCCCGGGTACCTCGCAGTACAACGGTTTTCAAGACCGCCGCAATCGACCACTCTGCCACCTCTCCAAAACTCCTCTTTCAAGAAGTGCTTTTCTCTTAAAGCGGTGCAAAGGTACAAATCATTTTTAAATCTACAAACTTCCTGCCATTTTTTTCACGAATTAATCGTACTTTTGCAACATGATATATCCACAGAACTTTGAACCTAAAATAGGTTTCGACCAAATACGCCAGCTGCTGAGTGAAAAATGCCTCAGTACATTAGGCGCCGAACGCGTAGCCGATATGACGTTCTCCGACCATTTTGAAGAAGTAGAGGAACGCTTGAACCTCGTTACAGAGTTCGTACGCATCATACAGGAGGAAGATAACTTCCCCGCACAATATTTTTTCGACGTCCGTACGTCACTGAAACGAATACGCATAGAAGGAATGTACCTGGATGAGCAGGAACTTTTCGACTTGCGCCGTTCGTTGGAAACGATACGGGACATCGTGCGTTTTTTAGAAAAGGATGACATAGAAGGAGAAGACTCCCCCTACCCTTGTCTCCGGAACCTCGCCAAGGATATATTGGCATTTCCGCAGCTGATTCAGAAGATAAACAATATACTTTCACCTTATGGAAAGATAAAAGATAATGCTTCTTCCGAACTGGCACGTATTCGTCGTGAACTGGCGAACACCATGAACAGCATATCCCGTTCTCTGAACAGCATCTTACGCAATGCCCAGTCTGAAGGTGTAGTAGATAAAGACGTTACCCCGACCATGCGCGATGGCCGTCTGGTAATTCCGGTTGCTCCGGGATTAAAACGAAAGATTAAAGGTATCGTACATGACGAATCAGCAAGTGGAAAAACCGTATTTATAGAACCTGCCGAAGTAGTAGAAGCCAATAACCGTATCCGCGAACTGGAAGGGGATGAGCGTAGGGAAATTATCCGTATCCTGATAGAATTCTCTAACCTGTTGCGCCCTTCCATTCCCGATGTATTGCAGTCTTATGAATTCCTTGCAGAGATAGACTTTATCCGTGCCAAGAGCTTGTTTTCCCTACAAATATCTGGTATAAAACCTGCACTGGAAAATACGCAGTTACTGGATTGGACTATGGCTGTACACCCGTTGCTGCAACTTTCCCTTGCCAAACATGATAAGAAAGTAGTTCCGCTCGATATTAAATTGACTGAAAAGCAGCGTATCCTTATTATATCCGGTCCCAATGCGGGTGGTAAGTCTGTTTGCCTCAAGACAGTGGGATTGTTGCAATATATGTTGCAATGTGGTATGCTCGTTCCTATGCACGAACGTAGCCATGCCGGTATCTTCAGCAGTATATTCATCGATATAGGCGACGAACAGTCCATTGAAGATGATCTGAGTACTTACTCTTCACATCTCACCAACATGAAGATAATGATGAAGAATTGCAATGAACGCAGTCTCATCCTTATAGATGAATTTGGTGGTGGAACCGAGCCACAAATCGGTGGCGCCATCGCCGAAGCCGTACTGAAACGTTTCAACCAAAAGCTGACGTTCGGTGTTATTACTACTCACTACCAGAATCTGAAGCACTTTGCCGAAGACCATGAAGGAGTAGTGAATGGAGCCATGTTGTACGACCGCCACCTGATGCAGGCACTTTTCCAACTTCAGATAGGTAATCCCGGAAGTTCATTTGCCGTAGAGATAGCCCGAAAGATCGGTCTTCCGGAAGATGTGATTGCAGATGCATCCGAAATTGTGGGTAGCGAATATATTAATGCCGATAAGTATCTGCAAGATATTGTACGCGATAAACGATACTGGGAAGGCAAACGTCAGACTATCCGCCAGCGTGAAAAACACATGGAAGATACCATCTCCCGCTATCAGGCAGAAATGGAAGACCTGCAGAAATCCCGCAAAGAGATTATCCGTAAAGCTAAAGAAGAAGCAGAACAGCTGGTACAGGAAGCCAATGCACGGATTGAAAACACCATCCGCACCATTAAGGAAGCACAGGCTGAAAAAGAGAAAACCCGCCAGGCACGTCAGGAACTGACCAAGTTCCGTGAATCGATGGAAGCTCTTGCCTCTAAAGAACAAGAGGAGAAGATAGCACTCAAAATGCAAAAATTGCAGGAAAAGCAGAACCGGAAAAAAGAAAAGAAGAATAAAGATACAAACAACACTCTTTCAGCTCAGGAACTGGCTGCCCAAAAAGCCAAACAGGAAGCTGAACGCCTGGCAAGCATTGCCCCGGGAGCTATGGTAAAGATAAAAGGCCAAAGCTCGGTGGGCGAAGTATTGGAAGTAAATGGCAAAAATGCCATTATTGCTTTTGGCAGTATCAAAACCACTGTTAAGCTGGAACGATTGGAGCGCACAAATTCCGCCCCACAAAAGGTGGACAACTCTACTAAGAGTACCTTTGTCAGCAATCAAACCCAAGACAGCATGTACGAAAAGAAATTGAACTTCAAGCAAGACATTGATGTACGCGGCATGCGTGGTGACGAAGCTCTACAGGCAGTAACCTACTTTATTGATGATGCCATCCTTGTAGGTATGTCACGCGTACGTATCCTTCACGGAACAGGTACAGGTATCTTGCGTACCCTCATCCGGCAATATCTGCAAACAGTTCCAGGTATCAAACATTTTGCCGACGAACATGTGCAGTTTGGTGGTGCAGGAATTACAGTAGTTGACCTATAAATAAAATAATTATGAAATCAATCAAAGAACTCTACCGTATCGGTACAGGGCCATCAAGCAGCCATACAATGGGGCCCCGTAAAGCTGCTGAGATCTTTCTGGAAAAACATCCGGAAGCTTCCTCATTTAAAGTGACCTTATACGGTAGCCTAGCTGCCACAGGAAAGGGACACATGACTAACATAGCCATTACCGATACCCTGCAACCAGCCGCTCCGGTAGAAATTATTTGGGAACCCAAAATATTTCTACCTTTCCATCCCAATGGCATGAAATTCGTTTCATTGGATGCTTCGGGAAAAGAGACTGATGCATGGACAGTATTCAGTGTAGGCGGTGGTGCGCTGGCTGAAGAAAATGATGGTGCATCATCTGTCAACACCCCGGATATCTATGATATGAATCACATGATGGAGATTCTACAATGGTGCGAAAAGACCGGAAGAAGTTACTGGGAATACGTCAAGGAGTGTGAGGAAGAAGATATATGGGATTACCTGCAAGAAGTCTGGAAAACCATGCAAGCAGCCGTTCGCCGCGGATTGGAGCAAGAAGGTGTACTGCCCGGTCCATTGAACTTACGCCGCAAAGCCTCTACTTATTATATACGTGCCAGCGGATACAAGCAATCTTTGCAATCTCGCGGGTTGGTATTTTCCTATGCCCTTGCCGTAAGTGAAGAGAACGCCTCAGGAGGAACAATAGTTACCGCTCCTACTTGTGGTTCTTGCGGTGTGATGCCGGCAGTATTATATCATCTTGCTAAAAGCCGTGATTTCAGTGATACCCGAATCCTTCGTGCGCTTGCCACAGCCGGTCTTGTAGGAAATATCGTAAAGACCAATGCATCCATTTCAGGAGCAGAAGTAGGATGTCAGGGAGAAGTAGGCGTAGCCTGTGCAATGGCCTCAGCTGCTGCCAACCAATTATTTGGTGGTAGTCCTGCACAAATAGAGTATGCAGCCGAAATGGGTCTGGAACATCACCTCGGCATGACTTGCGACCCGGTATGCGGATTAGTTCAAATTCCTTGCATTGAACGCAATGCATATGCTGCCGCCCGCGCACTGGACGCCAACCTTTATTCTTCTTTTACTGATGGCATGCATCGTGTATCCTTCGACAAAGTTGTAGAAGTAATGAAAGAGACCGGAAACGATTTGCCATCACTCTACAAAGAAACCAGTGAAGGCGGATTGGCCAAGGATTATCGGCCAATGGGAGAATGATAATTTAGTGCATAGCGCTAAAATTAAGTGACGAGCTACAGCTCGTCACTTTCTCACACTTTCGGTGGATAAATCGTATCATCCTTCCCTGTCACATTCACCGTATTCATCAGTCCTCCATCTTCCGAGTAGAATAACTGATACTTCTGATTTCCCTGTTTTACCTCAATCACATATTGCATGGGCTGCAATGGATACAGCAGGAAATAATAATCATCTTGTACCCAGTTTGCATACTCTCCGCTACCAAATGCAGTCTGTACAGCTTCAGGAAGATCATTCCAGAATATTTCCGATTCCGTCATCAGCCAATTGGCATTGGGATCAAACCATATATTTGATTCTTTTCCATCCAACCAGCAATCAGCCACAAAATAAGTTCCTTTTTGTTCCCATTCTATTCCTGTCGCACTCGGATACTTCTGTTTCAGGGCTTGTACCACAGACTCAGGAACATTAATGCTCTTATCATCATCATCGTCGTCACTGCATGCACTAAACGTAACAGCAGCCATACACATCATCATCGCTAACATTAAAAATCTTGTCTTCATCTTTTTCCCCTCCATTAATCATCCATACTGACGAATTGTCCTTTTTTATTAAATTTCAATGAGAAATCATTGGCAAGTTCTACTTCTATACCTGTACCTTTACGTTCTATCTTGGTGATAATTTCATTTGGGAAATTCTTTTTCACGTAATCCTTGATAGAAACAGGGATAAGGGCGGCAGGTACAGCACCTTTCTTGCAATCTACTTCCGTCCAGTTACCTTTTTTGTCGAAATCAATCTCTGTACGGTCAGTCAAAGTCACTTCATACTTCTTAGATAAGAATTCACTATCTATCTTGATGTATGAGATCTGCGGTTTACTGAAATACTGATTGATAAAGTTACGCGCATTCAAAGGGAGCTCCTTTGCGTCTTTGGTAATCACATCACCTGCAAAAGCGAACTGAACGGCCACGATAGCCAATACGAGAATAGATAAAATCTTCTTCATAATCGTTATTCTTTTAAGTGTTACTAATTTATTTCTTGTTTTTATTCACACTGCAAATAACGATGGCGAATCGGGAAAGATTTGGGAATATTCGCCTTTAGCTTTTCTTTTCAGATTCTTTAACAAGCAAAAACAGATGCATTCCTTCCTGCCACTTATAAGTCAGACTGAGAGAAGCAGAAATAGCAATAGAACGGGCAATGGCAAGCCCCAAACCTGTAGAATCTTTTTTTCCGTCAATACTGCGATAGAAACGCCGGAATAGTTTTTCTCCATCCAATGGATGTTCACCACTATTTTTAATAATCAATGAAGAAGAAGTCGTTTCAATATACAACTCTCCCCCCGCATGATTGTGTACTAAGGAGTTTTTCACCAAATTGGAAACCAGAATCTGTGTCAGAGACAAGTTACACCGGATCACGAAAGGTTCTTCTCCCTTTATACGTACCAGATGTATCTTTTTCCCTTCATATATATCCATTAAATCGGGCAATAGTTCATCTAAAACTTCATCTACAGATACATCTTCCGTTTCGGTATACTGCCCATTCTCAATGCGGGACAATAACAATAAAGACTTATTCAACCTGACCGCCCTACCCAATGTAGCGTATATTTCATCCAGTTCTTTCAACTGTTGCTCGGTCATCGACTCATTCTCTGCAAGTAATTCGACCTTGCCGCGCACAATGGCAAGTGGTGTCTGCAACTCATGCGAAGCATTTTCTATAAACTGCTTCTGTTCTTCATAAGCTTTATAACTACGATTTCCCATATCCACAGCTGCCTCTCCCAACTGCTGGAACTCCCGTATCTTCGTAGGATTATCCAGCACCGGAAGCTCTTTCCCCGGTTGAATTTGTTGTAACCAGTCCAGCAGGCGCTGCAGCGGACGGAACACACTTTGCAATATCAGGCGTGTACCTATAGACGTACAAATCAGAAAAAGTAAAAACAGTGCTCCCAGATACCAAAGAATGGCCTCTACCATATCATCACGTTCCAGAATGGAAATCATCAGTTCCAATTCATAATACTGTCCGTCCGGCATGCGGAAAACTGTTTTAAGTACCCGCACCGGTTCATCCTCATCTTCGCTTTCGATATAGACGGTAGAGTCATAGTACTTTTCGTCGTAGTCTTCCGCCTCTTCTTCGGATATAGGCCGGAATTTATAAAAAGACATCAGCGTTCCCTCTGTTTCAAGAACAGACGGGTCCATCAAGGCATTATTAATCAATATCTCACTATAGTTTTCAAGCGTATCATCCGTTTCATCCATCACTTCATCAATAATGGCATAATAAAACAACACACCCCATGCAGCCATCAGCAGAAGTAGCAGTAACGAGAGCTTTCGGTAGGTATAATGGAGAAGTTTCATGACTCGGAAAGTTTATAGCCAAAACCATATACCGCTTTCAGTTCCACGGTAGCATCAGCTTGTTTCAATTTCCGGCGGAGATTTTTCACTTGAGAATAAATAAAGTCCAAAGAATCTGCCTGATCAATATTATCGCCCCATACAGACTCTGCAAGGCTCATTTTATTAATTACACGATTTGGGTTGACTATAAAGTAATAAAGTAAATCGAATTCTTTCCGGTTAAGTTGCAAAGGCACTCCCCCGACCTCCACTTGCCGTTTATCAGGATAAAGCAACAGATTCCCCACCGTAATGGAAACATCCCCTTTCGCCTGCCTCCGACGAATAACAGATTTTACCCGCGCATTCAGTTCCGCCAGATGGAAAGGTTTGGTCAGATAATCATCAGCTCCCAATTCCAGTCCTTCTACTTTGTCATCCAAGGAATCTTTTGCAGAAATAATTAATACACTGTCACTACGATGAAGTCGTTTAAGTTCGCGCAACAAATCCAGACCACTTCCACCGGGCAACATGATGTCCAATAAGATGCAGTCATAATCGTAGTCATTCACTTTGTCCAGCGCCGAAAAATAATCGGCAGCAGTTTCCACTACGAAATGTTCTTTCAAAAGGGAAATGCGGATTGTTTCCCGCAAATCCGGTTCGTCTTCTACAATCAGGATTTTCATATCGGCAAAGGAAACTCATAAATTGGGAAACATTCTGGAATATCTTATCAAATACTGTCCGTCTCGTACACTTCTTCCAGTAATTCTTCTTTCGCTATAGAAATCTTGCCATCAGCAGATACAGTTATTGATAATGGAATATAGAGATCGGACTGCGGATAGCAGATGCTTGCTGCATAGACCATGCCTTTGGATGTGTTTTTATCGTACACCAAGCCTTCAAGAATAGAGTGTTTTAAGAATTTAGCATCCACCAATGAAGCAAAACTCTCTTTCGTGAATTCTTTATTCACAATAGACTTACCACCGGAAGTTATACGTAGTGTAATACGGTTATCTACAAATTTTTCTCCCTGTTCATTCGTTACAACAGGCAAACTGTCATCCGGACGACGAACCACATGAGAGTGATACTCCTTACCATTATAAGTAAAACTCATTTTACTATCAGACACCTGCATACGTTGCAAACCGTTGGCATCCACACTGTCTTTCATCAATACCTGCACATCTTCCCCATCTCCTTTTTTCTGAGAAGAACAAGCTGACAACAGCCACACGGCCATACATATCCAGAAGTAAAATACATTTTTCATTCTGCCATTTGTTTACAATTAACGGAACAAAGGAACGAAAAGAGAGGCAAAAATACAAGGGAAAGCCGGAATAAATGAAAAACGGACGGATAATGCTCCGCCCGTTTTTGAACTAATACCTTCTTTATTCTTTTATATTACCTATTGAATCCTGTTGTTTATAAGACAAAAATAAAAGCGAAAAGTTTAATGGAACCTTTCGCTTTAACATAAAACAATATTTCTGTTTGTTTTTTATAAGTCTCAGGCCTTCAAAGTTATAAACCGTCTACCGCTTAACTTTATTTCAATCTCTTTGATAGAGGGTATGACTCCTCCCACTTCGGCAGAAATCCGCATTCAGCCTACAATTAAAAGTTAGCATCAATTTACTCTCACTACTCTCACTTTTCAAAATAGCCGTTGATAATTAGAATATTAAGTGTGAGTGAAAGTAAAAAAATAGCGTGAGAGTTAGTGATTTACTCTCACACTGTCTTGTCCTGATTGTAAGGTGTTAATTTGTCTTGTACAAGAGAATGTTCTGTTTTTCTCCTAAGAAACATTCCTTTCAGCCATAGGAATTATCAGATGTCGACCTCAGTCAACAGGCCTGTTAACCTTGGTTGACAGGCTCATTAGCCTTAGTTAACAGGCCTGTCAACCAAGGTTAACACCCAATAGGACTTACTATAAAATATCTCCTTGCACACATGATTTGCTCTTTATCATCTGAGTGGATGGTTGTCCTCCTCCCAATGATATCTGTACTTTTCCTTTCATGGGTACAGATTTTCCAGAAATATCAACGACAGACAGTTCCTTAGATGTCAGGACAAACTCCACCGTTTGTGATTCTCCCGGCTTCAGATTAATCCGTTTGAAGCCCTTCAGTGCCCGAATCGGGGTTACAAAATCACGAGGATTGGAAACATACAACTGAACAACTTCCTCTCCTTCCATCTTCCCTGTATTGGTGATTTTTGCTGTAACCTTAACTGACCGTTTATCCGGTGACGGTTGCAATTTCAAAGAGGAATATTGAAAAGTCGTATAACTCAATCCATAGCCAAAGGGATAAACCGGCGTTCCTGTAAAATAACGGTAAGTACGATTCTCCATGCTGTAATCTTCGAAATCAGGCAAATCGTTTACACTCTTATAGAAGGTCAGCGGTAAACGTCCTGAAGGATTATAATCTCCAAATAACACATCGGCTATAGCTTGTCCGCCAGCCTGACCGCCATACCATGCATTCAAGATAGCCGGAAGATGGGCAGATTCCCATTCAAGTCCTAAAGCACTTCCTGTCATCATAACAAAAACGACTGGCTTACCGGTTGCATATAATTCTCTCAATAAGTTTTGCTGCACGGAAGGAATAGAGATAGAAGTCCGGTCACCCCGTTTGAAACCTTCTATTTCCACCCCCATCTCCTCACCTTCTACTTTGGCAGAAAGACCACCCACAAAGATAATCACATCCGCATCCTTCACCGCAGCAGCAGTTTGTTTGTAATCAGCCTTCCGAAGTATTCCCATATCAAACTTGATTTCTGCATTATCCGCATGTTGAACATAGCGGATTTCTATCGGATAGGATTTACCCTTTTCTGCATTCAACAGATAATATGAGTTTATATTTCCAACTTTATTCTGCTTTACTCCATCAATATACAGTTCTGCTTTATCATCAGCCTTCAGTTCAAAGCAAACCTCACCTGTCTGTTTCGGTGTAAATACAGTACTCCAAACAGCAGACATCTGCCTGGTAATGATGCCATCGCCAACATCCTGACCATCTCCCCACTGATAATCAACAGTCTTTTCCAAACGAGATAATCCGGGATTTCCTTGCCACTGCGTATTTTGATAATAGTCAGCCTTGAAGCCCTGCTGCCCGTCATAACAGAACAAAGCATCTTCATAAGCTGAGGTGAAAACAAAATCATCAGTCAGATTAACACCTTTCTCGTAGACCACTTCCACCTGATTGCCCACTTTCTTTTGAATACCTTCCAGTGCTGTAGTTATATGTGACGGATAACCATAGTAGTTAGCAAGTAATACACTTTTATCATCAGCATTCGGACCGACCACTGCTATCTTCTTTATTTTATTCTTATTCAAAGGCAACAACTGATCTTGATTCTTCAGCAACACAATAGACTGACGAGCCATTTTCAATGCATGAGCTTTATGAGCGTCACACTCCAGAACTGATAAAGGTATATTTGAATAAGGTACACGGTCATCCGGATCGAACATACCCAGCCGGAAACGGATTTCAAATAATTTCTTCAAAGATTCATCTATCTGCTTTTCTGTTATCAATCCTCTGAGAACGGCATCCGCCAATGCCCGGTAAGCTCCATTACCACATTCACAATCTGTACCATGCAACACAGCATCCGCAGAGGCTGCTGCTGCATCCTGATGTGTTTTGTGAGTATTATAAAAGTCTTCAACAGCCCCGCAATCCGAAGTTACATAGCCGCCAAACTTCCACTGATTTCGCAAAATATCCATCATCAAAAGATCATTGCCACAGCAGGGTTGCCCAAAGAAGGAGTTATAAGCACACATTACTCCCGTCACTTTTCCTTCGACCACCAATTCCTTAAATGCCGGAAGATAGGTATCCCACAAATCATGGTTATTCACTTTAGCATCATACGTATGCCGGTTCCATTCCGGACCACTATGTACTGCATAATGTTTAGCACATGCTGAAGATTTCAGGTAAACCGGATCATCACCCTGAAGACCTTTCACAAATGAAACACCAATGGAAGCAGTTAAAAAAGGATCTTCGCCATACGTTTCCTGTCCCCGCCCCCAACGCGGGTCCCGGAATATATTGATATTCGGACTCCAGTAAGTTAATCCTCTGAATATTCCGGGAGTCCCTTTCCGGGTAGCATCGTGATAAATGGCACGTCCTTCATCCGAAGCATACACTGCCATTTGATGAACAGACTCTGTATCCCAGGTAGCTGCCATAGCAATGGCTTGAGGGAAAGAAGTAACTGGATAGGGGCTTCTGGCTACTCCATGTAAACACTCATTCCACCAATTATATGCAGGAATTCCCAGCCGATCTATGGCAGGAGCATTATTCAACATTTGAGAGATCTTTTCCTCTAACGTGAGACGCCCCACCAAATCATTTACTCTTTCCACTATCGGAAGTTCCGGATTCAAGAATTTGCATGTTGCTTGTCCCGCCACTGTGACAGAGAATAAAAGCAAACTGCAAATAAGATTCAATTCTTTTTTCATACCTTTTTCAATTCAATATAGCAGCAAAATTACTCCCATCTCATTAAAGGAATCATAAAAAAGAACTTAATACAGGACAAAAGTTACCTCACAAAGCCATTTTTATAATAATCATAAGCAGCATCAATCCTTTCCGGAGTATCAGCATTCAAAAGAAGTAATAATTCACGGGTAAACTCCAAATGTCCGGTTCCGTTGGCAGTTACGATATTCTGATCGCTGACTGCCTGCTTTTCCTGATATCCGGCTTCATTAGTATATGCGCTACCTGCGAATTGTTTCAGATATGGAAGTGTGTTACTGGTATGCTTCACATTATTCAGAAAGCCATGTGCCCCCATAAAGGCAGAAGCATTGCAAATAGCTCCAACTATCTTGCCACGCTGTAATGCATCCTGCACAATTGGCACCACCAACTCCGATTCGGGTGATTGCCACTGCATGCCGCCTATCAGAACCAATGCCGCATAATCGGCAGGCATAGTCTGAAAACTATAATCCGGCACTGTGCGGAACCCGCCTATAGAACGAACTTCATCCAGCGTCGGGGCAACTGTCTTTGATATATATTTTACTTCGTTACCCGGTAACACTCCGGCATTTAAAGAAATAGAAAGGAATGCACCTTCCCAATCGGCATAATCATTCAATAGAAGAAATAAGACTTCCTGTTTCATTGTTTTCTGTTTTCAGCGAAATTAAGATGCAACCACGCAATCTTATTTTCTTATGGTTGAAACTCAAGTTCAAAATAGATATAATCTTTTATACTAAACTTTTCATACCATTCCGAAGGATGGGTTTTGGAATAGCGCACTTCGCAAAAATTGATAGCATCCACTGTCTGACCATTGAAATCCATCTTAAATTTTGCCCCGGTAGTATAAGCCATCAAAGGAATGCGATCTGCCGGCGTATAAGTTTTAGTTGGCAAAGTTTCCATCAGAATGCAGCTCTTGGTTGCAATAGGAACATGCAAAATGGTTCCTACTCTATGCTGGCAATCGATATGAACACTATCTGCGGACTCTGCCTGTGCAAAGAAATAAAAATGCTGAGCACTATCCATCTTACAAGGAATTTCTTCATTCAAAGCCTTCCTTTCTGTTTTTCCATCAGTACATCTTACCATATACAACTTATAAGGCAAGTTCTTGTGAGATGTCCTGACTATAACATCAAAACCAAAGATCCCCTGAAAGTCCATCAGTTTTTGCACAAAAGCATCTTTAGGCGATTCATAAGATACTGAGATAGTGTCTTGCGCTATCAAAGGCGTCATGCATAAAAAAAACAACGCCAATGTACATAAAAGCTTTTTCATTTTTTTTCAAATTTGCATACGATGCCGCAAATATAACAAAAACGCTGATATCATTGTCTCTATATGACAACAATATCAGCGCAATCCACTATTTATTACAAAGATGAAAATTTTTCTATAAATGTCAATGTAGGGAGGGCTACAACGTTTCCTGTTTCAACTGCTCCACGAACCCGTCAATACGGCGCAACTCCCTGGGAATATTAATACTCTGCGGACAGTGAGGCGAACATTGATCGCAACCAATGCAATGATTTGCCTGTCGCAGGCGTGGCACACTACGGTCATAACCAACAAGAAAAGCTTGGCGTGCCTTTCTGTAATTCTCGTCTTGTTGGCTCTTCGGTACATTCCCCTCATTCACACATTTATTATAATGTATAAGCACAGCAGGAATATCAATACCATACGGACAAGGCATACAGTATTTACAATCATTGCACGGTACGGTAGGGTACTTCAACATCAATTGTGCCGTTTCTTCTAGAAACTCCTTATCATCATCTGTCAAAGGAATCAGCGGAGAATAGGTACGGATATTATCCTGAAGATGCTCCATATACGTCATACCACTCAACACCGTCAACACTAGTTCCGGTGAGCCTGCAAAACGGAAAGCCCACGAAGCCACGCTATCTTCCGGACGACGCTGCTTAAGACGTGTCATAATATGAGTAGGTACATTAGACAATCTTCCACCCAGCAATGGCTCCATAATGATTGCCGGAATATTACGTTTTACCAATTCATCATATAGATAGTCCGCATTTACATTACGTCCCGAAGAATGTTTCCAGTCCACATAATTAAGCTGTATCTGTACAAAATCCCATTTCACCTCATCATGCAGAGAAAGCGCATAGTCATAAGTATCCACTGTACCATGGAAAGAAAATCCCAGATTACGGATACGTCCAGCCTCCCGTTCCTTCAACAGAAACTCCATCATACCATTGTCTATATATCGCGCTTTGAACGCTTCTATTCCACCATTACCAATAGAGTGCAGCAAATAATAATCGATATAATCTGTCTGCAAATCTTCGAAAGACTTACGATACATGGCTATGGAGTTTTCACGGCTATAATTACTAAAGTTAGATAACTTTGTAGCAATAAACAGTTTCTCGCGCGGATGACGTTTTAATGCAATACCAGTAGATTTTTCCGACCATCCCTGTACATACACTGGAGATGTATCGAAATAATTCACACCGTGCGCAATAGCATAATCTACTAATTCGTTCACAGCATCCTGATCAATTATATCTCCTTTCCCGTCCGGCGAAGGAACTGTCGGCCAACGCATACAACCATAACCCAGAAGTGAAACACGGTCTTTCTGAGCCACAGAAGTACGGTAAGTCATCTTATCAGTGGGCACCGGAGTCGATGCACTGCCTCCCGGAATCACCCCATCCTTCTGTTTGCAACTATAAAGAGTAGCAGCAGCCGTTGTCGTAGCGGCACTGATGCCCACAATTTTCAGAAAATCCCTACGGTTTATATTTTTATTATGTTCTTCCATATCTGTTCTTCTAACATTTATCACTTTATCACCCTATCACATTACCACCTTTATATTACTCGATGTCTCTCATGTCCCTCCACATAGATAGCACTAAAAGGGCGTGCCGGACAAAGATTCTCACAGGCACCACAACCAATACAACGCTCTACATTGACAACCGGAATCTTTGGAGAATCCGGATTATCTACCTCAGACGGAACCATTTCTATCGCCGCTACCGGGCAATGACGGGCACAATTGCCGCAATTTACTCCATCAGTCAACGGCACACAATTCTTCTTGATCCATACGGCATGACCGATCTGGATAGACGATTTATCTGCCGGACTGATAGGATGGATGGCATCTGCCGGACATACCTCAGCGCACTTGGTACATTCCGGACGACAATAACCACGTTCATAAGACATCTCCGGCTGCATTAACGTCATCAAATTACCGGATGGACGTAAAACCTGGTTAGGGCACACTGATACACAAAGCTGGCAAGCCGTACAATGCTGCGCAAAATTACGAATACTCAATGAACCTGCCGGTACAATAGGTGTCGTCCGTTCCGGTATTTTCTTATCCTCAATGACAGCCAATCCACCATCCACTTTTTTCTCCTGTGCCTTCAGCAATGTACTTGCAGCAAACACGGCGCCGGCAGAGAAGAAAGCACGACGTGCATTGTCCACCTGTTCCGGTGACACACCAGTTACTTTTTCAGCAGCTAACGGTTTCTGCACTTCCTTATGAGGACGCTCATAACGGATAGCTCCTTTCTTACATTTACCGATGCAATCCATACAAACCACACAGCGGCTATAATCTATTTTATGATTTTTAGAATCAATGCATGCCGCCTTACAATTGCGTGCGCACAAACCGCAGCCATTACATTTACTCGTATCGATTACCGGTTTCAGCAAAGAAAAACGTGAAAAGAATCCCAATACTGTTCCTACCGGACAAATTGTATTGCAATATGTACGCCCGTTGCGCCAGGCCAGCACAGTCAGAATAACAAATGTCAGAACAGCTATCACAAAAGTTCCCATAGTCTTCATCCAGACATCTACAGAATAAAACATATAGCTATCTGCCCGTTCGGCCAAAAGAGCAAGCAGGTTGTTTCCCCACTGATAAACCGGAGCAAACAGATTAGAAGCTATTCGTCCGTACGAACTATAAGGTGCCAGTAAGGCAACCAATGAACCAACTCCTCCTATCAGAGCCAAAATAAATACTCCCAGCACTCCGTAACGCAACCAATTAAGTGCAGGTGAATACGAATAGCGATTCTTTTTCCGCTTTTTACCCAACCATGAAACTACATCCTGAAATACGCCCAACGGACAGATTACGGAACAATACACACGCCCAAAGAGCAGTGTCAATGCAATAAGGATTATTACAACCCCGACATTCAAAGCCAACAAAGCGGGCAAAAACTGAATTTTAGCCATCCAACCGAACCAAGCATGCAATGTACCCGTAAAATCGAGAAACAAAAGCGTGATCAGCACGAAAAAAAATATGGCAAACGTTAGTCTGATTTTTCGTAACATACTTTTATTTTATGGAATATCATTTATAAACCAAATACTTGATAAACAGATAACCGCCGAGAATCTGTAATCCCATTCCTGGTATGCCGATGCGGAAATCCTGGAAAGCAAGTGCAAGGTCGCCTACCATTGCCCACTCACCCAGCGTTCCGATAAACTGATAAGCCAGTACTACTAATGCTAAAACAGGAATAGAGATACGTTTAAAACGATTGGCTGCATATCCGGCAACCACTGCCAGTAAAACGGATTTAAAAAGGATGGCCGGCAATACTCCTGCAGGAGGCATACCGAAAAGCAGATGGTTCAAAACCGGTGAGAAAACGGCTGTCAGCAATCCAACTTTCCAACCGTATTTATAAGCAGCAATAAGCGTAAAGAAATAAATCGGTAACAAAGTAAGACCACCCTGTGGAATAAGATGGCAAAGTTGTGGCAAAACCAGATTACCCAGAATGAAAAGGGCTGCGGCAAAATACGTTTTCACATTGCCGTAATCCAGAGAATACAGTCTGATAGTTGTTGTTTTCATAATTTATATGTTTATTAAAAGTTAATGTTTACTCCACCCATAAAAGTAGCTTTCGGCATAGGATAGCCGGCTATTATTTCGTAACGTTGTGCCAGCAAGTTCTCGCCACGCACATAGAACGACAGGTAATGGGTCGCTTTGAAGCTCCCCTGCATATCCCACAGCACAAAGTTCTCCTTGGTTTCCGCATCTAGGTCGGTATAGAGTCCTTTCACATATTGGATGCCCGTAGATGCGCTCCAACGTCCTTTCCTGAAGTTCACGCCTCCGTAAAGTTTATGTTCGGGAGATGCCAGCACAGGATTCTCCATGTGAAGCCAGCTATAATTTGCCGTGACACCCCATACCGGATTGAACCGATATCCTATGTTGGCTTCCGCTCCCCAGTTCTCAATCTCACCGGAGTTCTGGTTCAACATGCCGCTGCCGGCCGGATTGGGAAGACGCAGAATCAGGTTTTCGCCATTGATATAGAACACATTTACACCGTATGACAAACGGTTTTCCATAAGGCGCTGCGAGAAGGAAAGTTCATAATTCCATAGTTTCTCGGGCTTCAAATCCGGGTTTTGCGGAGGGAACATATACATTTCGCGAATGGTTGGATTGCGAAATCCCTTACTTGCCATTGCCTTGATTTCCGCATCTTTCGGGAGGTGGAAAGCCAGACCGGCTTGTGGAATAAACTCCGTCCCTGTCTGCGAATGATGGTCTACGCGTGCACCGGCATTCAGTGTGAGCCAGGTGACGATGTCCTGCCGGAAGTCTACATATCCGGCTACTTCATTCAGGGATTTGTCCGCCGAGGTTTCACGATGTCCATCAGAGAATTTATTCCATGCTTCACCGCCGAAATGAAAATAATCGGCTCCTACAGTCACCCGGTTCCCTTTGAAAAGTTGCAGGCTCTGATACCATGATACACCGAGCATCTGGTCGTTGGAGTTGAAGCGGTAGTCAAGCGGTTTTCCGCCGGGCTGGTAGCCGTCGTTTATCCAGTGGTCGCCCCAGTTATAGAAGAAACTCAATGCTCCCGAGGTCTTTTCGTAATGATTCTCCAGAGCAAAAGAGGTCATACCGCGAGTGATGCGCTGGTCGTTGTTGATATAAGGGCGACTTACCGACCCCGGATTGGTGGCATTGAAACGGGTGATATTCACATCTCCCCACAGCTTCCAGTTGTCCGTGAAGTCATAACCCAACTTGGCATAACCGCCGTATTGTTCAAAGCCCATATCGGCCCGATGCCCGTCTGTGCGATTATAAGAAGCTGTCACCGTAGTGCTGAAACGTCCTTTCCGGATGCGGTTGGTAGCTTCGGTCTGCAAGGTTCCATAAGAGCCGGCACCGATGTTAATGCTTGTATTCACACCGTCTTCCTGCATCTTGCGGGTGACGATGTTGATGACGCCACCCATAGCATTGGAACCGTAAAGCACTGATGCCGGGCCACGAAGCACTTCTACTCGCTCCGCCATCATCGTTTGGTAAGCATCGGCGATGGGATGTCCCATCAAACCCATATATTGAGGATGTCCGTCAATCAAAACCAACAGTCCGGTAGTGGGTAACCCCGCCTGTGCCGGACCTCCGATTCCACGCAGCGACATCTGTCCTGATGCACCTGTAGCTACACCATACCCCATCACACCGCGTGAAGTGGAGAAGAAACCGGGCACCTGGGAGTTCAGCACCGGAAGCACGGAAGCCTGTTGGCTCGCTTCAAGCTGCGGACGTCCCACCACTGATATGGTCATGGGCAGATGGCGTACATCCGTTTCGCTGCGTGTGCCCGTCACCACCACTTCATTGATAGCGTAGCTTCTCGCTACCTGTGTGCTGTCCTTGCCGGTTTGTGCTTGCAGGCTTGCCGCACTTATCAGGCAGCCAGTACATAATGCAAGTATCGTTCTCTCTTTTTTCATCTTTAAAAACACTCTTTTTATTCTATAATAGTTTTCGGTTGCAAATATAGGGACTGTCGCCTACAGAACCTGTAGACAAATTACAGTAGTACATACCTAAATTACTGATTAACGTCCTGTAACCTAACCGTTATTACTCACCAGCCACGACTTGAACTCAGATGCTTTGTTCTTGCTGATATAGACACGCTCGGGAACCTCCACATCGAGCGTCACCAGCAAGCGGCTATCGAACCAGATGGTTATATCCGTCACGCTGTTTCTGGCTATGATGAATTGCTTATTCGCCCGGATAAAGTCAGCAGGATTCAGAGAGGACATTATCTGTTCCAACGTCTTGGAATACGGATACAGAGTCCCGTCTTTCAGATACACACACGTATTCTTATCCACCGTATAAAAACACGAAACATCCCTTAGACTGACAGGCAGCAATTTATCTTTTCGTGGAATCAATAGCTTATCTTTATATCTGGGCACCGGTGCCAACAGGTTCAACTGAGACAAGTATTGCAGAATATCCTGACGGGTCAGCTTGCTATACTTATCCAGTGCATGCTTCACATCCTCCACCTTCACCGGTTTCAGCAGGTAGTCCACGCTATTCACCTTAAAGGCTTCTATCGCATAACGGTCGTATGCCGTCGTAAAAACAATGGGGGTTTCCAGTTCCATTTTATCGAAGATGGTAAATGCCGAGCCGTCCGACAAATGTATATCCATGAATATCAAATCCGGAGTCGGATTGGATTGCAACCAATGGATAGTCTGGGTCACACTTTCCGTATTACCGGAAATCTGAATATCATAGGAGACTTCCTTGAGAATATCTACCAGATTCTCATAAGCGGCAGTCTCGTCTTCTACAATAAGCACTCTCATATCACTACTCTTTTGTTTTGATATTGATTCTATTTTTATTTTAAAGGGAGATAAACCCGGAATGTTTCTTCATCGCACTCCACCCGGATTTGCTTGTTCATCAGCAAAGCGAAACGGCTTTCCAGATTCTTCAATCCGGTTCCGTTGGTATCGGGAGGAGACAGTTTGGGATACATAGGATTGGACACCACCAACTCATTCTGTTCGTTCAGACTGATGGATATTTCCATCTTATGCTCACTGTCTATCATATTATGAACGGTCACGTTCTCCACCAGTGGGAGCAATGAAAGCACCGGCAATGTCAGCTCATCCTGCACAGCCTCGTCCACCCGGATGGAAAACATCAGCTTATTGGCAAAGCGCACCTCCATCACGTAGCGGAAAGACTGGATGAATTCCAGTTCCTCCCTCAGCGTGACGAGCCCCTTCTTGTCACTCTGAAGAATGTAGCGGAAGATGTCGGACAGCTTATGCACGTACATCAGTGTTTTCTCGTCATCCTTCTTGCGGATGAGCGATTGCACTCCGTTCAGTGAGTTAAAAAAGAAATGCGGGTTTATCTGGTTGGCCAATGCATCGCAACGGCTTTGCAGGTTCTCTATGCGCAGGCGCTCAATCTCATGTTCCTTCTCCCGTTGTTTGGAGTAGAGCATGGAGATGTGGCCGATAAGCGTGCAGAGGGAACACAGGATGAAGAATTGGGAAAGCAGGGTGCTACCCAGAAAGTCGGTGCGGATACCATACGAAGCAATCCAGTAGGAAACGGATGCAAACCCCGCGTAGGCAAGCAACGAATAGCCGAAGTTGCGGGCAAAGCGTTCCTTAAACTGTGCATCCGGTAGTCGACGCAGATTATAGCGTATCAACAAACTAATCAGTCCCCAGAAAAAAAAGAAACGGTAGGCAAAATACCAATAAAAGCCCGCACAAACTCCCCAGAATTTTATATCCCAGGGGAGGCAGGCTATATTGGGATATATGATGAAAACTGCACTAATCAGGCTGACCAGCGGCAATTTACGGCTTATGTAGGTATCAAATGAGGACATATATTTTTTCTTCTTTTCTGCAAAGAAAAACAAAATTATCGAGACGCGGCAACGACAAAAGAAGCAAAACGAAAAAACAGGGTGTAAAAGCGAAAATCAGGCGTTAGGGGGGATAAAGAAGCTTACTCCATTAACTCCTAAGCGAAACGATAACTCCTTACAGTTCCCTTAACTCCTCCTTTTCCCCCGTTTTTCTTGTGTCTCTGACGAGGCTTCCCCAAGTCAGCGACAAGAGAAAGCCTCGTCAGAGACACAGGAAAAACGGAGGGGGAAGGGCAGGAAGTTTAACTCCGGACACACAGCAATAAAAAGAACACCGAAGACGAGGGAAAAAGCCATAAAATGCAGCAGTATGCTCAATAACATGTAATTCTAGTAATTAATATTATAGAAAAGCCCTTACCTTTAGAAACTTTAATCGTCAATAATATGAAAAGCAACACCCCCACACAGCACTTTTTGCCTCCGGAAGAGACGGAAAAGCTATACAAATCTATTCTCAAATCCTTGCCGCTTACCAGCTTATTATGCGACAGAAACAAAACATTCATCGGCCTCATCAACCCCACCTCCCTGGCACTGGCAAGCTATCACATCAGACAGTACATCGGTAAGAATTTCCCTACTCTGCTCCACTTGCCCGATTTTCCCTTGCGAGACATCCTACTGAAATTTGACAAAGCATTCGACAAACTGGTGCAAAGCAGAAAAGCCGCGCAATTTGAATACGAATTCAAGGGTGAATACTTCAGCACGGAAAGCGCTTTCTTAGGCGAAGAGTACATCGTCTTCTACATCCAAAACACCACCATCGCCCTGAAAGAGCAAATCAACGACAAGCTCCGTCAAAGTAAGCTCAAAACGGAACTCGCCATGAAAGCAGCGGACATCATGTTGTGGGAATTCGATACGCGCACGCAACTGTTCACCTGCGAAAACGAACCGCTGAACGGATACGACAGTTCGCAACTGCTTTCGGGCAATGACTACGCGACCTCCCGCCACCCGACAAGCAGAAATGTAGGCGACAATGTGTTCCAACGGATGTGTACCGGCGAAGACTGGTCGTTCACTTTCGACTCGTGCGTCAAGCTACCCGGTTTCGACGAGTGGCAATATTGCACCATCAACGGCTCGCCCTACGAAAAAGACGCTAACGGCAAAGTGACCAAATACATAGGTACCCGCAAGAACACCACCGAACTGCAGAAGAAAAAGCAATTACAGGAGAACATCCTCAACAGCATTCCCGTCTCCATCCACATCAAGGAGGTGGACAATAACTTCCACTACGTGTTCTGCAACGATGAAAGCAAACGCCTCTTCGGCACCGACGAGGAAAAAACCACCTACGACGTGATGGATGCCGATAAAGTGGCCCGCATTGAGAAAACTGACAAGGAGGTTTTCGCCACCGGCAAACCTTACTTCGGCCTGGAACACATCGAGCTGAAAGACGGACGCACCTACGACACATTGGTGCGCAAAAGTCTGATTTACGACAACAACAAGCCCCTGCTGCTCAACGTGCGCTGGGACCAGAGCCTGCAGAACGATCTCGAACGACGGGTCAAAGTGTTGGACATCTCGATGGAGGCCATGAACGCCTATACCTGGTTCTACGAACCGGACAAAGACAAGATAAGCTTTGGCGAAGGCTCCGACAAGATGGGGAAGAACCTCTCGCAATACGACACACTGAAGAAATTCACCGATTTTATCCATCCGGACGAAAGGAAACTTTTCATGGACACCTACCACAGCCTGATGAAGTACGAGACCGACCAGTGGAATGTGGAATACCGTGCCGACCTGAATCAGGACGGCATCTACGAATGGTGGCACACCCGCGGCACCATGGAGACCACCGTGCGCGACGAAATCCCCTACACCTACGTCTTCGGCATGAGCCTGAACATTGACGAGCACAAGCAAAACGAACTGACGCTGCTGCAAAACCGTGAAGAGATGAACCATCTGCTCACGCAAAACGAAATGATTCTGAACAACACCAATTCCGGACTGGCCTACATCACCACGGACTACAGAGTGCAGTGGGAAAACATCTCCATCTGCTCCGCCAGCCTTTCGCACGGGGCCTATAAGAAAGGAGAACTCTGCTACCGGAGCGCACACGGACGCAGCACGCCTTGCGAAGATTGCGTGATGAGACGCGCGGCACAGTCCCGGCAGATGGAGCAGGAAAAGCTTACTTTCGAAAACGGAAACACGGTAGAGATATTCGCCACCCCAGTATTCGGGGAAGACTGGTCGATGGACGGTATCGTCATCCGCGTAGATGACGTGACCGAGCGCGAGCGAATGATCAAAGAACTCCAGAGTGCAAAAGCGCTGGCTGAACAGTCGGATAAACTGAAATCAGCCTTTCTGGCCAACATGAGCCACGAGATTCGCACACCCCTCAATGCCATCGTCGGATTCTCGAACCTGCTGGCTGATACCGTCTCGGAAGAGGAAAAGGAGGAATATCTGAAGATAATCAACGCCAACAACGACTTACTGCTGAAACTCATCAGCGACATCCTGGACCTCTCGAAAATAGAGGCGGGCACTGTTGAACTGAAATACGAGGACTTCGACCTTTCCGGGTACTTCGACGACATGGCGATGGCAATGAAACAGCGTGTAACCAACCCGAACGTACGCCTGATTGCGGACAATCCCTATCCCTGTTGCAAAGTAAAGCTGGACAAGAACCGGATTGCGCAGATTATGACCAACTACGTCACCAACTCCATCAAATACACTCCCAAAGGCTTTATCGAAATGGGATACGCGCTGGCGGACAAGGGCATCCGCCTCTACGTAAAGGACAGCGGAATCGGCATCGCTAACGAAAAGAAAGATAAGGTATTCCACCGTTTCGAGAAGCTGGACGAATTTGCGCAAGGCACCGGACTCGGGCTTTCCATCTGCAAGGCGATAGCCGAGTCGATGGGAGGCAAAGTAGGGTTCGACTCAAAGTATGGCGAAGGCTCCTGCTTCTGGGCCATCCTTCCTTGTGAAATAGAAATAGAGAATAAAAGGAAGTCCGAAAGCGATGCTTCACAAAAGACCAAGACCGAAGCGAAAGTTGCCGAACAGGACGAAGTCCTATCCTCTCCCGCCAAGCAAACGATTCTGGTGGCAGAGGATATTCAAAGCAACTTCCTGCTTGTCTCGGCATTGCTGAAAAAGCACTTCCACCTCGTAAACGCGAAAAACGGACAGGAAGCTGTAGAGGCCGTCAAAAACAAGCATTTCGACTTGGTACTGATGGATATGAAGATGCCGATGATGGATGGTCTGGCGGCAACGGCCGAAATACGTAAGTTCGATACCGAAGTACCCATCATCGCCCTCACCGCGCATGCTTTCGATACCGACCAGCAAGCTGCACTTGAGGCCGGATGTAATGAATACCTCGTAAAACCCTTCAATAAAGCAAGACTGATGGAAGTAGTAAAAAAGTATTGCGACAAGCAGAAGGCAGTCTGATAAACCTATTTAGAGAATAGTCAGACTGACCCTTTTCCCCAGCCCTTCGAAAATCCGGAAGAGAGTGGAGAGTTGTACATCTGCTTTTCCATTCTCAATGCGTGAGATATAGGTTTTCTTTGTACCTATTTTCGCTGCAAGTTGTTCCTGGGTAAGACCGGCTTTCAGACGTTCTTCTTTCAGACGTTCTGCAAGAATAAAGACCTCTGCACCCCGTTCAAAATCATTGCGTTTCGGTGTGCCTTTCTGCCCGTATTCCACATCCAATATTTCATCAAAGGTATGGCACCCTTTGATTGATTTTGCTTTAGCATTTGTTTCACTCATAGTCTATCTCCTTTCTTCTTTAATTCAAAATATTCTTTCATAATTGAGGTTGCTTTTTCTATTTCTCTGAGAGGTGTCTTTTGTGTTTTCTTTTGAAAACCATTAAAAAGAATAACCAGTTTTCCTTCATCAAAGCAACAGAATATCCGAAAAATATTGCTTTCCATTTCTATTCTTATTTCAAATAATCCTCTAACATTCTCTATATTTCGAAAGAATCTGGAAAGAATATGTTCTTCTATGCGCAGGAGATTGAGTACATAATTTATTTTTTGTCTCACAGAAGATACTTGTTTATCATAAAATTCTGCAAAATAATCCCCATGCACGATTATTTCTCTTTTATATTCCATTGCCGTTTTATTTTATCACAAAGTTAACTATATGATTAACTTCCGCAATCTATTCCTGTATATTTAACATTATCTTATTCTTCTATTTTCTCAATATTTCGGAGAATGCATTTCTCTGTCTAAACTGTTTTTATTGATAAATGAGATATTTTACTCTTGTCGAATGAATCAGTGTTCTCGTTTCACGACTTTTAGACCAATTTCATGCCCTCCCCGTACCCGATCCATATCAAGTCCGTATCTGCTCCGTATCTATACAACCGAATTTGCTACGGACTTGGTACGGACTTGATATGGATCGGGTACGGGGAGATAGGAAGAGCAGACCAAACAAGAAAATAAATTCCAGATATAATTTGGTGGTTATAAAAACATTGCCCACATTTGCACCCGAAAACGAAGACAGGAATTTAAAATCCTCATCGGAGGACATGATAATCAATAATTAGGATGCCGGATAAGATGAATGGTGCAAATCATTCACCCTGTCCGGCACCTTTTTTATACCAGAATTGCAGCTTTGGCCTGATTGATGAAAGAATAAGTTTGATGAAAGAGTTAAATCTGACACAAGGCAGCGTTCCGAAAGTACTGTTACAGTTTGCAGTACCCTTCCTGATAGCGAATGCACTTCAGGCACTCTACGGGGGTGCCGACCTCTTTGTTGTGGGACAATATGATGATTCTGCAAGCGTAGCAGCCATTGCCACTGTTACGGCGCAAGGTATCAGTTTTGCAACAGCACTTGGGTTTCTGCACCGGCGCGGATTCCACTTTGAGTTCACAAAGCGGGACATCCGGCTGAACCGAGTTCTGTCCAAAAGAGTGCTGACACTGGGTGCTCCCATAGCCTTGCAGGATGCATTGATTAATGTCTCGTTTCTAATAATCATCGTATTCGCCATGTTGCCTCCGATAACCATATCATCGGCCGTGGCAACCATGACAGCACAGAATTATGGTGCAGAATTGATACAGCGAATGAACAAGTGCTTCCTTTCCGGAATAGGATTTGCCCTCGTTTTCGGATTGTCGGCTTGCCTCTATTCACAATTCCTGCCCGAAACGCTTACGGCTTTTTTCACCAAAGACCCGGCTGTGGTGGCTATGGCGGCGGAATATCTGCGGGGATACAGCATCGACTGCGTCATTGTCAGTTTTGTGTTCTGTATAAATTCCTACTTCAGCGGACAGGGAAATTTACTGTTCCCGATGATTCACAGTCTGATAGCGACTTTCTTGTTCCGCATTCCATTGTCATACTGGCTCAGCCAGATAGACAGTTCATCACTGTTCATCATGGGCTTTGCTCCACCCATCTCGACAGTGGTTTCGCTGCTGATATGTATCTGGTATCTGAGATATAGTCAGAAAATCAAATGAGGAGTTATGCCCGATACTCATTCGGGCTTATCCCCACCACCTTCTTAAACAAACGGCTTAAATGATGCGGATACTTGAAGCCCAGTTCATAAGCAACTTCGCTGACGGTTTTATTCTCATCATAGAGCCGTTCCTTTGCTTTCTCTATCACAAAGAGTTGAATGGACTCCTGAGCAGACTTTCCGGTTTCTTTCTTAATCAAATCACCAAAGTAATTGGCAGAAAGATGCAATTTGTCCGCGGCATATTGCACAGACGGCAAACCGACTGTTTGCGGCTGGTCTGATTCAAAGTAGTCACTGAGCAGATTCTCAAAACGCACCAAAATATCTTTATTCAAACTTTCACGCGTAATGAATTGGCGGTCATAAAAACGCTGGCAATGGTTCAGCAAAAGTTCAATGGTAGAAGCGATAATACTTTTACTATGCTTATCTATGGCCCGTTCCAGTTCCTCCTGTATCTCCAGATAACAGTTAAGGATAATCTGACGCTCACGCTCGGACATGTGCAAAGCTTCATTCGCTTCATAAGAGAAAAAACTGTAGTCTTTCATCTTGCGTCCCAATGATGTGCCCCGCAATAAATCAGGATGGAATAGTAACGCCCACCCTTGAGGATTCAATGTTTCTTTGTCATCATCCACACCTGCCACCTGTCCCGGAGCGACAAAGACCAGCGTACCTTCCTGATAATCGTAGGTGCTGCGTCCATAAGACAATTCACCACATTTAAGCTGTTTCAGGAAGATACAGTAAAAGCCGAAATTCTTGCGCCCGTGCTTTAATGACTTCAGTGTTGAAAAGTCGACCACACTAACGAGCGGATGCAATGTCTCCACTCCTACCGCCATATTATACTCATGAATTGTATTCAACTTTACGATTGCTCCCATATTCTTCTTTATTTTATCCGATGACAAAAATAAAGGTTTTCTCTTAGCTTTCAAACATCCGTATCATTAAATCTGTAATATTGGTATGAGAAACTGTAATCTGTATATACGCCTCATTCTCAAGTATTCAAGAAAGATTCTGAAACTGTAATTATGGTTTGCAAAGCAGTAATTTGTCTATTTACAAACGCTATTTCACAGCTTACCTTTGCAACATCAAAAACATAAAGAATAATCCTCTATCTCTTGATAGAATCAAACTTTAAAATTAGCATAGTATGAGAACAAGAATTATTTCACTAATCGTAATTGCAATGACAACATTAGGTATGAATGTACAAGCACAGGACTCCTCTACGGACAAAAAAGTATTGGTAGCCTATTTCTCCCGCTCGGGAAACACACGCGCAGTAGCCGACCACATCAAAAGCCTCACTGGAGGAGATATGTTCGAAATTCAGGTAGCCAAACCGTATCCGGAGGAATACCATGCCTGCACGGAAGTAGCCAAGAAAGAAAAAGAGGACAATGCAAGACCAACCCTCAAAACCAAGGTTGAGAACATGGCATCCTATGACGTCATCTTCATCGGTTACCCCAACTGGTGGGGAACGATGCCGATGCCCATCCTGACCTTCCTGGAAAGCTATGACTTCAACGGCAAAGTAGTAATCCCCTTTTGCACACATGGCGGAGGCGGCGAACAAAACTGTTTCAAGGATTTCGTGAAGCACATCGGCAAGGCAGACAGCAAGCAAGGTTTCCTTATCGGTGGCGGACAAGCCTCATCCGCCCGTCCGCAAGTGGAAAGCTGGTTGAAAGGACTTAAATTAATACAATAATCTGCAATGTCCGAGGATTAACAGCCCTATCAATTGTTTTTATAACAAACCAATAAAAAGATATAGTATGCAAACTGTAAAATTAAATAATGGCATAGAAATGCCTATTCTGGGTTTTGGCGTCTATCAGATTGAAGACCAAGCCCTCTGCGAACAATGTGTATATGATGCCATCGAAGCCGGTTACCGCTCCATAGATACAGCCGCCGCTTATTATAATGAAGAGGCTGTGGGAAAAGCAATCAAACGTAGCGGAGTTCCCCGTGAAGATTTGTTCATCACTACCAAACTGTGGATTTCGGATGCCGGTTATGATAAGGCAAAGAAAGCCTTTGAGGCATCCATGAAGCGCCTGCAACTCGATTATCTGGATTTATACCTCATCCATCAGCCGTTCAATGACTATTACGGTTCATGGCGTGCAATGGAGGAATTATATAAAGAAGGCCGCATCCGTGCCATCGGCGTCAGCAACTTTATGCCGGACCGTTTGGCTGACTTGATTCAGTTCAACGAAATCGTTCCTGCTGTCAATCAAGTGGAAACCAATCCTTTCAATCAGCAGATTGAAGCTGAAGTATTCATGAAAGAGAAAGGAGTTCAGATTGAATCGTGGGCGCCGTTTGCCGAAGGAAAGAACGATTTATTCCGGAATGAAACGCTGGCGGCAATCGCGGACAAGTATCACAAATCTATCGCCCAAGTGGTGTTGCGCTGGCTGATACAGAGAAATGTAGTGGTTATCCCAAAGTCCATCCGCAAAGAACGCATCATTGCGAATTTCAATGTATTCGATTTTGAACTGGCTAAAGAAGATATGGAGAAAATAGCTGCATTGGACACTAAGACAAGTTGTTTCTTCTCCCACCGTGATCCGAAGATGGTGGAATGGTTGGGGGGGCTGCACTAAGAAATCTAAAGAACATTTGCATCCAATCGGCATATTAGTTACTTTTGTAGAGTGTTTTATAAATCAAAGCAATATGAATAGAACAGATATACAAAATGGCTCTTATGCTGATTGCCCTATCCGGATGATACTGGCCCGCATCAGTGATAAATGGTCTATACTGACACTTTTCACCTTGACACAGGCCCCCGTAATGCGGTTTAATGAGCTACAGAAGACAATACCGGACATTTCACAAAAGATGCTGACCGTTACACTCCGCACATTAGAAGAAGATGGACTTGTGAGAAGACAGATTTACGCTCAAGTGCCGCCTAAAGTGGAATATTCGCTGACGGACAGGGCCATGTCTCTGTTACCGCATATCAACTCCCTGATTTCATGGGCACAAGAGAATATGAACGACATTATCAATGACAGGAAAAGGCGAAGGGATAAATAACGTTGCCTATAAAAAAGCACATTTCTTCCCAAGCCGACGAATGTTCACGCCGAACTACACATTTATATACACTATGAAAATCCACATTTGTTTTTTACTGCTTTTGGCAGTCGGTAGCCTGTCTGCCCAGAATGTATGCTTATCTGGAATCGTTCAAGCAATGGCTTTATCCCAATCTGAATAACCTGATGAAGAGAGGAGTTTCGGTTCGTGCTCCCTTTGAAATTGCAGACAGAAGATAAGCTTCAGCAACTCTTCTATCCATGCCTATTCTCACCGCAACAAGAAAGTTATCATAAAGTATCCTCTCTGTCCTCCGTCAGGCATCCCAGTCGTACTGATCTATATATTCATCAAACACAGGTTGCCCTGTAATTCCACGGCTGAGGAAAATCCGGCGAATAGATTCTTGTTCAACTAACTATGAAGGCAATATACAAAGTTGAAAGGTATCTAGTCGTAAGTAAGATTCGGTTTCATATCAATTGTTTTAAGAATGTTTTATTCAGTGAAAAGGTAAGTTTTTTTAAGGACAAATATTCTAATAACAGGTAATTTATAAATTTGTGGAAGAAAAGCCGCTATTATTAATTTTGATAGCGGCTTTTTGTCTATTTTTGCCAGCATATTTGAGTATTACCCCCAACAAATCATAAATCTTAATACCAGAATTAATGAAACACACACTTTTATTCACTTTGACACTCATTGTATCAATCAACTGCAATACGGTTGCTGCACAACAACAAGACACGGTTTTCGTCTCTAACTTCGGGGCGCATGTTTATTCTTACACAAACAGTGTTACCAACATACAGGCTGCGATTAATGAATGTAAACGAACAGGCGCTCATGTGCTTTCTTTTGAAAAAGGGCGTTATGACATCTGGCCCGAAGGAGCGATACGCAAAGAATATTTCATCACGAATACTTCGACCGAACAAGAGTGCCCTTCCAAAGTAAAAACAATCGGCCTGCTGTTTGAAGATATGAAAGACCTGGTAATCGATGGCAAAGGAGCGACTCTTATGTTTCATGGCAAAATGACAACTATTGCCCTGGAGCATTGCAAGAACTTGACCTTTCAGAATTTACAGGTCGACTTTGAACGCCCTGCGGGATCAGAAATAACATTTACGCAGGTAGATGGAAATGAAGTGGAGGTGAAGGTGCATCGCGATACCCGTTATGAAATAGTAAACGACCGGATGAACCTTTATGGTGAAGGCTGGAGGTCTAACCGGAACCATTGCATAGAATATGATCCTGCGGACGAAACATTCCGCTACAGTCAGGGTTGGAATGTACTGTCTGCATCCAAAGCGAAAGAAATAGCGCCGAACGTAATACATTTCAACGTTCAGAAAGAATATTCCCCCAAAGTGGGCAACACACTGACCATTCGTGATATTATCCGTGACCAGGTGGGATGGTTTATTTTTGAAAGTAGCGACATTACCCTCAGTCAGATTCAGATGCATTATATGCACGGGTTGGGCATAGTGAGCCAATACACGCGCAACATAACGATGGATAAAGTGAAATGCATGCCTCGTGAAGGAAGTGACAGATTGCTGGCCGCTTCTGCCGACATGATGCATTATTCGGGATGCAGCGGAAAGATAAGAATAGACAGTTGCTATTTTGCCGGGGCGCAGGACGATCCTATAAATGTTCATGGCACTAACCTCCGCGTTGTGGAGAAGCTCGACGGACATACCGTGAAGCTACGTTTCATGCATGGACAGAGCTACGGATATAATGCCTATTTTGAGGGTGACACCGTAGCTTTTGTAAGAGCGTCTACTATGGAAAGGTTTGCCTCTGCCTGTGTTGTTTCTGTAAAGCGGCTGACAGACCGCACTGTAGAAGTTGCTTTCGACCGTGATATTCCCAAAGAACTGGAATTAAACCATGATTGTGTGGAGAACATCAGTTGTACGCCCGAGGTAGAGATTCGCAATTGTTATTTTACAAGAACCAGTACGCGGGGAACCTTGATGACTACTCCCCGAAAAGTAATCATTGCGAATAACACCTACTATAAAACAGGCATGAGCGCTATTCTTATCGAAGGAGATGCCGAGGGCTGGTATGAATCGGGACCTGTAAAAGATGTGTTGATTCAAAATAACATTTTTATCGACTGTGCCTATAATGGTGGTCCTGAATATGCGGTAATAGCATTGAACCCTTCCAATACCATTATTGATGCAGCGCATCCGGTACATAGAAATGTACGCATCATAGGCAATACTTTCCAAACATTCGGCAACCCGGTTTTATATGCCAAAAGTACAGAAGGATTGGTCTTCAAAGATAATAAAGTTACATCCACTTTGTCGCCTGGTGATGCACTCCAAAAACCGGTATTTATACTGAATGGTTCTAAGAATGTGACAATCAAGGACAATATCCTGAAGGGAACCTTCCGGGAGAATATCGTTTTCAGAAATATGAAAAAGGGATTTATCAAGACCGACTTATAAATAGACTATATACCTTATATCAAAAACAATAAAAATACCACGATAATGAGAAAAAAACATTCGCTTTTTATTTTCGCCTTATTTACTATTGTCGCAGGACATGCACAGAGTATAGACTACACTAAAGGATTTTCTATCTGGTTCGACACTCCTAATACTCTGCAAGGAAAAGCCATCTGGTATGGCGGAAGACCGGATATGTGGAAAGGTGAAAACAAACCGGAAAGTGCCGGAAATACAGCACGCAATCCGGATGCCGATTGGGAATCACAATCGTTGCCTATCGGAAACGGGAGCATCGGTGCCAATATTTTAGGATCGGTGGAAGCCGAACGCATCACCTTTAATGAAAAAACGCTCTGGCGCGGTGGTCCCAATACAGCCAAGGGAGCGGATTATTACTGGAATGTGAACAAGCAATCCGCACATGTATTGGACGAAATCAGACAGGCGTTTGTCGAGGGCAATCAGGAAAAAGCAGAGCTCCTGACCTGCAAGAATTTCAATAGTGAAGTGGCTTATGAATCTAATGAGGAAAAACCGTTCCGCTTCGGAAACTTCACCACAATGGGCGAATTCTATATAGAAACAGGACTCAGTGTGATTGATATGGACAATTACAAACGCATCTTGTCGGTAGACTCAGCCTTAGCCGTCGTGCAATTCAATAAAGGCGGAGTAGCTTATGAGCGCAGTTATTTTATTTCATATCCCGCCAATGTAATGGCTATCCGGTTTAAAGCAAACCAACCGGGCAAGCAGAACCTGGTTTTCAGTTACTCCCCCAATCCGGTTTCCACCGGAGAAATCGCTTCCGACGGAACTAACGGATTGACTTACACCGCTCATCTGGACAATAACAACATGCAGTACGTAGTACGGATTCATGCCGAAAACAAGGGAGGAACTCTATCGAACGTAAACGGAAAGTTAAGTGTGAACAATGCGGATGAAGTAGTATTTTTCGTAACAGCCGATACGGATTATAAGATTAACTTCAATCCGGATTTCACAGATCCACGGACTTATGTAGGGGTAAATCCGGCGGAAACGACCAATGAATGGATGCAAAAAGCGATAGAAAAGGGATATGATGCTTTGTATAAAGAACATTATGAAGATTATGCCGCTTTGTTCAACCGGGTGAAGCTGGAATTGAATCCGGACATGAAAAGCAACAATCTTCCTACCCCGCAACGATTACAGAATTATCGCAAGGGACAGCCGGACTCCTATCTGGAAGAACTTTATTATCAGTTTGGACGCTATCTGCTTATTTCCAGTTCGCGTCCCGGAAATATGCCTGCCAATCTGCAAGGCATCTGGCACAATAATGTAGATGGCCCGTGGAGAGTGGATTACCATAATAACATCAATATACAAATGAATTATTGGCCTGCCTGTTCCACTAACCTGACGGAATGTATGCTCCCACTGATCGACTTTATCCGTACGTTGATAAAGCCGGGTGAAAAAACCGCGAAATCTTATTTCGGAACCCGTGGATGGACAGCCTCCATCTCCGCAAATATATTCGGTTTCACTACGCCCTTGTCCAGCGAGAACATGTCCTGGAACTTTAACCCGATGGCAGGTCCGTGGCTGGCTACCCACATCTGGGATTATTATGACTATACGCGCGACAGGAAGTTCCTGAAAGAAACCGGATATGACATCATCAAGAGCAGTGCACAATTTGCAGCCGACTTCCTGTGGCACAAACCGGACGGAACGTATACAGCCGCTCCTTCCACTTCACCGGAACATGGTCCGGTAGATGAGGGAGCTACTTTTGTGCATGCAGTTATACGCGAAATCATACAAGATGCCATTGATGCCAGCAAAGTGCTGGGTGTAGATAAGGGAGAACGTAAACAGTGGGAAAAAATACTGCAACAGTTGGCTCCTTATAAGATAGGACGCTACGGACAACTGATGGAATGGTCTAAAGACATGGATGATCCTAAGGATACACACCGGCATGTGAATCATTTGTTCGGTCTGCATCCCGGACGGACACTCTCTCCTATTATTACTTCCGAATTGACTGACGCCGCCAAAGTAGTATTGGTGCACCGCGGTGATGGGGCTACCGGCTGGAGTATGGGATGGAAGCTGAACCAGTGGGCACGGTTACACGATGGCAATCATGCTTATAAGCTATTCGGCAATTTATTGAAAAACGGTACGTTGGATAATTTGTGGGATACACACTCACCTTTCCAGATAGATGGCAACTTCGGGGGAACTGCCGGAGTAACCGAAATGTTGCTGCAAAGCCACATGGGGTTCATTCACCTGCTACCGGCTTTGCCGGACCAATGGAAGGAGGGTTCAATCAGCGGTCTCTGTGCAAAAGGCAACTTTGAAGTCAGTATATATTGGAAAGGCGGGAAATTATCCGGAGCTTCCGTTCTTTCCAATGCCGGTGAACCTTGTGTGATAAGGTATAATGATAGTGTATTGTCTTTCAATACCAAGAAAGGCAGACAGTATGAGGTAGTACTTGCGGGCGAAAGCTTACAGTTAGTTGAAAAATAATAAATTGATTCTATGTCCGGAATGGCAAGATGACAAAAGCCACTTGGCACATTCCGGACATAGAAGTATTCATCCTTACAAGATACTTTTACATCGCTTTCCAGAACTTCTGAAAGTCCTTATACCGCCCGTAACAAACCAGTTCGTCATCCGCCTGCACCTGGTCATTTTCAGGCAATTCGTTCATCACATCATGCTCTGTAAAAGAGATACCCAAGCAGTTTTTCAGCGTCTTGGCACGCTTCAGCGCCAACAGTTTCAAACCGAATTCCTTGTCCAGGTTCAGTTCGTTGGCATAATATCCCACCATCTTTTCCGGCACCGTGAACTTCACCACATAATAATCCGCATCCACCCGGAACGTCTCCATGTTGGAACCGAATTCCAGAAGATGCACTAGTCCACGGGCAGCATCCTCTTCCGGAGTCAGTATGCGTTCCAGTTCAAAGGCTTCGAGCACGGAGCGATGGACATTATCAATAGCCCTTGCATAGATATGCTTCACCTTCTGCTGTTTCAGCAAAGCCACCACACGGATGGAGGCGCCGAAATTCTCACCGATAGCCACTATCACCACGTCCACCCCATTCAGAGGAAGAACGGAAAGTGCCTGTTCGTCTGTTGCATCCAGCACAAAAGCCGTAGCTATTTTCTCTTTTATGCTGTCCACACGACCTGCACTTACATCTGCACCAATCACCTCGTGCCCCAATGTAGATAGTTCCTCGGCAAGCATATGCCCGTAATTTCCTAAACCAATAATAATATATTTCATTTTAAATAAATAATTGAAAATTAAAATACAGAATATCTCCTACTAACTACTCTAATTTATAATGATCTTCCCACTCGGATACTGATATTTCGTATGCTTCTTTTGCTTAATGATACCCAACATCAGTGTAATCAGTCCCACACGTCCGATAAACATCAGAAGAGCAACAAGCAACTTACTGTTATCCCCCAAAGTCGGAGTAAGATTCAGACTGGAACCTACCGTACTCAACGCCGATACACACTCAAACAAAAGTGCCATGACAGATGCCTGAGGTTCCCAGATTGTCAGAATAAACACAAATACAAACAAAACGCCGATAGACATCACCACCGTCGCATTGGAACGGCGAATGGAATCGTAAGACAGTTCGCGGCCAAAAACTTCCACCCGCTCCGTACCACGCAACACGGCAACCAAATTCAGAACAACTACTGCAAACGCATTCACCTTGATACCACCCGCCGTGGATTGCGCAGCACCACCTACCCACATCAGGAAGATATAAACCAATACACTCTGTACTCCCAGCGAAGCCAGGTCCACACTTGTAAATCCGGCAGTACGCGGACAAGTCGCATTAAAGAACGCCTGTGTCCATTTATCAGCGACTGACATACCGGCAAAAGCATTATTCCACTCAAAAACAGCGATAAGCACCGTACCAAACACCAATAACAGGAAAGTCATAATCAGCACAATCCGTGTATTCAGATTATACAGATGATAAAAACGATGTCTGTCCCACTCCCACGTATGCAGGAATTTCCAGATACGGCGCAAATGATGGAGTACTATATCTTTGAAATTCACCAATATCGGGAAACCGATACCACCCAGAATAATCAACAGAGATATATAGATAAGGAATGGATTATGCCCCGTCATCACCAATGGATTGCCAAGGTTACCCGGTAATGTGGAGAAGCCGGCATTACAGAATGCTGATATGGCATGGAAAGCTGAAAAGGCCACTTCTTCCTCAAACGTCATCCCCATCGTACCGTGAATGTCGCTCCAGATGGCAAGCATACCGACACCTTCAATAGCCAACGTGAATCCCAATATGTACAACAAAGTGGAAAGTAAAGAATTCAACGAATTGGAACTGACCATATCACGAACCACCAACTGATTATAAAAGGATGTATTACCCATAAAGAACATCGCAAAGAAACTAGTCAGTGTCATCACACCCAATCCGCCAATCTGTATCAGCAGAATGATCACCACAAAACCGGATGTCGTAAAAGTAGACGCTACATCCACCGAAGTCAGCCCCGTGACACAAACCGCACTGGTAGAAATAAACAATGAGTCCACCCACGAAATACCACTCACCGTACATCGGGGAAGCATTAGTAAACCTGTTCCGATAAGAATGATTATCAAGAAACTACCGGCCAGAATCAAAGAAGGATTCGTTCGCCGTCCCAGCACCCTGACCAAACCATTAGATAAATTGAGAAAAGAGAAAATCAGCAGAAGCACTATATGATAGGGCTTTCCATTCAATATCTCCCAAAAATGCAGAATAGCTCCCTCCTCTTCCGGTCTATGAAAAATGACAGGGATAAGGGTAAGGTAAAGCAAGGCAATCAATATCCACGTCAATTTCTTAAAAGTACGCTTTGTGTCCCTGTATTCCAATAACAGGCGCAAAGTGACTTCGGACAGGAAAACACCCCACACAAACCGATAGAGTGTTTGCAGTTGAGAAGCCTCGTGTTCGGAAATAGTAAAGCCGTGTTCATATACCACTCCCATAATTAACAGAATAGAAGCCAGGTAGGCTATGTAAGTCACCCCTCCAAGAATGATCCGAGTGTACGGATGAATCCATTTATTCTGATACAACAAGAATTTATGATAAATCTTCATGGAGACCAAATTAAATATCAGGCAAACATAAACAAAACAATGCGTATAGACAAAAAACAAAAGAAAAAAGAAATTGTTTTAAAAATAATAGTTACATTTGGCCTCGTAAAAAATTTAATAGAATTAACCACTATGAGCAACAAGACAAAAAGATTTTTCCTTCCGGAAGAAGAAATTCCACACTATTGGTATAATATACAGGCAGATATGGTGAACAAACCGATGCCTCCGCTTCATCCCGGTACCAAACAACCACTGAAAGCTGAAGATTTATATCCCATCTTTGCACAGGAACTGTGTAAACAGGAACTGAATCAGACCGATAAGTGGATCGAAATTCCCGAAGAAGTACGCGAAATGTACAAATATTATCGTAGTACTCCACTGGTTCGTGCTTATGGACTGGAAAAAGCATTGGGTACTCCGGCACATATCTATTTCAAGAATGAAAGTGTCAGCCCAATGGGTTCACACAAACTGAATTCTGCCATTCCCCAGGCTTATTATTGCAAGAAAGAAGGAGTAACCAACGTTACCACTGAAACCGGTGCCGGACAATGGGGTGCTTCACTGGCCTATGCTGCCCGCTTGTTTGGTTTGGAAGCTGCTGTTTACCAAGTGAAAATCAGCTACGAACAAAAGCCTTACCGCCGCAGCATTATGCAGACTTTCGGTGCACAAGTTACACCGTCTCCGTCTATGTCCACCCGTGCAGGAAAAGATATCCTGACGGCTCACCCCAACTACCAGGGTTCATTGGGAACAGCTATTTCAGAAGCCATAGAACTAGCCCAGACTACGCCGAATTGTAAATACACATTAGGTTCCGTATTGAGCCATGTAGCTCTGCACCAGACTGTAATCGGTCTGGAAGCCGAAAAACAGATGGAAATGGCAGGAGAATATCCTGATATGGTAATCGCTTGCTTCGGTGGTGGTTCCAACTTTGGCGGTATCGCATTCCCATTCATGCGCCACAAAATCCTGGAAGGTAAGCAAACACGTTTCATTGCTGCCGAACCGGCTTCTTGCCCGAAACTGACACGCGGTAAATTCCAATATGATTTTGGTGATGAAGCAGGATACACTCCGCTACTGCCTATGTACACGTTAGGGCATAACTTTGCTCCTGCTAATATTCATGCAGGTGGATTGCGTTACCACGGTGCAGGTGTCATCGTTTCTCAACTATTGAAAGACGGTCTGATGGAAGCTGTAGACATCAAGCAACTGGAATCATTTGAGGCTGGCTGTTTGTTTGCACAAGCTGAAGGTATCATTCCCGCACCGGAATCTTGCCACGCTATTGCTGCCGCCATCCGCGAAGCAAACAAATGCAAGGAAACAGGTGAAGAGAAAGTAATCCTGTTCAACCTCTCCGGTCACGGATTGATTGACATGGCTTCATACGATAAATATCTCTCTGGTGACCTCGTAAACTACGAGCTGACTGATCAGGATATTCAGAAGAATCTGGATGAAATAGGCAGTCTGGCGTAAGGATACCTCATCCATATCAATAAATGTTTGCCAAGCTGACAAGTGGCTCATAGAGCTTTTCAATGTCCTGTGCATCTAATTCAATATCAACCTGGTCCCCCGGAATCAACCGTATTCCGGGGGGCTTTGCGTCTTTACCATCCCGATGTATATTGATAATAGCACAGTTTTCGGGCAAAGAAAGTTCGTCTACAAATTTACCGTCCAGATACGAACCTGTCATCACTTCGATGGATAATTTATATCTTTTTTGTTCCTGGAAAGCAGGAGTATTGATCATATCCTCATAAAGCGTCACATTAAAAGGTTTTATCTGAAGAAGTTCCGTAAAATAATAAGTTAATCCGCCCACTACTACCGATGGGTAGAACACCTCAAAATGTCCTGTTATCTCGGTAATCAATACGATAGCCGTCAAAGGGGTGCGTATCACAGCTACCAGGAAAGCAGACATTGAAATCAGCATTACATAACTGACATTCTCCGGTTCAATAACTCCATATTCCACTCCCAGTAAACCGACAATCTGCCCCAGTAATCCACCGGTGACCAGTGTAGGGATAAAACTTCCACCCGGCAAACCGGATGAAACACAGATAACGGAAAAACCGAAATGCAACAGCATCATTGCCGTTACCCACATAATTTGTGCATGGCTTCCGGATTGCGCCTGCTCCAAAAGAAACTGTTCTCCCCCACCCGTCAAGTTAACCTGCATAAAAGAAATAATGTAAGCAACCAGTAGCAAATAGAACATCTTCATATATACCGAAGATTTCACCGTAGCATAAACCCGCTTAAAGGACACCATCATCATGGAATACAACTTTCCGCAAACAGAAATAATCACTGCAAGCAATAAGAAGTACTTCACCTGGACTCCAAAAGAAAAACCGGGTTCGGCCACTTGTATCAAATGGTAGGAATTTATAGGAAAAACCATACTCGCCACCGCCCCTGCCACTACACCTGCCAGCAAGGTAGTAATAGCCGTTTTAGGAGCATCAAAACGTTCGATGGATTCGATAACAAGCAATGAAGAAGCCAGCGGTGCTGCAAACGCAGCCGCAAGGCCGGCACCGGCACCGGCAGCAAGCAATTGTTTTCGTTCACCTCTCAAAATATGTGTCCAACGCGCTACAAGACATCCGATATACGAACCTATTTGTACAGAAGGCCCTTCACGTCCCAGCGATAATCCGGCCGATACCGAAAGAATACCGCCGAAGAACTTAGAAACCAGCTCAATAAAAGGATGTTTATAGGTGATACGCCCGTTGATGGCAGCACGCGTTTGAGGAATACCTCCTCCAGTGATAAGCGGCATTTTCATCACCAGCCAGGATACGAATATCAGTACCGCCCAGAAGAAAAGAAAAAGAGGAATATGCCAGTACCAGTCCGGACGGGAAGCAAAAAACTCACTTCGCAAGTTGAAGAAATAATATAGACAGTAATGATAGGGAACAGCCACCAACCCCGTCAGCAATCCCACGAAGATGCTGACGAAATACAGGCGGGCATCAACCAGTTTCAGTTTCACAACATACCACTTCCTCAGTTTTCTAAAGTTCTTGAACCTTTGAAACATTCCTCAGAGTTTTCTTTTATTAATTCGAGTATCTACAACAAATTAACCCTGTTGAAGTTTCAAGACTTTACGTTTTTTACTTTTTCAAGCACAACAATATTACCCCGCTGCCTTAAATTCTGTGTAAACGATTGGTATAAAGAAGATACGTCCGGCAAAGTTCCCTTTGCCGGACTAAGAAAAGACGTTATTTATTAGCAGGGGCGGGTCTTCCATGCATCGGACGCTTTCCTTGTCCGTACTTCTGACCTTTTCTTCTATCAAATTCTTTTCTGAATTTATTCGCATTACTCTTTTCTGTCTGATAGATCTTCATAATCTGTTTAGGAGACAGAATCTTACGGAATTCATTATAATACTTCTCACGAACATCCAGGATCTTACGGCTTTGTGCAAACTGATCCTTAATCTGTTTTTCTATTTCCGCATCCGTCGGTACTGGTTTCGCAGTTTGTTTAGCTTCTGCATTGTTTCCTCTGTTTCTTTCGTGGCGGTTCATCATCCGGCACTCACGCAGGGCTTTCAGATAATCCTCATAAACAGGAGTAAATTTAGCAGCCGTAGCGTCATCCAACATCAATGTTTTTACCATCTGGTTAGCTTGTCTCTGCATCATCTGCTCGGGAGTAGGGCGTTGTTTCTGATCCTTATTATCCTTATTCTGAGCAGAAATTGTTTGGCTACCAATCAAAAGAGCGGCCATCATTACATAAATAAATTTAGTCTTCATAATCTTCTTGTTTTTTTTATTAATACCTAATTTAAAAATATGTCATTTTCAGAGAAGTCGACGAGCTCTTCCAACTCCTCATCCGACAGTTCATGAATCCATTTATCAACCGGATCGCTACTACTTCTATCCACAGCTAGCATATTCGAAGTTCCTGCAGGTACATCTCCCGTTTGTAAATAAGACGGAACAAACAATATCCCTGCCAGTATTGCAGCAGCTGCTACAGCAGTAGAGAACATTATCTGTAAACGGCGTTTCTTGCGTTGCCCGCCGTAAGTGCGTTCCATTACCTTCTGCTGCATATCCTCAAAGAAATTATCAGGAGTGCGGTAAGGTATTTTTTTACCTATATCGTCAAAATCAAATTCTTTATCCATTGTCCTACCTGTTTAAGATGTATTCTTTTATTTTTTCTTTCGCATAGTGGTAATTCACTTTGAGAGTATCGACCTTGCTGTCCAATATCCGGCTGATCTCTTCATAATCAAGCTCGTCGTAATAGCGTAGGTTGAATATCAATCGTTGCTTTTCCGGTAAACTCAGTATGGCTTCCTGAAACTTGACTGCCAATTCATTTTCATAATCAATATAATCGGAAGCTTTCAGTTTACCAATCAGTTCTTCTTGCACTTCTTCCGCAGGAATCGCTTCTTCATCCTTTCGTCTATTCAGCAAGCGCAAACTCTCATTGGTTGCAATCCTGTATATCCAGGTACTCAGCGAGCTTTCACCACGAAACTGTCCCAGATTACGGTATACCCGGATAAAGACTTCCTGAAGAACATCTTCTGCATCCTCATGTGATACCACCAAACGCCGTATATAATTATATATAGGTACCTGGAAGTTATCCATCAGCATTTTAAACCCCTTTTTCGGGTCGGAAGCATATACCTGCCGGATTTTATCCTCGTTTATCATCCATTCAATTTCTTAGCTTTATTAGGTTAGAAACAGAAAAAAGGATGAAGTTTAAGTTTTGTGACATGAAAACAAAATCATAACAACTGAAAATAAAGTAATCAAAAGAAGTATAATGTATTGGTATTCAATTATAATTGATTGTACTTTTTGATTCCTTTGTCGAAACATAAATTTCCATAAATTCCTTATATTTGTTGCGTATTTGTTACGTGAAACAAATTATTTGTTGTACCTTTGCAGGTGAAAAGCAATACGATGCTTAACGGCAAAAGCAATTTTGAGTGATTTATGGGAAGACCGAAGAAAACGACCAAGGCGAAAGAGCCTGTACGCATCCGGGAGCGCAAACTCGCAAACGGCAACAGAAGCCTCTATCTTGACATCTATTCAAAAGGTGTGCGCAAGGTGGAGTCGCTCGGCGTGTACCTTGTCCCGGAGAACACGCCTCTTGACAAGATACTGAACGAACATGCGAGAAGCGTTGCCGAGAAGATAAAGTCCGAGCGCATCATCGCGCTGCAGAACTACGGCATAGCCAACCTTGACAAAGTAATGAAAGCCTCGATGCCCCTTCTCGCGTATCTTGAGAAATACGCCAGTGAGGGGAACGGCCTGACCGAATCAACAATGAAGGGACGTAAGTTCATGCGGCGCAAGGTGGAGGAATACCTACGCTCAACCGGGCGGCTCAACATATCCATGCTGGAGGTCGATTTGGATTTCTGCCGTGGCTTCATCAATTTCCTCCGCACGGCGAAGAACAGGCGACTGAAAAGCGAAGACAGGACAATAAGCAACTGCACGGGACTACAGACACAGGCCGTGCTTACAGCCGCATTGAACACGGCACTGCGTGACGGCATCATCGAGCGCAACCCCATGACCCTGCTGACCTCCAAGGAACGCTTCCACCAGCAGGAAAGCAAAAGGGTCTATCTCACCATCGATGAATTGAAAAGAATGATGGCCACCCCCTGCGAGGACGGGGAACTGAAAAAGGCATTCCTATTTGCCTGTTTTACGGGGCTGCGTCTCAGCGACATCCGCACGTTCACATGGAACAAGGTGCTGACAACACCTAACGATTCCACCCGTTATATAAGGGTCAGGATGCTCAAGACGCAGCAGGTCGTCAATGTGCCGCTTTCCAAGGATGCCCTCGGCTATCTCCGCGAGACGGAAGACGGGGACGAGCCTATCTTCCGTCTATCAAGTGCGGTTTCCGTTATAGAGCAAAGGCTGGCGGAATGGGTGAAGAATGCCGGGATAGAGAAGCACGTGACCTTTCACGTCAGCCGCCACAGCTACGCAACAATGATGCTGACCATAGGCGTGGACATCTACACGGTGAGCAAGCTGCTCGGTCACAAGAATGTGGCGACCACACAGATATACGCGAAAATCATCGACCAGAAGAAGATTGATGCCGTCAACATGATGGACAAATTCTTCGACAAAGACAGACAGGTATGAAAATAGAGATAAGGACACGGGAACTGAAGAACGGCAACAGGACAATATACCTTGACTATTATGACAAGGGCAAGAGGTGGTATGAATATCCTAAACTGTACCTTGTCCCAGATTCCGCTCCACATGCAAAGGAATTGAATAAAAATGCGATGGATAAGGCCGTTGCCATCAGGGCGAAACGGCTGCTTGGCGAGACACCGGAAGAGGACGGTAGCCCGTTGAAGGAGGCTGACAAGATTCTTGTCAGCACATGGATGGACGAATATGCCAAAGCCATGCATGCAAACGCAGGACTTTCCTCAACTTATCTCAAACACTTCGACACCCTCATACGCATGGTGAACGACTATCTCGCACATATCAAAAGCCCACGTCTTACAATGGCCTGCATAGACAGGGAGTTCTACCGTGGATTCCTGCACTATATGGCAGATGTCTATGTGTGCCGGACTTCCGATGGCGGGACAAGACGGTTGGCCAAATCGACCATGCACCTGTTTCAATTAAAGATGAACACGATGCTCAACCAGGCGGCAAGGGAGGGTGTCATCAAGTGCAATCCTTATCACCTGCTGTCAAGGGACGAGCGGATAAAGAAGCCGACTGACCAACGGGACTTCCTGACCCGTGAGGAACTGCACAGACTGATGGAGGTGGAGACACGAAGCACCACAACCAAGATGGCTTTCTTGTTCAGCTGTTTCACGGGCTTGCGCTACAGCGACCTGAAGCAGTTGAAGTGGGGTAACATCGAGAAGTCACAGTCTGGTATGGTGATAAGGATAGAGGCGATGAAAAAGACAGAAAAGCCGGTGACTGTCCCTTTGGGTACGAATGCGATGGCATGGATGCCTGAACGCGGCGACAAGACACTTGACGATTTTGTCTTTGATTTAGGCACATGCGGAGGTTGCAACGCCGTCCTGAAGAATATGGCGAAAAGAGCCAAAATCAACAAACGGGTCTCCTTTCATACTGGGCGCCACAGCTTCGCAACGCTTACCCTCGCCGCCACGAATGATATAGCTACGGTAAGCCGACTGCTTGGGCACACCTCTGTCGCAACGACACAGATTTATGCGGAGGTGCTGATGGAAGACAAGATAGCCGCCGTAAATAAACTGAATGGCATATTTTAATTCGATAAGACCCTTTTATGAAACGAATCTCCGATAACTTTCTTACGATGCTTTTGCCGCTTACTGTGGTAGCCGCAACCGCATTCAGTCTGGTTGCCGCCGTCGCTTTCCGCATGGGAGCGGCCACGGCAGGATTTGGGTTTGCCACCCTGTCCATAGTCGGATGGATAGGACTGGTTGCCGAATTTTTCCTCTTGTACGACATCATAATAGACAAGTGGCTTTCCAAAGACCGCTCCGTCCTGACCGCCTCATGGTTCTTGTTTTCGTTGTTGCTTGCCTTCGTGTTCACACCGGACAAGCGCATGGACTGGAGCACGTGCATTGTCATGGTCTCACTCTTTGCCGTGGTTTTCCTTTTGCCCTGTACCATCGGTATGGCTTACGGCAGACAGATAAAATCATGGATGCGGCAACGGTGGAACGGCCTTGCTCCAAAGAAACAACAACATACGGATGAACCGATTGAAAAGCAAATCGAAGCCGTGCTTTCAGCATCCACGCCGCCTGTCACAATGAAGCAGGAGGATGAAATCAGGCACTATGACAGCCTTGTCTCAAAGGTGCAGCCGGAGCTGATAAGGAGACTGCCTGAAACATTGCAGACCAACGATGCGCTATTTTTGTTGGTGCTGTTCCGTGAGGACGGCTATCTTGACACGGACTTCCAACCGCTGATGAAAAAGGAGGATGACGAAATAAACCAGACGCTCTATGCCTATATCGCCAGTGCCCTTTGCGCCGCCCTCAAAATCAGGAAAGGCAAATGGGTCATCTTCGAGAAGTTCTGGCCGCTCAACAACGGCGCACAGCTGGCAAGCAACTTCAAGACCGCCTACAGGGACAACCCGTCCGAACACCAGAGGCATATCGCCAAGCTGCTGCGCAAGGCGACCCGCCTGCGTCCGAAGCTCGACACTTACGACCTTGAAGAGTTCAAGAAAGTCTGAACTGTACTTTTATAAAAACCTCTTCCTTGTTCCCGTCACCGTAACCCGATGGCGGGATTTTTTATGCCCGTCCGTGAACAGGCCTGTTGCTTTCCGCACTTATAAGTTACCATGTGCGGATTATCCGGGATTATGGAGGGTTTATAGTTCCTTTATACTTCGTTTCAGCCCCGTTTATACTTGTGTTTATAATTCGCAAATCATTCTGTTTGTGTCATTTATAGTGATTGTCCCGGTAAGAATCCGCCATACCTTTGCACTGTCGCCACGACAAAGGCGAAACAGATTATTCACTAAAATATACGCACATGACAGAGCAAAGAAAACTTTTAAGCACTAAGGAGGCGGCCGAATATTGCGGCTTCAAGCTCTCCTACTTCCGCAAGCTGATGATGCGCCGGGCTATCCCGATGTACAAGCCGACGGGCAAACTGTGTTTCTTCAAGAAGGAGGATCTGGACGCTTTCCTCACGGGAGTCCGTATCTCCTCACAGGAAGAAATCGCGGAGGAAGCCGGCCGCTATCTGGCTGGAAGGAAGTAAACAACTTTTTTATTCACATCAAAAAACAAATGTAGTATGGAACAGAACAAGAACATGGAACAGGGCGGCACAGCCGCAGCCGTTCCGGCAGAGAAGAAGAACGAGAACCGCAAACGTGAGACAGTCGGCAAGGATGTTCAAGCCATCCGCGCATTCTTGGAGAGCGTAGGCATCTACGAGGCGGACGCCTTGCGCGTGAGCATCGCCATTGCCGACGGCAAGGTGTCGGCAGACAACATTTCAGCGGATGACCGCCTTGCGCTCAACCGCTATCTCAACAGCGGCACGGACAACGACCGCCTGACAGCGGACAACGCACAGGAACATCGGCTGAACCGTGCGTTTGGGTTGCTGGAACGTGTGGCGGAGTTTTGCGACAAGCAGCAGTTGGTGACGGTAAACAGGGCATTGCTTTCCATCGCGGTAAACGCGGAGGACATCAACCGTGCCGTGTCAAGCCTTGACAAGCGTCCGGCATCCATACAACCGACACAGGCAAACACCGGAAACAACGGAGCTGGCAAGTAACCGTATGCAAAAGATAGAAAGGCATTTGACCTGCGTTCATACAACCTCTTTTTTCTTCCCTTCTTTCAAGATTGGAACCATTCAGAGTATCGCACGGGCAGCCGTTGCCCTTTTTCATCTGACACACGATTATGGGAAAATGAAGCCGTGCAGGGTACAACAAGAAAACAGTTTGGTATTCTTATACTGACTCCTGCACGGTTTCATTCTTTTCCAAAAGCAAAAATATCAAACTTATAAAGACAAAGTTTTATGGACAAGGAAACATACAGATTCGTGTACCCGACAGGTATCACATCGCTGTCATTAGTTTTTTCTCAGAAGGCATTGCAATGGCTGTACGGGACAACGACAGATGATAACGGCAGGGAAACAGGCAACTTCATATTGTTTGGCGACCTGTTGGCGAGAATGGCACTTACAGCCGGAGAGGGCAAGGGGTTCAGAAGACCGCTCACGCTTTCCGCAGGTCAGGCGCAGTATTCCGAAGAGCAGCTTTCCGCGCAATGGAACATGGGCAGGAAACGCATACGCAACCTGCTGGACGCACTTACGGGCATGGGGCTTATCGACACCAACCGTTCAAGAGTGGCATCCGTGATGACCTTCCCGTGCGTCCGTGGATGGAGAACAGCGGACGGCAGCCACACAGACAATACATTTTTCCATGAACAGAGGGAAGAATAAGAACCGAAAGACAGCCGGGGAAACAGCCGAACCGACAATGACAGGGCAAAGAACGCCTTTCCTGTTGTTCCGTAATCCGGCGATAAGCGGCATCCGTCCCGTGCAGGAAGTGGCAGACGGATGGGAGGAGTGGCATGGAGCGATAGCGTTGAGTTGCGAGATATGCCGAGGTATTACCGCCTTCGGACGGTATTACCACGACGCTCTCTGGGCGCCCCGAAAGGTCGTTGTCCCAGCCGCTCGCAGGCTCGCACCTTCCCCTTTTTTAGATACCGTTTCACGATTATTTCAAGGACACCAGTTATATGAAACACGAAGATACTTCCAATCAGGAATCCGGGCAGGAAAAGCCCGTTATAAGGCGTGACAAGGTGGTGGTCACCAAAGTCACTGAACAGGAGCTTTCTCAGATTAAAAGCACCGCCGGGCAGTGCGGCATGACACGCAGCGACTTCATACGGGCAAGGGCACTCAATTACAGACCCAGACAGCGGCTTTCGGTTGCGGAGGTGGACGGTCTGCGGCAGCTTGCGGCGTGCCGGACGGACATGGTGAACTTCGCCAACGCCCTGCACGGACTGAAAGACGAAGAGAAGATACGACTATTCCGCCATCAGCCCACCATGCTCGAATGGTACGAGAAGGTGGCACAGGTGACTGACCACGTTACCGACTTCCTGCAGTCCGCACAGAAGGCGAACAGCTACCCGGCAGGAACAACGGACGAAGAGACAGAGGAGGATGCCGTATGATAGCCAAGGCAAAATCCATCAGTCACGGCATCAGAGCGATGCTGTACGTGTCGGGCGAATCGAGGAACAAGAAACATCCCGAAAAGATAACGCGCATCTGCGACAACTTCATGCCGCAGGGCATGGACGCTTCGGGCATCTGGACGGAAATGAAGTTTGCCACCATGAACCGCCCCGACATCAAGAACAATGTCATACGCTTGGAAATAAGCCCGGCAATGGAGCATACCGAAGATTTCACGGTCAAGGATTGGCAGCAACTGTGGAACGACTTCGTGGCGGCTTTCGACAATCAGGAAATCCTGAATGAAGACGGCGAGGTCATTTCCGTGCCGACCAACATATCGGGTAGCAAATCCAGCGTGTGGCTGCACAGGGAATCCGACAGCGGCATACCTCACCTCCATGCCGTCGTTTGCCGGATAGACGAAAACGGGAACATCAACAACGACCACGCCATACACATTCGCGCACATCGGGCGGCGGAGAAAATTGCCCTGCAAAGGGGATGGACGACTGCCAAACACATCCATAAAAGCCGTATTCCGCAAGCCAGCGAGGACTGCATGGAGGCTTTGCGTGAACTGGATGAATGGTCTTGGGAGGGCTATGCGGAGAAACTTGCCGCCAAAGGCTACGAGCTGCATCTGCGCAAAGATGAAGAAAAGGTGATACGCGGCTACGTGCTTCACAAGGGCAGTTCAACGTTCAAGGGCTCGGAACTTGGAAAGGGGCGCAACCTCACCGCTTCCCGTATCGAGCGGACTTGGGAGAAACTGCATTCCGAACAGACCAAACAGGAAAGTCCGGCACCGAAACAGCCTGTTGTAACCAAGCCGAATCCCTCCATTACCGATGAAGCGGCACAAAAGCCACAACCCGAAAAACAGCGTAGCACTCCGGTTTACGAGAGCTACACGGAATGGCAATCCGACCGCCTGCGCACGGAGTTCGAGCACGGCGGCAAGATCTACGACCGCTATATCCCCGAAAAAGTGCTTGACTGCCTGAATGACGTGTTCGACCATCGGGAACTGGCCAACTGGCATCCCTTGCAGAATCTGGCGATTGCCTTTTTTACGCTTGTCGCTTCTCCTTATGGAGAGGTCTCCGGCAGTGGTGGAGGCGGCTCGCAGTCCGACCTCAGATGGGGACGCGACCCGGAGGAGAACGAGATTGAGTTCATGCGTCGTTGTGCGCGGGAGGCTTCACACAGGCTTGGCAGACAAATGAAATCAGGAATGAAACGCAAATGACAAACTAATAAACATCAGTGACAATGAGACAACCCGATACGTCCGCCCTACGGGAGCGGCTTGCCAATTATACACCCGGACAGGAACTGAACGAGGACAAGCAGGAACTTGAAGAACTGCTTCAAGAAGTGAGCGACCAAATTTTTGCCATGCGCAATTTGCTCAAGGAAATCAATGAACTCAAGGAAGAACTGCACGGCATACACGGAAGCCTGATGCACACGGCCAAACGGGAACGGGCGGCTTTCAATGCTTTGGACGCGGCCAAGGACAGTGCGGACAACATCGTGAATGGTATCTGCAACGCCATTGTAAAAGCGGAGCGGCATACCGTCATACAAGCCACAGTCAGCACGGATGAACTGGAAAGGGTAAACCAATGTTCCGCAGCCCACATCAAGGCGGAGGAAGAACTTTTGGAAAGGCACAGAAACAAGTTAGCCAGACACCTCCGTGACAATGAAGGTGTCTGGCTGTCCGACCGCTGGCTCAAGATTCTGTTCGCAGTGCAGTTGCTTTGTTATCTTGCGGTGGCATTGTGGGTAATGCTGAAAGGATAAACTGATTGTTCGCAATCTCCTTTTCGAGGGGACAAGGCTATCTGTATATTTCGACAAACAACAGCTATATGTTGTTATTCGACAATCATATTTTGTTCCCCAACCGATAAGCCTTGTCTCCATAATCCGTGTTGCGCACCGAACCTGCCGTCCAGACACCGGGTGCGACAACTTCGCCTACACTTTCCCAGCCGAGGTAATCCATCATTGTGCGATAGTGCTGGAGCATGGGCTCAGCATCGCTTTTAGCCGTGTTCGCGTATGTCATCAGGTAGGCGGCTTTTTTGTAATGTCCCTTGATTTTCCCGTTGATGGCATAGAAGCGGTCTATTACCTTTTTCATCTGTGCGGAGATTCCAAAATAATACATCGGTGTGGCGAAAACCACCATGTCGGCCTCGATAAGATGCGGACGGAGTTCGTTGAAATCATCATCAAAGATGCAGGGGCCGTCCATACCGCAACGGTTGCACGCACGGCATGGTTCTACCTGCTTGAATGCACAGTCGAAACGATAGACCTCGTGACCTTTCTCTTGCGCCCCTTTTATGAACTGGTCTGCGAGATAAGCGGAGTTCCCGTTACGGCGGGGACTGCCCGTGAGTACTACTATTTTCATTTTATCTTGTTTTGATTCGTTAGAGTCAGACACTTCATCATCAATACTCATTGCCGCCAGACTCTTCATGGCACTGCCGGCAAAAAGTGTGCTGCCTACGGCAAACACGGATTTCTTTATAAAATCCCGTCTTTTCATCCTGTTCTCTTATTTGATGACACCCAATCCCCGCAACCATTTTTCCACCCTTGGAGCGGCATCTTGCACAGAACTGCCATTTATAGCAAGCCCTTTAAGCATCTTGGCTTTCGGACATAGTGCCTTTATGTCAGTTTCGCATTTCGCCATACCGCCTCCGCCATGAGTGACGAACGGCACAAGGGTGACAGCGGATGAATTGCATTGTGACAGGAAAGTTGCCACAGGAGGCGCAATCGTGCTCCACCAATTAGGAGAACCTATAAGTATGATGTCATACTGGCTCAGGTTTTTCGGCATAGACACCAATGTCGGTTTCGTATGATTCTCAATTTGCTTTTTTGCCCTGTCAAGCAATTTCTGATAGTCCGATGGATAAGCATCTTTGACCTTTATCTCAAAGATGTCGGCACCAGTAGCCTTTTGTATCTGTTTTGCAACTGTGCGGGTATTGCCGCTATACGAAAAATAAGCCACCAAGATTTTTGCGGGGCTTTTTGCCTGTTGCGCAACGGCTTCTCCTCCGATGAAGGATAAAAGCACGGCAAACAATAAAATTATCTTTCTCATCATTGTATTCTTATAAAAAGCGTGTTCACAGTAGATATGTTTACTTCTTTCAATAATACTCTTTTAATCCTCCGGCTGGAAATCCTTTATGATGTTCAATGCCTTCAGTGCGGCCGGGAAACCGATGTAAGGCATACACTGGATGACGGCTGCCGTAACCCTCTCCTTGCTGTTGCCCGCCTTCAGGTTGGCGCGGAGATGGGCATGGAGTTGCGGTTCCGCTCCGATGACGGTCAGGACGCAGTAGGTCAGCAACTCGCGTGTCTGCGTGTCAAGGCCGCTTCGTGTCTGGAAGTCACCGAAATGTACTTCGGTCAGAAAGCGCGCTACCTTTTCGCCCATGCCGCCGGGCACATCCTTCATCGCTTCTTTCATACGGTCGCCATAAAGAGGATATTGGATTTCATGCCCTTTTTCGTAACGGTTCTCTTCCGTGACGGTTGCCTGTGCTTCCAGCGGCACCTTGATTCCGCGCTCCGTGAAGGCTTCATTGACGGCAGTCATCGCATTCAGGACTTTGGGGAATCCGATGATGGGAGCGCACTGGTAAACAGCCTCGCGCAACTCTATGGGAGTGACCCCGACATTGAGGGCGGCTCCCGTGTGCCCTTTCAGTTGGGGCAGTTGCTGCATGGTGGCGAGACATACGCAGGTAATCATTTCACGTGTCTTGATGTCCAGATCGCCCGTGCGGAACACTTCTCCGAAAATGTATTTCTGGAGGATGTCCATGATTTCCGGGTCTGTGCCGCCTCCGTTAAGTGCCTCACCGCCGAACAGGGCGGTGTAGTTTTCCTTGCATAATTCTATTCTGTCCATATCGTTTGTCTTTTCTGTTGTCTGGGCGATTGCCGGGAGTGAACCGGCAACCAGCAATAAACCCAAAATTACTTTTTTCATTGTTTTCTGTTTTTATCTGTTGAACAAATCACGGGCATTCTCCGAGAAGAACCGCTCCGCGTATGGTGCCAGCTCCTTGTCGGCGGCAAACTGCTTGCGCATGCGTGTCAGGTTCCCCTGCAACACGCTGTCGGGCATATAGGGATAATCCGAACCGTAGAGAATATGCTCCGGCGTGGTGACGGTCAGCATCATTTTCACGATTTCGGGGCTTGCGCCTCCGGCAAGGTCGTAATACAGGCGCGAGAGGTTGTTCTCCCAGTCAATCTGTCCCATGAATCCTTTGGCCAGCATTGCCGGATGCACGGCTTTCATGCGGGGAATCGCCATCGGCAGGAAGGAGCCGCAATGCGGCACGATGACCTTGACATTGGGATTACGGGCCAGCACGTTGCGGGAAATCATATTGACGACTGCACGGGTCGTTTCGGCCGGATATTCATAGACCGCAAGCGGGGCGGTGGCAATGATACCGTCATTGACCGGTGTAGGCTTGTGCGGATGGATGATGATGACGGCATTCCTGTCGTTCAGCACCTTCATCAACGGGTCGAGTGCTTCATTCCCGATATATTGTCCCCGGCTGTTTGTCGCCAGTTTTACCCCGTCCGCACCCAGCGTGTCGAGCGCGTAAACGGCTTCCTCAATGGCAGCTTCAACATCCGGCAGGGGCAGCGCGGCGCAGAACTTGAATTTCCCCGGATGCTCCTTTTTCAGACGGGCGCAATACTCATTGTATTCACGGATAACCCGTCTGCTTTCCTCCACATCACCGAACCACGGTTGCGGGGCGGGCATCGACAGCACCGAACATTCTATTCCGGCTTTCTGCATGAAAGCGATATGCGAATCCACATTCCAAGCCGGCAGCGGAAAGGTCTCTTCCATCGCGGCACCGTGCTTTTCCAGCACTGCCATGTATTCAGGCAGGATGTTGTGGCAATGCACGTCAATGGTCTGCCCGAATACCGGACGGTTGATGAAGAGTGCGGACATAGCCATCAGTAAAATCAGTTTTCTTCCCATATCGAGTTATTTTCCACCGGTTATAGTTTCAAGCCACTCTGTGAACTGTTTTTCAGACAAATGCCTGTTCAACAGCTTCCCGGCGCACCAGTCTATTTCGGGATAGGCTTTGCGCAGGTTCTTCTCACAGTTGGCAATGCCGCTGCCGCCCGAAGTGGCAAACGGTACTACCTTCTTGCCTGCAAGGTCGTGGCTTTCAATGAACGTGTTCACGATGGTCGGCGCAATGTACCACCATACGGGAAAACCGATGAACACCACATCGTACCTCTCCATACCGGACACCCGCCCTGCAATGGCAGGACGGGATGTCGCATCGCGCATCTCCACGGAACTGCGGCTCTGCCTGTCATTCCAGTTCAAGTCGTCATCCGTGTAAGGTTGTTCCGGTACTATTTCATACAGATCGGCGTTGGCCACGGCCGCCAGTTCACGGGCAGCCTCTCTTGTCGTACCGCTGCAAGAGAAATAGGCGACCAATATTTTCGGACTACTCATGTCATTTGATTTTAGAGATTACACCATAGGCATTTCCCACGAGCCTCTTGTATCGACACCGGTACTTTCAGCGGCTTCCTCCAGAGTTTTCATATCCTCGTCGGTCAGCGTCACCTTTATGGCTTCCAGCGCATCCTGCACCTGTGCAGGTTTCGTAACGCCGATGATAGGTGTCGTTCCCTTGCCAATCGCCCAAGCCAAGGCGACCTGCGCCGGAGTGATGCCGTATTTGTCCCCGACAGTGCGCATCACGGCAACGAGCTTTTCGATTTGCGGCAACAGCGGATTGTAGGTATCACCACGCTGGCTTCCGGCAGGCAGCGGATGGGCAGTGTCATATTTTCCGCTTAACGCGCCCTGTTCCAGTACCATGTATGCCCAGAAGTCGATACCGTTCTCCTTGCAATAGTCAAGGATGCCGGCTTTCTCCGATGAACGGTAAAGGAGGCTGAAATGGTTCTGTATGGCTGAAATATGCACTCCCTCTTTGGAAAGAATCTCTTCCGCACGCTTGATTTGTTCAAGGTTGTGGTTGGAGACACCCACACGTTTTACCTTGCCGCTTTTCACGAGACCGGCGAGGAACGGAGTCCACTTCTCTACATCCGCAGGATTATGAATCCAGTAGATGTCGATATAGTCCGTGCCGAATCGTTCAAGGCTGCTGTTAAGCATATCTTCTACGGGATTGACGGAATCCTCGGCAATCTGGGGCGTGAACTTCGTGGAGATGAGTACGTCCTCACGGTTGCGCTCTTTGGTGAACGCGGCGAGTACGCTTTCCGAAGCTCCCATGCCATATACCACGGCAGAATCCCACAGGTTCAGACCACCGGCCATTGCCGCGTCGAATACGGGCTTCAGTTCGTTCACTCCGAGATTATTCCCGAATACCTGGTCGCCGCCGGCGAAACCTGCGCCCCACGACCATGTGCCTAATGCTATTGACGGTTGATTTTTCATTTTTGTTTCTCCTTATTGATTTTGATTGTTATTTTTGAATTTGATTGTTTAACGTATGAAGTTTGTCATCGTATGCTGTTCGTGGGCCGGGAACTCGATGCCGTGTTCACGCCCTGTTGCGATGCACTTCAGCAGCCACGCCATGTTTCGTGCAAGGGTGCGCATGGTTTGCAGACCCTCCACATCACGGCGTATTTCGTCCGGTGTATTTCCGTGGACCACGTTCCAGTATTGCGACGGTACGATGGGCATATTGCAGTCGGCCATGTACTTGTTCATCTGGTCGAGCGCAGCCGTGGCACCGCTACGGCGGCAGGTGGCAATGGCAGCGGCAGGCTTTCCCGCAAAGTGGTCACCATTGTACTCGTCAATCATGAACACCCGGTCGAGGAACGAGGTTATCGCACCGCTTGCCGCCGCATAGTGGACGGGAGTGCCGAACACGAAGCCGTCGTATTCTTCCATTATCTTCACGAACTCGTTTACTTTGTCGCTTCGGAAGCAACTGCGCTTCCCCACGCACGCCCCGCAGCCGATACATCCGGCTACAGGCTGGTTGCCCACCCAGAATATGGTGGATTCGACACCCTCGGCTTTCAGCGTGACGGCAATTTCCGACAAGGCGGTGTGGACACACCCGTCCTTGTGGGGGCTTCCGTTTACCAGTAATACTTTCAATGTATCCATATTCTCCGCTTTGTCATTTGTTCATATCCGGCAGGAGGACACCTCCTACACCCACGTTCTCCGGCTCGTTCTCCTTGATGAAGACGAAGATGACCTGTTCAGGCAGCCCGGTGATGCGGGCAGTCGATTCGGTTACTTCCTTGACCAGCTGAGCCTTCTTCTCCTTGCTCATCTTGACCAGTTCCATTGTTATTGAGGGCATGATATTTTCTGTTTTAATCAGGTTATACGATTCGTGTTACAGGTTCTCCTCCCGGAATTTCTTGCCGAGCGTAGTGCATTTGCCTATCATCTCGCCGGTACGCAGGTAGGAATAGGTGGGCATTTCGAACAGTACGGGCTTCAGCTTGTTGTAGTCCACCTTGCCGTCCCCGTTGAGCATATCTTCTTCAATGTAGGTGTTGGCGATTTTGCAGATGAAGTTGTCGAAGGTCTCCGTTTCGTAGTTCTCCACGGCTTCGCATTCCATGACCAGCGGGCTATCCTCGATTACGGGTGTGCCGGCTTCTCCGGGGTGCCATGCGAAAACCTGCGACTTATCTACTTTTGCACCGCTTGTAATGCCTACATAGTCCGCACGGGGAAGCAGGGCTTCGTCCACGATGTTCACGGAGAGGTGTCCGGTCATCCTCACTCCCTGGTTTGTGTGGTGCGCTTTGTGCAGGCTGACCAAAATGCGGTCGTGGCCGATGATTCCCACATGTCCTGCCAGTAACCACGTGGGCTTGTCCTCTATCATAGTCCCCACAACGACTGCCGGCGTGGGGTAAAGGGCTAATACAGATCCGATATTCTTTTTCATTTTTCTTTAAGTATTATGCTGTTTCTTAATCTGTTGCAAAGGTAATGGGTTCTATTGATAATGGCTGTATCTGTATTACGGATGATAGTAACCGCATTACGGTATCTTCTGCCCGGGCGTTATTTCACCGCTTCCGCATACTCCTCGTCAGTTACAGGGCTGAGCCATGTGTTCTTGTTGGTCTGCGGATTGCATTCGACAGCCAGATGGGAGAACCAGCTGTCTGGAGCCGCCCCGTGCCAATGCACCACGTCAGGTGCTATTTCGACCACATCACCTGCTTTAAGCCGCCGCGCAGGTTTGCCTTTCTCCTGATAGTAGCCCTCACCACCGACACAGACAAGCAACTGTCCCCCAGTATGGCTGTGCCAGTTGTTGCGGCATCCCGGCTCGAAAGTCACGTTCGATACAGGTACATTCAATTCCTTCATGGAGGTCAGCGGAGCCAGCCATGAGCGACCGCTGAAATATTGTTCGTATGCGACATTCGGTTTCCCTGTGGGGAATGCGCTGATTTCCGGTACTTCTGTTTCCATATTCTTATTGTTGTTACAGCCGGCAGCCAGCATGACAACTGCTGCGGTGGCCAATAGTTTTGAGATTTTCATATTGCGTCATTATTTTTTGTCCATTGTACTCATATCAATTACATAGCGGAACTTTACCTTCCCGTCCAATACGCTCTTGTAGGCGTTTTCTATCTCGGCGGCATCGGCCTTTATGACCTCGACCTCCGGGTAGATATTGTTAGCGATGGAAAAGTCCAGCATTTCCTGGGTCTCCTTGATTCCACCGATGAACGAAGCGTAAACCCTGCGATTCGGGGCTTGGAATGCCATGGCAGTAATATCGAGAGTGGAATTTTCAGGCAGTCCCACGATGGCCAGATCGCCGCCCTTTTTCAGCATCTTGACATACATGAACGGTTCATAAGGAAGCGGGATGGTGCTGATAATGAAATCGAAGGAATTGTCAAGGCCTTTCAAGTCCTCCGGATTGTTCACATTCACGTAACGGACGGCTCCCAAACGGGCGGCATCATCCCGTTTCTCTTCCGTAATGTCGAACACCGTGACTTCCGCACCCAGATGAACTGCATATTGCACAGCCATGTGCCCCAGACCGCCAAACCCGGCGACGCCGACCTTGTCGCCTTTCTTCACGTTGCTGTAATGCAACGGAGACCATGTTGTAACGCCGGCGCACAGAAGAGGGGCTACCCGTTTGATGTCGGCACCGGCAGGCACGGTAATGGCAAAATCCTCCGAAACGACGATGTTATTGGAATATCCTCCCATCGTGATTTCATTGTCATGGTAAGGATCGTGGAAACCGTAAGTGAATACCGGACCTTTCTGGCAGGACTGCTCCATGTCGGCTTTGCAGTCCGCACATTCCCCGCAGGAATTGACCATGCAACCGACTCCGGCATAGTCGCCTGTTTTGAATTTCGACACGTTTTTCCCCGTCGCGATTACACGTCCTACGATTTCATGTCCCGGAACCATCGGGTAGTTGGATTTGCCGTGTTCCGACCAGACGGAACTCAAATCGCTGTGGCAAATGCCGGCATACAGAATCTCTATCAGTATGTCGTTGTCGCCGACCGCGTGACGGGTAAAGTCGTAAGGATGAAAATGTCCTTCCTTGGAGTCCACTGCAAAACCTTTTGCCGGAATCCGTTCTCCCTGCGCCCATGCCATGTTGAATGAGAGCAGGCATACCATCAATAAACCAAATGCTTTTTTCATATCCATTATTATTTAAATGTCCATTATATGTTTGACTCTTTATTTGCTGATGCCTATGTCAGACAGCCACTGTTCGATATTGGCACGGGCACTGCCGACGGATGACGCGCGTATCCACAGGGCTTCGGGTATGGTGCTGTCCGGGCACAACCTCCGGGCATCGGCCACGGTCTGGGAAATACCGCTGCTCGCACTGGTACAAATCAGGGCAAGTGTCTTGCCGGCAAGCTGTGCCGCGTGATTGTGCAGGAATGACTGCATGGGTGTGGCCATACGGCTGTACCAAAGCGGGTAGCAGATGATTATATTGTCATATTTATCCATATCGGAGACGGTCGTGCGTATGGACGGGTATCTTCCTTCGTTGTCTATGGCCGCTATCTCCGCCTGTGCGATAGGATATAAATCCTGGTCGCTCGTTGCCGCGTATGGTGTGGTCAGTTCCACTTCCACGGTGTTGCAACCCAGTATGCCGGCGACTTCAGAGGCAAGGCTTTCCGAGTTGCCGCTCCAGCTGTAATAGACGACCAGAGAGCGGCTGTCCGTACCGCCTTGACCGTTGTCAAAGAGTGCCGGAACATTACGGTTGGTGGTTGTTCCGTCTCCTAATTGTCCGTAGCGGTTGGAGCCCCACATCCAGATGTTCCCTGTATTGTCCGTGGCCGCCGTATGATACCAGCCGGTATAGATATGCCCGAACGTGGTTCCTGCTCCGATTTGTACGGGAGTTGTTTTGTTGGTGTTCGTACCGTCTCCCAACTGTCCGTAACTGTTCATGCCGAAAGCCCACAGGTTTCCTTCGGAATCCAGAGCCAGTGAATGTGTACCTTTGGCGGAAATGTCGGTGAAGTCACGGTCGCCCATAATCTCGACCGGAACGATTTTGTCCTGCCGCTGGGCATCGCCTAATTGTCCGGTCATGTTCATGCCGAATCCCCAAAGTTTGTTGTTGAAATCAAGGGCCAATGTATGGTAGTTTCCGGCCGATATGCGTCTGAAACGCCGCTCCGGCATCACTTGGACAGGAGTATGCTGCTCGGTGGTCGTGCCGTCGCCCAACTGCCCGTGATTGTTCCAGCCGAAAGCCCATAAACGGTTTTCCGTGTCTATGGCAAACGAGAACCATCCACCAGCGGATATATGCCCGAACTGCCTGTCGCCGGCAATGCGTACCGGAGCGTGGCGGTCAGTGGTGGAACCGTCGCCTAACTGTCCATGCTCGTTTGAGCCGAAAGCCCAAAGGCCGCCTTCGCTGTCGATGGCCAATGTGTGTTCGCTGCCTGGAGCGACTTGGCTGAAACGTGTTCCTGACATGATTTGGGTCGGCACATGCCTGTCCGTCGTCGAGCCGTCTCCCAGACGTCCGTTCTCATTGTTGCCCCACGCATAAAGGTTGCCTTCACGGTCGATGGCATAGGAACTTGAACCGCCACAGAATACGCCCGCAAACCGTGTTTGTGGCAGGATGGGCACCGGAGTAAGCCGGTTTTCTGTGGTTCCGTCTCCCAACTGGCCGTGTTCATTGAGTCCGAAGGCAGACAAATAGCCGTTTTCGTCAAGCAGGAGCGTGTAGTTGGCTCCCACCGCGACCCGGTAATCATTGCTGATAGGCTCGGAGGGTATCTCAGCAAAAGTGGCATGGAGTGCCACGTCACGTTCCGGCATCTGAAAACGGTAAACAGGATCGGACGAAACGGATGTTCCGTCTTCAAGCCATTCCACAAAGTAATACCCGTCATTCGGGACGGCGGTCACGACAACCTCCTCGCCGGCATGGTAGCCGGAAAGCTCGGCAGATGCGCTTCCTCCTTCAGAGGCAGTGACGGTCAGTGAATAAATAGTGCCGTTTGTCGGGTCGTCATTCTGAAGGTCATCATCCGAACATGCCGTTGCTATCAAAGCGAACAGCAACGGGAGAAATAGTAACTTTTTCATTGATGTTTTCATTTGTATAATTCAATTAGCGGTTTATCATTATTTTCTTTGCCACGGTTTGCTTCCCTGAATTTATCTTTGCCAAGTAGATGCCTGATGCAAGAGTGGAGGTCCCGATTCCGTTTTGGGATGATTCCAGCACTTTGCCGCCTGAGAGATTGTAGAGCGCAAGGGAGTCAAACTCACCATCGACATATATCGTGCCTGACGACACGCTGATATTCATGCCTTTGTCCATTGCTACAGATTCAACGGCACTTGTAAGTGTGTTGTAGTCAATCTGCTCCAGCCAACCGGCAATCAAAGAATGGCAGTTGGATGTCTGCGAGGAACGAATCCACAGGCTCGGTGTCACGAAGTTGCCGTCGGGTATCAGACGGTGTGCGTCAGCCTCGACACCGCTTATAGGGCTGCTCCCGCTCGAAACGATAAGGCCTATTTTCTTCCCTGCCATCTTTGCGCCGTTGTGGAAAAGGAATGTCTGCATGGGGGCTGCCATATTGCTCCACCACAGGGGAGCGGCGACAATCACCATGTCATACTCATCAAGATTCACATTCACCGGCTTGATTCCGGGATAGGATGCCGCATCATCGGGATTCTCCCGGATAGCCGAGATGAGCGCGCTTCCGATGGCATAATTGTTGGCGGCATAGTCCAGCCCTTCCTCCGACGGTTCTATCCTTACCATATCCGCTCCCGTCTGCGACTGCAAGTCGGTCGCGATGGTGTGGACATTGTTTGTAAAGCTGTAGTAAACTATCAGCGTCTTCGCGTTGATGGTGATTGCCGTAAGTGCAATGGCCAATGTTAGGACAAACTTTTTCATTTCCATAAACCTTTTTAATGTTGATACTTATTTTTCTGGTGCAAAGGTAAGGGGTTTTATTGGTAATGGCTGTATCTGCATTACGGACAAGAGTGATTATATTACGGAATGTTATCGTCATACATAAATCTCTTACAACCAAGCGTGTATGCCATACATGAAATTTGTACGAATCTTACGGATATTTGTAACTGCATTACGGATTTCACACTCTGCCATGCGTGATTCCCATCTAAAATAGTTACCTTTGCACAAAAAATTGAAATGCTTTTATGAAAGAGGTAATAAAGGTCGGCACAATCGACCAATATAATAAGTTGTTCGGGCTGGAGACCTTGCACCCGTTGGTCACCGTTGTCGATTTGTCGAAAGCCCCGATATGGCCAGACCATTTCCGGTTCAATTACGGGGTCTATTGCATCTACCTGAAAGATGCGAAATGCGGGACGATTCGTTACGGACGTCAGAACTACGATTATCAGGAAGGAAGCATTGTCGCTTTTGCTCCGGGACAAATCGCCAATGTAGATATGGAACGGGGAATGAAACCGTCAGGACTGGGCGTACTGTTCCACCCGGATTTGCTTCGCGGAACGCCGCTTGGCAGGGAAATAGACCGGTATTCTTTCTTCTCATACGACGTGAACGAGGCACTGCATGTGTCGGAAAGGGAACGTAAAATCCTTGTGGACTGTATTGACAAAATCGGTTATGAGATGGAACATTCGATAGACCAGCACAGCAAACGTCTGATTGCCACGAATATCGAACTGTTCCTTGACTATTGTATGCGTTTTTATGACCGTCAGTTCATCACACGCTCCGAGGTAAACCACGATGTGCTCGTGAAATTCGAGCGGTTGCTGGACGAGTATTTCAAAAATGCCAGCTTACGCAAAAGCGGTTTGCCGCAGGTACGGTACTTTGCCGACAAAGTATGCCTTTCACCCAATTACTTCGGAGACCTTATAAAGAAAGAAACAGGCATGACCGCCCAAGAGTACATCCAGAACAAGATAATCAATGTTTCCAAAGAATGGGTCGTAAACACCAATTTGACTGTCAGCCAGATTGCATACGAACTTGGATTCCAGTACTCCCAGCATTTCAGTCGTGTGTTTAAGAAAAATGTGGGATGCACGCCTTTGGAGTATAGGAGAGCACAGGCATAGGGGAACTAAAAGGAGGATGTGTTTTCAATTTTTGCACATCCTCTCTTTATATCACATATTCATTCCCTTTGGTCGGTTCTCAACACTGTAATTGTAGGTCTGCAGTTGTCTATAACATAATTAGAGCCAACCATTTTAATTGCTATAAAGTTTTCAAGTCATTAATCTCGTTGTCACATCACAGTTTCTATTTTCCTATTTTTTTTGTTGCGAATTTGTTGCACTACAATTCTTTGCTTCTGTAATATGACTGAATATCAATATATTGTGATTTATACAAAACCAATGAAGTTAAATCGGCAAGTTCACATTTTGCATTTATTAAAGAAGTGGTTAAAAATAAAGTTTCTTATCTTTACCTCCTCAAAACGTACATAAATAATATATTCTGCATAAAAAAACAATTTATTATGAGAGATCAAGCAGTATTAGTACGCAATGCGGTTAAAAATGAAATACCAGCATTTGCCCTGATCGGGAAAGATAAGTTTGCACTACAAACTCTGGAATACTATTATTCCTTGGCAAAAGAAGAATGTAGCGAAGAGTTTCTTAAAGACTTGAGAGACTTGATAGAGAATGATTTCAAAAGATACCGTGAAGAAAATCCGGAGAAGATAAAAGTACCCGATATGTAGTTCACTTCCAAACATAAAAAAAGGCTATCTATCCCAGACAGCCAATCTTTTGTTAACCTTAAATCTAATACTATGAAAAACACATTGCAAAGATACGAACTTCCGGAATATCTCCAAATTTTCGGGGTGAACTACAACATATTACAACATGTTTTAATAGGCTCTGCGGTTTCGTTAACCATTAGGGATTCGTTGTGTTAATAATTAATATAATCCTTTCTTGCTATGAGTCGATTCGGTGAAAGATTTGTCAGAATTTATCAATAGCGATACAGCTTTTTATAACTTTCTGATTATCAATATCATTAAACCATACCCTATTCAGTATACGATTGAACCCTATTAAGTATACGACTGAATGGCATTCAGTATACGACTGAATTAGGTTCAGTATACGACTATTTTAGGAACACATATCATTTGTAAACAATATACACCGCTACCCAGTTTTTTTAGTTCATAACCCTACAAAAATGAATCAAGATACGTTTTTTTGTGTACAATTTTCATCTTTTTTCTTTCCTGTCTTGTCACCTTCCCTACCCCCTCCCAGACACCTTCTGAATGGGGGGTACAATGAGTCAGGGACTGAAAGGCATTCAGTCACTGAGTGAAAGGCATTCAGTCACTGACTGAATCAGGTTCACTCAACGAGTGGGAGGAAGAACTGCGGGAAAGGAAGAAATCTACTCGCTTTTTGTAAGCATAATTACTAATCGGTGAAATATACAATGAATTATCATTTACCTCATAACGGGAAAGAAACGAAACAATCCCGCCAGATTATTGGATATATGCCCAAAAACTGTTAAATTCGCAAATAGAACCAGTGCACTTCTTTCTTTTGCTTTGTTTATAGCATAGAAACTTGGATTGTTAATTTTAAAAAGCAGGATTGATGTTGAAGAGGCTCATCTTCTGTCTGTGGATATTATTACCGTTCTTTTTGTTTGCCCAAAACGAAGAGACTCATTTCACTGTACACGATAGTCTTGCCACCGGAAAGCATCAGGGAACTTTTATTAAAGCAATGAAAAAGTTCCTTAACTTCAATGATTTCGATACAACTTATATAAGCCCTAATCGCTACAACTATGCCTTAATGCTCGACCATTTCACAAATTACGAGTATTACTCCGTAGGTACCGCTGTTCCCGAACCTCAACGACTCCGGTTCACCCCCAACCCTCGCAACAAAATAGGAGCTTACTTCGGTTGGCGCTGGATATTTTTAGGATGGTCTGTCGATACAGATGGCCTCCTTGGAAAAAAAAGTGGGAAAAACAGGGGAACAGAATTCGACCTAAGTCTCTACAGTTCGAAATTTGGAGTGGATCTTTTCTACCGGCGTACAGGTAACGATTACAAGATACACCAGGTTACAGGCTTTTCCGACCGCATTCCTTCCAACTATTCAGAAGACTTCAATGGACTGAAAGTAAATATGAAGGGATTCAACTTATATTATATCTTCAACAACCGGCACTTCTCATATCCGGCAGCCTTCAGTCAGTCTACCAACCAACGACGAAATGCGGGTTCACTGATAGCCGGTCTTTCCGTGTCCACCCACAATCTAAAATTCGATTATACTAAATTACCTGAGCTTATTCAGGAAACAATGAATCCCGGAATGAAAGTCAGGCACATCAAATACACCAATATCAGTCTCAACTTTGGATACGCCTACAACTGGGTATTTGCGCGCAACTGCCTGGCTTGCCTGTCGCTCTGCCCGGCAATCGCCTACAAAACGTCACGTATAGAAAAGGATGCGGAAGAAGGTAACGACTGGTACAAGAACTTCAATATTGATTTCATATTGCGGGCAGGTGTGGTATACAATAATAGCAAGTACTTTGCAGGTGCTTCTTTCCTAGGCAGGACATACGACTATTATCGGGATAACTTCTCCTTAAACAACGGATTCGGCACGTTGCAAATATATGCCGGCTTCAATTTCTATCTGAAAAAGGAACACCGGAAAAAGGAATAATGGCTATAAATTTACCAGAACTTATTATGCTCGGCACTATATTCAAATCCGGCAGACTGCAATTTTCCTACAATCATCTCCTTATTTACATTCATATCATCGCAAAGTTCATCCAATGAAGAATAACAGTCACGCAATTTCATATTGATGAAGCTGAAAAGCATCATCGGGTCTTTAGGTAATTCCATCTTTCTACTAATACTTATTGATTCCGGCTGCAAAATTACAATTATCCGGTTTATTCTATTCCTCCTCAGCACCTGTTTTTTCTATCTTTAACGCAACCTTCTCTATTATTTTACTGAGTTCTTCTTCCAGTGGAATGATATTGAAATCTTCCCAGAAATGTTCGTCATACCTGAATTCTTCATCTGCAAGTACAGTACGTGTAGGCAGTCTCTCAGCACGAGGAAAGCGGGTCACATTCTCTTTATCCACCAAGCAAGTCACCATTTCAAACCAAGTATGCAAAGTCGGGTTACTAAAAAGAACACGTTTCCTCTTCATCTTGAAATATAAGTCACCACGAATGTGATGGATGTAGTAAGTACCATTCCACGGTTTATACGAAATGGTATATACCACTTTTTGTGTAGTCAGATTCACCTTTTGCGCCTGCCGGACAACAAAAATCCGCGTAGCATCTTTAATGTACTTAGGTTGCATCTCTATGCGAGCCTGTACCAAGGCTCCATTCTCCGAATCAATATACAATGCTCCACAATAAAGAGGTGCCTTGATTTCCCGCTTCTGCTCAAAATAAACCACATTGACGCATCGGTCGTCAATAAATGTAATGTCACCCGAAGTATATACATATGGGTTATCTTCTGCATCCACCGACAGGAAATCCGGCAGATCCTTAATAAAATCCAGTTGCAGGCAAGCCTGTATGCCGGCTCTAATCTTAGCTACCAGGCTATCTGTTCTCTCTCGATTATCAATCCGGCTCATCTTTAATAGTTTTACCTGATCGGATGTATTAATCTCTTGCAGAGGAGATTTATAAACTTTGAATACAGCTTCTGTCAGACTTTGGAATTTGTTCTTCAGCTGGACGCCTTCCCGATAGAAGGTAGTCAGATAAACGGAAGCTGACGAATAGTTTTCTTTGCGTCGCTCCACCATTTCCCGCAATAACTTCCTGGGTTCTACCAACCGGATCAGCACTTCTTGTAAAGGAACTATTTTGGGTTCCAGGCTCAGTACATTATCCCGTCCAATCAGCGTAGCTGCTTCAATATTTTGTGCAACATACCCTAAATGGGAAAAAGAAAGATTGCCACTTTTCAGGGAGTCAGGCAGATGTAGCCTGAACTCCCCATTCTTATTTGTAATATTACCTATTGAAGTGCCTTGAAGAATGACCGATGCATTTACAACGGGATCCCCCGTTTCTTTATCACGTAAAGTTCCGGTTATGGTGAAATAAGCCGGTAGTGCAGGTTGTTCTTCCGAAACAGTTTTCTTCCTCACAATCTTCTCCGCAGGAGGCAGAATTAGGATGTGATGCCCTATCACTTTAAGTTCTAATGACCTATCGCCTATAATTTCATAAATAGCCTGCCGGACCGTGCAGTTTTTCCTTTTTGTCTTTACCTCAATATCATTATTCACTACCTTGCTGTCGTAAACGAAAAGGTAACCGGATTGCTCCGAAACTTTACCTAACAAGGAGTATACGGTTCCTTTCATTCCAGGCAGTCGGATCATACGTTCCAACACATCTCCCCCATCTGCTCTCATACCACAGGTTATGAAGAGTAGCCCTAAAAGGAGAATGAAGAAACGATGAAGTTTCATGATTTATATTATTAAGTTATCATTCGGATAAAATCAGTTTATCACCTTCGCGTGAATATTTCAGACTCAACGCCCAGCAAATGAGTTCTGCCACTGTTTCGGGGGAGTTGTTTTCAAATTCAATAGTCAGCTTCCGTTTATTCAAGACCGACGATGCTACCTGTATCTGCAAAGTAGGAGCTTCAGCATTCACCACCCGCAAAATATCTTCCAGACATTCATCTTTGAAGCGTATATTCTTTGTATACTGTCTGAACTCATCGGAATCTTCTGTTTCACTCAATTGCAATTGTCGAGCCTGTAAGGTTACGGTTTTTCCGGCACTTACCAGCACACTCTGTCCCCCTTGCTTCAACGAGACCTTCACCCTGCCCCGCTGCACGGATAGCCGGAAAGAATCATCCTCATGACTGCGTACATTGAAAGCCGTACCCAGCACCTCTATCCGTACCTTCCCTGTCTCAATCAGAAAGGTTTGTTCGTGATTCTTCGCTACATCAAAGAATGCTTCTCCCTGCAAATTCACTTCCCGCTTATCCGTAGCAAAATGTTCGGGATACTGCAAAGTACTCTCTTGAGCCAGATATACCACAGAGCCATCTTCGAGCGTAGTAACCAACATGGATGCTTCACGGTTTTCCTGCGTCACCAGATTAAGATTTTCCACCTCACCTCCCGGCACGAACCATAAAGCAGATGCCAGATAGACAAAACCGGCAATTACGGCAGCCGCCAGTGTCCCCCATTTCAGAAGTAGTTTGCGACGCACCGCCCGTTCCTGCCCTACCTCTACGAGCAGGCGGTCTTTATCCAAACGGGCATACAACCGTTCCCATGCCTCATCCGTCTTTGTCCTATTTTTATTCACTTCAGTCATTTCGTAAGAATATAATTATCTATTTCGTTTCGTAAGGTACGGAGCGCTTTCGTCATTTCGGCCTCTACTGTCTTAATGGACAGAGATAATGAAGAAGCAATCTCCGCATATTTCTTTCCTTCCATACGATGCATTTGGAATATCTGCAGCCTGCGTACCGGCAATTTATCAAGAGTATGGCGAATCAGTCCCTGCAATTCTTCATATTCCAATTGCCTGTGAGGATCAGAATTCTGTTCCAGGACATTACCTGCCAATACATACTCGCGATACCGCTCTTTAACTTCCTTGTGCTGGCAATATTGTAGAGCTTCATTGCGAACAACTTTATACAGATAGCTCTTTACAGACTGGAAAATTTGTAAATGCTCCCGGTCCTTCCAAAACACGTAGAACAGTTCCTCCACTATTTCCTCGGCAGCTTCCATCTCCCCCGTAATGCCTGCGGCATACCAGCAAAGAGAGGAATAGTAATGGCGGAAGACCTCCTCGAACGCCTTTATATCGCCCTCTTTTATTTTTGTCAGTATGAAAAGTTCGTTCAGCATATCCGGGAATTATTGTTGATCTCCAAATATAAGAAAAACTATCTGAAATCTAACGGGATTGTTTTTTCAATTTGCTCACTGCATGTTCCAGAGACTCTGTGGGTTCAATAATATTATATGCTTTCCAGAAGTCCTCATTCCAATATACATCTACCATATCATAGAACACCTGTTTTTCTTTAAAAGCCTTCTTGTTTGGAATAGCTGCGAAATCATTCTTTCTATCCGTCACCACCATTTCAGAGAATACTGTATAGCCGGAAGAGAATAAACGCCTTTTCCAGTCGCACTTAAAGCGGATTTCATTCCGTATATAATTCAGATAAGTTTTCCCATTCTGCTCTTTATATGTCACCAGATAGGAGACTTCCTGCGGTCTGAATCGTAACCCAAGGGGTTTCTTATGGAGAATAGCTTCTACCGCCTTCACTCTGTTCTGCATATCCAGAGAGAACTCTGCACGGGTGAATGCCAGCTTCTCAAAATCAATATAGAGCTTCCCGTAGAACAAGGCGTACATCAGGCTTACTCTGGGACGGAAACTAACTACATATTGCATACGGTTATCCAGATTCACAGGTTCCTCTATTTGGAAATCATAGTAATTCAGATTTTCCGGACTCAGCAGTGCATCCCCGTTCTTCACAACATCCAGATAAATGGAGAGAGTAGGTCCACCCACTACTTTGACAGCCAGCGTATCACTTGTCTTTTGACTTAGCAAACGACGTCCCTTCTGTATCTGTACTTTGTCATTGGAGGGATCACGGTCACTATATGCTGTTTTAGCAACATCTATCACAGCTTCCGATACACTGATGTAACGGCGTCTTTTCTGTACTGTCTCCCGATAAAATGCGGTCAGTAAACTCCTATCAGGCGAATAGTTCACCGGAATCTTCTTGATGGCTTCTTCCACAAGTGCACGGGCATTATTACCAAAGATCACAATTTCACTCAGCAGATTAGGAGCCGGCAGCATCCAAATGGTAAGATCAGATATATCTTTGTTTTCTTTCAGAGAAACCTGGGAATTCAAGTATCCGATATGTGAAACTTCCAATCCCTGAATAGTCTCCGTATCCTTTATCTTCAAAGAGAACACACCATCCGCATTCGTAACGGTTCCGATGTTCGTACCGGGAACAGATACATTCACATTCTCCAGTTTTCTCTTATTATCCTTATTTTTCACCACTCCCGTGATAGTGAAATAGTTCCCGGCCTCTTCCTGTGCCCACAAAGGTGAAATACCCAATAGCAAAAATGCCATCAACCACCCAACTGTAATTCCAACTAACTTTTTCATCTTCGTATGATTTTAAAGGTGAACAATTCTTGTTTTCTACTTATAAGATCGTCCAGCAAAGAAAAACCCTACAGATTTTGGAAGAAAAAAGTAAGTAAAATATTTCCAGTACAAAATATTTCTGACAGTATCACACGGGTCCGCTTTATTATAAAAGAATACAAAAAGAAGAAATAAGTAACTGCTAATATGAACTTTGATCCTCTACTATTGTTCATATGCGATCAATAAGTAAATTATTCACCTTACAAAACATTTAACAGCTATGAGAACAGTTCATCTGATAGTTATTCATTGTTCCGCAACAAAGGAGAATGAAACTTTTACGGAAATAGAGTTAGAGAAATCACATCGGCAACGTGGACTTAATGGTATTGGTTATCATTATTACATCCGAAGGGATGGAAATATTAAAAGCACACGTCCAGTCCGAAAACCCGGTGCTCACGCCCGAGGACACAATCTTGACAGCATTGCTATATGTTATGAAGGTGGACTTAATCAACGTGGAGTTCCCAAAGATACACGCACGGAATGGCAAAAACACTCCATGATCGTTCTGATAAGGGCGCTACTCACCGACTTTCCCATGTGCCATATTTGTGGGCATCGTGACTTACCTCAGATTCCGGATGATAATTCACTGATAGAACCGGAATCGTGGTTGAGAGAATGTCCCTGTTTTGATGCAGCAAGAGAATATGGTTATTTGAAAAAAGAGGTTGTGTCAATATGACACAACCTCTTTTCTTATAATATATTATTCGTTTATCTACAACTTACTTGACCTCTTCAAAATCTGCATCCTGCACATTATCACCATGCTTGCTGTTATCTTGAGCACCACCAGCTTGTCCGGCATTCATATCAGGACCAGCCTGAGCACCACCTTGAGCACCGCTCTGTGCATACATTTCAGCACTTGCAGCCTGGAATGCAGTATTCAGTTCTGCCATAGCAGTATCAACAGCAGCTAGATCCTGTGCCTTATGAGCATCTTTCAGTTTCTGTAAAGCAGCTTCAATCGGAGCTTTCTTGTCAGCCGGCAACTTGTCACCTAATTCCTTCAACTGATTTTCAGTAGTGAAGATCATTGAGTCAGCCTGATTCAGCTTATCAATCTTTTCACGTTCTTTCTTATCAGCTTCTGCATTAGCTTCAGCTTCAGCCTTCATCTTTTCAATTTCTTCTTTGCTCAAACCGCTGGAAGCTTCGATACGAATGGCTTGCTCCTTACCTGTAGCCTTATCCTTAGCAGATACCTTCAAGATACCGTTAGCATCAATATCGAACGTTACCTCAATCTGAGGAACACCACGACGAGCCGGAGCAATACCTGACAGGTTAAACTGACCGATTGACTTATTTTGAGCAGCCATCGGACGCTCTCCTTGCAATACATGGATCGTTACTTCGCTCTGGTTATCAGCAGCAGTAGAGAACGTTTCGCTCTTCTTGCACGGAATAGTAGTGTTAGCATCAATCAGCTTAGTCATTACACCACCCAGGGTCTCGATACCCATAGACAGCGGAGTAACATCCAGCAATACCACACCCTTGATTTCGTCCGTCAACACAGCACCCTGTACAGCAGCACCTACGGCTACTACTTCATCCGGATTTACACCTTTAGAAGGAGCTTTACCGAAGAAATCTTCAACCAACTTCTGTACAGCCGGTATACGTGAAGAACCACCCACAAGGATTACTTCGTCAATATCAGAGTTGCTCAAACCTGCATCAGACATAGCCTTCTTACACGGTTCCAGACAAGCTTGAATCAAAGTGTGAGCCAAAGCTTCGAATTTAGCACGAGTTAAAGTCTTAACCAAGTGCTTAGGTACACCACCTACCGGCATAATGTACGGTAAGTTAATTTCAGTACTTGTAGAAGAAGACAATTCAATCTTAGCTTTTTCAGCAGCTTCTTTCAGACGTTGCATAGCCATCGGGTCCTGAGTCAGGTCGGCACCTTCGTCATTCTTGAATTCATCTACCAACCAAGTGATAATTACCTGGTCAAAGTCGTCACCACCCAAGTGAGTATCACCGTTTGTTGACAAAACTTCGAATACACCGCCACCGAATTCAAGAATAGAGATATCAAATGTACCACCACCAAGGTCGAATACGGCAACCTTCATATCTTTGTTCGCTTTATCGATACCGTAAGCCAAAGCAGCAGCTGTCGGTTCGTTCACGATACGTTTCACTTCCAGGCCGGCAATCTGACCGGCTTCTTTTGTTGCCTGACGCTGAGAATCGGAGAAGTAAGCCGGAACGGTAATTACAGCTTCTGTAACTTCTTGCCCCAAATAGTCCTCAGCAGTTTTCTTCATTTTCTGAAGAATCATAGCTGAAATTTCCTGCGGAGTATAAAGACGTCCGTCAATATCTACACGCGGCATGTTGTTGTCACCCTTAACAACCTTATAAGGCATACGGGCAATTTCTTTCTGAACCTGATCCCAAGTCTCACCCATGAAACGTTTGATTGAGGATACGGTTCTTGTCGGGTTCGTGATAGCCTGACGTTTTGCAGGGTCACCCACTTTACGCTCACCACCGTCAACGAATGCTACGATAGACGGAGTAGTACGCTTTCCTTCACTGTTTGCAATTACTACAGGCTCGTTTCCTTCGAATACAGAAACGCAAGAGTTTGTAGTTCCTAAGTCAATACCAATAATTTTTCCCATGATCTTTAATATTTTATTTGTTATTATTCAAGTTTCAGTCGCCTGCCTCAGCAGCAGACGCCAATAAAAAGACAAACGTCGTGCCAAAATGTTCAGAGAGGTTGTAATTTTATAGGTTGGCAGAAAGGCTGTCAGTTTGGCAGAATACAACTGCTTTTTTCTGTCGAAAATTACCATTTGTTAATCGCTCCTTCATGCAAAAGCACTACTTTTGTCGGCGAAAAAGCTAAAAGCTACAAGTGACAGGCTACAAGCGACAAGTGCCTTTCGGCATCATAGCGCAGCCACTCGTAACTCGTAGCCTGTAGCTTGTAACTAATATAATATGGAAAGAGATAGCATTGATTTTAAAAACACAGACATCGCGGCACTGTTCCGCAAACTATTACTCCCTACCGTACTGGGAATGATATTTTCTGCATTATTTGTCATTACGGACGGAATATTCGTTGGAAAAGGTATCGGCAGTGATGCCCTGGCGGCAGTAAACATAGTAGCTCCACTCTGGTTATTCTCCACTGGTGTCGGATTAATGTTTGGCGTAGGGGCATCTGTTGTGGCATCTATTCATTTATCACACGGAAAAGTAAAAGCTGCCCGCATCAATATCACACAGTCTATAGCTGTATCTTCACTATTGCTGATAAGTACCTCTACATTATTTTGCTCATTTGCTCCACAAATAGTACACCTTTTAGGTGGTTCCGAGCGCCTGACTCCACTGGCTATAGAGTATATGCTGTGGTTTGTTCCATTCTCGGTATTTACCGCTCTGCTTAATTCGGGAATGTTTTTCCTGCGCCTCGACGGGTCACCCAATTTTGCCATGATGTGCAATGTAGTGGCTGCCGTTCTGAATATCATTCTTGATTATCTCTTTATCTTCCCTTTCGGATGGGGTATGTTCGGTGCAGCTATTGCCAGTGCTATTGGTACTACGGTGGGAGCATTGATGATAATCATCTATCTCTCACGTCACAAATGTGCCTTACGCTTTTACCCTGTAAAACTCACTCGTAAAAGTATGCAGCTGACCCACCGTAATATAGGATACATGTGCCGTTTGGGATCTTCTGCATTCCTGTGCGAAGTAGCTATTGCCTGTATGATGTTCGTTGGAAACATCGTATTTATCCATTATTTGCAGGAAGAAGGTGTAGCAGCGTTCAGCATTGCGTGTTACTTCTTTCCTATTATATTTATGGTATACAATGCCATTGCACAATCTGCCCAGCCCATTATCAGCTATAACCACGGACTACATGAAACTGCTCGCGTCCGCCGTGCCTACTTGCTGGCGCTGAAAACGGCTGTCGGTTGCGGTGCTATTTTTGCCTTCATAACCGCCCTGTTCAGCTCAGAGATTGTTTCCATGTTCATCGACCGCAGTTATCCGGCCTATGAGATAGCCAGTAAGGGGCTTCCTTTGTATGCTACCGGCTTCATTTTCTTTGCCATCAATATCGTATCTATCGGATACTTCCAAAGTGTGGAACGGGCACGCTATGCCACTATCATTACCTTATTACGTGGGTTCGTCCTACTAACGGCCTGCTTCTTTGGACTTCCCCTGCTCTTTGGCAACGCGGGTATTTGGCTGGCAACTCCCTTGGCAGAGTTACTAACCACCCTTTTCATACTTATTATTTATATAAAAGCGAAAAGGGAGCGTAAAGAAAATATAGTATCTTTGCCACATGGAAACGATGATAAAGAAATTCTGCCAAAGATACAGACTTCCGGAAAAAAGCCTGCATGAACTTTTGTCACACATGACAGAATATCATTTTGGCAAAGGAGAATTAATTGTGAAAGAGGGAGAACGGAACACCAACTTCTACATTCTTAAGAAAGGCATCTGGCGTGCTTATTATATGATAGACGGAACAGAAAGTTCTCTCTGGTTTGCCGGAACAGGCGAAATAGCCTTTTCATCCTGGGGGTATGTCAATAATGAAATTTCACAAGTGAATATTGAATCTGTGAATGAAAGTACTGCCTATTATATTGCCAAACCGGATTTAGAAGAGCTCTTCAACAGTTCCATAGAGTTATCTAACTTCGGTCGAAAAATCTTTGAACAGGAAATACTATTCATTGACGGCTACACATTGGCATACGGTACTCCAAGCGCCAAAGAACGTTATCTAACCTTGATGGAAGAGAACCCGGAATTATTGCAATATGTTCCATTGAAACATCTGGCATCCTATTTATACATTACCCCACAGTCATTGAGCAGAATACGGGCTGGATTAAAAAGAAGAAGATAAACTCATAAAACCTTTATGAAATTTTTCCCTTCTTCACCCTGTCAACTCCATGCCTGAACCCTATCTGCGACATACTTGCTCCGTATCTTGTCCGCATAGAGGTACCTCCGAATGGGGAATGTACGGAGCAAGTATGTCGCAGATAGGGTTCAGGCATGAATCATATATCATGAAAACGAGATATAAAACAGTACTCATATGGATATAAATCAGATTATTGATCATATAGGCAAACTCCCGGAAGCGTCAAAGAATACGCTAAAAGAGATTATTTCTGAGGTTATTTATCCCAAAGGACACATTTTATTTAAAGCAGATAAAGTGGAAACCAAGGTATATTTCATCAAGAAAGGTATTGTCCGCGCTTATACAGAGTTAGCTGACAACGAGATTACATTCTGGTTCGGACGTGAAGGCGACACAGTAGTTTCAATGAAAAGCTATGTATCCAACCAAAGAGGCTATGAAAATATAGAGCTTCTGGAAGAATGTGAACTATATGAAATGAAGAAACAATCCTTGCATGAACTATTCGGCAAAGACATACATATTGCTAACTGGGGAAGAGAATTTGCAGAACAGGAACTGCTAAAAACAGAGGAAAGATTTATCGGCAGACAATTCAAAACATCTCTGGAACGCTATAGGGACCTGATGAATCACACTCCTGATCTGCTACAAAGAGTACAATTAGGCTATATAGCTTCTTATCTTGGCATCACCCAAGTCAGTTTAAGCCGTATCCGGGCCAAATTCAGGTAAATCACTTTTTATCATTTGTTAAATAACAAGTCAAAATAATTCATGAACTTTGCACACAAAAAATAAAAGTTATGAGTTGGATATATTTGATTGTAGCCGGGTTGTTCGAAGTAGCATTTACATCGTGCATGGGCAAAGTAAAAGAAACAACAGGCAGTGAAATGTACTGGTGGTTCACCGGTTTCTTAGTATCTATGAGTATCAGTATGTTTTTACTGATAAAAGCAACACAAGCCCTGCCTATTGGTACGGCTTATGCAGTATGGACGGGAATAGGTGCAGTGGGAACTGTATTAGCAGGCATACTGATATTCAAAGAGCCTGCTACCGTATGGAGATTACTTTTCATTGTAACGTTGATCGGTTCGATCATCGGTTTAAAAGTTGTTTCTCATTAAAACTAAAAAACGGGATGTCAATTAAATATTGACATCCCGTTTTGCTATATCCAGTTTTTACGGATTACTTCTTCACCAACACCATCACCAGCGTATTGTCTGCATCATAAAGTCCGATGCCACCGCCTGCCAATTTACCGAAAGACTTTACTTCATTCAATGCTTTCATCACACGGCCTTCCACTTCCATATCCGGACAAGCCATCATTGTACTGATAAGCTGCGGGAAAGAGATAGCAGAGGAATTCTCATTATCTGCAACAAATCCACCGTTAATAAGATTACAACCGGCATTACCGTGTATTCTCTTCTCCGAAAGATTAAATTCAATGAACGGTTGCTTCTCCATGCCTTCGGGAATGGCCTGGCCACCGGCTTCAGAAATCATCCACTTACCACTCAAATCTGATAATTTCACTGTAGGGGTTTTCTTTTGTAATACAATAATAGGGCGATTGGACGAACCGCACAAGGCTATATTCTCCTTGCCCAGTTTTTTATATTTCTTCACTTGTCCTAAAGCAGACAAAACGTTTTGTTCCAAGGTCATATCCGGACAAGCCATGCGTGTGCTTGCCATGGCACCGAGATCAATTGTACCGGGTTTAGCATCCACATCAAACGAACCCATCATACGATTGCAACCACTGTTACCGAATACTTTTCCGGTATTTGTATCAAAACCGATAAAAGGGAATTCCTGATTAGGAGCAGGCACTACAGCAGCACCATTTATTTCAATAATATTCCATTCACCACTGATGGAAGATAATGTCGCAGCATCCTTGGACGAGCGACAAGATGACAGAGCTACCAAAGCCCCTGCCATACAGAGAGAAACTAAAACTTTCTTCATTGTTATTCGTTGTTTAAGTTAATTTTACGGGGCAAATATATACAAAATAACCCAAATACAAGCAGTTTGTTTAGAAATAGAAGCTTTTTTTGAAAAGTATTTAGTGGGATTTTAATGTTTATCTGCGAATTAAATCCTATATTTGCTCACCAATAAAAAAGAGGTTCCCTGATGAGGGAAACGTACTTTTTATCATGAAATGGAGACGGAAAGATTCCGTCCTTTAGTTTATAATTTGTAACTCGTAATTTGTTATTAAAAGAAATGGGTAAAGTTCTTATTATCGGTGCAGGCGGTGTAGGTACCGTCGTTGCGCACAAGGTGGCTCAAAATCCGGATGTATTCACTGAGATTATGATTGCCAGCCGCACAAAGTCCAAATGCGACGCTATCGTAAAAGCAATCGGTAACCCTAACATCCGAACCGCACAGGTGGATGCCGACAATGTGGATGAACTGGTAGCTCTCTTTAATAGCTTCAAACCCGAAATCGTCATAAACGTAGCACTCCCTTATCAGGATCTTACCATTATGGAAGCTTGCCTCAAAAGCGGAGTTAATTACCTGGACACTGCCAACTATGAACCGAAAGATGTGGCTCACTTTGAATACAGCTGGCAATGGGCATACAAGAAACGTTTTGAGGATGCCGGACTGACCGCTATCCTGGGTTGCGGTTTCGACCCGGGTGTAAGTGGTATTTATACTGCCTACGCCGCCAAGCATTATTTTGATGAAATGCAGTATCTGGATATTGTAGACTGTAACGCGGGCAATCATCACAAGGCATTTGCCACGAATTTCAATCCGGAAATCAACATCCGTGAGATCACACAGAACGGACGTTATTACGAAAATGGAGAATGGGTAACTACTCAACCTCTGGAACTCCATAAAGATCTGACATACCCGAATATCGGGCCACGTGACTCTTATCTTTTATATCACGAAGAACTGGAATCTTTGGTGAAAAACTTCCCAACCATTAAACGTGCACGTTTCTGGATGACTTTCGGTCAGGAATATCTGACTCATCTGCGAGTAATCCAAAATATTGGTATGGCACGCATCGACGAAGTGGATTATAACGGAGTGAAGATTGTTCCGTTACAATTCCTGAAAGCCGTATTGCCCAACCCGCAAGACCTGGGCGAAAATTATGAAGGAGAAACCTCCATCGGTTGCCGTATCCGTGGTCTGAAAGATGGTAAAGAACGCACTTACTACGTTTATAATAATTGCAGCCACCAGGAAGCCTATAAGGAAACCGGTATGCAAGGGGTAAGTTATACAACAGGTGTTCCTGCCATGATAGGTGCCATGATGTTCCTCAAAGGACTATGGAAGAAACCGGGGGTATGGAACGTGGAAGAGTTTAATCCGGACCCGTTCATGGAACAACTAAACAAACAAGGATTGCCGTGGCATGAGGTGTTTGATAAAGATTTGGAAGTATAAACTAAATGAAGAACTAAAAATGAAGAAATCAGCTGCACGGTGAAAGCATACCGAAAGGAAATTCTTCATTCTTCATTCTTCATTTTTAATTTAATTATAGATTATGCAAGTCGGAGATAAAGCGCCCGAAGTACTGGGCATCAATGAAAAAGGCGAAGAAATCCGCCTCAGCGACTATAAAGGAAAAAAGATAGTTCTTTATTTCTATCCTAAAGATATGACTTCGGGATGTACGGCACAGGCCTGCAACCTGCGTGATAACTATTCTGAACTACGCAAAGCCGGTTATGAGGTAATTGGCGTAAGCGTAGATAATGAAAAGTCGCACCAGAAATTTATAGAGAAAAATAATCTACCCTTTCCACTGATTGCAGATACGGACAAGAAACTCGTAGAGCAGTTCGGAGTATGGGGAGAAAAGAGTATGTACGGACGTAAGTATATGGGTACTTTCCGCACCACCTTCATTATAAACGAAGAAGGGGTGATAGAGCGGATTATCACGCCGAAGGAAGTAAAAACCAAAGACCACGCCGCACAAATCCTATAATTTACGATTTGACTATTTACGATTTACGATTAAAGGTAACTCTTGTAAGGTAAACGGAAATCCCAAATTGCTAAATAGACTAATTTAAATCGTAATTCGTAAATTTGTAAATCGTAAATAAACTAATTTGAATCGTAATTCGTAAAATCGTAAACATAAAGATGGCAAAGAAAGACGAACTTAATTTTGAGAACGAAAATAAAATAGCACCAAGCGAAAAGCTGAAAGCTTTGCAGGCAGCTATGGACAAGATAGAAAAGAGCTTCGGCAAGGGTTCTATCATGAAAATGGGAGACGAAAGCGTCGAACAAGTAGAAGTAATCCCCACGGGCTCTATCGGACTGAATGTAGCACTTGGCGTTGGCGGCTATCCCCGCGGACGTATCATTGAAATTTATGGTCCGGAATCTTCCGGTAAAACGACTCTGGCTATCCATGCCATTGCCGAAGCACAAAAAGCAGGGGGCATTGCCGCATTCATTGATGCAGAACATGCATTCGACCGTTTCTATGCTGCCAAGTTGGGTGTAGATGTAGACAACCTATTGATTTCTCAACCGGACAATGGAGAACAAGCTCTGGAAATTGCAGAACAGCTGATCCGTTCTTCTGCAATCGATATCATCGTCGTGGACTCTGTAGCTGCTCTGACTCCAAAAGCAGAAATTGAAGGTGACATGGGTGACAATAAGGTTGGTTTGCAGGCACGTCTGATGTCTCAGGCATTGCGTAAACTGACAGCAGCCGTAAGCAAGACACGTACCACATGTATCTTCATCAATCAGCTGCGTGAAAAGATTGGCGTTATGTTTGGTAATCCTGAAACAACTACTGGTGGTAATGCCTTGAAGTTCTATGCTTCGGTACGTCTGGATATTCGCGGAAGCCAGGCTATCAAGAACGGTGACGAAGTATTAGGCAAGCAGACTAAAGTAAAAGTAGTAAAGAACAAAGTGGCACCTCCTTTCCGTAGAGCAGAATTTGATATCATGTTCGGTGAAGGTATTTCCCGCGCCGGTGAAATCATTGATTTGGGTGCAGATTTAGGTATCATCAAGAAAAGCGGTTCCTGGTTCAGCTATAATGAAACGAAACTGGCACAGGGACGTGATGCAGCCAAACAAGTGGTTGCCGATAATCCGGAACTGGCAGAAGAACTGGAAGGATTGATTTTCGAGGCACTTAGAAAGGACAAATAATTTCACAATAAAGGGGGAACCGGAATCGGCTCCCCCTTTTCAACAAACTATTTACACCTATCAGCAGATGGCCTCATTCTAGGTCTTCCAAACGCTTTTCAAGCATCTCCATGCTTTCCTCAAATCGTTTCCAGGTATCAGCATCCATCTGTTTCTTTAAATATTCGCTATCTTTCAACTTACCTAAGTCTTTCAAACTTTTCAATCCTTTCAGGCTTTCCAGACTTTTTAAGCTTTCCAGACTCTTTAAACCTTCCAAGCCTTGTAAACCCTCTAATCCTTGCAAGCTCTCTAATCCTTGCAGACCATTCAAAACGCCCAAATCGGCCAAATCAAGAGTACCATCTACGATACGATATACATTCCCTCCCTCATTCATACTTGTATTCTGATACATCATGATATTCTGAATATCCTTTAAAGTCATTTCGCCTTCCAGATAAACAAACTTCAAGTTGGCAGCACCATCAATAATCATAATCAGCTCTTTTACTTTATCCCCTTTCCTATTGATATAAAATTCGGAACTGGATACGGTGCCTTTCTGCTTCATCAACAACTCATATTTAGAGGACTGCACCAATGCACGCAAATCCTTACGCATGTCTTTCTTGATATTGCTATCCATCGTAGAAAGAATCTGCACACAATCCAACTTACCGGATACCTTTCCTATATAGATATCTTTCGTAAACAGGTTAGGATTCATTTCAATCATCGCCTTTGAGATATAAACGGAAGAGACACCTTTCATATCATTGTAGGTGTTGAATATATTTTTCTGCGCCTGGCAGAGCAGGGGTAACATCAGCAACACACCTGCCAATAAAATCTTGTTGAGTTTCATAATCATTTATCTTTGTATTTCTTTTTTTATTTCCTGATTTACTTTCTTCATATCAACCTGCGTCTCCTTCACCTGAGCAATGCCTTGGTTCAGATTGGTGGAAACTTCCATTAAAGTAGCTTGCAGCACCTGATAAGCTTCTTCCGGATCAGAGAATGTATCTTGCGGCGTAGGCGGACACACCCCTCTTCCGAGATTTTCGACCCCATATCCTATGCCAATAATCACCAATATGGTAGCTGCAACACTTCCAATCCAACGCCAGTTGCGTTTGGACTTATTAGGACTGAAGAACCGTTGCTCTTCCTCAGCCTTTTCATCAATCAGCAGGCTTAGTTTATCCCCCAGCCCCTCAGGAACTTCCACATCTCTATCTGCGTCTTGGTAAAGGCTAAGAAAAATTTCTTTATCCTTCTGCAGATATTCAGGTACTTCCGTTGTTCTGAAATAATCTCTCAACGCCTCTTCCTGGCTCTCGGTAGTGTTCCCCTCGTAAAACTCGGCGAGCAGCCTTTCAATTTCCTCGACTTTCATAGTTATTCCATTTATTAAATTCCTCACGTATTCTTTTCCTTGCCCGGGACAGCAGTACACGAACATTTGTAGAATTCAACCCGGTCACTTGTTCTATCTCTTCGTAAGAGCATCCTTTGACGTCACGCAGGTTCACAATCCGTTGCTGCTGTTCGGGCAAGTGGGCAATGATATCTTTTACTTGCCGTACTTCGTCGCGCACTTCCAGGTTATCATTTTGAGAAACATCCTGCGCAGCAGTTAATTCTACCGTCTGCCTGGATAAGACATATTTTCCTGAACGAAGCAAATCAAAGCACATATTCTTAACCAAAGTGACACTGAACGCTTCTGGATTGCTGATAACCGTCAATCCTTCTCGTTTATCCCATAGCTTCAGATAGGCTTCCTGAACCAGATCCTCCGCATCGGCCGCATTCTCCAGTAGCCGATAGGCTACACAGTACAGCTTGCGGTGGTAAGGCAGAAACTCATTTTTAAAACTTTCAGCATCCATGGGCTTTTTCTGTATCTCAATCCTGTTTATTTGTTGTATCTATTTGTTAGACGTAAAAGGACGGAACTTTGTTACAAAGAAAATAAAAAAAATCGCCCCTACAAAACTTATCAGTTTGCAGGAGCGAAACCTTAACGCCCGGACAAAGTCTCTCCGGGCTCCACATATAAATCAGATTATGCCAATACCGGCACCAGATATTTAGTCAACAAGTAACCGCCACCTACCAACCATATGTAAAGTAAAAAAGCCAAAACAAACGGTTTGGCACCGGCTTGCTTGAATTTATCAATACTGGTATCAGTACCCAATGCCGTCATAGCCATTGTCAACATAAAAGTATCTATATATTCAATCGCCCCATTTAGAGGAATTTCTTTCACTGTCTCCGCACCTGTCAAATATTGCAAAAGAGAGTTCAGACAAATAATTCCAATAAAACCAAAAGCAAACCAAGGAATAGTAATCTCGCTTTTCACTGCCTTACCTTCAGCATCCACTCTCTTACGCCCTGCCAAGGCAAAACTCATTATAACCAATACAGGGGCCAGCATCATCACACGTATCATTTTTGTAATAGTCGCCGGTCCGGCAATGCCCAATGCATCCGTAGGGTCCATTGCATTACCCGCACCCGCCACGTGAGCAACTTCATGCAAAGTACTACCCGTATAAATAGCAACTCCCATATTACTTAAACCATCAAGTAGTCCGGCACGATACATAATTGGATATAGAAACATAGAAATCGTACCGAAAATAACAACAGTAGACACGGCAATAGCCGTTTTATGCCCTTCACACCTTACTACAGGTTCGGCACCCAACACTGCCGCCGCACCACAAATGGCACTGCCCGTAGAGGTCATCAATGCCGTATCCTTGTCTATCTTCAACAATTTGCCCAACCAGATACCCAGAAAAATTGTACCAGCCACTACAATGGTATCAATAACCACGGCAGGCAGACCGACTTCTGCCACCTGCGTCAGCGTCAGACGAAAGCCATACAGCACAATGCCTGCACGTAGTATTTGCTTAGTACAGAACTTTATACCCGGCACCCATGTCTCCGGCAAATGATTACGTAAGCTATTGGCGTATACCATACCCAAGATGATACCCACAATTAGCGGACTAAAAGAAAGACTTTTTACGAAAGGAATCTCAGCTATATAAAAAGCTGAAAAAGAAAATAAGGCAATCAGCAGAATGCCATGCAAAGTATTACCTCTGTTACCACGACTAAACATAAAGTTAAATTTAGTATTTATAATGTTTGTTTTTTAACTGGCGCAAAGGTACGTCATTCACATTTTCTATCCTATTTAAATCTCATTATACATGATAACAGAAAGTAATAGCCAAGCAAAAATCACCCCACTATTCACTACAAAGCACTTCACATTTTAAAATTAATGTGCACAGATAACACTTGCAAAATTACAGTTTACTTCCATTATGCATTGCAAACTGCATGAAAACTTGCGCCAATCCTCCTTCTTGCCCTTGCTGCTGCACAAAGCTGAAATCACGGAGCATAGGCATGTCTTTCACTTCAACCACACGGAAAATACCAGAAGCCAATTCACGACTGATGGAACGTATAGAGACAATCCCCATACAATTTGCATTTTCAAGGAAAAGCTTAATGCTTTCCGTACTGCCAAGGTACATCAACACCTGGAGTGAAGAAAGCTTAATGCCACATTGACTCAAACCTCGCTCTATCAAATCAAGCGTACCGGAGCCACGTTCACGAAGTACTAAAGGAATACTCAGCATATCCTTGGAAGTAATCTCTTCCGGTAATGACAACTTGCTTTTAGTGTGCACCACAGCCACAAGTTCATCATCCAAGAAATGAGAATATTTCAGATTTGGCAAACGAAAAACGCCCTCTACCAGCCCTAAGTCTATGCGATGCTCCTGTAAAGCAGCTTCTATCTCACGTGAATTACCATTCATCAGCGAAAGGTTTACTTGCGGGAATTTCTTAATGAAGCTGGCAAGCAACGGAGGCAAAACATATTGGGCAATTGTAGTACTGGCCCCCAAACGCAGTTCTCCCGTATATTCATTATGCAGCAGATGCATTTCATATTCCAGTCGCTTGTAATCTTCCAAGATACGGCCACAATGCTCCAGCAGCAACTTACCAGCTTCCGTCAAGCTGATTTTACTACCTTGCCTATCAAACAGACGCGCCTGATAGGTACTCTCCAACTCTTGTATATGCTTTGTTATGGCAGGCTGACTGACAAACAACTCTTGCGAAGCTTTCGTGAAACTCAGATTCTTCGCCACAGATTGAAATACTTTTAATCGAAAATCAGACACGGAGTTAGTGATTAAGGATTAATAATAGGTGATTAATAACAGGACTATTCCAATTCTTCGGCTTTAATGCCTAACGCACGCATCATGGAATAACCTAGCAAATCCCATTTACAACCAAGAGGACGAGCAGGTTCATCCATATTGAAAAGAAAAATTTCTTTCGATTTTTCCGGATCAGCTTCCCTTAGATGCTCCTCAAGAACCTCCATAAGTTTAACACCGTAATCATCTATAAACGGAACCAGCATAAGACGCTTCACATCAGCAGAATCAAGTGCTATATTCAGCAGATCAAGATAGAGGTTCGCCCGGGAAACAAGTCCCTCAGAAGAAACAGAAATGAATGAAAACTCACCTAACTGATTCGTAAATCCCACCCCATTTAAGTCTTTATTTAAATCTGCGGGATCACAATGAAGCAATTTATCAGTCTGCCCATCATGTACAAAAAGCACTCCGATATTGTTTTCTTTATCACGAACACCAGAATCAAGTGCCAGATAAGAAGCCCATTCTTCCACATAGATATTTTGCAAGGGACGTCCCAACTGCAATTCAAAGTATTTCTTTAAGTCCTTAACCACATCATTGAAATATGCTACATCCACCAGTACCACATTCTCTGCGAGTTCTACATTTTCTGCCATAATCTGCTCTATTCTATTTTTAAGGGATAAAGATACGATAATCCTTTTAACCCAGCATGAAAACTATTCAAAAATTTCCCGATATAAACCAAATAAAAAGTTGAGATTTACTCTTTTATATTTACATATGACTTGAGACGTTATTTGAGGTACCCTCAGTCGTTATGCAAGGGTATCTCAGTCGTTAAGTGAGGGTACCTCAGCCGTTATGTGAGGGTACCTCAGCCGTTATGTTAGACTCCTTCTTTTTAAACACCTAATATACAACATATTACAAATCAACATCTTTAACTTTTTTCCAAAAATCGGAATATTCGAACAGAAAGGAATAGTAATTTATCTTTAAATTCATAACCAACTATGCACTTTTGAAGTAACCTTGCCACTATCTCATCTTAGTTTCGGCAGAAGTTATATAAATCCCGCAATGCCACACAGTCATTTTGTCATTATTATTCATTTATTAACTGCAATTTTGTCATAAATAGGCTATTGGCAAATCTTTTGCGCCCCCTTAGGTGTTATTGAAAATGAAAAATAGAAAGGAGATATAAGATATGAACTTTAACAATTTTACCATTAAATCGCAAGAGGCTGTGCAAGAAGCACTGAACCTGGCCAAAAGCCGTGGACAGCAAGCTATCGAACCAGTTCATGTAATGCAAGGAGTAATGAAGGTAGGCGAAAACGTCACTAACTTCATCTTTCAGAAGCTGGGCATGAATGGTCAACAGGTTGCACTTGTACTTGACAAACAAACTGACTCTTTGCCCAAAGTTTCGGGTGGAGAACCTTACTTAAGTCGCGAGACAAATGAGGTATTCCAGAAAGCTACCCAATATTCCAAAGAAATGGGTGACGAGTTTGTTTCACTGGAGCATCTGCTGCTGGCATTGCTCACTGTAAAAAGTACCGTTTCCACCATCCTGAAAGATGCAGGAATGACGGAGCGTGAACTTCGTAATGCCATCACCGAGTTGCGTAAAGGAGAAAAAGTGACTTCACAATCCAGCGAAGACACCTATCAGTCACTTGAAAAGTATGCTATCAACCTGAACGAAGCCGCCCGAAGCGGTAAGCTCGACCCTGTTATCGGTCGTGACGAAGAAATCCGGCGTGTATTGCAGATTCTGAGCCGTCGTACCAAAAACAACCCTATATTAATAGGTGAACCGGGTACCGGTAAGACTGCCATTGTAGAAGGTCTTGCCCATCGTATTCTGCGCGGTGATGTACCTGAAAACTTGAAGAATAAACAAGTTTATTCACTGGATATGGGAGCATTGATTGCCGGTGCTAAATATAAAGGTGAGTTCGAGGAACGCTTGAAAGCTGTTATTAATGAGGTGAAGAAATCAGAAGGAGACATAATTCTCTTTATTGACGAAATCCACACTTTGGTTGGTGCCGGAAAAGGTGAAGGCGCTATGGATGCCGCCAACATCCTGAAACCTGCACTGGCTCGTGGCGAACTGAGAAGTATCGGTGCAACTACCCTCGACGAGTATCAGAAGTACTTTGAAAAGGACAAAGCATTGGAACGCCGTTTCCAGATCGTATATGTCAATGAACCGGATACGCTGAGTACCATCTCCATCCTGCGTGGGCTGAAGGAGCGTTATGAAAACCACCACCATGTACGGATTAAAGACGATGCCATCATTGCCGCTGTGGAGTTGAGTAATCGTTATATCACAGACCGATTCTTACCGGATAAGGCTATCGACCTGATGGACGAAGCCGCTGCTAAATTACGTATGGAAGTAGATTCCGTACCGGAAGAGTTAGATGAAATTTCCCGCAAGATCAAACAGCTGGAGATTGAGCGCGAAGCTATTAAACGTGAAAACGATAAACCGAAACTGGAACAAATCGGCAAGGAACTTGCCGAACTGAAAGAACAAGAGAAATCGCACAAAGCGAAATGGCAAAGTGAAAAGACATTGGTCAACAAGATACAACAGAATAAGGTTGAAATCGAAAACCTTAAATTTGAAGCTGATAAGGCGGAACGTGAAGGTGACTACGGCAAAGTAGCCGAAATCCGTTACGGTAAGCTACAAGCTTTGAACAAGGAAATCGAAGATACTCAAAAAGAACTTCACATGATGCAAGGCGATAAAGCTATGATTAAGGAAGAAGTAGATGCTGAGGATATTGCAGATGTTGTATCCCGCTGGACAGGTATTCCGGTCAGCAAGATGTTGCAAAGTGAAAAAGACAAATTGTTGCATCTGGAAGATGAGCTCCACCAGCGTGTGATTGGCCAGGACGAAGCTATCGAAGCTGTCGCTGATGCTGTACGCCGCAGCCGTGCCGGTCTGCAAGATCCAAAACGCCCGATTGGTTCGTTTATCTTCCTCGGTACTACCGGTGTTGGTAAGACGGAACTTGCCAAGGCTCTTGCCGAGTTCCTCTTCGATGACGAGTCTATGATGACGCGTATCGATATGAGTGAATATCAGGAAAAGCATAGCGTATCTCGTCTGGTCGGAGCGCCTCCGGGATATGTAGGTTACGATGAAGGTGGCCAGTTGACCGAAGCTATCCGACGTAAGCCCTATTCAGTCGTACTGTTCGACGAAATAGAGAAAGCACATCCGGATGTATTCAATATCTTACTTCAGGTATTGGACGACGGACGTCTGACGGATAACAAAGGACGTGTGGTAAATTTCAAGAATACCATCATTATCATGACATCTAACATGGGTAGTGCTTATATCCAAAGTCAGATGGAAAAACTGAATGGTGCCAACAAGGAGCAGGTAATTGAGGAAACGAAGAAGGAAGTGATGAATATGTTGAAGAAAACTATTCGCCCGGAATTCCTGAACCGTATCGACGAAACAATCATGTTCCTGCCATTGACCGAAAGCGAAATCAAGCAGATTGTGGTACTTCAGATAAAAGGTGTACAAAAGATGCTTGCCCAAAATGGCGTGGAATTGATATTGACGGAAGGAGCTATAGAATTCCTGACAAAAGTAGGATATGATCCGGAGTTTGGTGCCCGTCCTGTAAAACGGGCTATCCAACATTACTTGCTGAATGACTTGTCGAAGAAACTGTTATCTCAGGAAGTAGATCGTAGCAAACCGATTACAGTAGATGCCAGCGGTGAAGGGTTAGTATTTAAAAATTAAACCTAAAAAACGGAGATAAAAAAGGCTGTCTTGTTAGTTCTGAAGTACATTTCATCCAGAAACAAGACAGCCTTTTTCTTATTTTATAGCGAGCTGCTTAACAACTGGTGTGGATAAGGGATGCGTCACAACCAACACATAATCTCCTGCACATGGCAAATCGAAAGAAATATTTTCTCCTTTCGCCTGCTTTACATCGATCACCTTTCCCCGGATATGGTATAAACAAAGCGTAGCGTTAGGCAACACTCCGCCCACATATATCTTACCAGCAGTTTTATCTACCTGTACTGTTACGCTCTTATGTTCTTCCATCTTATCATTGCCAACCTCAAGTTCCCCCTCAAGGCAGTAAATTCATAATAAAAAAGCGTGGGAACTGTTGTTATTATTGTACCTGGGGCTCTGGACTGCCACTATTCAAATAATATACAACAACCCACGCTCCGAACTATATATACATGTGCATATACAACAGAGCATGAACGTTTGTTGTCTATTATCCTTGAATAGCGTGAAATTGTCCAGATTTCAAGTACAAGATAATATAAAACGCTTTTATCTATAATTATCCTTCAATTATTGTAAAGGGAGGCCACTACCTACCCTGCATTTCAGGATGGCAACAAAGGTAGAAAAAAAGTAGTCAAAATTAAAGCTACAGCATAAAAAAAAGCGAATTATCCGAGAAGTCCCGCATAATCCGCTTTTCTATGAAAAGAATAGCTTGTTTTTAAATTTATTCTTCTGTTTTTTCTTCAGTAGCTTCAACTTCTGCAGCCTCTTCGAAATCAGTCATTCCGCAAGTAACTAACAGGTTGTACCAGGAAATAAGTTTTTTGATATCCGTCACATATACACGGTCGCGATCGAAAGTAGGCAGAACCTCTCCCAAATAAGCACGAAGGTCATCAGCAGTAGCTTTTTTCAGATCCATCACTACAGCTGCACCGTTTTCTTTCTTTTTCATGGCAAGTAATACATCTTTCAAAGGCACATCGTCCGTATCCGTATACATGGCAATATCGCCCAAAGATATTATTTTCTCGTTACCATAAGCAGGGAAACGTTTCTTGTCTGTTAGTGATTCCACAATCAACATATTTCTACCTTGTGAAATGAGTTTATACAATCCCGGTTTACCGGAGATAGACAAAATAGTCTTCAACATAGTATATTCTATTTTTTATTAGTAATATTTTATTTTTTCGGTGGGCAAAGGTAAGCAATATTTTTAGATAGAGAAGTTATTAGTGCTAAAACCTGCGGAATTAACGGAGTTTCACCGTCGTTTACAATTACAAAATCAGCCTGGATACGCTTATCTTCATCACTCATCTGGCTACGAACACGACGTTCCACTAATTCCCGCGGAGCAGTATCACGCTGCATGGCACGGGCTATACGGATTTCCTCGGGTGCATATACCATAATTACGGCATCTACTTCACCTGCAAATCCGGCTTCAATCAGAATTGCAGACTCCATTCCTACTATCGGATACGCATCGTATCGCTTTACCCATTGATAAAAATCATCCCGCACCCGTGGATGAATAATACCGTTTACAGTACGGATATGTTCGGGGTTACCAAATATATAGGAAGCAAGCAAGGTTTTATTCAACTCTCCATCGGTATAAATATCTTCTCCCAGTAAAGATATCAGTTCCCGGCGAATCAAAGAGTCCGAAACAGTCAGGCGCTTGGATTCAATATCCGAGATATAAACAGGGACACCCATCACTTCCAGTAGTCGGGAAACTACACTTTTTCCACTACCGATTCCACCAGTTATACCTATCTTAATTGCCATAATCAGGAGATACTTGCTCAATTAGGAAATCTACCTGCTCCGGACTGATACGTATCTGGTTTACGCCTTTCGGCACTGATCTTAATTTCACCGTATACTTATCCGAACCTAATTTCAGAAGTTCTTCATAAGAAACATTGATATGAAAATCACTTGCTGTTATTTGGCGGAAATGACTCAAACCAACCTGGAAAGTAACATTCACTTTTGATGGAAATGCACGCAATACTTTACCTGCAGGAAAGTTAACACCCCGCAAAGGAACTTCCACAGTCTTCTCCGTATAAATATCCACAGGAAAAATCATCTCCACAGAAGCTGGCACAAACTTAACCCCCTTCTGAGCAAGCAAAGGAATTTGCCTCTTCAGCGTATCAGAGACATCTTCAAATTTCACCTTCTTTGTATAGGCAATGGTTATCGTATCCAGTACGCCGGCAGGTGCGTAGGCTAATACAGAATCAGGTGTACAAATTGTATCGGAAATATAATACTGGCGTCCGGCACTCACTGTTCCCTGTAACTTTACCGGAACTAATTTGGAGTCTCCGGTAGAATAGATATACTCTAACGTATCGGGTTTCACGGAAAGCAATTTTGTAGATACGTTCAACTGGTTGAGCAATCTTTTCTCAAACTGCGAAGAATAAATACGTACATGGTTATCCTTTCCTTTATAATCAGAAAAATCCAGAGTAATAGGGAAAAAGCTCTTCCCAAGCATATAGTTAAGTAACACCGTACCTTTATCTTTCACCCGAATATGCAGTTCGGAAGGAGGTTCAGAAGTTATAACAATATTATTAGGAACTCCTTTCAGACGTACCGGAATGGAGAATTCCGTTTCATAATCATTATTCAATGTCTGAAGCAGCCAGAAACCACTGGCAATGAAGAAGAAGAATAAAAAAATTAAGAACTCTCTGCTCTTATCACTGAGCAGAAAGTCCTTAATTTTTCTCGCTGTTTTTAAATATATGCGTTTTATGTTCCTACGATCAATCATAGGCTCACTATTCAAATTTATTTAGCAGCCTGATTACTGTTAGCATCTGCAGCTGCTGCAAATATAGAATTCTTATCAATTCTAATCTTAACATTAGAAGCGATTTCAAGTACTATATCATTATCATTAATCTCTTTGATAACACCATGAATACCGCCGGCAGTAATCACTTTTTGGTTTACCTGAAGCGATTTGCGGAAGTTTGCAATTTCTTTTTGCTTTTTGTTTTGTGGACGAATCATGAAAAAATACATGATAGCAAACATGGCAATTAGAAGAATCCACATCATGCTACCACCACCAGGGGCTGCGGCAGGAGCTTGCAAGAATACGGTCATTAAATTCATAAATTATTCGTTTTTAGTTTTTAATACTCAACAAAGATATCAGTTTTTAGCCAACTTACCTTCTTTTTTTAATTGATTAACTATTCCGTCTAATGTACCATTTACGAAACTTCCGCTCTTTATCGTACTATAGACTTTAGCAATCTCTACATACTCATTTAACGAAACACTCACAGGAATGTTCGGAAAACTTAGAATTTCTGCTAATGCACATTGCATTATTATCACGTCCATAAAGGCTACACGATCCAAATCCCAATTACGAGTATTCTCACTGATCAGATGACGATAGTAGTCGCAGTTCAAGATAGCACGACGAAACAAACGACGAGCAAACTCCTGGTCTTCCTCATCTTTAAACTCAGGCAGCAAAGTCTGGTTAGCACCATTCTTTTCCTCAAAACGTTTGATTGTCTTCAGAACAAAAGTATCTACGATTTCTTTGTCATCATTCCAGTAAAGACTCTGGTCTTCCAACAAAGTATCCAATGCTTCGTTATTAAAAATAAATGCTTTATAGAGCTTTCTCCATAATTCACGGTCTGTTTCATAAGACTTATCAGGCGAAGCCATATACTCCTTATATATATCAGAAGTTATAATCCTCTCATACAAGCCCTTGATAAAGTCTTCATCATTTGTCCACGACCGTTTTTGGTTGGCAGCAAAGTCAAGCAACTGCTTATTCACTTCCAATTGAGAAACGAACTTGTTTTCTACGAATTTCATGTTGGGATACAACTCCTCTGCGGTCGGAGCTAACTTGGCTTTTGCCGCATCAATGCGTTTTTGTGCGTAAGTCGTCAGAGCCACCATCAGCATCAGCAAATAATTATAAAGGTCATACGCTTTCGAAAGACTAAAGAATAATTCTTTCTCCGCTGAGTCTAAATTTTTACTGCCATTCTGATAATAAGCATATACAATCTGTATAATCTTAAGACGAATAAGAACTCTGTTAATCATAAATCTATTAATCAATACTGTTGTTAACGAGTTGCAAAAGTAGACATTTTTAATGAGTTTACGCAAATAAATCACATTTTTTAATGCAGATATTCATTATCCGGGCTTTTTCTTTTGACAGTTTAAAAAAAATCGTCATTTTTGAAGCCAATTACAACAAGAAACCTAAAATATGGAAGACTTAAAGAAAAAAGGAGCGGACATGAACGATAAGGAGATTGTATTCTCCAAATCCATTAAAGCAGGTAAACGAATCTACTATCTGGATGTAAAAAAGAACAGAAAAGATGAAATGTTTCTTGCAATCACTGAAAGCAAGAAAGTGGTGACCGGTGAAGGCGAAAATGCACAGGTAAGTTTTGAGAAACATAAGATTTTCTTATATAGGGAAGATTTTGAAAAGTTCATGAACGGTCTGAATGAAGCTATTAATTTCATTAACCAGAAAGAAATGCTGGAAGTTATAGGCGATATGAATGCAAAAGCAGATGCAGAGCATGTTATAGATGCAGATGCCGATGCAAATATAGAAGCACTGGAAGCTATAGCTGAAATGAATGAAAAAGGTATGGAATTAGACGGAGAAATCAAGATTGATATAGATTTTGAAGAGCCAACTCTTTGATAATTCAAAAAGAAGCTGTACTTTTGCACCGCTTTTTTGCAACATTGTGTGGTAACCCCACATCGTGCGATGGTGAATTAAGCAACAAAACAACTTAATTTAGAGTAACACAAAAAATTAAAGAAATGAAATCAATTGAAGTAAAAGGTACTGCAAGAACTATTGCAGAACGTTCTTCGGAACAAGCAAGAGCTTTGAAAGCTATTCGTAAAGACAACGGTGTACCATGCGTACTCTACGGAGGAGGTGAAAACATTCACTTCACTGTACCTGCTGATGGTCTGCGCAACTTGGTTTACACTCCGCACATCTACGTAGTTGACCTCGTAATCGATGGCAAGAAAGTAAACGCTATCATGAAGGATATTCAATTCCACCCGGTAAAAGATACTATCCTGCACGTTGACTTCTATCAGATTGACGAATCTAAACCCATCGTTATGGAAGTTCCGGTACAGATGGAAGGTTTGGCAGAAGGTGTTAAGGCCGGTGGTAAGCTGGTATTGCAGATGCGTAAACTGAAAGTGAAAGCTTTATATAACGTTATTCCTGAGAAACTGACTATAAATGTTGCTCACTTGGGTCTGGGTAAGACTGTTAAAGTCGGTGAGTTAAACTTCGAAGGTTTGGAATTGATGAACGCAAAAGAAGCTGTTGTATGCGCTGTTAAGCTGACTCGTGCTGCAAGAGGTGCCGCTGCTGCTGCAGGCAACTAATTAGTTCTTTCGTAAGAAGACATATTCCGGAACGCGGGTTAACGCAGAAGACGCAGATTACATTAATCCGCGAACGCTGCGATAATCCGCGTTCCTCGTTTACTATTATTCTCATAGCATAACTATTTATAGCTTATAGTTTTCTAAAAACATTATTCAGAAACATGAAATATTTAATTGTTGGATTAGGGAATATAGGTCCTGAATATCACGAAACCCGCCATAACATAGGTTTTATGGTAGTAGATGCATTGGCAAAAGAAGCAGGTGCAACTTTCAACGACGGACGTTACGGCTTTACCACTACCCTATCCGTCAAAGGACGCCAACTGTTATTACTAAAACCTTCTACATTCATGAACCTCAGCGGAAATGCCGTGCGTTACTGGATGCAGAAAGAAAACATTCCATTGGAAAATGTGTTAATAATAGTAGATGACCTTGCCCTACCTTTCGGAACTTTGCGCCTAAAAGGAAAAGGCAGCGATGCCGGACACAACGGTTTAAAACATATTGCTGCTATTCTGGGTACACAGAATTATGCCCGACTTCGTTTCGGTATCGGTAACGAATTTCCACGAGGCTGCCAAGTGGACTACGTGCTGGGACATTTTACCGAAGAAGATCAGAAAACGATGGATGAACGTCTGAAAACAGCAGGAGAGATCATCAAGAGTTTCTGCCTAGCAGGAATTGATATTACAATGAATCAATTTAATAAAAAGTAGTTAACAGATAATAGCTACTTCCTCCTAAAATAATTATGAGTGAAGCAAGAATAGATAAATGGATGTGGGCCGTGCGCATTTTCAAAACACGCACCATCGCTGCCGAGGCATGTAAGAAAGGTCGCATCAACATCAATGGAGCATTGGCAAAGGCTGCCCGTACAGTGAAACCAGGCGATGTTATACAAGTGCGTAAACCACCTGTTACCTACTCTTTCAAAGTACTGCAAGCCATTGAGAAACGTGTCGGGGCAAAGCTCGTTGCAGAGATGATGGAGAATGTAACGACTCCCGACCAGTATGAATTATTGGAAATGAGTCGTGTCAGCGGCTTCATAGACCGTGCTAAAGGTGCCGGCCGCCCTACAAAGAAAGATCGACGGAGTCTGGAGGAGTTCACTACTCCCGAATTTATGGATGATTTTGACTTTGATTTTGATTTTGAAGAAGAGTAAAAGAGAACACATTATATATTATGAGCGAAAAGAAGATAAAATGGGGATTCATTGGTTGCGGGGAAGTAACCAAACATAAAAGTGGTCCCGCCTTCCAAAAAGTAGAAAGTTCAGAAGTGATTGCTGTCATGAGCCGCGATGGCGCCAAAGCCAAAGCTTATGCTCAGGAAAGAGGTATTCCAAAGTGGTATAATGATGCTCAGGAACTGATTGATGACGAAGATGTGAATGCCATCTATATCGCCACTCCACCTTCTTCGCACGCCACCTATGCCATCATGGCAATGAAAGCAGGTAAACCTGTTTATATAGAAAAGCCTATGGCGGTAACATACGAGGAATGCTGCCGTATCAACCGTATCTCAAACGAAACAGGAGTTCCTTGTTTTGTGGCTTATTATCGCCGTTATCTTCCCTATTTCCTGAAAGTAAAGGAATTAGTAGAAAATGGAACGATTGGTAATATTATCAATATACAAATCCGCTTTGCCCAACCTCCCCGGGACTTGGATTATAACAAAGAAAATCTTCCGTGGCGAGTACAACCGGACATTGCCGGAGGAGGCTATTTTTATGATTTAGCTCCACACCAGATTGATTTATTACAAGATATGTTCGGCTGCATCCTGGAGGCTAATGGATACAAAAGTAATCGTGGCGGACTCTATCCGGCCGAAGATACTTTAAGTGCATGTTTCCAGTTCGACAGTGGATTAGTAGGTAGTGGTTCCTGGTGTTTTGTAGCACACGACTCTGCACGTGAAGACCGCATTGAAGTTATCGGAGATAAGGGAATGATTTGTTTCTCCGTATTTACTTACGATCCCATCGCTCTGCATACGGAAAAAGGAAGAGAAGAAATTCCGGTTGCAAACCCTGAGCATGTACAACAACCACTTATTCAAGCCGTTGTAGATCATCTTTTAGGTAAATCCATTTGTACCTGCGACGGAGCAAGCGCAACGCTCACAAACTGGGTAATGGACAAGATACTTAATAAACTTTGATACTAATATTAAGTATTGGGTATGGTGTGCTGAGAATCATATAATAAAGAATCACAAGCTACTACCCAATACTTAATATCCAAGACCTATCACAGTTCTTTCTTCACTGCCTCAATCAACTCATTATATTCAGCATCCGTCAAGTATACCTTTCCCGGATTCATCTGAAATGTACCACCATAATCAGGACCATCTACATACTTCGGTGCAAGATGGAAATGCAAGTGTGATAATTTATCGGAATATGCACCGTAATTGATCTTTTCAGGATTAAAAGCTTTCTGCATAGCACGGGTTACGCGAGTAACATCTTCCATAAAAGCATTACGGTCTTCATCACTCAATTCATTCAAATCATTGACATGGTCTTTATAAGATACAAGACAACGTCCTCTGTAGGTTTGCTCTTTAAACAAAAATACGCGGGATACACTCAATTCAGCAAACTCAATCATCAGATTGTGCAGAGTCTCATTATTCTGACAATACAAACATTCTTTCGGATCACTTTTCATGATATTCTTGATTTATTATTTATGTTTACGGAGCAAAGATAAACTTTCTATCTTTATTCCATGTCGACATTTTCATTCTTTTGTCCCACTAATTTATACACATCCGCATTTTCCCCTACTACCCAGACCACGTCATCCTCCATAAACGGTTCATGCGGGTCGGGCGCGTGCAAAGTTTCCTCTCCTCTCTCCACGCCTACAATAAGACAATGATACTGCTCACGAATACCGGATTCACGCAGCGTCTTACCTAAAAATATGGAGTGGGCATCTACACGGAACTGACGCAAAATCATCTCACTCTTTTCAACTACATCTGTTTCTAAGATTGCTACTTTCTCCATCTCCGAACTAAACTGGTTCAGCTCTTCATCCGTACCTATAACCTGTATTTTATCTTCCGGGAAAAGACGCACGGAAGCTCCCGGTATATTAATTCTCTTCCTTCCACGGAGAATAGAGGCTACATGTATACCATATTTCTTTCCGAAATTGAGTTCTGCAAGTGTTTTTCCTGCCCATGCCGACTCCCCAGGTACTTCAAAATCCGTCAGGTGCAGATCGCGGGATAACAGACGTCCGGCATACTCCGGCTTTTTCTCACCCATATATTCAGCACGCATATCACGATAACGAAGATTCTGAAAAAACTTCCGTTCTATCATGATAGACTGCTTCTTCAGTTGACGGGATAATATCATCATTATAACCAGTAAAACCGCTACCCCCAGCAACAGGCCGACAGAAACTTTAAACAAACCGGATATCACAAACATTACAAATGAAACAGCTATCAATATACGGATAACAATAGTTGCCACCAGCGGTGCACGATTCCCCCGGCTATCATTCCATAAAGTAACGAACTCAGCAGAATGATTCTTTTTAATCATAATAGCCCGCAAGAAAGGTGAGATAAACAAAATGATCACCACTGCTACAAGCAATCTTCCCCAGATACCGGGTATATGTTCCAGAAACAACGGAACAAGAAAGCGGAAAGCCAAAGCAACTACTGCAATGCTGACTATGGAATAAACAATCGTAATTCGCGTCAAAGCCAGAATAAGTTTCTTCCATAAACTCTCATGATTCATGGTCTGAGAACCGGAAGAATAATGCAACAAAAAGTTTTTCCATTTGGCTGGCAAATGCGTATCAACGAAATTAGAGGCCGGTTCGGCAAAACGAATCATATAAGGGGTGAGGAAAGTAGTAATAACCGAAACCGCTACTACAATGGGATATAGAAAATCACTCGTCACATGGAGAGATACACCCAAAGATGCTATAATAAAAGCAAACTCACCAATCTGAGTCAGACTGAAACCACACTGCATAGCCGTTTTCAAAGGTTGCCCTGCCAGCAGAACTCCCAATGTACCAAATAAGGATTGCCCCAAAATTACTGCCAAGGTGATCACAATAATCGGAAGCGCATACTCCACAATCATAGCAGGATCAACCATCATACCTACCGACACAAAGAATACAGCTCCAAAAAGATCCTTCACCGGCTTTACCAACCGTTCAATACTCTCCGCTTCTACCGTTTCGGCCAAAATAGAACCCATGATAAAGGCACCGAAAGCTGCGGAAAATCCTGTACGGGCAGCCATTACCACCATTCCGAAACAGAGGCCTAGCGAAACGATAAGCAATGTTTCTTCACTCATCAATTTGCGGCAACGTTTCAGTAATTCCGGTATCAGATAGATGCCTACCACAAACCAAAGTATCAGGAAGAAGAGAAGTTTTCCAATACTTTCCAGCATTTCCGATCCTTCGAAATTATGCCTCACTGCCATGGTAGACAGCATTACCATCAGTACAATGGCAAGAATATCTTCCAGTATCAGCACACTAAGTACTAACCCCGTGAATTGTTTCTTGCGCATCCCCAGATCATCAAATGCCTTATAAATAATAGTTGTAGAAGACATCGCAATCATACCACCCAGGAAGATGCTATCCATACGTTGCCAACCAAAGCCTGTACCTACAGTAATCCCCAAAAGGATCATACAAAATATAATGGTACAGGCAGCAATGATAGCTGCGCCGCCCACTTTCACAATTTTCTTGAAGCTAAACTCCAGTCCCAATGCAAATAAAAGAAAGATTACACCAATATCTGCCCAGGTCTGGATATTCGCCGTATCCATCACAGAAGGGGTATATGGCATATGAGGACTCGCCAGGAAACCTGCCACTACATACCCCAAAACCAATGGTTGTTTCAGTTTCTTGAACAATAGCGTCATGACTCCTGCACAAATCAGTATCAACGCTAAATCATTTATCAAAGTAGCTAAATGTGACATATTATTTGTCCTTTCGTGTTTCTGCTGACAAAAGTAGCAATTTTTATAGCATAAATAATTGTTATGCCACAAACTTTTTTTCTTGCAACATTGTTGAATTAACAATCAATCATTCAAAACATATTATTATGGAAGAAAAGAAAGAAGTACGTGAAGAAAGAAATAAAGAGAAGTTAGCAAATGCTGATTGGGTCATGGCAGAATTTTATGCAACCTGGTGTCCGCATTGCAAACGAATGCAACCCATTGTAGAGGAATTTAAGAAATCAGTGAAAGGAATCCTTGAAGTGGTGCAAATTGATATCGACCAGGAAAGCGCGCTTGCTGATTTGTATACTATCGAAACAGTTCCTACATTTATATTAATAAGGAAAGGTGAACAACTTTGGAGACAATCAGGAGAAATGCCTCTCGAAAGGTTAGAGAAAACAGTGAAAGATCTTAAGCCCTAAAAATGATAGTGAGGGATATGTTCAAAATCCCATATCCCTCCTTCTAGTAATACTTATGGCCTGCTATCAGGCATTAAAGCGATTTCAATTTTATAAGCACCTGCAGATTCCGGCAACAGCACCTTTCCTTTGAAAGTTTTAAATCCAGCCCTCTTGACACTACAAGTATGCTCACCCGGAAATGTATGTAATGCATAAGATTCCGGTCCTAAATAAACAAAAGGTTCTCCATCTATTTCTACAACAGCATCCCTTAAAGCAATTCCACAAGGTGGTTTAATAGTACAGAGAGCGGTTTTCCCGATGGCATTGCAAGGTTCAAGCACCACTTTTGCCGGAGTATCCTTTCCTAAAACCACTTTCACCGTCTTTATTTTCAATCCACGAAGAATATACGTACCGGGAGATGCCCAAAAAGAACCGGACACGCCTGCGGTATATGCGACCAATGACATCGTTTCATCAATCAGTTCTACCTGCCCACCGGCATCCTCCTTATTTTCTTTCTCAAATATGATTTGCTGAAGTTTGGACGCATCACAAACAAGCAGATTCTCTTTATCCTTCTCTACAGTAAACACACCTCTGACCTGATAATGAGAATCAACTGAACGATATTCATAAGTGCCCACCGGCAGCATACCTGAAGCACGCATCCTCAACCTGTAACGGTTATCCCAGGAACCACCCGCATTCAATGGAATAAAATCCAGAAGAGGAATCCACATCTTCATATCCGGCGCCTTGCCTGTTACCCTGACCGGTGCACATTCAGAGTGAACGGTGTAATCAAAATAAACCGTTTTCGATTCTCCCTTTACATCAAATTTCTGAAAAGAAGTTTCTTTGTACATAGAATCTATCGTACAAGTATACTCACCATCAGGCAAATACACCTTAGAACCAGGTGCATAGGAACCTATTTTCAATCCATTTTGATTAAGCTGTATATTATACTTTATCCTTCTGGGAGCATTCTTCATTCCCAAAGTTATCCGAGTGAACGAAGGTAATATAACCTTTACCTCTACATTCTCTCTCACCTCAAAAGTATCAGCCATTGCGTACACAGAATCTCCACCAAAACACCAGTAAGAAGCTCCTTTAGGAACATAAATACTGGTTTTCCAAATACCGATTTTATTCTTGACAAGCGGTGAAGTATAAGTCAGCAAATGGCTAAGTTGCCCTGCAGAAGCGACAACCTGAGGCGAAACCCGGAACTCGACCTTTACATGTCTTGGAATATCAGGACAAGTCATTGATGCAGTTACAAGTTTAAACCCTTTAAAACTGATTTTTGTAGAAACATCCGTTTCATCCAAATTTATCAGGCCCTTACAATGGTAATGCCCATGAGAGATTATAAAACTCCCAGTTCCACTTACAGGTAAAGCAACTTCCGCTACTCCTTTTTTATCAGTAATAATATCAGTGGTTATATTAATCCCTTCACGTCTTCTTTCAACGTATCTAATATGAATTGATGCACTCACCAACGGATCTCCATCAATCCCCGTCAAATGAAAACTTTGGCATACTAGTTTTTCGTCGTTATCTCCAACCATAATGCGAATCTTAAAAGTGCTATATCCGTGTTTTATAAAATATATCCGGCCAAAGTTAAGGATATTTTTATTATCACAATTCGCCAACTCCCAAAAAAATTAATCTAATTGAAATTCTCCTTTATTCAAAGTAAGCTTTAAGCAACTCCCATCTAAGTTAAACGACTTTTTCTCACTATAGAAAGAATATATTCTCACCGTATTGAGAAGAAATACTCATCATATTGAGAAAAAGCTCTCACCCCATTGAGAAAATATTCTCAATACGATGAGAATAGCTGAGAAAAAGCAGAGCTGTTACCACTTAATATAGTAGCAAGAATCTTACTCCCAATCATACTTCTCCACATACGTGTCATACACAGGTTCTTCCTTGATTCCATGATTAAGGAAAATCTGACGAATGTGTTCCTGCTGGGCAGGAGTAGCAAGGCGTTCCTGTTTTTTGATGCGATAATACATATTTCTGCCAAAGAAAAAATAAATCTCGCGTTTAATGACAAGAGCTTCGGCATGCGGAATCTTATCCAGCAGATGAGTGATACCTGAGGCATAGCGTTTCATACGATCAGGTATAAAAAAGGAACAGGGTTCAACTTCCTGAGAAGCTGTGAGGGCAGGATTCACAACACAAACAACGGTGAGCTGCAAGGGAATGTAGGAGGTTACCAAGTAACGCAGACATTTGGCGGCGCGTGGACATTTTGTGTTAAAGCAATGAGCGAAGGCATAAGGTACCTCGCTGTAGTCAAAATCGGGTTTCATATTCTATTATAATAAAAACATTATTCAAATAAAGCTATATGCATCTAAAACGCACATATCAAAAAGCACTGACAAAGATAGAACTTGTTTTTCAAACTCTACAGTTGATTACTCAAATAATCCGTCAAGCTATCTTCACGCTCCAAACCAAACTTCTTACGCAAGCGGTAGCGAATGGTCTCGACACCACGAACGGAGATATTCAGTAAAGGAGCAATTTCCTTAGTTAAGAGATTCACCTTCAAATAGGCACACATCATGCGTTCATTATTAGAGAGATCGGGATGACGGGCATGAAGACGCTTCATTAAATTATTATGAATCAAATCGAATTGATCTTCGATACGCTTCAAAACTTCATCACTCTGGATATTGGAATCTATCTTGCTATTGATGACTAAAAGGAGTTGTTTGCCTTCGCGAGTTCCCTCTCCTCTCAACGAAGAAGCTACTTTGATGATCTCCGATTTAATCTCGGTCAGCATCTCATTTTTACGAACAAAGTTTTTCATCAGGTTGGCCATCTCCTGGCTTTTGTGCTGAAGGTCATGTTCCATCTCATGTAGTTCCTTATCTTTTTCTACAACTGCCTGCTCTTTTTTACGCTTCACACGAATATCATCCCAACGGTAGATATACCACAAGCTTTTTTACAAAAAACAAATAAAAAAAGAGATACATTCTTTGTAGAACATATCTCTTTTCTTTTGAGCCTCTTGTCGGATTCGAACCAACGACCCCGAGATTACAAATCACGTGCTCTGGCCAACTGAGCTAAAGAGGCGGGTGGGTAAGCTTACTATATCGCGCCGCTACAACCAACTACCTTTGCTGCGATCAAGCCCTGGAGGATTCGAAGGGAGCTGGCCGTATAGGACTTACCCGTTTTTCTTGTTTGCGGGTGCAAAGGTAGGCATTTTTATGAAACATGCAATACTTTGCCCAAACTTTTTTCAACTTTAACAAGAATACACGGGCTACAAACAATATTATTTATACCTTTGCGCCATTATTCCTAATGAAAGATGACAGAAAACAAAGGTTACTTGCAACGATATGCCATGTTGTTCGGCACTTACTTGGGCGGTTTTTGGATTTTGAAATTCATACTGTTCCCTCTGGGTATCACCGTACCATTTCTCTTTTCCATTTTTATAGGACTAACTTTATGCGTGCCCTTTATGGCGTATTATTACGTGCGCATGTACCGGAACATGGTATGTGGCGGGACAATAAGTTTTCTTCATGCATGGATTTTTACCGTATTTATGTATATGTTTGCCGCATTGCTTACGGCCGTGGCACATTATATATATATCCGCTTTATTGACCAAGGGTTTATATTGAATTCCTATGAAACGATGTTGAACTCCTGGGAAACCATGCTGAATAATCCTACATATAAAGCTGTGCCCGGCATTGACGCATATATTGAACAATTAAGGGAAGGCTTAAGCCAGGCGCGTTCACTGACTCCGATAGAAATCACGATGCAAATGATGTCGATGAATGTTTTTGTGGGATCATTACTTGCCATTCCCACCGCTTTGTTTGTTATGAAGCGCCCACCGGCAGACTCTATCGGAGGAAGATAAAATAAGAGATAGTGTATATAGAAAACAGTTTAATCGTAATATAGAAAGATGGATATTTCAGTTGTCGTTCCTTTGTATAATGAAGAAGAATCACTTCAGGAACTGTACGCATGGATTGAACGGGTGATGAAAACCCACGGCTTTTCATACGAAGTAATTTTCGTGAATGACGGAAGTACCGACCGCTCCTGGCAAATTATCGAAAAGCTGAGTCGAGAATCAGATGCAGTACATGGCATTAAGTTCCGCCGTAATTATGGCAAATCTCCGGCATTATATTGTGGCTTTGAAAAGGCACAAGGAGATGTTGTCATTACAATGGATGCAGATTTACAGGATAGCCCGGACGAAATACCCGAACTATACCGGATGATAACAGAGGATGATTACGACCTGGTATCCGGCTGGAAAAGGAAACGTTACGATCCGCTTTCAAAAACCATTCCTACAAAAATATTCAATGCAACGGCACGCAAAGTATCCGGTATCAAAAACTTGCACGACTTTAATTGCGGCTTGAAAGCCTACAAAAAAGATGTGGTGAAGAACATTGAAGTGTATGGCGAAATGCATCGTTATATCCCCTACCTTGCCAAGAATGCCGGTTTCAAAAAGATCGGAGAAAAGATTGTTCAACACCAGGCACGCAAATTCGGCAAGACGAAGTTCGGCGGTTTGAATCGTTTCTTTAATGGATACCTGGACCTGATCTCACTTTGGTTCCTGTCAGCCTTCGGAGTAAAACCGATGCACTTCTTCGGACTTCTCGGTTCACTTATGTTCATCTTCGGCTTTATTGCAGTAGTCATTGTAGGCGCTACAAAACTATACCACATACATAGCGGGATGCCTTACCGTTTGGTTACCGACTCCCCCTACTTCTACTTATCGCTGACCGCCATGATTATCGGAACACAATTGTTCCTTGCCGGCTTCCTTGGCGAACTGATTTCACGCAATGCCCCTGAACGAAATAAATATCAAATAGAAAAAACAATATAAGACTATGAGAAAATTAGTAAAACTGATATTGCTTTGTCTGATTGCTTATCCTATTATCAGTATCGTTTCTTCCTGTTCGGAAGAAGAAGACTGCTCAATGAATGCACGCCCGATGATGCAATGCTATCTTTATAAAATAGACGGAGAGACAGAAAGAGTTATGAATGATACTCTTGACTCGCTCACCATCACCGCATTCGGCACAGATTCTATCATCCTCAATAACCAGAAGAGAGTACACGGATTATCATTACCACTACGCTATACGGCAGACTCCACCGTACTGGTATTTCATTATAGCAAAGACGTTAAGATTAAAAAAGATACGATTGTCATCCGCCAGAAGAATACGCCTTATTTCCTTTCAATGGATTGCGGCTACCAGATGAAGCAAAGCATCACAGGCAGATCATATAGCCGTCATCTACTTGACTCCATATATATTCAAACAGCAGAAGTAAGCATTTATGGAACGGAAAATCTTAAGCTCTTTTATCGTAATTAATCTGGTGCTTTGTTTGTTGGCCGGATTTCCGGTACAAGCACAAAACAGCAACCGTCCTCCTGCCTCTAATCCGCCGAAAGAGCAAAAGAAAGAAGTGGATGAGGAAGCTTTCCCGCTATACAATGGCGTGAGTGTCAGTGTTGATTTATGGGGTATCGGAAGCAAAGCTTTCGGAAGTGATTTTTTAAGTTCGGAAGTAGCGGTGGATGTTAACCTCAAAAACCGTTTCTTCCCGATAGTAGAACTTGGATATGGCGGCACCGATGCATGGAATGATAATGGTACCCACTACAAGAGCAATGCGCCATATTTCCGTATCGGAATGAATTACAACGCTCTTTTCAAAAAGAAATTCAAGAATTACCTGTTTGTGGGACTACGTTACGCCATGAGTAGTTTCAAGTATGATATAGCAACCCTATCGGTAGATGATCCTATCTATGGCGGAGGCATTGGTAATCCGAACCAGGTAGATGACATCTGGGGTGGAAGTTTACCTTTCAACCACAAAGGAATGAAAGGGTCCATGCAATGGTTTGAATTTTGTGTCGGCATTCGTGCACATATATGGAAAGAACTCTATATGGGCTGGGGATTGCGCTTCAAATTCCGCACAAGTTCATCTACAGGAGAGTATGGAGATCCTTGGTATGTACCCGGATTTGGCAAATATGGCTCCAACACAATGGGCGTGACTTATACAATCACTTATAAACTACCATTCTAAAACTATGACCGGATTAGAGATTTGGCTTCTTGCCGTGGGACTCGCGATGGATTGCTTCGCCGTCTCCATAGCCAGTGGCATTCTTCTGAAACGTACGCTATGGCGGCCTATGCTGACCATGGCTTTTTTCTTTGGATTATTCCAAGCTATCATGCCACTCCTCGGGTGGATAGGTGCCAGCACATTCAGCCATCTGATAGAGAGTCTGGATCATTGGATTGCTTTCGCCATTCTTGCTTTTCTGGGCGGACGCATGGTCAGAGAGTCTTTCAAGGACGAAGATTGCAAAAAAGAATACGACCCGAAAAGCTTAAAAGTAGTGCTCGCATTAGCCGTTGCAACCAGTATCGATGCATTGGCCATTGGAGTCTCATTTGCATTTCTGGGTATGCGTGATTTTTCAGAAATACTCCCTCCTATTTCTATCATTGGCTTTGTATCTTTCGCCATGTCTCTTATAGGATTACTATTCGGTATCCGCTTTGGATGTGGCATTGCACGAAAACTACGGGCAGAGCTCTGGGGAGGTATTATCCTGATTATCATCGGAACCAAAATATTAATAGAACACTTGTTTTTCAACTAAACTTCGCTTATGGAAAAGAAGGCACAGAGAAATTTCTTATGGATTGCCCTACTTGTACTGGGAACAATCTGGATACTTGCGCGTCACAACCGTACGCAACCTTATTATACAATAAACGGATTGATATTCGGCACGGTTTATAATATAACCTATCAGTATGATGGTGACTTGAAAGTTGAAATTGACGAAGAATTGAAGAGGTTTGACGGCTCTCTGTCCCCTTTCAATGATACGGCCACAATTACGCGAATCAACCGCAACGAGGATATTGTACCGGACACTTTTTTCACGAATGTATTCCATCGTAGTATGGAAATTTCCGAAGAAACGGATGGTGCATTCGACATTACGGTTGCCCCATTGGCCAATGCCTGGGGGTTTGGTTTCAAGAAAGGCGCATTTCCTGATTCGACCATGATAGATAGTCTGCTGGACATTACGGGATATACCAAAGTAGCCCTATCCAATGAGGGAAAGGTTGTGAAGCAGGATAAACGCATGATGCTATCATGTAGTGCCGTTGCTAAAGGGTATGCCGTAGATGTAATAGCACAATTTCTCGCAAAGAAAGGCATTAAGAATTTCATGGTAGAGATAGGTGGAGAAATCGTAGCTCAGGGAGAAAATCCAAAGAAAGATTTGTGGCGCATCGGTATCAATAAGCCGGTAGATGATTTATCTATCAATCAGGAATTACAAACTGTACTGAGTGTAACAGGTGTGGGTATCGCTACTTCAGGCAATTACCGTAATTTCTATTATAAAGATGGAAAGAAATATGCACATACCATCGACCCAAGAACGGGATATCCGGTACAACACAACATCTTATCCGCCACGGTAATAGCCAAAGATTGCATGAGTGCTGATGCTTATGCTACCGCTTTCATGGTGATGGGATTGGAAGAAGCCGAACGTTTTGCCAATGCCCATCCAGATATTGATGCCTGCTTTATCTACACAGATGAAAATGGGAAACTTCAAACATACTATACGAAAGGGATGGAACGGTTTATATCAAAGAAATAAGAATTTAAATAAATTATCTATTTATAGAATACAAAATACACCGCAAGTACCAGACAAATGAATGCCGCAAAATGGTTCCAATGCAGACTTTCGCCCTTGAAAAGAACCGTAGTAAACACCGTAAAAATGATGAGTGTAATTACTTCCTGAATAATCTTTAATTGTATCAGCGAGAAAGGACCGCCATTACCTATAAACCCGATACGATTGGCCGGAACCAAACAAAAATATTCCGCAAGGGCGATGCTCCATGAAAATAAGATTATGGCATAAAGCGGCCAATTAGTGATCACTTTCATATCTTGCAACTTCAGATGACCATACCATGCAAAAGTCATAAAGACATTAGACACTATTAAAAGCAGAATCGTATAAAGACCTTTCATTTCAATGATGAATATTTAAAGGGTGATTAATCTAAATTATCAATTTTCTGAGGAAGAAGTTCCTCCTGAACATTTACCATACTTCCCCAAAGACTATAGCGAGCTTCCGGGTTCATAGCTTCCAACTGATGTAGGATATCTTTCATATTGCTACGGTGAGATTGCGCCTCATAAGGACAATTCTTCACCTGCTTACGATACCCTCTTATTTGGGCCAGTTCCAGCAAATCAGCCTCATGTACCAAACACATCGGCCGAATAATCGTCATATCAAATTTCTTCATTACCAAGCGGGGCGGCATAGAACTGAATGCCCCTTGAAAAGTGATATTCATCAATAGCGTTTCCAGAATATCATCCATATGATGTCCCAATGCTATCTTGTTGCATCCCTGTTCCTTAGCCACCGTGAACAAGGCCTTGCGCCTATTCCATGCACAAAGGAAACAAGGTGATTTGCGTGTATCTGTACTTGCATCAAATTCCGTTTCATACAATACAAAAGGAATTCCCCATGACTCTACATACTCACGAAGATATGCCAGGTCACTCTGATACGGAATATTCTTCATCACCACATGGACGGCAATCACCGCAAACCTGGGCTTAAAAATTCGGGCGCGTCTTGCCAATAACTCCACTAACGCCAAAGAATCTTTGCCGCCCGAGAGTCCGATAAGGATCTTATCCCCATCCTCTATCAGACCATATTCTACCAGCCCTTTACTAAACCGCTTTTCAATGCGGCGGACGGTTTTCTCTTCTTCAGTGAATTGAGCCATAATGATTCTGCTACGAGTTACATGTTACAAACTACAAGTTCCATGCGGACGTTACGCAGCTACTTGTAGCTCGTAGCTCATGTAGCTTGTAGTCTTTATTCTTTGCGGTTGCAAAAGTAAGAGAAAAGAATGATTTAAAGAAGAATTAACATAATAGAATAACGGAAATCAGCATTATTCCCGATTAATTTGTATTTTTGAACATTCGAATTTGTAAATTGGATAACTAGTATGAAAAAGAGATATATTTTACTCCTTCTATTTTGTCTCACATTAGTCGGTGTATCAGCACAGACATTGGAGGAAGCGAGAGCTTTCTACCACCAAGGGCAATACGAGAAAGCCAAACCGATTTTCCAGAAACTCGTAAAGACACAACCGGCAAATGGAAATTATAACTTATGGTACGGCGTATGTTGCCTGGAAACAGGAGAACCAGAAGTAGCTTTGAAATATCTGGAAACCGCCGTAAAAAGACGGGTGCCCAGCGGACAACTCTATCTGGCGCAAAATTACAATGACCTGTATCGCTTTGAAGATGCCATCAAATGTTACGAAAACTACATCAGCGACTTAGCCAAACGGAAAAGGCCGACCGCAGAAGCCGAAAAGCTATTGGAGAAAAGTAAAGCCAATTTCCGTATGTTGAAAGGGGTTGAAGAAGTTTGCATTATCGATAGCATCGTAATAGACAAAGGTCGTTTTCTGGAAGCTTATAAAATCAGTCCTGAGTCCGGCAAACTATTCATGTACAACGATTTCTTCAAGGATGAGGCAGAAGTTGAAGCTACCGTATATGAAACGGAACTCAGCAATAAGATTTATTATGGTGAGCGCCAACCGGACGGTAAACTCAGCATCCTCTCGCGTAACAAAATGCAGGGTGAATGGGGTAAGGGTAGCTTACTACCCGGTAGTATAAATGATTCCATCAATGCCAACTATCCGTATGTATTGACAGATGGCATCACTATCTATTATGCCGCTGATGGTGAAAATTCGATAGGTGGTTACGACATATTCGTCACCCGTTACAATACCAATACGAACACCTACCTCACTCCGGAAAATGTGGGTATGCCGTTCAACTCTCCCTATAATGACTATATGTTTGTTATCGACGAATATAATAATCTCGGATGGTTTGCTTCCGACCGCTACCAGCCGGAAGGAAAGGTTTGTATCTATGTATTCATTCCAAATTCTTCCAAACGGGTATATAACTATGAAGCAATGGACCCGAAAAAAGCAATCGGACTTGCCCGGATTCACTCTCTGAGAGAAACGTGGACGGATCAGGATGCCGTAACCGATGCCAAACATCGACTACAAGCCGCATTCAATGAAAAGCCACAAACCAAGAAAAGTCATGAGTTTGAGTTTGTAATCGATGACCAGAATACTTATTATCAACAAAGTGATTTCAAATCTCCTCAGGCCAAAAACCTGTTCGGCAAATACCTCCAATTAGAAAAGGCTTTCAAAGAGCAGCAAAAAAAATTAGAAGAGCAACGTTCCCTATACTCCCGCACCAAAGAAAACGATAAAGCCAAACTGGCTCCCGCCATACTCGACCTGGAAAAACAGATACAACAATTATCAGTTGAATTGGAGAAGGCTGCCATTGAAGTGCGTAATACAGAAAAACAATCCTTTAAATAAAAAAATTATGGACATACTCATCATCATCGTACTCATCATTGCGGCGGTCGTCCTGTTCCTGGTAGAACTGTTCGTCATCCCGGGCATCAGCGTAGCTGGATTCCTGGCAGGTGGTTGCATCATCTTTGCCAACTACTACGCTTTCACCTATCTGGGCACCACGGGCGGGTTCATCACGCTCGGCATATCGGCAATAGCCTGCATAGGTTCGCTGGTCCTGTTCATGCGCTCCAAAACGCTGGACAAGATTGCGCTAAAAAAGAACATCACATCCAAAGTAGACCGTACGGCCGAAGACCAAGTGAAAGTCGGTGACACGGGAGTAGCTTTCACACGTCTGGCATTGATTGGAAACGCTGAATTTAACGGCAACATCGTGGAAGTGAAATCCATGGATGGCTTCCTGAATGAGAAGACCCCTATCATCGTAAGCCGCATCACAGATGGTGTGATTATGGTAGAAAAGATAAAAGATTAGTATTCACACTTAAATATCGTATAAATCATGAACGTAGACTCTATGTACTTAACTGCCTTTCTTGTGATAGGAGGCATTATCTTCATCGTACTGTTCTTCCACTATGTTCCTTTCTTCCTATGGTTGTCCGCCAAAGTTTCGGGAGTCAGGATTTCATTGGTGCAATTGTTTCTAATGCGTATTCGTAACGTGCCCCCCTACATCATCGTGCCGGGCATGATTGAAGCGCACAAAGCCGGACTGAGCAACATCACCCGCGACGAGCTGGAGGCTCACTACCTTGCCGGCGGACACGTGGAAAGAGTGGTTCATGCATTGGTTTCCGCCTCCAAAGCGAACATCGAATTGTCCTTCCAGATGGCCACCGCCATCGACCTTGCCGGACGTGACGTGTTCGAAGCGGTTCAGATGTCGGTAAACCCGAAGGTGATTGACACTCCTCCCGTGACGGCCGTGGCTAAGGATGGTATCCAGTTGATAGCAAAGGCTCGTGTGACGGTGCGCGCCAATATCCGCCAGTTGGTGGGTGGTGCCGGTGAAGACACTATCCTGGCACGTGTGGGCGAAGGTATCGTATCTTCCATCGGTTCGTCCGAGAATCATAAGTCGGTATTGGAAAACCCGGATTCAATCTCTAAATTGGTGCTCCGCAAAGGGTTGGATGCCGGTACGGCATTCGAAATCTTGTCCATTGATATTGCTGATATCGACATAGGTAAGAACATCGGTGCGGCATTGCAGATTGACCAGGCAAATGCGGATAAGAACATTGCCCAAGCCAAGGCTGAGGAACGTCGCGCAATGGCCGTGGCCAGCGAGCAGGAAATGAAGGCGAAAGCTCAGGAAGCCCGTGCAAAAGTGATTGAGGCAGAAGCAGAAGTGCCTAAGGCTATGGCAGAAGCATTCCGTAGCGGTAATTTGGGTATCATGGATTATTATCGGATGAAGAACATCGAAGCCGATACTTCCATGCGCGAAAACATAGCCAAGCCTACAGGTAATAACTCAAACCAGCCATTGAGTAAATAATCCGGTAAAAATATTATTCCCGAAAAAACGTCGGAACCGGTGAACAGTAATCCCGTTCCGGCGTTTTCTTTTTTACGAACATATTAACCCATAAAATCCAGCATATGAAAAAGTATTTTGCATCTTCCGAACTCATCATCAATGATGATGGTTCCGTATTCCACCTACACGTAAAGCCGGAATGGCTGGCAGACAAAGTAATCTTGGTGGGCGACCCGGGACGGGTGGCATTAGTAGGCTCGCACCTTGAGAATAAAGAGTGTGAAGTAGAAAGCCGCGAGTTCAAGACCATTACCGGTACCTATAAAGGCAAGCGAATCACGGTGGTTTCCACGGGTATCGGTTGCGATAACATTGACATCGTGATGAATGAGTTGGACGCTCTGGCAAACATTGATTTCAACACGCGGGAAGAGAAGCCCCAACTCCGCCAACTGGAACTGGTTCGTATCGGCACTTGTGGCGGTCTTCAACCCAATACGCCCGTAGGTACATTTATCTGCTCGCAAAAGTCCATCGGTTTTGATGGCTTGCTGAACTTCTATTCGGGACGCAATGAAGTGTGCGACCTGCAATTTGAACGCGCCTTCCTCAACCACATGGGATGGTCGGGAAACATGTGCGCCCCCGCTCCTTACGTGATTGACGCCAATGCCGAATTGATTGAACGCATTGCCGCCGATGACATGGTGCGTGGCGTAACCATTGCCGCCGGTGGTTTCTTTGGTCCGCAAGGGCGCGAGTTGCGCATTCCGCTGGCCGACCCGAAACAGAATGAGAAAATCGAGAACTTCGAGTATAACGGTTATCGTATCACCAATTTCGAGATGGAAAGCTCCGCACTGGCAGGTTTGAGCCGCCTGATGGGACACAAAGCGACCACGGTATGCATGGTGATTGCCAACCGCTTGATAAAAGAGGCTAATACGGGCTACAAGAATACGATTGACACATTGATAAAAATCGTACTGGACAGAATTTAAGTTTACCCCGAAAAGTCTATCTTTGCAATCCAAATAACGAAATATATGATGAACCAGGATACTATCTGTGCTATAGCCACGGCTCAAGGGGGAGCAATCGGGAGCATACGTGTCTCAGGACCGGATGCCATCAGCATAACCAGCCGCATCTTTACTCCGGCAAAATCGGGTAAGACCCTAACCGAAAGCAAACCTTACACACTGACTTTCGGACGGATATATGATGGCGGGGAAATTATCGACGAAGTACTTGTCAGCCTCTTTCGCTCCCCGCACTCTTATACGGGAGAAGATTGCACGGAAATCACCTGCCACGGTTCCAGCTATATCTTGCAACGGGTGATGCAACTACTCATCCATCAGGGTTGCCGCATGGCCCAGCCGGGCGAATACACCCAGCGCGCCTTCCTGAACGGGAAGATGGACCTGAGTCAGGCGGAGGCCGTGGCGGACCTGATAGCCTCGTCGTCCGTCGCCACCCACCGCCTTGCCATGAGCCAGATGCGTGGAGGGTTCAGCAAAGAGTTGGCAGACTTGCGCAACCAGTTACTCCACTTCACATCGCTTATTGAGTTGGAGCTGGACTTCAGCGACCATGAAGAGTTGGAGTTTGCCGACAGGACCGAGCTTTGCCAATTGGCGGATAACATTGAGGCGGTCATCTCCCGCCTTGTACACTCGTTCAGCGTAGGAAATGTAATAAAGAATGGAGTTCCCGTAGCCATTATCGGTGAGACAAATGCCGGGAAATCTACCCTGCTCAATGCCTTGTTGAACGAAGACAAGGCCATTGTGAGCGACATTCACGGCACCACGCGAGATGTCATTGAGGACACCGTAAACATGGGTGGAGTCACGTTTCGTTTTATTGACACGGCGGGCATCCGGGAGACGAATGACACCATTGAAAGTCTGGGCATAGAACGCACGTTCCAGAAATTGGAACAAGCCGAAATTGTGCTCTGGATGGTAGATGCAACGGATGCCGCTTCGCAAATCAACCAATTGTCCAAACAGATACTTCCGCGTTGCGAAGGGAAACACTTGATTCTTGTATTCAATAAGGCAGATTTAATGACCGATGCTTCAAGCGTCGTCCCTGCCGGTTTTCCGGACAATGTGCAATCTATTGCTCTATCTGCCAAACGGAGGACAAACATTGATGAATTACAACAAATATTGGTAAGTGCCGCTAATCTTCCATCGGTGACACAGAACGACGTAATCGTTACAAATATTCGTCATTACGAGGCTCTTACGCATGCTTTAGAAGCGATAAAGCGTGTACAAGAGGGGTTAAGAAGCAATCTATCCGGGGATTTCGTGTCTCAGGACATCAGGGAATGTATTTTCCATTTAAATGACATTGCGGGAGAGGTGACGAATGACATGGTGTTGAGAAATATATTTAAGCACTTTTGCATCGGGAAATAATATTTAGATGTGCAAATGCGAAACAAAAGAAACCATTGCACTCTTCGCCACACGCGTCAACCTATCATATAATATGCAAAAGAATACACTTTTGTTTATTATATGATAGGTTGAAAGAAGTTTTATCACCTCACGTTTATCCATATCGCCTCATCCCTTCCTCGTGCCTCCGTGATGGCCTTCACGAGCCGGTGCGTCCAGATATTTGAGTTGAGCACCATGCCCGGTTTGAGATTCTGCCCCACGAGGATGCAACCTTCGGTATCGTTCGCCGTATTGCCCGCATGGATGCGAATGCCCGTGAACAGGGGCACGTGAATGAGTAGCGGAAGCCACTTCTGGAATTTCGGCGAAAACGTGACAACTACCGGATAACGCCCCTCGGGGATGGCGGTGCGACCGGCCACCTTCCGGCCCTTCCGCCCCCACCCGATGTCGCGCCACGTAGGTTCCAGAGTGTCACAAAAGGGGTTATCATCTATGGCCAAATGACCTATTGTATAAGTCTTACGCTTGGCGATGCGTGTCAATGTCAGTTCCATAAGCTTGATTTAAATTGAATTAATTTGTTTTCCATTCTTTCATTTTTTAATTTTCTTGTATTTGTCATTTGTCACAATTGTCACATAACGGCGGTGCACCCATTGGCGTAGCATCGCCCCCGTGCCTTCCGCATTCATACCCTCGGCTTGGCGCACGCGCACGGCATCGGCCAGGGTGAACTCCTCAGGAAGCAATTCCAACAAACTCCGGCGTCCCGGTGTGCGACGCCCCGTCTCCGCACCCATCGTCTGCGCCTCCTCGATGGCCGAGCCGAAGAATTCCATCTTACACCACAGGTCGTACTGGAGGCTCCAGCGAACGAATTCCTCCATCGTCTTGTCCCACCGGTAACCATTCGCCACGTAGAGCACGCACGCCTTGAGGTAAGCGATGACGTTGGCACGGAAACTCAGATTTTCGTACACCCGGCTTTGCGAGAGACGGGCAAACTCCGCATTCTCTTCCTTCAACTTCACCGCCAATTTATAGGCTTGCGGACAATCCACCAGCCCCGTGGCACGCGTCAGGTTCTCGATGTAGGGACGAAGTTCCTCGTTGAAATTGGCATCGTACGAACCATAGATGGGCATCTCGGCTCCAATCTCACGTTCGGGAATGGTACAGAAGTTGATGCGCGAGATAGGCCCGTCGGTCAGCACGTGCGAGAAGTAGCGCTTCCCCTTCTGGATGGTGGTGGCGGCGTTCCAGTTGAAGCGGATGGTTACTTTCTCGGTCACGCTCATCGCCCCTACGCGGGTTTGTCCATAGCGGTTTCCGGGGTCGAAGGCAAGGCACATGATTTGAAATTGTTGTCCGCCGTGGCCCGAACCGCGCAAAGCATCGAACTGGTCTATTTCGTTCAGCTTCGTGTAGAGGAAGTGGCCGTCCGCCTCGGCGGTGCGCATCACGAAAGCGGGGTTGGTCATGTCGGCGTCAATCTCTTGGATGACCAGCCCTTCGGGACGCGCACGCTTATCCTTGTTGGCACCTTTCGAGTTCACCTCGTTCTTCCACTCGCGCTCGCGTTGCAGGTTGTCTTCGTCGCGGCGGCGCACGTCGGCCATGATGCGGTTGATGGGTTCGGAGATGCAATCCTTGCCCGCGCCGGTGCCTGCCATGAGCACGTTCATCAGGGTGGCTTCGTGCTCCACATTGTCGATGTAGCGGAAGCGTACCCTCCACAGATGGGCGGCAAGCGCGGGAAAGACGGCGTGCGCCACGGCAGGGCGATAGAGGTCGGGGGTGCGGCTCAGGAGGAGTTTGACGAGGGCGGGCAGGCGCTTGGGGAGAGCTGGGGGGAGGGAAGCGGCTACGAGTGAATCAGCTACGAGCGACGAGCTACCAACCCTCCTCACCGCCTCTTGCATCACCTTCGGCATGGAGTAGAACTTGGCGGTGCAGGCGGAATGAATCAGTCCCCGCATCTCTTCTTCCGACAATCCGTAGCGGGGCATCGTGCTGAGCATCAGCACTTCGTCATTGTCGGCAATGTAGCGCAGATGAGACGCCAGACGGTGGAGTTTGTCGTTGCGCTCGCCCTGCACCGGTTCGCCACCCGAGAGGCGAAACCACTCGGAGATGATGTCCGCATAAGGGATGCCTTTGAAGTTCAGTCCGGAATTTGTCTGCCCGGAGTCGGCGTTTAAAATATCTGTCACCTTCAAGTCTTCATCTGCCGTCTTCGTAGCTTCCCCTATCTTTTTCAGAGCCTCCGCGGCTTTCGGAGTACATTTTGTAGTAGTAACTTGATTCTCCTCCTCCGGGGAGGAGTAGCCGGAGGGGGAGGTGGTAGCGATTTCCCTTTTCTTGAACAACCCCTCCTCGTCCATATACAGAATATAATTTTCCGTCACGGCAAACGAGCTACGGGCATAATCCTTCACGCTCTGGTCATACTCCTTGTCGCCCAATTGCCCGGACATCCACTTCTGCGCTTCCGCCAACGAGGCCCCTTCGGGCATCACGAAAAACAGGCGCAACCCTTCGGTGCTGGGCGTGACGTGTGCCAGCACCACGCCCCACTCCGTGACGTGTGCCGCTATGCGTTCTTCAAACAATCCGCGCGGATTGTCAATGTGGTCTATGTCGTACATGCTCAGTCCGCTGGGTATGGCTTCGGCGTTCAGGCGTCGTCCGTTCCTGAAGGTGGCGTGGGGCGTAAAGATGGGGAGTTGTTTCTTCAACTCCGCTTTGGAAACCTCGAAATCTTCTTTCGACATTTCACCCCGACGCACTTTTTCCAGTGCATCTTCTATTTCGGCACAGATACGCGCCACCCGTTCGCTCCGCACCACCCGGCGGAACAAATCGGGGGTACACTCACGCACCTCCCGACTTTTTACGCTATTTGATATTCCAAACATCGGTTCTTTTCTTTAATTATTAAATATTAATTCAGGAGACGAGTCACCCCCCTTACCATCCGAAGCATTCCCGAAAATCCTCCACGAAGTTCGCCGCCCTTCCGGCCTCTTCCTTCATCACTTTGGCGGGCAGGATGTTTGCCTCGTCAAGGTCGATGGTGAGCGTGAGTCGCGCTTTTTTCTCGTCGACGCTGGCCCGGCCGTGAGCCAGACGGATGTATTCGGTCGAGGCCGTCGCGGCGCGGCGCATGTGCTCGTTGAAGTTTCCCTCTTGTGGGTTCACCAGCCCGATGGTGCCCTGTACGCGGCCACCATGAGCCATCATGCGCTGATATGCGCCGTCTGAAATCTGCAATCTAATTTCCATTTCGTTCTGTTTTTGTAAGTTTTTATTCGGTTTTAATTTCATTCCTTTCTTATCAGACAGGCACTCGTAGCCTATAGCTGATTTTACACCAGCTTCGTGATGTAGATTTGGTTCTCGAACCTCTCCGTCCCGTTCTTGTCGGTGAAGCGGCGTTGGCGGATATTGCCCTGAAAGCAATGCAAAGAACTCTTGTCGTACTCGGGGCATTGCAGAGCCTGGTCGCCCGTCATTTCGGCATAAAACTCATCGATGCCTGTGCTGAGCACGAATCCGCGCGAATGGAAGGTGCGCGGCTGTCCTTGATTGTCCTGATACTGGCGGCTTTGGAGGCCGCGTTGCTCGATGATGGTTACAAATGTTTCCATAACATATTTCTTTTTTTGAGATTGAAGGCATACAATAGAATGCCCCCGCAACCGCGCTTGTTTCGCGATTACAGGGGCAAAGATAAAGGGGGTGTGTCGGCACTGTGCCGACACAAAAAAAACGTCCCGCCTGCTTTTCAACACGAAAATCAGGCGGGACGAAAAATAAATAGTATCTTGCTTTTTATAATTCTTCTATGTCTTTGATAGACAGCCCCGTTACCTGGTGGATGACCTCGGAGGGGATATTCAGGGATTTCATCGTACGGGCATTCTCTATTTTCTCTTCCGCTCTGCCTTCTGCCAGCCCTTCCTGTCTGCCTTCCTGCATACCTTTCTGCCTGCCTTCCTGCATACCTTTCTGCCATCCTTCTTGTCTTCCTTCCTCTCTTCCTTCCTCTCTTCCTTCATCTCTTCCTTCATCCGCCGCCGTACTCAGCACATCATTCTGAATCATCACGGCATTGATATGTTCGTCATACGCCAGTTGTTCCGCCCTGTCCATATTGTAAT